>Ga0209277_10000799_pt1 | contig 15800 bp, 12 predicted proteins | sample JI81AbrownDNA_FD_187503 | JGI IMG/M metagenome (GOLD analysis project Ga0209277, IMG submission 187503) | Wastewater effluent complex algal communities from Wisconsin, to seasonally profile nutrient transformation and Carbon sequestration -... | ecosystem: Engineered > WWTP > Effluent > Algae... | reverse complement strand
AGCGACTACTTCTTTGCAGTACTGGCGAAGCAAGTTGACGATGCGTAAAGAAGCCTGTCCGTTGCCGCCGCTCGACTTTATAAACAGATAAATTTTTTCCTGATGACCAATCTTTTCCAACAATTCAAACAATGCAAGTACATCATCATGACAGACACTGCCACGCGGGTTGTTGAAATAAGTCACTAATGTGCCGCCAAGCAGTTTATTGACCTGCTTGATGATATTTTGGGTTTTTCCAAACAAGATGGGGGGCTGCTTTTCTTTGTTTTTGGTTTGGGTCGCCATGTTTAATTCTCCTAACCTAAAGGGTGTCAGGATAATAACATTTATTTATCAATCAATGTTTAGTCAAATGTACTATTTATCTTGCAGGCGAATTTTTGCCGCGAGGTTACCGGCGCGACCAGATCCACCCACCTACAAAACCGATCAATTCCCCAAGAATTACAAATGTAATCACGCCCGATATGCTGCTATTTATCATCCAATTGGTGATGCTAAACAATCCAAGTGAAAGGAAATTATAAGCAAGCAAACCGCCCAACAGGATGCCAAGCGTCCAACGCAGGGCAGGCCTTCGATTTGTCACACGCATGAGAACCATATACGTCACCCCAGTGCTTGAAAGAATGACCAGCATGGCAACTACCCAGGCAGAAAAACGCGGAAAGCCGTCTTCAGAAACATAAGGATCTTCTTCTACTTCAACAGACGCTTCGGGTGTTGGAGAAATGGACTGCGTCAATTCTGGTACGACCACAGTGACCGCTACCGCGCCAGATTGCGAAACATCCAATTGAACAACATTTGAAATCACAGCCGGTTCACTGGAAACACGAATTTCAAGAAGCCCGGGTTTATCCAAACCAAAGGATGCGCGTGCTATACCCTTCGTTGTAACTGACTCCACCTGCTGTAAAATGCCGCCACCTTCCCCAGTCAACAACATGGAAAATTGTACAACCGTCCCATCAGGAACAGGATGCCCATTATTATCCATGATCGCGCCGGTGCGGATGGCAATGGTATCTCCAATTCTGAATAGTGGAATCGGAGTCGGCTCAGGGGTAAGACCAGCGCCCGGGGTCACAGGATCAGATGGCAGGTCCAGAAAGATCGGGATGATCTGGTTGGCGTCCGGTGACATGACCGAGATCAGGTCATATCCAACTGCAGATACTGAGACGGGAGATGCTCCCGCCGGAGTCAATTCCTGAAAGAGCAAGCGGGCTGCAACATCTATAAATTGAGGCTGTTTGCTATATAACGCGTAATAAGCAGTTAACTTGGAAATGGTGGTGGTGTCGAAATAATAGGGGGCGCCAAATGAAAAAAGAATCACCTTTTTCTCACGTAGAAGATCAGGGCGTTCACGCAGAAAACGGCTGATGAGGGCAGGTTGACCATTTGAAGCATCGGTCACTGAAATGATGATCCAGTCTGTTCGATCAAGATCCTCAGCCATAAGTTGATAGTCATCTGGCGTGTCAAGCAGGCTCTGCAAATTCCCAAGCGAGTAGGAAGTAAGCCTAAAGCCTTCGGTTTGATTTCCACTTTGGGGGCCGTATAACTGCAAAATAACATTTTCAAGCGCATCCATTGAAAACAATGATTGCGGAAGACACTCAGTACATTGTTTTATATCTACCGTGTCTGTCAGAAAGACAAGGTGCTCATTCTGCTGGGGAGGAAGGGGCATTACATTGGCAAGATCGGATAAATCTGGGCTGACCAATGTGGCAGAATTGCGAGCAACCGCGAATGTAACAGCGGTATCAGAGCCTACATCACTCGGTGCGCCCTCTTTGACAACATTACCGAGAATAAAATTATCGTAGATGCCCATTTTCGCAACAAGGATGCGAGCCACAGAAGCATCTACACGCTGCGCAAAAGCCGGGTCTTCGTTATATTTTTGAACAAAGAAATCAATTACGCGAGTAGTGCTGGTGTAAGAGTCTGGTGCATCGCTGGAAACGATATTGCCAAGATACAGAACATCATTCCCGGCAAGGAAGGCATCACGGGCGGCAACCCTTGCAAAGAATTGACCACCACCCGAAGCATAAAAAGCGCTGACGGAGGGGCTTCCCAAATTATCGCTTACAACCAGTCCGCCGTTTGCATACCAGGTTGCAAATTCGGGCAGCGCTAATATCTGGCTCAACGCTTGAGAATCAAAACTGATCGGTCTTGTTGTGGCGCGGATATTTCCCTGAAACCCCTGATAGCGAATATGTGAAACAAGCAAGCCATCTGCGGTTGCGCTCTCAGAGACAGCGTTCCCAGTCACTGCAAAAAATGGAGCAAGTTCGATCTGCTTAAGCTGCTCCAATGATTTACGGACTGTGGAAACTTCCTGCTCTGGCAATCGGTCTGCGCCACCTACGCCGGGGAAATGTTTAGCAATGACAAGCAGATTATTTTCACTGCCAATATGCAATCCATCAATATAAGCGCTGCCCATCTCCCCCACCCAAAACGGGTCACCGCCAAATACGCGTGCGCCCAAGTCGCCGCCCAAAGAAGATGGAGACTCCAGCACATCAAGCGATGGGCCGATATGCAAATTAAATCCAAGCTCGGCAAGTTCGCGTCCGCGCACAATTCCCACCTGTTCGGCAAGGTCAGGATCCCAAGTTGCGCCAATCGCCATTTCGCTGGGCAAAGGCGTTAGCCCGCTCAAAATCTGATCTGTCGGATGCCCATCCCCTTCCTGCGTAGTGCCAATAAAAAGAGGAACATAAGCTGAGGTGACCATCTGTCCGGTTTGCGGATCTTGAAAAGGATTCACAGCCCTATCCCACGCCAGCCGTTGAAGTTCGTCAATCAATGTGTTGGCTTGCACAATCGTATCAGTGCCGGAAAAATTATCATTCTCCGACATCAGCATTACGCCGCCTACATGATAATTTGTAACCAGATCATAAATTTGAGACTCAGAGCTTGTATCCATCCCCTTAAAGGTCACCAGAAATAATTGTCCAACCCGCTCTTCGGGCGTCATCTGATCCAAAATTAAACGAATACCAGGAGGAGGCGTGGAAGTTTGCGCCTGCACCGGAATTGGCGCGAGCGGCAAAATAAAAATTAACAACAATAAAATTCGAATGAAACGCATTACTTTCTCTTATATCACACTCCTATACCCTTCGAAGGATACAGGATAATTTGACCTTTAGATAAAATGGACGCCGCTCACTGAACGGCGTCTGATGAATGTTCGCTTCGTTCCCCGCTCAGGCCTGCCTCTGGTATTCTGAAAAATTCACTCGCCCCGGCCAAGTGCCTGAACAGCGGTTGCAGGGTCATCGGTAAAGATACCATCTGCGCCCCACTCCTTAAGACGGGTAATTTCCTCGGGGGTGTTCGCCGTCCAAACATGTACACGCCTTTTGAGCCGATGCGCACGCTGCATCTGCTCGCGGCTGGTGCTGGTTATATATGGATGCAATGCCTGATAATCACCAAACATAAAACCGAATGAGCGCGCCCACAAGCCAACGATCCCTGGCATGGCAAGCAGGCCGCGAGGAACCCCGGGCAACGCCTGCGCTGCGATCTTCAAATTAGACGCAAAAAACGAAGAAAAGATAATTTGCCCCTGATTGTTATGGCGCTTGATCAACTCGCATACTTTGACCATCAATCCGTCATGCGGAGTAGAATAATTTGTCAATTCGATATTGATCAATTTATCCTTCCCTACTGTTTCAAATACTTCCTCAAGCAAAGGGACTCTTGTTCCTCTGAATTTTTCATCGAACCATGCGCCTGCATCCAGTTTGCGAATCTCTTCCAATGTAAACGATGCAACCTTTCCGCTGCCATTCGTTGTTCGGTTGAGCGTAGGATCGTGAATAACAATGATATGGCCGTCAGCGGTTAATTTTGCGTCGAGTTCAACACCGTCTGCGCCTTTTTGGATGGCTTGTGCAAATGACGGGAGAGTATTCTCCGGCGCGAAGGACTTGTCACCACGATGGGCGAGAATGATCGGGGAGGGAAAATTTTCAAGCATAAGAATCAGGTACCAGTTAAGTATGAAGCGTTTTAAATATCCACAAAATAGGCTTTGCCCGCATGGTCAATCATCTCGCGGGACATGGCTGGTGTAACAGCAAGGTAGGAAGCAATATCGATGATCTGGTCACATAAATCACGCGGATGGGATGCGCGCAGTTTGCGATTGCGTTTGATGTACCATTCCTGCAAAAGATACGCGAGACCCTGGTCGTTGTATTCAATGCGCCTATCCTGAGCTACGCGCTTGAAAATTTCGCGGTATTCTTCAAAGGTGGGGTCGCCGATCTCGATCTTGTGTCGCAAGCGGCGCAGGAAGGCTTCATCAACGAGGTCTTTGGGCGGCAGGTTCGTGGAAAATACGATCAATACATCGAATGGGACTTCCACTTTGCGGCCTGTGTGCAGGCGCAAATAATCAACGCGGTTTTCAAGCGGAACAATCCAGCGGTTCAGCAGGTCACGCGGACGGACTTGCTGGCGGCCAAAGTCGTCGATAAGCAGAATGCCGCCATTGGCCTTGACCTGAAATGGCGCTTCGTAGAATTTGGTGGTGTCATCGAAAACAAGGTCAAGACCTTCCAACGTTAACTCACCACCTACTACAATGAATGGTCTGCGGATCTTTACCCAACGCGGGTCGCGGCGTGTGTTCGTGCGCAAACCACCGGTTGCATTGTTATTGTTTGTATCGGTTTCGGGCGCAAGGCTGTGGCTGACAGCATCATAAACTTTGATGACTTGTCCATCCAAATACAATGCGTATGGAATATACATGTTCTGGCTAAGAACCAGATTGCCAAAAGCACGTGCAATGCTGGTCTTGCCGTTACCGGGAGGGCCATACATGAAAATGGAAGAACCTGAATTAAGCGCAGGACCAAGCCGTTGGAAGGTTGATTCTGAAATAACCAACTGTGACAAAATCTGACGCATGGTGCGCGTGGTAACAGTGAGGCGTCCGCTTTTTTGGCGGCGAATGGCTTCGTTGTACACTTCAAAGGGGACAGGCGCGGGTCCAGCGTATTGACTTCGCTCCATTGCCTCGCGGGCACGGAGAACACCCTGGCTTGTAATGCCATAAGTGTAAGCGCCCTCACCCAGACCACCCTGGGATGATTTCACTTCGATGAATTTTTCCTGTTTTAATATGGTCAGTAGCTGGTCGGTTACACCAGCCAAAGGCAATGTAATCTCTTCAGCGATCTTGAATCCCGTCAAATAACCACGAAAATACAGAACTTTAAGAATCAGGTCTTGCAGCCAAAGAGGCGAAAGTCCCGTATCTTCTACACTGTTGATCTGCGGAGGTGAAAAACTGCCAACAGCGCCTGAAATTTGTCCTGTTTGTCTCGTCATAATCATCACCAATCCCGCGCAATAAAATTTTAGTGTAACAAACTAATTATACTTCTTTTCGTTTATAATCCGGCGCATATGAAACTATCAGTCATAATCCCTGTTTACAATGAAGTTGAAAGTATTGAAACCATTCTGACACGGGTACACGATACAAAACTTACTCACGAGATCATTGTGGTGGACGACGGTTCAAAAGACGGCACACGCGATAAGCTGAAAACTCTGGACGGGAAAAAGAACGTTCGGGTCATCCTGCATGAGGTAAATCAAGGCAAGGGTGCAGCAGTTCGTACTGGAATGGCCGCAGCGCAGGGTGACATCCTCTTAATTCAGGATGCTGACCTGGAATATGACCCGCGTGATTACCCTGAATTATTGAAACCGATTCAGGAAGGCCTCGCGGATGTGGTGTACGGTTCGCGTTTTCTGGGGCGTGCCCACCGCGTAACGATGTTCTGGCACATGCTCGCCAATAAATCATTGACGCTCATGACCAACATTCTATACGACACCATTTTGACCGACATGGAAACCGGCTACAAGGTATTTAAACGCCAGGTCATTGATGGAATGGTCATCCGCGCCAACAGCTTTAACTTTGAACCTGAATTCACAGCAAAAATTCTCAAGCGTAAATACCGCATTTTTGAAGTCCCCATTACCTTCAACCCGCGTGACTATTCACAAGGAAAGAAGATCAAATTGCACGATGCCTTTGAAGCGATTTGGGCATTGTTCAAATACAGATTTGTCGATTAATCAAAAGACGGGCGCATAGCCCGTCTTATTTTTTAAACATTCTGACGAATACCGACTCCAACCCATCCAGCGAGTTTCGAACCGCTTCAGACAACCCGCTGCCTGTAGATGTAGACCCAGGCTGGATCGCCACGAGAAGCGTCTCTGGTCTTCTATTTTTAGGAATCACCTTGAACAGAAGATCCAAATTTGCCGAATGGGTAGACATGCCGATCTTGCGAATATCTGCAAAATCAACCAGCGTGATCTCGCCCGGGCTGGCATTAAAATCTGCCGCATCCACGATCAGCACCATGTTTGCGCCCGATGATTCGATCTGGGAAATGCAATTTTCAGGAACATCCCCGGCATCCAACAATGGAATGCCCACCTTCTTTTGGAGTCTTTTAATCAAGTAAGACCCCACACCATCATCCCCACGTGAGCGGTTGCCCACCCCCAACAGGAGGATGTTTTTATCTTCAATGCGTGCGTTAAGCTCGTCAAACATGCTTGTTATTCTACGTTGAAACTGGGAATTATTAGTTTACAAAATTAATAGGACGAATTGCAATTCCCCCAAACAAAACCAGGGTCTGAAAAGGAATTTTCCCTTTCAGACCCTGGCTGCTTACTTTAGGGCTTTACAAAGACGTTGTATTCCAAAATGTAATCACCTGCTTCGTAATCTGCAGAGCCATCATTGATGGGAGCTGTGAAGGTGGCGGCAATGGATAACTTATGCTCGCCAGCCGGCCACTTACTGAGCGCCGTGTAATATAACCGGCACCACTGACCGCCATTCTCAAGGTCTTCTTTTCTCAACGAATCCAGAGGAATATCTTCTCCATCAAGAGTGAATTTCACCTCAATGTTCTCGAAGTTCTGGTCGAGCACTTCCTTTGTGGAAGTACACCAGGCGTACATCCAAACTAATGTTTCTTCCTTCAAAAGTGGAACAGTGTAGACCAACGTGCCAGGCACACCGAATTCCGCAGATTCATACTTTTCGCGTGCAAGATCCTCCACAAAGCTCTTGCCGGAGGAAAATGCAGAGGATGCCGCAGCAGCGCTTGCCACTTCTGGCGGACCGGAAGGAGTGATGCCCGCGCCAAGAGGCTCGCTGATGGCTCTTTCAGCAAACGAGAGAATCACATCTTCACCATTGTATTGACGGAGCAATGTCTCAGCCGTTACGGGGACGCGCAGGTCAGGTACAACACCCTTGCCCTCGATATGGATGTTGCCATCCGCATCCATGGCGCGGCCAATCGTCATCTGGGTGTAGAGACCCTCAGGCATGTAGAAACCTTCCACACTGCCGCCCGCCCCTTCCGAGGGATACTGTCCCACAATGATGGCGCGATCATTGATGGTCATGTTGTAAGAGAAAAATTCGCAGGCGCTGGCGCAATTGGGGCCAACCATCACCACTACTTGTCCGTTGTATTGAAGCTGCTCGCGCGGCGGGATCATGGATTCTTCACGATCTGGATCAAGGAAGAAATCGCCAGTGCTATCATCATAATAAGATGACTGACCAACAATGATCTCTTCATTGAAGAAATAAGCCGCCATTTGGTCGGCGAGCCAACCGCTGCCGCCGCCATTGTTACGCAAGTCAAGGATGATACCTGGCACTTCATTATCATTAAAGTACTGCAAGGCACGTTCCCATACTAAGATGGAAAGCAGGTCATTATCTGAGAAGCTGGAAATTTTGATGTAACCATAGCCACTCGGAAGCATATCGAACTCAACTGGCAGCGCTTCGGCGTCCACACCTGCTCGGAAGGAGGCAGCGCTGAAGCTGTCAAACTCATTGACTACTGCCAGCGTAGCTGTCTGTTCGGCTCCATCAGGATTTTTGAACACAACTTCAACCTCACCCTTGTCCATCTTGAAGCGGGTTGCGTAGCGTAGCTGCTGAAGGCGTTTGATCTCAAGATTACTAAATGGAGACGACCATGGAATTGAGGCTTCTACTACATCGCCGGTTGGGACGCCATCCAACGAAATAATTTCTGCACCCCAAACCATGCCAGCCTCAGCCGCAGGAGCGCCTTCTGTAATGAAGTTGGCAATAAATTTGCCGTCATCTGTTTCACGGATTCCGAAGCCCAACCCACCTGCTGTCTCATCCTGGAAATCCTGATCCAACAGAGATGAATCAAACCCGATATGCGTATCTGGAATCGACCAGAGGAAATCACGCAAAGCAAGAGCGTAGGCATGGCTGTCTTTACTTTTCTCTGCTTCTTCAAAGCGCGGGCGGAATTCCTTGCCCAACGCATCCCAATCAATCTTCTTTAATTCGGTAAAGGCATATTCGTTCTTGAACTTCTCAAGCATTGCATCGAACGCCTCAGTGTATGAAAGCGCAGAGAAATCATCTGCGGCAGAGCCTTCTGGCTCAATCAAAGGAATCTCGGGGCTCTCGGAACGGTCAATGCTAAAGGGAGATGAATCCAGATCGATGACAGACCAGCCCGCAGGGAGGTCCATGATCGGATCGTCATCCGTAAATAATTTCTTGTCGTCGCCAAATCCAGACGGGAAAGATTGTCCAGCTTCCGGCGCAAAGACCAGATATTTCCCGCCAAACACTTCAAGGTACGAAGCGCTGTCATCGCTGACATTGGTGGAAGCATACGCAGAAGACCACCCGCCGCCGCCCTGATCGCGGCGCTCAAGGAATGGGTCGCCCCAGGTATTCGTCCAATAAGCCACTGCAAAAACCATCACACCTGGCTCATCAGCGCCGTCATGATCGACATCATGCAGAGTGCCTTTTGGTTCTTCGGGCAACGTGATGCTATATGTGAAAGGTGATGTATAAAAATCGGAAGTGATTTGACCGATCACCTGTGACTCAACCGGAATCAAAAACTTACGATCACGAGTCACAAAGCCGCCCTGATCTTCAAGAATAATCACAGGTTCAGCAACACCCATTGTAAAAAATGTATTGGTATAAGTCACCGTACCCGTAACGATCTTGGGGCCAGTTCCGCTGGCAGCCGCTTCTGTTGCAGCCGGAGCTTCGGTTGCAACCTTGGGAGCACACGCCGCAAGGAGCATACTTATCGTGACAAGAACTGTAACAATTTGAAACAAACGCGATCTCATACTACCTCCTTAAGAATTTTCCTCATTATAACGCCGAAGTATAATGAGCACATGAACCCACAAATACAAGCTGAATTTGAACGAGCAGAGCAAGCCCGCGCAAAAAATAACGAAGGTCAGGCACGCGTTTGTGCGCGGCGCGCGGCAGGCATTGCCATTCGGGATTATCTCACCCGCCACGGGACTCACATCCCAAGCACGAGCGCCTACGATCTGCTTCATCTCATTAAGGAAGATACGCTTCTTCCCCCTAACTTGAAACTGGTCGCTGACCATTTGACATTGCGCGTCACTGAAGAATTCAAGCTCCCCGTTGAGGCAGATCTGGTTGCAGAAGCCCGCCTTTTGTGCAGCTGGTTATTAAACAATTAGACCCCAAAGGTTTTATGAACCTTTGGGGTCTTTTAATTTAACGAAATTCAATTAACCTTTGCGCCCAACCAAATAATAAAACGCGCGCGCAAGAGTGACGATTACAAGCATTCCCGACATCACACCACCAAAGACAAGGAACATCCTGCGCCAATCTGTCAGCCGCAAAGTGATCTCGCTTCGGGTTGGCATTTGGATGCGTCCGCGCAGGCGTTGAACCACCTCCGTCGGAGGAGAGACCGGCTTCAAGGTCCCAGCCAGATGCGCTTCGAGGAGTTGGATATCTTCTTCAGGAGTGTGAGTCTGATTACGTTTGGTCATGCGTACCTTTTTATTCGGCGGGATAAAGCACCAATCCTACTGTGCCAGGCCCAAAATTAATGGCGAGAGAAATGGAGAGATCGGTCATCTCCACACTTTTTACATTGAACTTGTTCTTTGCATCTTCCAGCAGAGCTCTTCCAGACTGGATATCACGTGCATGCACGATACCAAGATGAACAGGCTTATCGCCAACCGTTTCCTTGCCAATTTCAAGAACACGATCCAGCGCTGCTTTGCGTGTGCGCACCTTTTCCACCATGTTGACAAGCCCATTCTGCAATAGCGCAATCGGCTTAACATTTAGTATGGAAGCGAGTGCAGCAGAAAGCGTGCCCACACGTCCACTGCGGCGGGCATAATCAAGGGTGTCGAGTGTCAAAATAACATGTACCTGGTCACGAATGGATTCAAGATAACGGACGATCTCATCCACACTTTTTCCTTCACGTTCCATCAAGCGGGCAGTGCGGCACATAAAGCCGGTACCCATTGAGCCGCCCAAAGAATCAAAGGTGATGACGTTGTACTCACCCTTCAACTCTTGCGCCGCAGAAACAGCAGATGCGTAAGTGCCGGAAAGTTTGCTGGTGATATGGATCGAAAGAATGGTGTCGCCGGGCTGAAAATTATTCTTATAGAATTCAACAAATTGATGCGGGGAAGGTTGGGATGTCTTCGGGAACGGATTTGATTTATCGTCCACCAATTTGTAAAACCCGTCAAAGTTCAAGTCTACGTTTTGGATGTAGGTCTTTTCGCCAAAATGCACGTTGATGGGAATGACTTTGATGTCAAATTCCTTCTCCCACGCGGGAAGAATATCAGCAGCGCCGTCGGTCACAATTCTTAACATGGTTTACTCTCCTTCAAGATTAAGATTTTGATCTTCCAATTGATCACGAAGAGCCAGAAGCGTACGATGATAAAGACTTTTCACGGCTCCTTCACTTCTACCCATGATTGCACCAATCTCAGCATTTGACATATTTTCAACAAACTTCAAAATTAACAAGTTTTGCCGTTCAGGCGGCAACTTACGGATCATCCGTAAAAGCGCTTCCTGTTCCTGCGAGCGCACCAAATTTCTTTCTGGATGGTCGCCCTTTGTTGGCAGGATCGGCAGATCATCCAGCGGAATTTCCTGCTTGCGGCTGCGGTCACGGTGCCAATTTGCGACCAGGTTGTGAGCAATTCGATACAACCATGCGGAAAATGGAACACCACGGTCTGTGTAATTTTTAATGTGATTCATTGCCCGTTGGAACACGCGCGCGGTCAAATCCTCTGCGTCATGCGGGTTTCCAGTTCGATAGTAGACGTAGTTATAAATACGTTCTACATAGCGCTCATACAGTTGACCAAATGAATCACGGTCACCCTGCGAGGCGCGGACAAGGACTTCCTCTTCGTTGAATTCAATATCCGGCAAGTTAAAAACCTTACCGGCGGATTTGGATTTAATAACACCGCCGGATTTAATAAGTTACACAGAGTATAACATGCGCAATTATGTAGATTTCAACACGTATTTAATATGATGAAAATGATAGTAGCTAAAACTGGTTGGTATAATCCGAGGTCGCCAAATTAACCATGTTCTATTACCAGAACGCATGTGCTATAATTATTTCACTTTTCCAACCATCAAAGAAGGCTAATCCATGTCATCCAATAAAATTCGTGTCGTGGGCGCGCGCGTCCACAATTTGAAAAATATCACCGTGGAAATTCCGCGCGATAAGTTCGTGGTCATCACCGGCTTGTCAGGCTCGGGCAAATCATCGCTTGCATTTGACACCATTTTCGCCGAGGGGCAGCGCCGCTACGTTGAGTCACTTTCAGCGTATGCGCGCCAATTCATCGGACAGATGGACAAGCCCGACGTGGACTACATCGACGGCCTCTCCCCTGCCGTTTCCATTGACCAGAAATCCACCTCGCACAATCCCCGTTCCACAGTTGGTACAGTCACCGAAATTTACGATTACATGCGTTTACTTTTTGCGCGCGCTGGAATTCCACACTGCCCCGTCTGCGGACGTGAAGTGGTCAAGCAGTCGGCGCAGGAAATCGTGGACAAGATCGAAAAACTCCCCGATGGCTCCCGCGTGCTGATTCTCTCTCCGCTCGTGCGCGCTCGCAAGGGAACGTATCAAGCCGTCTTCGATGAGATTCGCAAGGCAGGCTTCACCCGCGTCCGTGTGGATGGGGTTGTCTCATCCCTTGATGATGAGATCGAACTCGACCGCTACAAACAGCACACCATCGAAGCCGTTGTAGATCGTCTCGTCATTGCACAGCACGAAGACAAGGAAGAAAAAAGATCCGCCCGCACCCGCCTGACAGATTCTGTTGAAACTTCACTCAAATTTGGCGAAGGATATGTCACCATCAACCTCGTCGATAAAAAAGAGGATATGGCTTTCTCTGAACACCTCGCCTGCCCCGAGCATGGCGTCAGCATTCAGGAAGTGGAACCGCGCACCTTCTCGTTCAACACCCCGCAAGGCGCCTGCCCAGATTGTCAGGGACTCGGCTCCAAGCTGGAGATTGACCCGCAGCGCATCATCCCTGACGATAGCCTGTCTCTGAACGATGGAGCGATCATCAGCATGGAGTGGAGCGGCCCGAAGGTTGAAGGCGGCTACTATTGGCAGAGTCTCATCAACGCATCGAAAGCCTTCAAGATAGATCTGGACAAACCCGTGCGGGAGTTATCCAAAGAAGCGATGAAGATCGTTCTGTACGGCACAGGCGACAAACAAATTCAGATGACCTATCAAGGTGCGAACGGAAACGAGTTCAAGTTCACTCGCGCATTTGAAGGCGTCATCACCAACATGGAACGCCGCTACCGCGAAACAAATTCGGAATACATCCGCGAGAAAATTTCCGAGTTCATGTCCGACCGTCCCTGCCCAAGCTGCGGCGGCAAACGCCTCAACCCCGCCGCCCTCGCTGTTACCGTGGATGACGTCAACATTGTAGAAGCGAACTCATGGCCTGTTCTGCAAACGCTGGAATGGGCAAAAAAGATCGCGGGCAAAAATTCTCCGCTCACATCCAAACAAAAAGCAATTGCCGAACGGGTAATAAAAGAGATCAGCGAAAGATTATCCTTCCTCGTCAATGTCGGCTTGGACTATTTAACTTTGAATCGCTCCGCTGTAACATTATCCGGCGGCGAAGCGCAGCGCATCCGACTCGCGACCCAGGTTGGTTCTCGACTAGTGGGAGTTCTCTACGTTTTAGATGAACCCTCCATCGGTCTTCACCCACGTGACAACGCGAGATTGCTGGAAACACTCAAAGGACTGCGCGATCTCGGCAATACTGTTCTGGTCGTTGAGCACGATGATGAAACCATCCGCGAAGCAGACTGGGTCATTGACCTTGGTCCCGCTGCTGGCGAGCACGGCGGACAGATCATGGCAGAAGGAACGCCGAAGCAGATATTGGCGCACCCAAAGTCATTGACTGGGCAATATCTCTCGGGACGGAAACAGGTTACAGTCCCGAAGAAGAGGCGGGAAGGAAATGGCAAGGCGTTGACCATTGTCAATGCAACGGCAAACAACTTGAAGGGCGTAACTGTCCCGATCCCTCTTGGGAAATTGGTTTGTATCACTGGCGTTTCCGGCTCGGGCAAATCCACGTTGATGAGCGACATCATGTACAACACGCTCGCTGCAAAGTTGATGGGCGCACGCACACAACCTGGCGAGCACGAACGCATTGATGGGATCGAGCATCTCGACAAGATCATCAACATTGACCAGTCGCCCATAGGACGCACGCCGCGCTCGAACCCTGGCACGTACACCGGTTTGTTTGATGAAATTCGCAAACTGTACGCCGAACTCCCTGAAAGCAAAATACGCGGTTACAAGCCGGGACGTTTCTCGTTCAACGTCCACGGCGGACGCTGTGAAGCCTGTCAGGGACAAGGCGAGCTGCGAATCGAAATGCAATTCCTGCCGGATGTGTACGTGCCTTGCGATGTATGCCACGGCAAACGCTTCAACCGCGAGACTCTGCAAGTGATGTTCCGTGATCAATATTCCATTGCTGACATTTTGGATATGACCGTTGACCATGCGTTGACTGAGTTCCAGAACTACCCGCAGATGCAAAATAAATTGAAGCTCTTGCAAGAAGTTGGTCTCGGCTACGTGCGAGTCGGGCAAGCTGCAACAACTTTATCAGGCGGCGAAGCCCAACGCGTGAAGCTCTCGAAAGAACTTTCCCGCCGCGCCACAGGACGCACGCTCTACGTGCTGGATGAGCCGTCTGTTGGTCTACACGCAGCCGATGTTCATAAACTCATCGAAGTGCTGCAACGCCTTGTAGATACTGGCAACTCGGTTCTCATCATTGAGCACAACCTCGACATCATCAAAGTTGCAGACTGGTTGATCGATCTCGGTCCCGAAGGCGGAGACAGAGGCGGTGAATTACTCGCACAAGGCACACCGGAACAGATCATGAAAGTGAAAGAATCTTATACCGGAAAATATTTGAAAGCACACATGAAATAAGAAAGTCGAAAGTTGAAAAGTCAAAGGTCGAAAGTCAAAATACACAGACTTTCGACCTTTGACTTTTGACGCACAGCCTTCCCACACAACATCCATTTTTCAGGTAGAATTATTTTATATTGCGTGGGACATCAAACTGAATTACCACGCCATGTACAAAGGACATAATTATGAACAATAAACCACCCATAACCCCAGCCTCCTCTTCGGACGTTATCAACGCATACCGAAAACGCAGGCAGCGCAAAAGCCCAAACATTATTTACATCGCCGCAGGTGTGCTTGTATTGGGCGGTCTTGGCTTGCTCATCTACTGGCTTGTCAGCACTCCAAATAACCCAATCTCGAACATGCTCGCCACAGAAACTCCAACCCCAACAATCACGCCATCCCCGACAAATACCAACACCCCCACATCCACTCCAACAGAAACACCCACCGCCACCATAACGCCAACAGCAACATTCTCAGCGCCTTTTACTTACACAGTACAGGAAGGCGATTATCTGGCCCTCATTGTGGAGAAATTCAACCTTGGAGAAGATGGTGTTGAACTCATCCTGCTTCTAAACCAGCCATTCGCAGATGCCAATGGTAATTCGGGCGGTATTGACCCTGCGGCTCAAGTTATCATCCCCGGGCAGGTCATCCTGCTTCCCTACCCCGGAATGCCCCTCCCCACCGCCACCCCCATTCCAGCCAATTTGGTAAAAGGCACAAAAGTGGAATACTTCGTCAAAGCTGGAGACTCTCTCGGCGGCATCGCAGCCTTGTTCAACAGCACCATTGATGACATCATCAAAGAGAATGGCATCACAGATCCAAACGCCATTGCAGTCGGTGACCTGCTGTTGATTCCGGTCAATATGGTTACAGCAACAGCTACCCGCCCACCCACGAGTACCCCCATAACCCCCGGGCCGGGTACCGTCCTACCCACCTTCACATTGACGCCCATCAACGCAGCTCCCGTAGCGACCAACACCCCCTAACTTACTAAAAGATCCCGCAGGCAAATTGCCTGCGGGATCTTCATCAAATTACTGGACAAATCCCCACCGCTCATGTAAAATACAGCGCTGTCAATAAGAAAAGTAAGGAAAGAATTTTTGGAGAAACGACCTTGGCTAACATTCAATCTCAGATCAAACGCAATCGTCAGAACGAAAAGCGCCGCGTTCGCAATCGTACATTCCGTGGTGCTGCCCGCACCGCTGTAAACGCCGCACGCGCCGCCTTTGCAGAAGGCAATCCCGAAACCAAAGATGCTGTCTTGAAAGCCATCAGCATGTTGGACAAAGCCGCAGAACA
>Ga0209277_10000797_pt1 | contig 15804 bp, 18 predicted proteins | sample JI81AbrownDNA_FD_187503 | JGI IMG/M metagenome (GOLD analysis project Ga0209277, IMG submission 187503) | Wastewater effluent complex algal communities from Wisconsin, to seasonally profile nutrient transformation and Carbon sequestration -... | ecosystem: Engineered > WWTP > Effluent > Algae... | reverse complement strand
AAAAGAGACGGGGTTGGCCGGTGTCTATCTTTGGCAAGAACTAATATAGAGACTGGGTTACAATATGCTATTAAAGCTTTGTGTTTAATGGGTGAGCAGGAATAGTATAACGGGATTGGAGCTCGAATTTGAAAAGAATTTGGAGAGACGTGCGAATAATGGCACAGCAAATTGTTTGTTATAGGATGTGCTATACGCGAGTAGCCCCTATCTGTTGGATGTAAGTTCCAACCTTTCCGACCAGTGTTATGACAATCGCGGCGTTGACAGTGAAACGCCTGTGGTGAATTTGCGTACAGCCCGAAATGTACGTGTGCTTTTAAGTAGTTTGGCGAGAACTTCTAGCGTGCAATTATAAACGCAATATGAGCGGTTCAGATTAAATACAGCAGGTGCAATTCCTGCCGATTGTCACCCTAGTTATGGGATTAGAGCTCGAAAATCCAAGAGAGAAGAGCGCCTTATTTTGCTATAAGCTACGCCTAGGTGAACGGGCAAGGATTAATCCGCGTCGCAAGTGACCCGCTCGAAAGAGAAAAGGGCTGTATAAACTAGGCTAACAAAAGCGAGCATCAAGTTGAAGTCGCCTCGACTATTACCAGAAATGGTGCCATTAAAGATAGTCCGCTTGATTGTAACGAGGTAGGTGTGGGTGAAAGTCCCATTAATCCCGACCAAATAAGGATAAAGATGCTAGATAATATAGAGCTTGCCCAAGTAAAGGCACAAATAATGCACGATTTTTCCGAACTTACATATCGTTTAGAACAAAAAATAAAAGATCGTGTTTTATGTGAGATTGAAGAATATTTAATCGACGAAATAATGACTAGGTTGAAAAAAGAATTTAACCAAGATACTCCTTAATTATCTCAATAGCCTCATCAGCACCACGGGCAACAACGCCAAGATATCCTTTACAGTTCATACGCTGCAAGAAATTCCTTTGCTTCTCGGACAACAAGCCTATTTTTGTCTTTAGCTCTATAAAAAGGCCGTGGTATTTGCCATTAGGCCAGGCAATGTACAAATCGGAGGCGCCAGGCATCAATCCTTTGCGCTTGAACAAGGCACCTGTGCGTGGACTTCGCACGGCTTCATTACAAATATAAATAGTGTGCTGTGCCACTTCAGGATATTGAAGCCTTAACCAATCCATCAAAGCAACTTGCTCTTGTGATTCGGACGCAGCCATTAGTATTTACCAGTAGCAAGGCGTTTCGCCATGTCTAACGCTCGTGTATCACCAACTTGTTTGCGCCAATTAGAATCAAGCATGTGGGCTGCGGCATCGCCATAGCGTTTATTTTTAAGGGCATCTATCATGTTTTGGAACTTAAGCAACTTAGTAAGCCCAATATTAAAATGCAGCTCAATCAGGGTCTCTTTGCGCACCTGGTCTAAATCGTTAAACCAGTCGTAATGACCTAACTCAATCTGAGAGCGCTCAATCTCATTCATCAAAAGAAACTCTGCCTCTTTGATAGAAATACCGCACTTAATGCGCTTATCAATACATTTTCCGTACCCTATAGACCAATAGCCCAAAGAATCGGGGTATGCATAAGAGCTAAAACCTTCATGGCTTTTCAATCGAGCTATCAACTTGTCCACGATAAAATCCCCTCATATCATCAATCGGGCAAAAGTTTAAATCCCTGTATTTGAAATCATAACATATTTGCATGCTATTGGATTTAAACAGCGCATAACATTGCGCACCATCCATCGCCTGGTCATCGAATACGGCGTAAAAGTTAAAAACAAAGAGAGAGCTTATTAAGATATTGGATGCCAAGAACCATTTAAACGCTTTATTAAAGAAAGTCATGATAACCCCCTTTTAGGGTGTGGCTCTGGAAAAAAGAGAAGAGAGGGAGAGCGGAAAACCAAAGCCACAATTTAAATATAGCAGATAATTGGCAAATGGTGGCCGTTTAATTGCTTCAGTGAAAAGTTTTTTAGGCTTAACCTTTGTCGGCAAAACGGCCAAAAACCTGTTGCTTTGACTTTTAAACTAGCTTTTGCTTAGTAAAAGTCATCGCATATTAACAGTTATTGAATCTTCATCAAAAACAAAAACCGTTAAATCTTAAATTCGAAATCAAGCGCGTACCCCCTCGGAGTACATTCGGCTTAGGAGAAACCTAGCTTGATTTGGTTAACTGGATGGACTAACCGGTTAACCAACACATTATAGCAAAATAAATAGCTTAATCTATTGTTTAATCAACAACGGCCTCGACTAATTCAACAACTTCTTTAGCAACATCAATGACCTCACCACCTATTTCAACCGCTTGAGGGGCAATATCACTTACAAGCTGTAAAAGTCGTTTTAATTGGTCTAGCGCTTCAATTAAAATATTTTCTCGCTCTTCTTTTCCTTCGCACAAATCAACCAACTCTTGTGCTTTTCCTTGGATTAAATTAATCATGATTAGACCACTCGCTCATAAGCAACTGTAATCACTACTGACCCAGAGGCATAATCTGTGGTGCCACCAGCATATTGTAAATATAATTGCGCACCAGCAGCAGTGGACGTATTTTGGGCTACAGTACCGGCGAGAGGATTTCCAGTTCCCGACCAAACGGTATTAACAGGAGTTCCCAGTAATGCCGCAGTAATACCCGCATTGTTGTATGCTGTTGTTCCATCGGTAAGGCTCAATAGTCTGTCACCACCACCACCAGATAAACCAGCAGCGCTGTAATTTACAAAAATGTTGCGTACTTTAAATTGAGCGCCAGCTATAGCAGACTGTACGTTGACTTTCCCAGCTGTAGCCAATGCCGCAGCCGTTGCGGTTATGTCCTTTGTAAAATATTGACCGCTTGGCGATGGACTAGCAATCAATGACCAATCAGCGCCGGACTTGGATACTTCTAACATAACAACGGAAGTCACAGACGAGCTTTCGCTTGTCTTAACAGTCACTAAAGCCGCTTGTGCATCACTAAGTGAAGCGCCACCAGCAACCGCTTTGTTTAAATAACCTGTTGCCATTACTTCGGCCAAGGTATCATTGGTCAAAATATAAACCCAGCGTGGCAAAACGCCTGCTAGTCCTGTTTCGGTCGCTTGTATGTTTAATATAGGCATTATAAAAGTTCCTTTTATTTAAATTTCGTATTCTAGGATATCATCCATTGTTAAATCATTAACCTCTAAATAAGCTAAGAATTCCGCATAATCTGTGTTCATTGGTTCTTGTGGTATCCAAGCCGTATCGGATAACCTGACTATCATATCTTCGTATTTTGCATACATGTTTATAACTCCGCGTCTGCTGTTGCGTGAACAATTAATGTTGCTGCGACCAAATCCCCTGCTACTTGCGCATTCGTGGCAAAAAAACCCATTTGTCCAATATTATTAGAGCTAGATGCGCCACTGTCTGCCGCTAAAGTTGAATTATACCAATTAGCGTTTGCGCTTATTGGATTATAGAAAGTAACCGACGGATTGGTTCTCATTGTTACCGGAAAATTCCATGACGTACCATTAGCCGTCACACCAGCTACCGGGCAACGATAAACACAGCATCCAGTGGTACTGCCGCTGGCCTGCGCAGGAACGACACCTAGATTAAACGTCATAGTAAAATAACGCTGACAAGCCTCCAGTACTTCTTGCTCTTTTTCCATTTGAAAAGGAGTTGCAACGCTGCCCACTTCAATTTGGATTAAAGCTAGTTGAAATACATTGGTATTAGAATCTAATCCGTTGACTTGGTTTGCAGTGCCTTTAAAATTACCTGTTTGCCATGTATCAGCAGTAGTTTGAAATGTCGAGCCGCACGCTAAAGCAAAATCTACTCTTAAGCCTATGCCATTAGTATAGTCCCATGTCCCCGCGCTAGGGCTAGCACTTACTGTAATAGTCTTATATTCCCAGGTTGATGCGCTGTTAATTGTGTACTCAGCTACATAACTTCTATCTGAGCCAGAATTAACAAAACTAACACAATAAATTCCCGTTTTAACGGCTTTTACCCAGAATGATAAAGTAAATGACCGCTGCGCAATATTGGTAAAATTATACCCCTCGATTCTTTGACCAACAGTATAAAAATCACCAGCAGCGATACTTGCATCGGCTGTAGTTACAGCAATATTAAATGAATCTTGCGTATAAATATTAGCCTGAGCAACTGTTGGAGCATCAGCCACTTGCGATATAGTGGTTACTGCCGATGTGACATAATTTGTTACAACCCTGTCTGCTGAATAAGTAGCATTAGCAATAGCTGCAAATGGTTTTCCTCTTTGCCATGGGTTTTTTGTGTAATCACCACCTATCCAAAGATTTTTGCTTACCTTATTGGGAGCAGTGAAATCGCTTATGAAAGCGTTATTTAGCATGTTATTTGATGACAATTTATACTCCCTGTATTACTTATAAAGTATTTATAGTTCAGCTTGTGCTGTTGCATGTATAGCTAATAAATTTCCGGCAAGATCTGTAACTGTTTGGGTGCAACGATAACTTGCACCAAGACCGCCACCATTACCAATAGACGAAACCCCGCTATTTGCTGCATTAGTTACATTATAAAAAGTAGACGCAGCACTTATTGGATTGTATGCGGTGTAGGTTGGCGTGGTGCGCATTCGGGTTGCAAGCCTATAAAATGTACCATCAAATGTTACTACTCCTCCGCGCCTCACTCGGTATTGCAATGCGCCTAGTAAAGAGCCGCTGGCTTGTGCAGGCACGACACCCTGGTTGAACGTCATGTTAAAATAACGCTGACAGTAACTTAACACCTGTTGCGCTGTTTGCATTTCAAAAGGGGTTGCAATTGTTCCAGCCTCTAATTGCATTAGAGCAAATTGAATTGTATTTGTGTTGGAACTTGCAAAATTTACCTGGTTTGTTGTGGTATAAAAATTACCTGTTTGCCATGTGTTAGCAGTAGTTTGAAATGTCGAGCCGCAGGATAGAGCAAAGCTAACAAATAGTCCGGCACTAGAGGAATAATTCCATGTCCCCGCGCTAGGGCTAGCACTTACTGTAATAGTCTTATATTCCCAGGTATTGGCAGCATTAATCGTGTACTCAGCAACGTAAGAACGATCGGTTCCGCCATTTCTGAAGCTTACACAATAAGTACCCGTTAAATTACCTTTAACCCAAAACGACAAAGTAAACGGTCTTTGGGCAATCGTGGAAAAATCATAGCCTTCAAGGCCAAAGTAAGAGTAAATAATATCACCAGCAGCAATTACAGTCTGAGCAGTAGTGCATGCAAATTTAGCGCAATGAGTTGAAAAAACTCCTGATTCTGCTTGGGTAGGTGAGTCAGCATCTTTAGTTAGAGTAAAAGTTGCGCTAATAACGCCAATTGGGAGAAACCGAAATCTATCAGCATAATATATGTTTGCTGTTGTAACCGCAAAACTCGTACCCCTTTGCCAAGGATTAGTCGTAAAATTGCCAGCAGGCATTAAGTTTTTGCTTACCTTATTAGGAGCTGTAAAATTATCCGCAAAAGCGTTGTTTATTACGTTATTAGTCGCCATTATGCCACCGTTAACCCTGAGCTAAATGTATAATCAACACCCCAAGTGGTGTTATTAACTAAACCAGAAACTTGCACGGTGTCACTTCCTGCTGCTGAAGTAAGAGTGCCACCTGAAGAAGTCGTTTGCGTACCACAATTAATGGTATCACCTGTTGCGGCTTGCAGAATCCATCCAGCAGCGCCCAAGCCCTTAATAATAATGACATCGTTAACCGTAAACGCTGCGGGCAATGTAATTGTTGTTTGTGCAGCATTTGCAACAATGTATCTAGTATTTAAAGCCGCTGTTTGGGTTGTTCCTGATATGGTCGCACCAACAATTCCACCGGTTGCACGAGCGGGATTAAACTCTTCAAAAACGATACTAGTTGTACCTATGGTAAATGCACCAGGGGCTATTTGTTGGAATGCTTGCCCAGTGTAGGTTGCGCCTTGGTTGACTAAAAGGATTTGACCATAAGCTACGTCTGCGGCTTGGTCATAATCACTGGCGCGAGTCAAAACCCAGTTTGTGGCAATTGTGCCAACTGTGGTGACTGTGTAAATACCATTTTGAAGCGCTGAGGCCTGGTTCCACACCAACACCCTATCAGATACCGCTAATGATACGCCATCAATTGATAATGGGACTTGCGCACCTGCATTAGTCAATGTTGCACCGACACCTAAAACACCGTTGGCATACGTTGCTGTAAGCGCACTAGGAGTTGCTACGCGAGCTGCAGAAAGCGTTGCATAGCTTTGAGCGCCCATGTAGTAATTAAATTCATCGCTTCGAATATATTTTTTAGTCGAACCTGCTGGTCCTTGGGTTGTATCTGTAGTATCTACCGCTGGGGTTAGGTCTGTGCCTTTTGGCGTTCCAGTGCCTAACGCACTAATTTTGATTTGTGCCATTTGTTGTTACTCCGTGGTTAGGTAATCACCGGCTTCAGTCATTATAAAATCACCGTCTTCAGTCGCCAAATCAAAAGCTTGGCCTGAAGGGGGCGAAACATTGCTATTGCCCTGGTCAAATGGTGAATGGACCAATGGATTGTTAACAGGGTCCATCGCCAAGCCAGAATTAAAAATTCCCATTCTTAGTTCCCAAAAGGTGGGGCTACATAAAATAATATACTAACTGCGGGACTTGTTATATCTGTTGTAATTAAACTAAGCACCTCGCCTGCTTTTACAAATCGTGCCGCTGGATTTAATTCGCTTGTGGTTGCTGAGAATACGCCAGCTGGTGCAGCTGCGGTTGTAAAGGTATCAACCCAAATTGATGCGCCAGGGGTGTAAGTGAATATAGCAATCCAATTTGGATAGGTGTCAGGTACTGTAACAGATTGTGCAACGCCTGCCGCCATGATGCCGCTGACGGCGTCTAGGGTCATAGGTAGGCCGAAACCGTTGTATCCCGCTACATCGCGGGTCATCAAGAACTTAGTAGGCATGATATCCCTTAATTAAAATTAGTTTTTATATGATTCCGAGCCGAGCATCGGCAACATATTGGTATAAAATATGGGCTGAAATTGATGCTCCTCCGACAATGCTTGCCATGCTTCCGCCTGAACCATAATAATTTGCACTACCAACACTAGCATTTTGCTGGGTAAAATAGGTTGCTAAAGCTACTTCAGCAGTAGCAGGCGCTCCACCGTTGCTTACATACGCTTGAACCCTTCCTGCGGTAGTCGATGTCCCTGAGTAAAATACTAGGGTTGGAGCTGCTCGCTTTCTTACGACATAGTTCACACCAAAACCATTTGGTTCGCAAAAATTATTACCACCGCTAATAATCGGGTCCATAGGCGCAAGAATGCTGTTTAATTGTGTCGCTGTAGCTACAGTTCCAGGCGCAAAAGATGTTTCATAAAAATATTGGCATTCTCTAAGCACTTCATCAATTGTTTGAGGTGCTGGCCTTGTTGGTATTCCGCCGGCTTGTAGAGAGACAGAATTAAAAGTGAGCGTGTTTGTTATAGCTACTGATTCGGTTCCTATTACGATTGCGAAGAATGTTGCAGTGTCACATGCCGCAATACCTTGCATGTCCCATCCAGTGACTGGGTAATCATTAAAATTAGTGGTGCTGTTTGTCCCAATAATAAATGAATTTTGATGCGTTAAATTAGGGACTTCAGACCATGTGCCATTAAATGTAACTGGCTTGCCGTTTGCATCTAATGTCAAAACTAAAGAATTGTAAGTGCCTGCGGTAACGACTGGCAAAGTCACATCAGTTGTATACCATAATGAAACAGTTACCTTGGTATTAACGGATGCTTTAGCAGAAATGTTGGCGCATATAGGCGCATTTAAAACCTTACGCGCAATAGTTTGTGGCAAGTATTGAATAAGTGCCATTTGTGTTGTTGCTGCCGCTGTTAAGACTAATTGACCCGCTGCTGACGCTGTAACACCAACCCCGCTGTTTGCGCTTTGAAAAACGATAGTTTGGTCCCAAACGTATTTTGATTTGTTTACGCCAATGGCACTAGCTGCAACACTTGTTCCATTTTCTTGTGCTGGGTTTAAAGGGAAATCCCATCCAACTAAATAACTAGGAACTTGCTTGTAAATTAAATTATCTCGGTCATAAAAGTATTCGCCATTAACTTGTATTGGCGTGGATAACTCTAGGAACGGCATCATTATTTCAGAGCTTGCAACAGAAACCACTTGCACACTTGATATTTGAATATCCGCTAGCGTCGGGATATCAAGATAAAAATCAACATAACCCGTCGTTGCTGCATCAGGGTTAGTTATGCTAATTGGAACACCTATTTGATTTGCAATGGTCACAAATGTTGACCCGGTTGGCGAACCTGAGCAAATAGTAATAAGTGGCGCAGTAGTTGAATTTGATGGTCGATAATTTAAAGTGACAAACGGTAATGCGCTTGTATTTGCTTTAATGATGAAAGTACCCGATACAATCTCATTTTGTAAAAATCTTGGGCTATTGTAAACTCGTTGTCTTAGTTGGCATGAAGTAACACCTGTTCCAACTTGAATGTTTAATGCATAGGGTGGATTGCTTGGAGCCGCAGTATCAGTAATTGCGATTTGTGCAACCGTAACTGTTCCACTTCCCGAAGTGACTATATCCCATCCAGGGGCAATGCTCGTCACCTGATTTGCAGTGCTTACACTAAATGCAAAGGCTCCAGTGGCGGGGTTTGGTATAAAACTGACATCAACAAACTGAGGGTTCAAAATAACGTTTACGCCGTTATTGATGCTCGTGTCTTCAGTTTCATTTAATGCATTGGGCGGCCATGCTTCGCGAGTCTCTTGCGCCACACCAGCACTAGATTCAACCTCGATATAATATAGGTCTAAAACGCCCTGTGTGGCGTCTGTAGGCTTTCCAGTAAATGGGTATAGGTAGACATTAATATCATTGCCATTGCCGTCGTCATACGTTCCAACGGATGTTAGTGTGATAGGGTTTGGCAATTCAACAAATTCATACTCGTTATTTAACGCCTGTACTTGCTGGTATATCGGTTTTAATGTGGTTCTAGCCACGTCACGATAAAATGTTACCGTTCCAGCAGCCAAAGGAAACCCCGTGTCCTTGTCCACAAAATAGGTTTGAATCGGTGGTGCGTAGATATAGCGATCGTCTGGAAATGCCATTATTCATCCTATCTTGTGCAATGTTAATATTTTAACCTTTAGTTGTTGGTTAATCAATCGAGGATCTTAGGTAGATCACAAACAGCGTGTTTTAGCATAAATTAAAAACCGTTAGTATATTGTTTAGTCGTTTTATAATTATGAAGCCTTATAAACACTGGGTTGATAGCATCAGATCACACGGGATCCATTATTATCAAGTTTTGTAGTTCTTTTCGCATTACAAATTGAGGGTTTTTCAAATAATACAGGATTTCTTGTTTTTGCTCTTGTGTTGTCATTTTTTTAAATGAAATTCTTTTCTTATTAATATTCTTAATAAGATTATTATATATTACTAGTTCCGATTCCGCCCAGTTACTGGTTCCTTTTCCGCCCACTACTGGTTCCGATTCCGCCCTGTTTTCTCTTTGAACAGGTTCCGATTCCGCCCCGTTGTAAAACTTCTCACCATATATTATTTCTCTATTAATTCCCATTCCAATTCGATTAATAAAACCCCACGCTTCTAACTCGTTCAATCTGAGCTTCAGCTGCCTTAAACCAATACGAGTTAACTCACATAATTTTTTATTTGTTTTTTTGGTTGATGTTTTTTGACGCAAATCATCATGAAGAATCATAAAAATAAATAGATGATCGCCAGTTAATTTAGGTTCTTTTAATAATGATTTTGGAATTTGATAAAAAGCTTCAATTGATTGTTTGTTGCCCATTTGTTATACTGTTCCTGTTCGTTGTGAGAGATGAACGCTGTTAGTTATCACACTAATTAAAAGCCAGCATACGGGGTACGAACCCAGCTGGCTTATCCATTATACTCTAAATCATTGATTACTCTACTTCATTTGCGCCCCTTGGTAAGCGTTAGCTCCATAGGCTGCTGTTCTTTGTCTTTTCCTGATAATCCAGCGGTCATTGCAGCGCCTTTTTCTAGGGCTTTTTTTGCCTTAACTGGTAAGTTATAATCTTTGCCGCTAATTAGTGCATTTACAAATTTCTTTCTATACTCAGGGTCAGTTAATTTCTTAGTTGCAAATTGTGCCACCTTTGATTTGACTATTGGTGCAGCAACAGCACCTACTACAGCACCAGTACCACCGCCAGTTGCAAGACCTGACAACCCACCAATCAAATGAGCCAAAGCATTAGGATGCAAGTCGGAATTTACTTGTCCAGTCAATGGGTTAAACATTACTTGCAAAGAACGTGGATTTTTATTAACCAATGCTTTATAATTAACCACTTCTTTTCTTAATGTTTTATCTGGGAAAAGAGTTTTTAATTGATTTGAACCCAAATGTTTAACCGCTGTGGCAAATGTCGCAGGATTAAAATTGCCCTGATTATCTAAAGCACGAGAGAGGTAACTGTATGCTAGCAAATTTGACGATCCAGAATCTGGAGTTTTTGTTTGTGTTTTTAATTTATCTGCAAGTTTCGCAAGTTTTCCGGCCAAATCGCTAGAATTCGAGCGTGTAATAAATTTTGAAACTATAGTTTCAGGGTCTGCATTACCGGATACAAACTTGTATACATCTTTATCTAAAAATGGCGAATAATTCTTGCTGTAATTTTCTTCTGCTTGTCGGTAAGAAGATTTAATCTTTTCATTTCCGAATGCATTAATTTCTTCGGAAATGTCTTTTTTAATTGATTTATGCAAGCCTTTAAAAATTCTTGCCATATTTCGTTTATCTGCATCATTAGATTTTGCATAAGTCTTAGAATATCTGCCTAACATTCCTTTAAGAAGATTTGCTTCTTTCAATGATGGTGATTCGGTAGATGTTCTTTGCAATAATGGCTGACCTTTAGCATCAACAAGCATTCCTTTTGTTGTGGTCGTTGTTGATGGATTTTCATAATTTGCAAGTTTGGACATAATGTTTTTTGCATCAGGCTCATGCTTTAATAATTGTGTATCTTCAATTGCTGATTTGTATTTTTTTGCCTCTTTAGCAAAATTTGGTAATGTAAGCTTAAACCCATTTTCTTCAGCTAATTTATCTACCGTGTCATACAAAGAATTTTTAGTGGCTTGATGTTTTTCAAATTGTTTAGTTAACAAATTGGTTAATTGTTCTGGCACATTATCAGGGCTATTATTTCCTAATAATTTAGCCATTAAGTCTTCGCCTTTTTGAACTATCTGTTGGCCGGTTTTTTGCATCGTTAAAGATGCTAATCCTGTATGTTTTGGTAGCTTGTTTTCATATAAGCGCTGTAATTTTGGATTTTGGATTATATTTCCCAAATCCATATTAGTTCCTTCGGCTTGTCGATAAGATTGTGCAAGTTCTTTTTTAGACATGGGCGATTTAAATATCTTAGAAGGACGCAAAGCATTAAATCCCTTCTCTAATCCTGCGCCTAATGCGCTACCGGCAACGCTACCAATACCACCCTCAGCAGCGCCTCTTAATGGGTTTTCGTCTTGTGTAGCGCCAAATACGGCTTGTGGTACAGCTTGTTCTAATGCGCCTTGCATAAACTTACCACCACGACCAAGTGAGCCAATTGCAGTACCTGCACGACCCATGTTCATTCCTGGAAGGGTGAAGGCTGGTGCGTATTGAAATAGCCCACGGGTTAGCTTGTCGCTTAGTGTTGCTTCTTCATCCATTCCTAATGCTTTTGCATAGTCAAATTCAGGGTCGACTAAATTAGCAACCTTATCACCTTGGCCAATTAAATTGGCTAGATTATGTGGTGTGTTTGCAAGATTGCGGCCTAGTTCGGTTATGCCGATTGCGGCATTTTTTCCGAAACGTTTTGCGCCTGAGCCTATAGAGCCTAGCAATGATGACTCTTGTTGTTGAGGCGAGCCAAATTTTTTTTGTATCGCAGCATGCATTTGTTCTTTGCTCATGCTGTCTGGGAAATTTAAAACCTGGCCGTTAGACAATTTGACTTTAGGCATTATTCGAACTCCCCAGTATCTAGGTTGTATGTTAAGTCACTATTTGAGGAACCACTTCCATCCTTGAAAACTTTAGTGCTTTTTGTAGCATCCCTGTAAGTTTCTGTTTCCTGCTTAAGAATCTTTTTAAATTGATTGAATTTTCTAGTAGCAATTTCTGGATTATTTGTCCATGACGATGGATTGGTAAGCATCGACAATTGTTCTTGCACTCCAGGGGTAATACTGTCGCCATAAAATTGACGCACTTGCTTAGCTAATAATTTAGCAGCCGTTAAGGAGTCATGATATCTGCGATAGGATTCACTTTCATTTCCTGTCAAAGCACGCCCTTCGTTCATTTTCTTAACAATACCACCGGCTAGGCCACCAAATTGAGTTAAGTCTTTAACGTTAATATTATCCAATGTCTTATCGATGTTTGTAGCAAATAAATTTTTCTTACGCGTATCGACATCGGAAGTAATTTTTTGACGCTGCAATTGGTACTGACCCATCATTTCATCTTGTTGCTGTGGGCTAAGTTGCACTTGGCCATTCGTTCCCGGCATGAATCCTTGCTCAACTTCTTGCTGCTCTTGGTCTAGCTTTCCAAGTTGCGTTGATGCGCGCTTATTAGCAGTGCCCATAAGAGATTTACGATAATCATTAAGTCCTTGTTGTGACTCCAATGCAAGGTCATACGACCGCTTAGCATTTTGATAAGCTGGATTGTCTTCGCCTAATTGCTGTTTCATCATTTCTAGTGCGTAAGCTTCTTTTGCGCTACCAGTTAATTGACCGCCAAATGGCTGGCTCGCTAATTGTCCTTGACGTTGCGCTTGCGCTTCAAGCAATTTCTGGCGATAAGGAATCATGCCCACTTCGCCCTGTTTGAGCTGCAATCCTAGCGCCTCATTTTGAGGGGCATAATCTGCTTTCGCTTTAGTTATTCTGTTTTGTAATTGCTTAGCAAGCATTTCTTCAGCCAAGCGCTTAGGCGTGTTCTTAGACTCCGCCTCTTGCCCAATACTCATAATGCCTTTGTGCAGCGCATCAGCAAAGCTTGGCATCCCGCTAACGCTCTCAGCGTCTAATGGTGACCATTGTTGACCTAATGAAAATCCGATAGCCATGATTAATCCTTATTCTTTATAATAGGCCGCCAAGACCTTCGAATATATCGCTCCAAGATTTTGCTTTGGCTTTATTCTTCGCGCCTTGCTCATCGTAGGCATTGCGGCCTTTTTGGCCATAGATAGAACCCACCATGTTTCCAAAATCAGTGTTTGCATTATAGCCTTGTTCTTCCATACCCTGCGTGCCTTTCAATCCTGTATCATACAATCCGGTTATTCTATCCATGTAATCATTAAAATCTTGCGATGCGATGTCATTTGCGGTTTGCGCTGCATAGGTTTGGTCTTGCTGTGTTCCTAGCATGCCGCCACGAGCTTGCGCATTAGCTTGAGCACCTAGCGCTTGCTGTAGCTTGTATTGATAGCCTGGCGATTGTTTGTAGCCCTTACCTAAGTCTGCGTATTTTTGCCCAGGGTCACCAATCAAATCGTTATATTGACCGGTTAATTTTCCCATAGCATCTTTGCCGGCGTCCATATAAGGCTGATAATAGGGACTCATTTTGCCCGGTACTTGGTCTAGGTAATCATTAGCAGCAGATGAAGGGCTGCGGCCTTTAGGACCAAACATACCAAACAGGCCGCCACCTATTTTACCAATTGAACTTAAAAATCCCATAATAATTCCTTAATATTATACTGGCGGTACAGGGGCCGCTAACGTTATTTCCATGAATGCAGGCACACCCGCACCACCATCAATGCTTACTAACATTCTATTGTTAGTTGCATCATAAAGAAACCGCCCGAATCCGCAGGTATATTGACCATTTGGCAATTGAAAGTCTTGAATCTGCTTTATAAAATTATCTGGTGCAGCTGCATTGGTCTGCGTTGGGGCGATTAAGCCCTCACTGCCAAAGTTGTTTTGCAAAGAGGTAACGAGGTTTTGTCGAAAGACTAGCTCGTCATTGGTTGGCATACCCTCCTTGTCCGTCATTGCTCCGGTAGGTAGGTTTGGTATTCTTAAATTCTGGTTTAAAGCCATGGCATTTCCTTACATGTAGGTTTCAATAACACCATCAAAAGCTACAAAGCGCCCATATCCAATAAATTTAATTTGAAAACAGGCGTCATTAGCTTGGCCTAAGCGCTGAAAAATAAAGCGTGATTTTCTTTTGCCTACTGGGTTCATGTATTGACGAACAGAGCTACCGAAGGACTCGCCCCCATCGCGCGAAATACACAAATCAATCGCCTCGGAGCCTTCGCCAAAAGTTGCGGTTAAAATATCTGGGCTGTCTTCTTCAATTAAAAATACATCACTTTCGGTCGTGATATCGAGTAGATTTTCAGTAGCTATGAAGTTCTCATCACCAATTGGTACAATAAAGTTAGGTTGGCCATTCTCAACAGTAAAGCCTAGGCTTTTTATAATAAACCAGCGTTGACTTGGAAGCCTCAAAGGGGGCGTAATACGCATTCTTGGTATATCTTGGATATCGGTATCTGAATACTGGTAATTATTGTATTGCGTACCCATTTCATAAAGATTGCCGCCGCTGATGCTCACAAAATAGTTTTTATTGTTGAAAAATACCACTTCACGGGCGATGTGATAGTTTCCGTTCTCGTCGCTGGCATTGAAGAATTTTTCGGTTTTGGTGTCAAACAAATAGGTTAAATTGTCAGTGACAAACGTAAACTGATAAATGACATGCCCATCTTGACGAAATAAAAACGCGGTGCAATCTGCTGGGTTTTTAAGATTGGCAAGCTTAAAATCGATACCATCAGTGCTAATTGATTTTTTACCGCTATCACTCATTACCATAATGGTAACGCCTGACTGCTCATTGACTGATAACCATACGATGTAATTATCTAGCGCTGCGATTGATGATGCATTAATCGTGCCATAATCTACGTTAAAAGTAGATGAGCGCTGGTACGGAAATAATGCCGTACCTATATCGGTCCATTGCTCTACAACATTATGACCAAACAACATCAAGGTATTACCGCCCCCAGGGGTTGGTAATGCGGCTTGTGCGAAATCTGGCTTGCTTTGTAATGCGCCTTCATTCGATGCATTAACCGGGAATGTAGGAGGGCTTACCAAATTCGATAAGTACCATCTATTTGATGTCGTATTAACTACAATAAACCGCCCATTTTGGAATGCAATAAAACCAGGGTTATTTAATGCTGTTGGTTTAGAAACTGTAGCGATAGGCGTTGAAGGTGCAAGCCAATTATATCGATAGATTTCATGGCCATCGCTAATTAAAATATCGCCTAGGTTATTCTCTGCAATGTACACATCACCCGTAGATGTAGCCATTGACCCGATATTTATGGCATTTAATATGTTTTGAAATGACGCGGTAATCGTGCATGTTATGGAATATACAGCACTACCCCATACCGCAATCATTATGTTACCGCGTGAGCTTGCATATAAACCGCGCCCTGGCTCAGCAGGTAATTTATCTAAAACATTCTTATAGCCCGCATAAGGCACTAAGGCATCATCTGAAATTATCATATTCCAGGTTTGCGCCCTGGATATCTTGTTAAAACGGCCAAAAGTTGTTGAACCCACGATTTCTAGTGGTACTTCTTGAATTTCTTGGGTTATGTTAGGGGCTGGCAT
>Ga0209277_10000795_pt1 | contig 15829 bp, 23 predicted proteins | sample JI81AbrownDNA_FD_187503 | JGI IMG/M metagenome (GOLD analysis project Ga0209277, IMG submission 187503) | Wastewater effluent complex algal communities from Wisconsin, to seasonally profile nutrient transformation and Carbon sequestration -... | ecosystem: Engineered > WWTP > Effluent > Algae... | reverse complement strand
CGATCGCATCCCCCTCGGAAGGAGCAATAGCATTGCGACCAAGATAATCTCGGAGACGTTGCACCAAGAAGAGTGCCGGACGCTCCTCCCCCATTGCAACAAAGATCTGCTTCGCATTCTCACCACCTGCTGCTACAAGGTCAATAAGTTGGTCCCGATCAGCGTGTCCTGAGTATCCTCGTATCTGGGCGATTTTTGCACGAACTCGAACATCAACATTTAATATGCGAACCTTCTTGGCTCCATCTTGGAGAAGCCTACCAAGACTCCCTACCGTCTGATACCCCACAAGAAGCAGCGTTGTCTTAGGGTCTTCGAGGTATCGCCCCTCGTGACCGAGGATGCGCCCTCCATGACTCATACCTGATCCTGCAATGATAATCTTGGCTCCGTGAACCTTCTCAATCTCAGCTGAATCTTGAGTCGTGCGCGTGAATGAAAGTTTTGGAAAGTCGAATATATCGTCCCCTGCCTTGATCTGCGCCTGCACTTCATCTTTAAGGTACTCTGTGTATTTCTGATAAATCTCCGTCACACTAATTGCGAGTGGCGAATCGAGAAAAACAGGGATTGCAGGAATCGTACCGCTCTCAAAAAGATTATTAATCTCAAAAAGCATTGCCTGCGTACGCTCGAGGGAAAATGCAGGAATGATAAGTGTGCCGCCTTTTTTTGTTGTGTCTTCGATAAACGCTCGGAGGAGTTCCGTTCGCTCTTTAACATCCTCATGCAGTCGATCGCCGTACACACTCTCCATAAGAAGATAGTCATATCCCTCGACAACCTCTGGAGGGTTCAATAGCGGCTGCGGTGTATTACCAATATCTCCCGTAAACAGAAACTTCTTCCCATTGCGTTCAAGGGTGACCATGGCAGACCCTAGAATGTGCCCAGCGTCGGTCAGGGTTGCTGTAACAGCGTCTGGCATCGTAATGGGCGAATGGTACGGATACGTCTTCCACAAGGCCAATGCGGCAGCAATATCATGCTCTTCATAACATCGTGGTGTACCGTATCGTTCTGACTCATACAGCATGATTTTGTATGCATCACGAAGCATCACTGCAGCTAGGTCGCGCGTTGGTGGCGTTGAATATATAACGCCCGTAAAACCGTCACGAACAAGCTTTGGAATACGTCCAATATGGTCAGCATGCGCATGGGTTACAAAAAGCGCATCCATGTCGGCAGGATTATAAGGAAACACTTCACAATTCTTTGCTGCAGCAAACCGGTCACCCTGCATGAGGCCGCAGTCAACCAAGATACGGGACGTAGGAAGTTCGAGGAGGAAGTTTGCTCCTGTAACACTCCCGGTACCCCCGCAAAATCGTATTGTAGCCATAGATATTTATGTAGAAAAAATGTTTGTACTCCGTGCAACGCCATACCCAATGAATCCGCCGAATAGATCCATACAAAGATCAAGCATGGTATCGAGGACAAAATGTGTTTCGCGAATAAGCGATATACCTGCAGCGTATTCAAATATCTCCCACGCAATACCGATTACAAGCACTACACTTACGTACCACACTACCGTTTCATATCGTCCTCTTTTTCGAAGACCGATAAACGGCAAGATGGAGTACCCAAGTGCAGCACAGAGTCCCCCCAACACATGCATCGGTACATCAAACCATGGGAATCGCCAATAGAGATACAGCTCTAGTGCGACCACATGAACCACCGCAACGAGAATGAGGGATGCGAAGAAGAATGCAAGCCGTATAGACATGCGTCCATATTATCATACGACCCTCCTCCGTGTTCCCACTAAAAAAACCTACTCAAGGTAGGTCTCTTTAGTGGAGCAACGGTGCATGTATCCTGAATTTCTCCAGGTGGGTGCCCTTTCCAAACACTTGTGAAATCTCGTCGCGGCGAGTTCTCATCCGTACTTGTGACTACAGGCTCCCTAAAAGATACATAAGCAAGAACATGCGTTCCGCTGCTCCATGTAAAAGTATAACAGAACACCCAGGCATTGAAGCCTGGGTGTTCTGTGAGCTGTGTAAAACTTACAACCGCCTAGTCCTTTGTTCCGTCGAGGTCGATATCGTACATGATACGTTCCTGTGCCGTCACATATTGCATAATCTCGTCTTTTGTAAACCAGATTGCAATTTCACGCTCAGCTTCTTCAGGAGACTCTGAACAGTGAATGAGGTTGCGTACTGCGCGATTCTCGTATGATGAGTGTCCGTATGAGTCTACGGTGTAATCTCCACGAATTGTACCCACATCCGAAGTTGCAGGCTCAGTAGTTCCTACAAGCTTGGTAACAACGGCTACAGCCTGATTACCTTCGAGCACAAGCGCGATAACAGGAGCAGCGGTCATGTAGTGCACGATAGTGCGAATGATGTCTTTCCCGTACTCAAGTGGTTCCTTCTCGATTGGAAGGTTATGGCTCTTTAGGTCTTCAATGATGCGATTCCCCTTTTTAAGGAACCAAGCCTCATCCTTGTTGTAGTGCGTCATCAAATCCTTTTCGGTCGGCACAAACATCTTCATAGCCGTAAACTTGAGGCCAGTACGTTCAAAACGCTGAATTACCTCTCCTATGAGGGATCGTTGGACGGTGTCTGGCTTCAAAATAACGAATGTACGTTCTTCGTGTGGCTTGCGGGTGCTCATATATAATGTAAATAGTTTGAAATTACCCGCAGATTATAGCGTAAAATGGCGCTTTTTCAAGGTACTGAACGTGGCTTAGAGCTTGGTCATAATCTCCGGCCCTCGCTCCGTAATGGCAACAGTATGCTCAAAATGGGCGCTTCGTGAGCCGTCGACGGTGTATACACTGTATCCATCCCCTTCGTCATCAAAGACGACCTCCTTGCCACCGACATTCACAATCGGTTCAATCGCAAATACGTTACCAACCTTGATAACAGGACCTGTACCAGGGCGTCCAAAGTTCGGCACCTGTGGATCTTCGTGGACCGCATGACCAACACCGTGACCACATAAAACTTCCACGATACTAAACCCTCGCGACTCTACAAATGTCTGTACTGCATGACCGATGTCCCCAATGCGATTTCCCGGTTGTGCTGCCTTGATGCCAAGCGCAAGCGCCTCGCGTGTCGTATCCATAAGCTTCTGTGAGACAGGGTCCGTCTTTCCTACTGGCACCGTAATACCGGAGTCAGTAATCATACCCTTGTAACCAATCGACATATCAAGATTGATGATATCTCCCTCTTTTAGGATTTCATCAGCGCGAGGAACGCCATGCTGCACGGTATTGTTAACAGAAGTACAGAGCGCTGCAGGGTACGGACGGTCAGCGAACTCAGGATGATACCCGAGAAGTACCGGCTCAACACCAAAGTCCTCTGCAAGCTTAAGCGCATAGTCGTTAATATCTTCAGTAGATACCCCTGGTTTGGAATACTCCCCCAATGTTTTCAAAATGCGTGCAAGTATTTTGCCACCTTCGCGAAGGTATTCTATTTCCTGTGGTGTTTTAATGCGTGACATAGTTATTTAAGAGAAAGTGCTTGAAGAACTGATATGTGTACGTCTTCAATTGACTTCGTACCGTCGAGATCAATTACTTCTGTATGCGGTCGTTCACGATAGTATGCAAGGACAGGGAGGGTCTCATCTCGATACCACGCAAGACGTGAATCGATTGATGCAGGAGTGTCGTCAGGACGAGCACGCTTTTCCATGCGCTCCCGTACGATTGATTCATCCGTTGCGAGATTGATGATGGTCAGACGGTCTCTTCGATAAAAGGCAAGTGCACTTTCAAGTACCCGTGCTTCATCAACCGTTCGTGGAAGACCATCCATAAGAAGATGGCACTCCGGGTCGACATGGTGATGAAAAGCGTCTCCCCACAACACCACAGACAAAAAGAGTGGCTGCAGCCGACCAGTGTCCAGGGTTTCAAAAACCTTCTCCTCGGTGAACCCTTCTCGTTTTGCTGCAAGCGCTCGGAAGCGACGTCCGGTCTGTATGTCGACAACGCGACGTTCCGGGTCCCGTGTGCGCATGACACGTGAAAGCAGCGATATCTGAGTACCCTTACCACTTCCCTGTGGCCCTACAAATATGACGGTATGGGGTTGCATGGTGGATTCAATCCAAAACTAACACAGACAGCTTACCATACTTTGTTTCGCCATCGTCAGCACCCAAAAACCGGCACAAACCCCGAAAAGTTCGCTCAGCAGAGATGGCTATGCTTCCTTTACTTTTCCGAGTTTCTGCTCGGTTTTTGAGCACTTTAAGATTGGCGATAGTTTTGGATTGAATCCACAAATCTACCAGAAAGCGTGGGATACACAAACTTATGCTATTGTATCTCCCATGAAGAAGCGCATCGTTACAGTCGGTGGTCTTCCCGGAAGTGGTAAATCGACGGTTAAGCGTCTACTCGCTCTGAAGCTTGGGTACCAAATGCTTTCAACAGGTGACTTTGTGCGCGACATGGCGCATACTCGCAACCTTACCCTTGAGGAATTCAACGACCTCATTATCAACGACAAAACCCTCGACGAAGAAATCGATGCTCGACTTATTGCGCTTGAAGAAGACGGCGATCGTTTTGTAGTTGACTCACACCTTGCATTTCACTTCATTCCGAGCGCTTTCTCTGTTCTCCTGACGGTCTCCCTTGAAAAGTCTGCAGAACGAATCTTTCTGGATTCACATGCAGAGAGCCGCATCAAGAGTGGCGACACCATGCAAACACTTGAGGAAGCCCGTGAACGTACTGCGCGTCGAATTCAAAATCATGTCGAACGATATCAGAAACATTATGGCGTTAACCCATATCACCCTGAATCCTACGATTTTGTAATCGACACTGAAACATATACACCTGAAGAAGTTGCTGAGAAAGTGGTTGAAGCTTACACACTCTGGCTTGCTCCCCAAGAGAAATAATTTCGAGATGGTATAGTAGACGTATGGAACGGAAGCATATAATCACACTCACCGGAAAACCTGGTAGCGGAAAATCATCAACCGCAGATCGCGTAGCAGAGATGCTGGGGTATACACGATACTCCCTGGGCGACTACGTACGCGGTATTACCCACAAACAAAAGCTGACGCTCGACGAATTTAATCACCGAGCGGAAGCGAAACCTGATATCGATTTTCAGATTGATGAGAAGCTTCGAAATCTTCGCGAACATAAAGATGTTGTAATTGACGCTCGCCTCGGATTCTACTGGATTCCAGAATCATTTAAGGTATATCTTGACCTCGATACTGATCTCGCCGTTGCTCGTATTTTCAAGGATGTAGACACCAACGTTGGGAGACAAGAATCTCAAGAAGGCGGCGCAGAAGTCGGAGACGTAATGGATCAAGTAATGGACCGTATGCGCAGTGAACGCAAGCGTTTTAAGAAACTTTACTCAGTAGACCCGTACAGTATTGAACACTTCGACCTCGTCGTAGACACTGCGCGCCATTCCCCTCAGACTGTTGCACTCACTATATTCGACCAATACAAGAAATGGTTAAAGTCTTCCACCTGGGAGCCAGTCAGAAGTGGTGTACCAATGGGATTCTCCTTCAAGCATTAGAAAAAGATGGTCCAAAGGACCATCTTTTTTGTTGCATGGGTTCAGATGTGAAGCAACGCATTGAGTCTTCCTTCCACATCAAGCTTATGCAATGCATCGAACCCTCCGATAAGGGTGTCACCGATGAAGATCTGTGGAACGGTACGTGCCCCGTTCGTACGAACCAGCATCTCCTCACGATGCTTGTCGTTCGTATCGACACGCTTCTCCTCAAACGGAATACGGAGCCGTGAAAGCAGGCTCTTCGCGTTGAGGCAATACGGGCAAGAGTTCGTGGTATACAACGTGACAAATGTCGGTGCGTTCTTGTTCACAAAACACCTCCAAAGGACAAGGGAAACCGCAGGCAGTATGCCAAAGAATGCTACCTCAGGCAAATAAAAAAACCGCTCTCTGAGAGCGGTTTTTCTGCAGTACGATGGTTTAGTACTGACGCAATGAGACCTGTGAATCAACACGGCGCACAATATCGATCACCACTGAAACAGCGATGAGGAGTGCCGTACCGCCAAGTGCGAGTGTCTGCACATTCGTAAGAATCTGCATAATCATAGGCAAGACCGCAATAACGCCGAGGAAGAGACCTCCTGCAAGGGTAAGGCGAGTAATCAACTTACCAAGATACGCTGACGTGTGCGTACCAGGACGTACTCCAGGGATGAATGCCCCGGTCCGCTGCAAGTTCTTCGACATAGCATCAGGATCAAAGGTGACCGCAGTGTAGAAGAATGTGAAGACGAATACGAGAAGGAAGTACACTGCTGCGTACAATACCTGATCATTCATAAACGCAGTGATCTTGTCCTGGATTGACCCAGCAATCGCTACATTGAATGAAAGGAGGATGTTGAGAATCATCTGCGGGAACAAAAGGATTGAAAGCGCAAAGATGATTGGGATAACACCAGCCTGATTAAGGCGAAGTGGAAGGTAGCTGGTTGTTCCACCGTACGTTTGTCCACCACGCACCTGCTTTGCATGGGTAATCGGTACCTGTCGTTCTGCTTGAGTCATTACCACTACGCCATAAATGATAGCGAATGCTGCAACTGCAAAACCAACAAAAAGTGGAATTTGTGATGGGTCAAAGTTGAAGAACAACTGACTTATTGCAGACGGAAGCGTCGCAACAATACCTGCGAAGATGATGATTGAAACACCGTTACCGATACCGTATTCGGTAACGAGCTCACCGAGCCACACAAGAAGAATCGAACCTGCGACAACAATAATCACGTTCAGAAGAAACTGCTCCGTTGAGAGACCTGTGAGGATACCCTGTGAACGAAGAAGTGAAAGGAAGCCAAATGCCTGAAGAATAGCGAGTGGAAGTGTGAGGAGACGGCTGTACTGCGTAAAGCGTGCACGGCCAGTCTCACCCTCTTCAGTATGCATAGCCTTAAGCTTTGGCGACATGAGCGTCATGAGCTGCATGATGATCGACGCAGTAATGAACGGACCTACTCCGAGCATGATGATCGAAAGATTCGTAAGTCCACCGCCTGAGAAGATATTCATGAGTCCCAAGAACTGATTGTTCTGGAAGAATTGCTCGAGCACAGCAGTGTCGACGCCTGGGATCGGGACAGCAGCAAGCGCACGGAAGACGATGAGCGCTCCTAGCACAAACAGAATGCGGTTTCGAATCGCTTTCTCTCCGACTATGATTTTTAGCTTCTGAATGAAGGTGTCCATAATAAGGCTTAATTTCCTAGTACATTCGTAATGGTACTACAGGGACGCGCACGAGCGAAGCTACGGTGCGTTTACCTATGCAAGTACCTGTCCCCCCACTTTTTCGATTTTAGCCTTTACAGAGGCAGAATAGGTGCATCCTGATACCACAAGCTTCTTTGTAAGCTCACCAGTACCGAGAATCTTTACTGCAGGCATACGACCCTTGGTGAGACCAATGATCTTACGTGCATGAAGTGTCTGTGGTGAAACGGTATCACCAGCAGTAAATGCCGCTTCGAGTACTGAAAGATTTACCACGATTGGGAGTACTCGTTCGTTGTTTACGGTACGTGCACGGTTCTTGCCGTGTCCACGAAGCTTTGGAATACGCTTGATGATATCGCGCATTTCTGGGCGTGGACGTCCGCCTGCGCGGGCAGTCTGGCCTTTACCTCCCTTACCGGAAGTCTTGCCTCGCTTACCGCCGCGGCCGATGCGCTTTGCTGTTGCGCGCTTTGTCTTTGGTTGTAGTTGATGTAGCTGCATAGTCGTGTAATTAAACGTTGGTTACGCTTGCAACTTCTTAAGAGCAGCAATCGCAGCACGTGCGTTGTTGAGCTTGTTCTTGCTGCGTGAGAAGATCTTCGCGGTCACATCCTTAACGCCACCGAGTTCAAGTACGGTACGTACTGAACTTCCTGCAACGAGTCCACGTCCTGGCGCTGGCATAATCATTACCTCGCTTGAAGAAAGCTTCAAACGCACGTCATGTGGAATGTGCTGGTTCTTGTTAAGTGGAATCTCAATAAGATTCTTACGTGCGCTGCGAATCGCCTTATCGATTGCAAGCTGTGTATCGCCTGCCTTACCAATACCGACGCCAACCTTACCCTTCTTGTTGCCGATGACGATAGCCACGCTGAAGTTGAAGCGTCGACCTCCTGCCATCACGCGGGTTACGCGACGAATGCTGATAATCTTCTGTTCAAATTCTGAGCGAACACGTTCTTCACGGCGTGGTGCACGACGCGGGCGACGCTCATTGCGACCTCCTCGCGCTGCGGGTCCTCGGCCACGGGTGTCTCCTCCGTCACGAACTCCACTTCGTGGAGCTGCAGCGTCGAGAACGGGTGCATCAGCGGTGGTTTTTTCCACCTGGTTCGAAACTTCCGTTTCGGTTGTAGCTTCCTGTCTCTGTTCGTCACTCATAATCGTGTGTTAGTGGATAACTTAAAATACCAAACCTCCTTCGCGAGCTCCTTCAGCAAACGCAACGACTGCGCCCTGATACTGGAATCCGCCGCGGTCAAAGACCACCTGAGTAACTCCCTTCTTGTTTGCAAGTGCTGCAAATTCTCCGCCAATCTCCTTTGCTCGGAGAAGCAAAGTTTTGCTTTTTGCCTTGCGGGTGTCGATTGAAAGCATCGTTACGCCAGCATCATCATTGATGAGCTGTGCATAAATGAAGCGATTGCTGCGGTATATCGCAAGACGCGGACGCGCCTCAGTACCCTGCACCTTCGCTCGAATGCGTGCGTGACGACGTGTTCGATTTACAACTTTAGATGATGTAGTGCTCATACTCTTATGAAGCGCGATTACGCAGCGCCCTTCTTGCCCTGCTTACGAATAATGTACTCACCTCGGTATCGGATACCCTTGCCCTTGTATGGCTCTGGTGTCTTCACTCCACGGATATCTGCTGCAAACTGTCCTACAGCCTCAATATCAATACCGCTAATTGTGATGACTCCCTTCTCTGTCGCAACCTCTACGCCCTGTGGCGCAGTAAGTTCAACGGGGTGAGAGAAACCTGCAAGTATCTTGATCTTGTTGTTTCCCTGCGCCTCTGCACGATATCCAACGCCTTCAATTTCAAGAATCTTCTTGAAGCCTTCAGTAACGCCAGTAATCATGTTGCGAGCATGCGCAGCGTAGGTACCCCACAATGCACCTGCCTCCTTTGTGTCTTTTGCAGGAGTGAATGAAAGTCCATTCTCATCAATTGAGAGTGTGACTTCATTGCCTCGCACAGAACGTGAGAGCTCTCCATTTGGTCCCTTGATTGTCAGTACGCCATCCGCATATGTCGCGGTCACCTTTTCAGGTAGCACAATCGGTTGTTTTCCTAGTCGACTCATATGCGTATGATTACCAAATAATAAAGAGTTCTTCCCCTCCTACATTCTTCTCGCGAGCCTGCTCGCCAGTAAGAATACCTGCAGGAGTTGAGAGGATGCGCTTGCCGCGACCGAACTTCACTGGGAAGATTTCGGCAACACCGCGGTACAAACGACGTCCTGGCTTCGAGATACGCTGAACGCCCTGAATGCGGTGTTCGCCACGCGTATCGTACTTCAATGTAATGTCGAGAGTCTTTTTGACCTTCTTACCATGCTTTTCAACACGCTCAATGAAACCTGCTGCAACGAGAGAATCCGCGATTGCATGCTTAAGCTTTGAGTACGGCACATCGACAGACTTCTTGCCGACCATACCCGCATTCTTGAGGCGAATGATGAAATCTCCTACTGGGTCGTTTACCATGATGATTTCTTAACGCCTGGTAAATGCCCCTCATGAGCAGCTTCTCGGAAGCAGATGCGGCACATATCAAAATCCCGCATATATCCTCGCTTTCGGCCACACTTGAAGCAGCGGCGCACAACACGACTCTTGAACTTCGGCGCACGACGTGCCCGGAGCAATACTGACTTTTTTGCCATTACGACAGATTAGACTAATAGCCTCTTTCGAGCGTATTCATGGTTTTGAAAAGTGGTCTCACCGAGAGGCGGTGACCGTCCTTTCCGAACGCGATACTCTCAAAGCCCGCATTCCGTCCCTCTGTATTGAGGTCGATCGGCGCGCCTGTATTCTCCTTAGAAAACACGAGAGTATGCGAATATCGCTACGTCCGAGACTATACCAAAATGAAGCACCGGCGTCAACGCATCGGAAAAGGCCCGTCCCACAGAATGTGGGACGGGCCTTTCCTCTCGTACAAAACTACTTTCGCTTCCCAACCTTCTTCTTCGCCTTCTTCTCCTTGATCTCTCCTTCCTGGAGGGGGAACTGGATGTTTCGAAGGAGTGCTGCGGTCTCTGCCTTTGTCTTGCCGGTCGTGACAATCGTTATTGCAAAACCAAATACATCCTTGATGTCTTCGTCAGCAGTTTCTGGGAAAATAGTGTGCTCCTTGATTCCAAGGGTGATATTACCCATTTCATCAATCGCAGTGTTTTTGATGCCGCGGAAGTCGCGAGTCTGTGGCAACGCAAGGTGGATGAGCTTATGGAGGAAGTCATACATGCGTGCTCCACGAAGCGTAACCTGGTATCCAACAACATCACCTTCACGGAGCTTGAAAGAAGCAATTGACTTCTTTGCAGCACGACTTGCAGCCTTCTGACCAGTGATGCGTGCAAGACGATTCTGGATAAGCGCAATCTTCTGTTTATCAGAAATCTTGCCGGTTCCGGTCGAGACAACGACCTTCGTGACGCGAGGCGCCTGCATAACATTCGAGTATCCGAACTCGGTTTTCATGGCTGCATATGCCTCCTTCATGGTCTCTTTCATGGTTTTCATAATAGTTGTCGTGTCTTAACGCTTAGAGCTTTGTACCGGTCTTGTGAACGACGCGGATTTTCTTTGCTTTATCGCCTTCACCCTCCATCTTGTAGCTTACGCGAACTGGCTTTCCAGTCTTTGGGTCTTTAAATGCAACGTTCGCAACAGGAATTGGGAGCGACTTCGAAATAATCTGACCCTGAGAACCGCCGCGACGACCCTTCTGATGCTTCTTTACCAACGCAATACCCTCAACAAGCACCATGTGCTTCTTTGGGAAGCTTTGCAGCACCGTACCCTCCTTTCCACGATCCTTTCCCGTGGTAACTATCACTGTGTCTCCTTTCTTGATTTTCATGATACGAGTTTATTACGGTGCTATTAAACAACCTCAGGGGCAAGCGAAACAATCTTCTGGTACCCTGCCTCAGCAAGCTCGCGTGGGATTGGTCCGAATACGCGGTTTGCGCGCGGTTCGTGCTTCTCCTTATCAACGAGTACAACTGCGTTGTCATCGAAGCTTACATACGAACCATCTCGACGACGATACGGCTTCTTCTGACGAACTACAACGGCGTATACCACATCCTTCTTCTTAACCATCTTACGTGGCTCGGCAGTCTGTACTGAGAGTACAACGAGCTCACCAAGTTCTGCGTAGCGCTTCTTTGAGCCGCCAAGTACCTTGAATACGCGGCCAATCTTACCGCCGGAATTGTCGGTGATGGCGACGAGTGAACGATCCTGAATCATACAAAAAGATTACAAGTTACGGCGGCTATTAATTCTTCACGAGCACGAAGTGCTTGCGCTTTGAGATTGGACGAGTCTCGCGGATTTCGACCTTGTCACCTTCCTGCGCAGTATTACCCTTGTCATCCACGAGGAATTTCTGGGTACGACGCATGAACTTCTTGTACTTCGGGTGCATCACGTAGCGTTCAACAGCAACCGTGATTGTATCCTTCATCTTGGTAGCCACAACGGTACCCTGAAGAACACGCCCTTTCGGTGCAGTAGTTTGTGTGGTGTTTTCTGTTTCCATAATAATTAAACGCTAGTGATTATGCTCCCTTCTTTGCCCGCATAGTAAGCTCGGTCATTGCTCGTGCGATCTCTCGTCGTGTACTTCGCTGTACGCGAGTATTACGGAGATTACTACCAGCAGTGCCGAAGCGGATCTTACGGAGCTCGGTGTGCTTTTCGCCAACGAACTTCGTCAAGTCTGCATCATTCTTTTCTCGAATGTCTTTCATATGACTATGCTTATACGCGGGTTTCCTCGCGGCTTACAACCTTCCCCTTGATCGGAAGCTTTGCTGTCGCCTTGCGAAGCGCTTCACGTGCAATCTCCTCTGAGACGCCGTCGATCTCGAACAAAATTCGACCTGGACGTACTTCGAATACGAAGTGATCTGGATCGCCCTTACCCTTACCCATCGGTACTTCCGCCGCCTTCTTCGTTACTGGCTTATCAGGGAAAATACGAATCCAGATTTTGCCGGTCTTTCCGAGAGTACGTGAGATAACGCGTCGTGCTGCCTCGATTTGATTTGACTTAACACGAGACTGCGTCTGTGCCTTGAGTCCGAAAGAACCGAACGATACGGTAGTACCGCGCGTTTCAGGTGCCTTAAGGCGATCAGGATGCTTACGCCCTGTCTGCCACTTTCGATGCTTTACTTTCTTGGGAAATAACATACGCGTTTACTTATGCTCCTGGATGGCTATTACGATCACGGCGCTGCTTGTCGGTTGCTTGTGCCTCTGCATTTGCCTTACGGTCTGCAAAGATGTCGCCACGGTAGATCCAAACCTTAACGCCAATCGAACCGTACGGAAGAATTGCCTTCTCTCGTGCAAAATCGATATCAGCGCGAAGCGTCTGGAGTGGAATTCGTCCACGCTTTGTCTCTTCCTTACGAGCCATTTCAGCACCACCAAGACGACCAGATGCAATGATACGAACACCCTTAACATCACGATTTGCAATTACCTTTTCCGCAGTCTGCTTCATTACGCGACGGAATGGCATACGCTTCTCAAGACCCTCAACAACCATCTGACCGACGATTGCTGCGCTTGTCTCTGGAGATCGAACCTCTTCGATATCGATCTGAATTGTTGGCTTCTCAGTAAGCTTAAGCGTACGAAGGAGCATATCGATTTCCTTACGAAGCTTTGTAGCACCTTCACCAGAACGACCGATAATGAGACCTGGGCGTGAAGTGCTGATGATGACACGAAACACCTTATCGTTGCGCTCGATCTCAACATTTGCAACATGGAGGCCACGAAGGCGCTTTGCGAGGAATGTGCGAACCATGCCGTCAGTACGGACATATTCACGGAACTTCTTCGGATCAGCAGCGAACCAGCGCGATTTCCAATCGCGGATGACGCCGAGGCGTTGTACGTATGGGTGTGCGACGTGTGTCATATGCGTAAATAATCAATAAGCCTTTACTTGCTTCCGAGCTCAACCGCTATGTGGCTTGAGCGCTTCAAAATACGCGCTGCAGAACCACGCGCGCGTGGCATAGAGCGCTTAAGGACAGTACCTTTGTCGACAGCAATCGATTTAACGAAAAGCTTTTCGACAACCGCACCTTCCTGCTTTGCGTTTGCAACTGCAGAGTTGATAAGCTTCGTAACCGGCTCAGCTGCGCGCTTGTTCATGAACGAAAGCGCTTCGAGCGCCTGCGCAACACGCTTGCCACGCACGAGGTCAGCAAGCAAGCGAACCTTGCGAGGAGACTGGCGATAATTCTTGAGTACAGCTTTCATAATCTAATGATGATTGAGGGCTACTTCTTCTTTGGTGATGAATCTGCGGTCTTTGCAGCCTTTGCAGCAGCCACATCAGCCACTTGCTTCTTCTGCTCCATTTCCTTCTGCATCTTTCCTCCGTGGCGGATGAACTTCTTCGTTGGAGAGAATTCTCCAAAACGATGTCCTACCATTTCCTCAGAAACAAAGACGTCGATATGGGTCTTGCCGTTGTACACGCCGAAGGTGAAACCGACCATCTCGGGAGAAATCACTGAAGCACGGTCCCATAGCTTTATGGTACCAGTTTCAGCTGGCTTCTTTCCGGTGACCTTTTTCAAGATCTTCTCGTTGATATAGGGTCCTTTGTAGAGTGATCGTGACATATAGTAAAAATCGCGCCTATGCGTTTAAGGTTACTCTCCTAAAATGGTGAGAACCTCATGGGACAACAGGTAACGGCCAGTGTTCCATGAAGCGCCCATCGTGCGCTGTGCTCAGACGAGCGCAGATGCGCAGAGTGCTCTGAACGGGGGCTATAGTACGCGAACCAGTAAAGGTTGTCAATAAATACCCGAAACTTCATCTCCCCCATAAAGAGACGGGCGCGGCTCTTAAGGGTTGCCCTGGCGACGAAGCAGCTTACTTATCCCTATATTCTATCGGCGTACGGAATGTAACGTATTGGTTGTGCATATGCCAGATATACTGCTCGCGCTCCCGTTCATCTATATATACCTTTTCAATAAGTGCGTAGAGCCGTGCTTCCAATGCATCTTCTGCAGCATAGAGTTGTGGCTGGTACACAAGCACCTCGCGCGGTCTGAAGTCAAGAAACCCATCGCGCATATGGCCGACAGCATTTACAAGTGACACAAGTCGGGGCAGACGTTCCGCAACCAGATGCAATTCCTCTGCATTTTCTGTACGTGAAAGTTCTGCATTCACAAGTGCAGTAAACCACCGCGCCATCTGCATATACTCTTCGGCAGTTTTTGGCTTCTGCATATTCTCGATGAATTGCCCTCCTGCTTGCAGGTGTTCATCCCAATTCTTTGCTTGTGACTCTTTCATAGGCTAATTTACAATTTCTTCATATGCACGACGCACACGAGACAAGTAGTTTGCTACCGATTCACTGTCTCTGATAATTTTGTTGATTGTTATTGCAGCATCGGAGTCGGGAAGGCTATTTTCCGCCGCTGTTCGCAAGGTACGCAATGGGGCTTCCGCGTCTTCTATACGGCGTGCGAGTTTACGAAGACTTTCCCCATCTTCGTACTTACCCTGCTGCGTATTCTCTACTGAAGCAAATGCTCTTGCTATGTCTGAGAGAGCGTCCTCGAGTTCCTGCGTTGCAATAGGTTTTGACGATCCACCAGCAGCCTCTAGGATTTCTAGTCCTCGTTTCAACCGGCTCAAATCAGAGTAATCCATGAACGGCTCCATATTTTGGTTGTAACGTGAGCTCAACTCTCGAGCAAAATCATCTAAGTGCTCGTGAACGGCACGTAAAGCGTCCTTCATCGCACGCTCCTGAGACGCTGTTGTCTCAAGCTGCTGTTCAAACGCAGACGCCTCCTGCTGCAGCCTCCTCTCTAAACCATCGCCCGAATACTCAGATGTGTCTTTTGTGCGTTTCAGTGAGTCGGTACCCACGGAACCAAGGTTTGGATCGTAAGAAGCTTCCGCGATTGCGAGCAACTGATCGCTCGCACGCTCCAAGATGTCCGCATTGTTAAACGCATTTTTCACATATTGTTGAGCAAATAATGATTGTACGGCAGCATTTTGTGGGCGCTTCTTGATAACATCTTGCATAGTATGAGCAAGATTAAGTAATTGATTATCATTTACTTTATTACCAAGCCTAGGCAAGAGACGAGTCCAGTAATCATGTGTTTCTTGAATACACTCTGCCACACCTCTCAATCCAACGTCGACAGCAAGACGATTACCAAGTCGTTTGGAATTATTGAATCTAGATGAAATCTTTTCCTCAAACGCCTTACCTTGAGTCAATCCATGGATACTCCATGTCTGCACAACTTCTTCCGTCCATTGATACAGTTTTTCGATAGTCTCCCGTGCTTCGGCGCGACTATCTATTTGCTCCTTCGCTTGTACATTAGCTTCTGTAGATGTCACAGAGTCCGGCTTCTGCTCTACTGAATTGAATTTGACCTCACCATTCTCTTCCTCGGGTCCTTCAAATGGTTTTTGGGGTGCAGACTCTGGTTCTTGATGCATTTCAC
>Ga0209277_10000794_pt1 | contig 15843 bp, 8 predicted proteins | sample JI81AbrownDNA_FD_187503 | JGI IMG/M metagenome (GOLD analysis project Ga0209277, IMG submission 187503) | Wastewater effluent complex algal communities from Wisconsin, to seasonally profile nutrient transformation and Carbon sequestration -... | ecosystem: Engineered > WWTP > Effluent > Algae... | reverse complement strand
CGTCGATCTCGATCCACACCGTGTCGCCGGCGCTGCCGGTGCGCACCCGGATGGTGCCGCGGCGCTCGTCCGGCATGGCCTGGGCGGCGTTCACGAAGAGGTTCATGAACACCTGGTTGAGTTGCGACAGCTGGCATTCGACGAGGGGCAGTTCGCCGTATTCGCGCACCACATCGGCCTTGTACTTGATTTCGTTGCTGGCGATGTTGAGGGTGCTGTCGAGGCCGGCGTGGAGGTCGGCGGGCTGCCAGTCCTCCCGGCTCGAATCGGCGCGGGAGAAGTCGCGCAGATCCTGCACGATCTTGCGCACGCGGCCGGTGCCTTCCTCGGATTCACTGATGAGCTGGCCGATGTCGTCGCGCAGGTAGGCAAAGTCGGCGCGCTCCTTGGCGGCGGCGATGGCCTCGCGGGCGGCGGGCGGGAGCTCGGCCTCGCACTTTTCGTAGGTGTCGAATACGTCGAGGAGCTGGGTCATGTAGCCCTTGAGGCTGCGGATGTTGGAATTGACGTAGCCGATCGGGTTGTTGATTTCGTGGGCGACACCGGCGGCGAGCTGGCCGATGGAGGCGAGCTTTTCGGACTGGATGAGTTGTTGGTGGGTTTCCTGCAGGCGGCAGTTGAGTTCGGTGAGTTCGACGTAGCGCTTGAGCAGTTCGGCCTCGGCGGTTTCCCGGCGGTCGATGTCCTCTTCCAGCGTGGCCTTGGCGTGGCTGAGTTCGCTGGTGCGCTGGGCCACGGTGGCTTCGAGCTCGGTCTGCATCTTGCGCAGCGCGTTTTCGGCGTGCTTGCGTTCGGTGATGTCCTGCAGGGTTTCGATGGCGCCGATCACCTCGCCGGCGTCGTTGCGCAGCGGTGCGGCGGTGGCGTAGAGCCAGCGGCCGTGCGTGCCGAGGTGCGGGAAGTGGCTTTCGATTTCGTAGGCGTCGTCGATCACCGTCGAGCGGCGCAGGTTTTGCGTGCCGTAGAGTTCGATCATCTCGTCGATGGTGCCCGAGACGATCAGGTCGGCGAGGATGGGGCGCTCGCTTTCGTAAAAGGCGCGCCACTGCCCGCGCGTGCCGACCATGCTTTCGGCGCTGATGCCGAGCACCTGCGCGCAGGCCCGGTTCCAGTGGGTGAGCACGTGGCGGGCGTCGATGACGAGGGTGGGCACCGGGCCGCTTTCGATGATCTGGGCGAGCAGTTGCCGGGCCTGCAACTGGTCGGTTTCGGCGCGCATCCGGTCGGTGATGTCGAGGATGCTGCAGAAAACGGTGGGTGCGTCGGCGATGACCTGGTTGGAAACGGACATCTCCACCCAGCGGGTTTCTCCGCTGCGGGTGACGATCACGGTTTCGTCCAGGGTGGTGGGCCGCGGGCTGTCCAGACGGCCGGAGTCGCGCTCGCGAAGGCGGTCGCAGGCCGGCGGCGGGAAGAGGGCCCAGAAGTCCATGCGCGCCAGTTCTTCCGGTGCGTAGCCGCTCAGGCGTGACAGGGCGTCGTTGGCGAGCAGGATCTTGCCGCCCCGGTGCAGCATCACGGCGGAGGTGAGGGCGTTGGCGAAGGGGAAAAGTTGTGCGGGCAGCGCAAAGATGTCGTCGTTCATGGGGTCAGCCCAGCAGCAGGCGATAGCTTTCGAAACGGGTCCGGGTGTCCGCCAGCACCTCGGTGAGGCTCTGCCAGCCGAGGCCGAGGGCGTCGATCGTTGCGGGGTGCAGCCTGGGCATCAGGGTGTCCTCGGCCTCTTCGAAATCGAGGGCCGTGGAGATGGCGTCGGCGTAATGGATGATCGGCGCGAGCCCGCCGGGCGCGCCGAGTTCGGGCTGGTGGTGGTAGGCCAGGGCATCGATGATTTCTTCGGGGAGATGCCAGCGGAGGGTGAGGGCCGCACCGACCGCGGTGTGATCGAAGCCGAAGATTTCGAGTTCGACCTCGCGCAGGCTGCAGTCCCGCTCGCGGGCAATGACCAGGGCGCGGGCAAACTGCTCGGGATAAATGCTGACCATCGCCAGGCGGCCGATGTCATGGAGCAGGCCGGCGACAAACAGGCTTTCGGGCGGGCGGCGGAGGCGCTGGGCAAGGGATTGGGCGGCGACCGCCGTGCCCATCACGTGGCGCCAGAAACGATGGGGATCGAAGCCCGCGCAATGGCCGCCGGGCAGCCCGGTGACCACCGCCGCGGCCAGCACCAGCGAGCGCACGGTCGAAAAACCCAGCACCACCACAGCATCATGGATCGAGCCGACGCGGCTTTGCAGGCCGTAGAAGGGCGAGTTGGCGACCCGCAGCACACGCGCCGCAATGGCCTGATCCTGGGCGATGTGCCGGGCCAGGACGGCCACGTCGGAGTCGCCGCCGGAAAGGGTGTCCAGAAGCTCCAGCGCCACGGCCGGCAGGGCCGGCAAGCGCTGGATGCGGGCGAGCATGTCGCTGAGCGTGGGCTGTCCGCTCATTTGAGTTGCTCCTGACGAAAGGCCAGTACGGCGTGGAGCAGGGCCTGGGAGCCGGGGTCGTCCACGGTGTGGCGGAATATGTGCATGACCCGTGCCCGCAGTTCTTCGCGCTTTCTGGCGATGTCGACCGGCTCGGCCGGCGTGCTGATTGCCAGCGTGGCAATGCCGCGCCGGTGCAGGCTCTCGATATGGTTTTCGGTGAGGGTGAGTGCGGCGGGCAGGAGCACGTTTCCGCCGGCATCCAGCACCGGGGCCGCGAGAAGCATGCCGGGAAGGGCTTGGGCCAGTGGCAGCGTGCGGGTTTCGCTCATGGTGCGCTCGTCGGGCAGGTGAAGCTCAGCAGGGTGCCGCGAAGGTCTCCGTGACTGCCAAGCGGGTGGGCGTCAACGTGCACGCTGCGGCCGTGCAGGTCACAGTCGGCATGCTGTTCGCCGGCGTTGATGAGCTGAATGCAGGGGGCCGGCAGCACTTCTTCGGCGCCCAGGCCGAGCAGCGGCGCCTGTTGGGCAAACAGCCTTTCGGCGGCAGCGTTGGCCAGTGCGATCATGCCGCCCGAATCGATGCCGAGCAGCGGCACGGGCAGCACGGCAAGGGCTTCGTGGGTCATGCTGAGGGCGGCCTCTTCCATGCCGAGCTTGCGCTCCCGGTCGGCCAGCACGGTCTTGAGTTGTGTGTTGATGCGTTCCAGCTCGTCGTTGGCACCGGCCAGCTCGGCGCTCAGGCGCCGGTTTTCATCGTTGAGCAGCTTGCGCTGGAAGGCTTCGTTGATGTTGGCGCGCAGCATCGCGTCGTCCCACGGCTTGGTGAGGAACTTGTAGATGTCGCCTTCATTGATCGCGTCGGTGACCGACTGCAGGTCGGTGTAGCCGGAGAGCACCATGCGCACCGAATTCGGGTCCATCTGCTTGGCCTTCTGCAGAAACTCGACGCCGGTCATGCCGGGCATGCGCTGGTCGGAGACGATGACGTCCACCGGGTGGGTGGCCATCAGCTCAAGCCCGGCCTTGCCGCCGGTGGCGGTGAGGATGGTGTAGCCGTCGCGGCGCAGCAGGCGGCGCAGGGACGACAGGATGTTTTCCTCGTCATCCACCAGCAGCAGCGTCCGTTCGGGCCGCGGGCCGCGCAGCAGGGCCGGGTCGAGGCGCCGGTCGGCGGCGAGGAGGGCTTCGAAGTGCCCGGCCGGCTCGGGGTTTCCGAAGAGCGGGCCGAGGACCTGGTCGCAGCCGAGGGCCACCATCATCAAGGCGCTGTGGGCGGAGTCGACACCCTTGGCGCTGACCACGAGCCTGAGCGTGTGGGCGCGGGTGACCAGGGCCCGCGCGATGGTGATGCCTTCCGGGTCGGCCACCACGTCCTGCACGAGATGCGCGGGCAGCTCCAGGCTGTCCAGCGGCAGGCGCCTGATCCAGTTCAGACGGGCGATGGCCGGGCTGGCGGCGCTGAGGTTGAAACGGAGGCCGCAATTTTTCAGGTGCCTGAGGGCGGCGGTGCTGGCGTCGGAAACCTGTTCGTCGGCGCTGATGCAGATTTCAAGACATTGGGGCTCGAATTGGGTTTCGAGCAGGATCGCGTTCAGCGCCGGCGCGAAGGCGGGCTCGCAGAGGGTGCCGATCCGGGCGCCGAGTGCCAGCACGAGCGGCTGGTTGCGCGTCCGTGACCACGCCGCAAACTGTGCGCAGGCTTCGCGCAGCGGTGCCAGGGCCGCCTCGGTGGCTGAATCCAGTACGAATTTTTCAGGCCCGTCGGGGCGGCCGATGTACAGCTTCGCGCCAGCCAGCTCGCCGCTGCGGCAGTCGAAGCGGGGCTGGTAAAGAAGCGGGCCCGTCGGTACGGGCGCGTTGGCCTGGCTTTGCATCTACTCTCCCATTCCGGTGGCCGGGGCGGCTGGCGGGGCATGGGCGCACCGTCGTCCGTTGCCACTTTGGCCCTGCTCGAAGCCTATCGGCGGGAGAGGCTTCTTCTTTAGGGATTGTTGCGGTCGGGCAGCGGCGGGGCGGGCAGGGTAAAATGCGGCCCCATGTCCGATAACGCCCACCACTTTCCCGTCCTCGCTTTCGTCGCCATCGGCATCGGTGCCGCGCTGGGCGCCTGGCTGCGCTGGTGGCTGGGGCTACGGCTCAACCCGCTGCTGGCCCATCTGCCCCTGGGCACCCTGGGGGCGAACCTGCTGGGCGGCTACCTGATCGGCGTGGCGGTGGCCTATTTCGCCCTGCGTCCCGAGATTCCGCCGGAAGTCCGGCTGTTTGTCGTGACCGGCTTTCTGGGCGGCCTGACCACCTTTTCGTCCTTCTCGGCCGAGGTCGTGCATCTGATCAACACCGCCCGCTACGCCTGGGCGGCCGGGGCGGCGGCAGTGCACCTCGGCGGTTCGCTGGGCATGACCGCGCTGGGCATGTGGACTATTCACAGCCTGCGCGCCTGATTTTTCTCCCGTTTTCTTCGCAGTAATCCCGATGGCTTCTCCGCACGACCGGCGTGATCGCAACGATCCCCAAGACCCTTACCGCCTGCTCGAGCAGTGCCTGTCGGCCGACCGTCCCGGCCTCTACCGCGACCTGCGCCGGCTGCCGAAGCGCCCGCGGGCGCTGGCGGAGCTGCCGGAAGCCCTGCGCCTGCGCATTGCCGATTCCGCGGCAAAGCGCGTGGCCCGTGCCGAAGCCCGGCCACGGCCGGATTTTCCGCCCGATCTGCCGGTCAACCAGCGCCGTGACGAAATCGCGGCGGCCATCCGCGACAACCAGGTGGTCATCGTTTGCGGTGAAACCGGTTCGGGAAAAACCACCCAGCTGCCCAAGATCTGCCTTGATCTCGGCCGTGGCGTCGCCGGCCTGATCGGCCACACCCAGCCGCGCCGGATCGCCGCCCGCGCCACCGCCACCCGCATCGCCCAGGAGCTGAAAACCGAGCTTGGCACGGCGGTGGGCTTCAAGATCCGCTTTACCGATCGCGCCGGCCCGCAAACCTACGTCAAGCTGATGACCGACGGCATCCTGCTGGCCGAAACCCAGGGCGACCCGCTGCTGTCGGCCTACGACACGCTGATCATCGACGAAGCTCACGAGCGCAGCCTCAACATCGATTTTTTGCTGGGCTACCTGCGCCAGCTGCTCGCCAAGCGGCCGGATCTGAAGGTGATCGTCACCTCCGCCACGCTGGATGCCGAGCGCTTTGCGCGCCATTTCGGCACCCCCGAAAAGCCCGCGCCGGTCATCGAAGTCTCGGGCCGCCTCTACCCCATCGAGATGCGCTACCGCCCGGTGGAGCGCGCCGAGCCGCCCGCGGGCGCACCCACGCCGCGCCAGGACAATCGGGGCCCCGACCGCGATCTTTACGATGCGCTGGTCGATGCGGTCGATGAAGCCCACCGCAGCGGCCCGGGCGACGTGCTGGTGTTCTTGCCCGGCGAGCGCGAAATCCGCGAAGCCGCCGAAGCCCTGCGCAAGGCCCACCATGCCGCCGGAACCGAGGTGCTGGCGCTGTTCGCCCGCCAGTCGGCCGCCGATCAGGCGCGGGTTTTCGCCCCGTCGAAGGGCCGCCGCGTGGTGCTGGCCACCAACGTGGCCGAAACCTCGCTCACCGTGCCGGGCATTCGCTACGTGGTCGATACGGGCCTGGCGCGGCTCAAGCGTTATTCCCACCGCAACAAGGTGGAGCAGCTGCAGATCGAGAAGATCGCCCAGTCGGCGGCCCGCCAGCGCGCCGGCCGTTGCGGCCGGGTGAGCGATGGCGTGTGTTTCCGGCTCTACGACGAGGACGACTTCAACAAGCGCCCGGAGCACACCGACCCGGAAATTCTGCGCTCGTCGCTGGCCGGCGTGATCCTGCGCATGAAGTCGCTCAAGCTCGGCGAAGTGGCCGACTTCCCCTTCATCGACGCGCCGCTGCCGCGCATGGTGGCCGACGGCTATCAGTTGCTGGCCGAACTCGGCGCGGTCGATGAGGTGGAAGGCGCCGCGGCGATGAGCCTCACGCCGATTGGCCGCGAACTCGCCCGCCTGCCCCTCGACCCGAAGATCGGCCGCATGATTCTTGCCGCCCGTGACCGGGGCAGCCTGTCCGAAGTGCTGGTGATTGCCGCCGCGCTGTCCACGCAGGATCCGAGGGAGCGCCCGCCCGAGCGCCAGGCCGCCGCCGACCAGGCTCACGCCCGTTTTCGCGGCCCGGAAGAAGAGCAGAAATCCGAGTTCCTGTGGTTCTGGAATCTCTGGAGGGCCTGGGAAGAAGTCCAGCGCCACGAAACATCGAGCAAGCAGAAGGCCTGGTGCAAGACGCACTTCCTGTCGTGGCTGCGCTTGCGCGAGTGGCGCGACGTGTATGCCCAGCTGCACGTGCTGTGCGCCGAGCACGGCTGGAAGGAAAACGATAAACCGGCCGCTTTCGAGGCCATCCACAAGGCGCTGCTCACCGGCCTGATGGGCCACGTGGGCTGCAAGATCGAAGACGCCACCGGCCCGGCCGCCGGCAGTTATCTGGGCGCCCGCGGCATCAAGTTCTGGCCGCATCCGGGGTCCAGCATCGCCAAGAAGGCCGGCAAGTGGATCATGTGCGCCGAACTGGTGGATACATCCCGGCTGTTCGGCCGCTGCCTGGCCCGCATCGAGCCGGAATGGCTGGAGGATGTGGGCGGGCACCTGCTCAAGCGGCAGGTTTCCGAGCCGCACTGGTCCAAGGCCAGCGGCGCCGTGCGGGCCTGGGAGCGGGGCACGTTGTACGGGCTCACGGTGTATCCGCGCCGCGGCGTGAGCTACCGCGAGATCGACCCCGACTTGTGCCGCGAACTGTTCATCCGTGAAGGCCTGGTGCAGGGCGAGATCGCCGAAGGCCCGGCTCGCGGCATGGCCTTTCTGGCCCACAACCGGCGTCTGGTGGCCGAGATCGAGCGGCTGGAACACAAATCCCGCCGGCCCGACGTGCTGGTGGATGAAGAACTGATCTACGCCTTCTACGATGCCAAGCTGCCGCCCGAAGTGCTCGACGTGGCCAGCTTCGAGGCGTGGCGCAAGGACGCCGAAAAGGCCGCGCCCAAAACCCTGCAGCTGACCCGCGACCAGCTGATGCGCCACGACGCGGAAGGCATCACCACCGATCGTTTTCCGTCCAGCTTCGAAGTGCTGGGCCAGAAGCTCAAGCTGGCCTACCTGCACGCGCCGGGCGAATCCGACGACGGGGTGACGCTCACCGTTCCGCTGGCCATGCTCAACCAGATTCCGGCCAACCGCTGCGAATGGCTGGTGCCCGGCCTGCTGGAAGAAAAGATTGTCGCGCTGCTCAAGACCGTGCCGCCCAGGCACCGCCACCGCCTGCAGCCGATGAGCGAGAGCGCCGCCGATTTCATGACGAAATTCGAAGCGGGCGAGTTCGATCAGGACGATCCGCTGATCAAGGCGCTGCAGCGCTTTGTCGAAGTGCGGGTGTCGCTCAAACTGCCGACGGAAAGCTTCCGGGCCGAAAATCTCAACCCGCACTGCTTCATGAATTTCCGCGTTCAGGACGAGCATGGCCGCGTGCTGGGGCAGTCGCGCAACCTGGCCGAGCTGCGGGCGCGCTTCCGCGACCAGGTGGCGGCGCGCTTTCAGGCCGCCAAGATCGTTCCGGCCGAAACGCCTGCGCCCAAAAAGGGTGCGCCGGAAGGCAAGGCTGCTGCCAGGGCGCCCGAAGCGCCGGCCGCCCAGCTGGGCGGCTTTACGGGCTGGACTTTCGGGGCGCTGCCGGAGCTGCTGGAGGTGAAGGTGGCGGGCCGCGAGATCGTCGGTTTCCCCGCGCTGCACGACGACGGTGGCAGCGTTTCGCTGCGCCCCTACGACACGCCGGAAGAAGCGGCCAGGGTGCATCGGGGCGGCCTCGCGCGCTTGTTTGCGCTGGAGCTGTCGGCCCAGGTCAAGTCCATAGAGAAACTGCCGGGTATCCGCGATCTGGCGCTGGCTTTCATCAATTACGGCACCGAGGCCGAACTCAAGGCCCATCTGGTGGTCGCCACGCTGGAGCGCTGCTGCCTGCTCGAACCCCTGCCCACCGACGCCGACGCCTTTGCCAAACGCTGCCAGGAGGCCAAGCCGCGCATCACGCTGGTGGCCCAGGAGCTGATGCGCCTCACCGGCCAGTTGATCACGGAGCACGCGCTGATGGTCAAGCGCGTCGCCGGCCTCAAAACCTTCCCCGACGTGGTGGCCGACATCAACGCCCAGGCGGCCAGGCTGATGCCGAAGAACTTCCTGGTGGCGCTGCCCTACGAGCGTATTGCGCAGATTCCGCGTTATCTCAAGGGTGTGACGGTGCGCATCGACAAGCTGCGCACCAACCCGGCCCGCGATGCGCAGCTCATGGCCGACTGGAAGAGCCTTGCCCAGCCCTTCGAGCGCGAATGGCTCGCCAAGGCCAAGGCCGGCGTCACCGACCCGCAACTGGAGGAATTCCGCTGGCTGCTGGAAGAGCTGCGCGTAGGCTTGTTTGCGCAGGAGCTCAGGACGCCGATGCCGGTTTCGGTGAAGCGCCTGCAGAAGATCTGGGACAGCCGGCCGCGCTGAGCGGTGATTTTTTCCGCCAGGCTTGCCGGGTTCCGCCCTGGCACGGATTGCTCATGGAGCACGCTACTCCGCCGGCCCAGGCGGAGAAGATCGGCTTGCTTTCCGATGGCGCTTGCGGCTAAAGAGAACGTGCCGGCCGTCGATAAAACAGAGAGGCCGCCACCGGCCGTCCCACAAGGGGGAGCCCCCGTGTGCTCGGCAACGGTCCGGGGTGGGCTGCACCATGCGTTTTCTCCCAATCTCGACTGGTTTGCTCCGATGCTATGTCCCCCCGTTCCCGATGACGAAGCGGCCCGGCTACTCGCCCTCCACGCCAACGGCCTGCTGAATAGTCCGCCCGATCCGGCCTTCGACGACTTGATCGAGCTTGTGCGGTCGGTGTTCAAGGTGAGCGCTGTGATCATCTCGTTGATGGATGCGGAGCGGCAGTGGTTCAAGGCCGCCGCGGGCCTGACGGTGCGCGAGATGCCTCGCGACCAATCGTTTTGCGCCTATGCCATTTGCGGCGACGGTCCGATGGTGGTGGCCGACACGCTGGCCGACCCGCGCTTCGTCGACAACCCGCTGGTGTACGGCGAGATGGGAATCCGCTTCTACGCCGGGGTGCCCCTGCGTCCGGAGGACGGTCTCGCGGTGGGGACGCTATGCATCGTCGACGTGGCGCCGCGGGAGATCTCCGAGGCGCAGCTCGACTGCCTGGCCCGCTTTGGCCGGCAGGCCGAGGCGCTGATCCGCCACCATCGGGCCGATCTCGAGGCGCGCCGCCAGCAGGCCAGCCTCGAACGCACCCTGGCCCGTAACCAGGCGCTCCTCAACCGCGCGGCTGTCGGGATCATCCGCATCACATCCCGGGGCATCATCGAGCAGGTCAATCCGTTCGCGCTGCAGGTCCTCGGCTACTCGGAGGAGGAAATGCTTGGCCGCAACGTGCGCATGATCATGCCCGAGCGCTGGGCAGCGCATCACGACGAATACCTGTCGAGCTACCTCAAGGGCCGGCCGCCCAGCGTGATCGGCATCGGCCGCGAGGTGCTGGCGCTGCACAAGTCCGGGCGGACCATTCCGGTGCATCTGGCGGTGAGTGAGGTGACGATTCCCGGCCAGGAAGAGGTGGAGTTCATCGGCATCCTCTCCGACCTCTCTGAGCTATACCGCGCCCGCGAGCGCGAGCAGGCCCAGCACCGGCTGCTGCAGGTGCTGCATCGGGGCATGACCGACTTCGCCACCCTGATGTCGAGTGACCAGTTATGGTTGTTCCTGAAGGACGCCCTGTGCGATCTGTCCTGCTGCGACTACGCGCTGATTGGCGAGGTGGTGCCGCTGGGTGGCAAGCCCGGCCTCAAGATCCACGCCATCACCGACCTCTCCTGGAACGACGACTCGCGCCGCCTGATGGAGCGCCTGTCGTCCGGCGACATGATCCTCACCAACCCGGATTCCATGCTCGGCCGCGTGTTTGCCGGCGGCGAGGTGGTGATGACCCGCGACATGGAGAGCGAGACCCGGCGCACCGGCTTCCCCCACGGCCATCCGCCGCTGCACAACTATCTTGGTGTGCCCATCGTCGACCAGGGCCAGGTGATCGGCATGTACGCCATCGCCAACTCGAACATGGAGGTCAACGAGGAGCTCCTGGCCTGGCTCGAGCCCTTTACCGCCACCTGCGCGCTGCTCATCAACCTGTACCGGCGCATCAACGAGCAGGCCCGCTTCACCCGCGAACTGGAAATCGCCCACGCCGAGCAGGCCGACGCCAGCCGGGCCAAGACCGAGTTCCTGTCGTCCATGAGCCACGAGCTGCGCACGCCGATGAATTCGATCATCGGCTTCTCCCAGCTCCTGCTGGGCAACCGCAAGCTGCGGCTGCCCGAGCGCCAGGCCGGGCAGGTGGAGCAGATCCTCAAGAGCGGCCAGCACCTGCTCACCCTCATCAACGACATCCTCGACCTGGCCCGCATCGAGGCCGGGCGGCTGGCCTTCTCCATCAAGCCGGTGGAGCTGGCCGCGGCGGTGGAGGAATCCGTCGCCTCGATCAGCGCCCTCGCCGACGCGCGCCGCATCGCCATCCGGTTGCCGCCGGCCAGCGCGGGCCGTCCGCGGGTGATGGCCGACTTCACGCGGATCAAGCAAGTCCTCATCAACTTCCTGTCTAACGCCATCAAGTACAACCGCGAAGGCGGCACCATCGATATCGATTGGGCGGAGCACGGCGACGAGCTGCACGTCACCGTGCGCGACTCCGGCGTGGGCATCCCGGCCGAGCGCATCGGCGAGCTGTTCCAGCCCTTCAAACGTATCGGCGCCGAGCATTCCGGCATCGAGGGCGCCGGCGTCGGGCTTGCGCTGAGCAAGCAGCTCATCGAGAAGATGGACGGCCACGTGGGAGTCGACAGCGTCCAGGGCGAGGGCAGCTGCTTCTGGTTCAGGCTCCGGCGAGCCGCAGATCCGGGCCTGTCGGCGGCCGTGCCGGCAGAGGCGCTGCCCGTGGCGAACGACGGCCGCCTCCGTCAGCGCGTTCTGTATGTGGAGGACAACCCCGCCAACCAGCGCCTGATGAACGACATCTTCGAGGATTTCAGCGCCTGCGATCTGCGCTGCGCCCACGAGGCCGCGCTGGGCATCGAGCTGGCCCGCGCCGAACTTCCGGCGTTGATCCTGATGGACATCAACCTGCCGGGCATGGACGGTTACGCGGCGCTGGTGGCGCTGAAGGCCGATCCGCTCACCCGCACGGTGCCGGTGGTGGCCCTGTCGGCCAACGCCATGCCCGCCGACGTGGAGCGCGGCCTGGCCGCCGGCTTTGCCGACTACCTCACCAAACCACTGGATTTCACCCATCTGTACGCCGTGCTGGCGCAGTACCTTGGGGACGAACCCGATGCTTGAAGCCCATCTGGCCGACGCCCGCATCCTGGTTGTCGACGACACGAAGGCCAGTGTCGAGCTGCTCCTTGGCATCCTCGAGGACGTCGGCTACCAAAACATGCTCGGCATCACCGACCCGCGGGAGGTGAATGCCGAGATCGAGCGCTGCGTGCCCGATTTGATCCTGCTCGACATCCGGATGCCGCAGATGTCGGGCTTCGAGGTGCTGCGCCAGGTGCGCAGGCGCCTTGGCGCGATCGCGCCGCCGGTGATCGTGCTCACCGCCCATACCGACCGCAAAACCCGCTCCCAGTCGCTGGAGCTGGGCGCCATCGACTTCCTCAACAAGCCCTTCGACCAGGGCGAGGTGCAGAAGCGCATCCGCAACATCCTGCTCGCACACTGCCAGTCGCGGGATCTGCGCGACCAGGCCGAGCTGCTGCAGGTCCTGGTGGACCACCAGACCGCCGAGCTGCGCAGCCTCGTCCTCACCGACAGCGCCACCGGCCTGCCCAACCGCCGGGCGGTGCTGGGCCGGATCGACAGCCTGCTGGCCAGCGCCCGCCCGGTGGCGGTGTTCTTCATCGTCGCCGACGAGATCGATGAGATCGCTCGCGTGCAGGGCTACCCCACCGCCGAAAAGCTGCTCCAGGCCCTTGGCGAGCTGGCGGCGATGAGCCCGGTGGCCCAGGGCGGCATCGTCGGCTGCTGGGGCAGCAGCGAGCTGGTGCTCGTCCAGTCCACCGACGATCCGGCCCTGCTCGAGCGCAGCGCGCGCCGCCTGCTGCGCCTGCTCGAAGGCGGCCACCATGTCGATGAACTGCTGCTGGCAACGTCGATCCGCATTGGCATCGCCCATTCCACCGACGACATCAGCGGCGCCGAAGACCTGCTGCGCAAGGCCGCCGCCGCCATCCCGCAACCCGGCAGCGGGCCGCTGGGGCGCTTCAGCCCGGAACTGGAGCAGGCCCTGGCCCAGCGTCGCCGCCTGCGCCGCGCCCTCAAGCAGGCGGTGCCGGGCGGCGAGCTGACGCTGGTATTCCAGCCCAAGATCGACCTCGCCAGCCGCCGCCTGATCGGCGCCGAAGCCCTGCTGCGCTGGCACTCGGCCGACATGGGGGCGGTGCGGCCGGACATCTTCATCCCCCTCGCCGAGGAAACCGGCGACATCCTCGCCATCGGCGAATGGGGGCTGGACGAGGGCCTCCGCCATCTGCGCGGCTGGCTCGAGGCCGGCCGGCTTGGCGATGATTTCACCCTGGCCCTCAACGTGTCGAGCCGCCAGCTCCAGCACGACGGCTTTGTGGAGGGGGTGCTGCGGCGGATCGGCGAATCCGGCGTGCCGTCGGCGCGGATCAAGATGGAGGTGACCGAATCCGTCTTCATCCACGACCTGAAGGAAGCCCAGGCCCGCCTGGGGGCGCTGAGTGCGGCGGGCGTCGGGGTGTCGATCGACGATTTCGGCACCGGCTACTCGTCGCTGTCGTATCTCAAGTTGCTGCCGGTGTCGGAGCTGAAGATCGACCGTAGCTTCGTGCGGGAGGTCGGCCACGATGCTGACGACCAGAAACTGGTGGAGACCATCATCGTCATCGCCCACCTGTTTGGCTGTTCAGTGGTGGCTGAGGGGGTCGAGACCGGGGACCAGCTGGAGGTGCTGCGCCGGCTGGGCTGCGATCAGGGGCAGGGCTACCTGTTCTCGCCGCCGGTGTCTGTGGAAGAGTTCGCCCGCATGCTGTAGCTGCAGTCGGGGGCGTAAAAAAGGCAGCAATGAATCGATCATTGTTGCCTTTTTTACGCCTATTGAGGTGCCGTGGGGCACCTCCGGGGGTGGATTACTGTTCGCCGCTGCGCTTGCCCTGGTGCTCCCGGGCGAGGCGCTGCTGCACATCCATCGGGGCCGGTTCGTAGTGGCTGAAGGCGATGCTGCAACTGCCGTCGCCACCGCTGATGGACTTGAGGCGGGATTCGAAGCCGTCCATCTCGGCCATCGGAATCTGGCTGGTGATTTCGGTCCAGCCGGGTTGCGGGCTGTCGGTGCCGGTCACGCGGCCGCGGCGGCCCGAGAGTTCGGCGCTGATGCCGCCAAAGTGCTCGTCGGCGATGCGCACGGTGAGGGTGACCAGCGGCTCCAGCACGATCGGCCGGGCGCCTTGCACGGCTTCCTGAACGGCGTGGCGGGCGGCGGTGACGAAGGAGATTTCGTTGGAATCGACGGCGTGATGCTTGCCGTCAAAAACCGTCACCTTCAGATCCTGCAGCGGAAAGCCGGCCATGACGCCTTCGGCGATGGCCTGCCGCACCCCTTTTTCGACCGCCGGCATGAAGTTGAAGGGAATCGTGCCGCCCTTCACCTCGTCGGCCAGTGCAAGGCCCGAGCCCCGCTCCAGGGTTTCGACACGCAGCGCGACTTCGCCAAACTGGCCGGCGCCGCCGCTCTGCTTTTTGTGGCGATAGCGGGCTTCGGCGCTGCCGGCGATGGTTTCGCGGTAGGGGATTGCCGGCGGGCGAGTGCCGAGGCTGAGGTTCCAGCGGGTTTTGAGTGCGTCGAGGGCAAGCTTGAGATGCACTTCGCCAAGGCCGCGGAGCACGGTTTCCTTGGCCTGGGCGTCGTGTTCGACGGTGAGGCAGGGGTCTTCGTCGAGGAGGCGGTGGAGGGCTTCGGAGAGCTTTTGCTCGTCGCCGTGTTTTTCGGGCAGCAGGGCGAGGCCGAAGACGGCCTGCGGGTAGCTGGGGGGCACCAGATGGAAGTGGTCCTCGTCGTGGGAGTCGTGGAGCACGGCGTCGCGGTGGATGTCATCGACCCGCGCCACGGCGCAGATGTCGCCGGGAATGCCGATGGCGATCTCGGTCTGGTTCTTGCCCTGCACGCGCAGCAGGTGGCCGACCTTGAAGGGTTTGCGGGCGTCGCCGATGAAAATCTGGCTGTTGGGCGTGACGCTGCCCTGGTGGATGCGGAACAGGCCGAGCTTGCCGCGGAAGGGGTCGTTGCTGACCTGGAAGACGTGGGCAATGACGTGCTTGCCGGCGTCGGTGCTGGCCGTGACCGATTCGGCGGCGGGGCCTTCGCCCTTGAGAAATTGCGGCGGATTGCCTTCGGTCGGGTCGGGCAGCAGGCGGCCCATGATGTCGAGCAGCTCGGTGATGCCAGCGCCGCTGCGGGCCGAGGTGAAGCACACGGGGATCAGGTGGCCTTCGCGCAGGGCCTGTTCAAAGGGGTCGTGGAGCTGCTCGGGCTGGAGGGATTCGCCCTGTTCGAGGTAGAGCGCCATGAGTTCTTCGTCCACTTCCACGACCTGATCGACGATGCGGTCGTGGGCGTCGCGTACGCTGGAGAAGGCCGCAGCGGCGGCGTAGTCGGGTTTGAAGAAGCAGTCGATGACGCTGGCTCCACCGGCGGTGGGCAGGTTGATCGGCAGGCATTCCTTGCCAAAGCTGGCGCTGATGCGCTCCATCAGGGCAGCAAAATCCACGCCCGGCGCGTCGATGCGATTGACGACGATCATGCGGCACTTGCCGGTCGCGGCATCCATGAGCTTGCGGGTGACGGTTTCGACGCCGGCCGCGGCGTTGATGACGACCACCGCGGTTTCGACCGCCGGCAGCGTGGCCAGCGCGCGGCCGAGAAAGTCGGGCAGGCCCGGGGTGTCGAGAACATTGACCCAGTGCTCGGCCCATTCGAGGTGGGCGAGGGCGCTGTTGAGGGAGTGGCCGAAGGCTTTTTCCTGCGGATCGTAGTCGCTGACGGTGTCGCCTTTTTCAACCGAACCGGCTGCGCCGATGGCGCCGGCGGTGGCGAGAAGTTTTTCCAGCAGGGTGGTTTTGCCGCTGCCGGACTGGCCGAGCAGGCTGAGGTTGCGGATGTCGCGGACCGAGGTGGGTGTCATGCTTGCTCCCTGTGCTGTTTTATTGTCAAAGCCGAGTTATTGCCAAAGCCACAAAGCGGGATGAAACAAAGTATCTGCCTGTGATTCTGCGAGAACAACGATCCAGGTCAACAAAGGCGTGCCGCCTGCTACCCC
>Ga0209277_10000791_pt1 | contig 15852 bp, 12 predicted proteins | sample JI81AbrownDNA_FD_187503 | JGI IMG/M metagenome (GOLD analysis project Ga0209277, IMG submission 187503) | Wastewater effluent complex algal communities from Wisconsin, to seasonally profile nutrient transformation and Carbon sequestration -... | ecosystem: Engineered > WWTP > Effluent > Algae... | reverse complement strand
ACGAGCCCCAGTACCACGCGGTGCTGCAGGCCTACATCGACAATATCCGGGTGTGAGGACCGCGCCATGAGTTTCCAACGCTACGACTACGACGTGATCGCCAACTGGATCGAACCCGGCGAACGGGTGCTCGACCTCGGCTGCGGCGACGGCAGCCTGCTGCGCTATCTCAGCGACGTGCGCCAGGTGCGCGGCTACGGCGTCGAGAACGACCCCGAGCGCCTGGTGGCCTGCGCCAAAAACGGCATCAACGTCATCCAGATCGACATGGAACAGGGCCTCGCCGGCTTCGACGACGGCTTCTTCGACCACGTCATCATGAGCCTCTCGCTGCAGGCCATGCGCAACACCCAGGGCATCCTCGCCGAAATGCTGCGCGTCGGCCGCGAAGCCGTCGTCAGCTTTCCCAACTTTGCCTACTGGCGCCATCGCCAGGCCATCCTCAACGGCCACATGCCGGTGTCGAAGAACCTGCCGTACCAGTGGTACAACACCCCCAACGTCCGCTTTTTCACCATCGCCGACTTTGACGAGCTGTGCGCCACGGAAGGCATCCTCATCCGCGAGCGGCTGGCCTTCGACGAAGGCAAGGTGATCGTCGAGGAACCCAACTTCCTCGCCAGCGTGGCCCTCTACCGCCTCGCCCGGCCAAGCTGAACAACCGGGCCGCCGCCGGCCCCAGCAATGGGCCGGCGGGTTCGGGTTAAACCCCCGAAGAAAATTCAGGGTTTTCCTGTTGGCACGCGCCCGCTCCGCCGAGTGAACAGCAAAAAGGCCCAATCACCTGAATGATTGAGCCTTGAAGCTTGAAACTGGTTGCGGGGGCAGGATTGAGCACTTATTTTTCGCCATCCATCGTGTTGAGCTTGCCAGCCAGCGGACGCTTAACCGTTCCCCGCCCCCCGCGCTGAGGCCGAACTCCGCCTCGCATGGCCTCGGAAGGCTAATCGTCGGCCAGAGCAGACGAACAAGACCATCTCGATCAAGGACATCCACAACCCAAAGCGGCCATTCGAATGTCGATGACCGCTGTCTGCTCGCCCCAGAAGAGACATTGCTTCTCTATCAGCATACGTCGGTTATCTGGAGCAGACCGGACATCTGGAAAGCCTTCTCGATCCGAACCTAGGCCAAGAGAGACGCTTAAAAGCGTCTACCGAAGCAGGAGGGGCGACTCAATGGTTAGCAGCAATTTTCACCGCGACCATTCAGTATCCCAAGCACCTACAGCAAGCAACACTCACAGCACTGGCGCCGGGCCGGGTCCCCTTGCCAACAGCCAGACCCAAATGGCCAAGACACCCATTAGCCCCAGCAGAACAAGCGCGGCGACTCGTCGCATTCCGGGCTTCGGCGGCGGCTGCTTAGGCTTCGACGAAGGCTTGCCGATGGGCACTAGATCGTCGCCGCGGATATCCGGGGAATCGTTTAGCAGCAAGGCGGCAGATGAATAGCCGGCCGAAAAGGTTTCTGCCTCCGCGGGAGAGCCGATCAGATTCAGATGAGCCGCCAGCCCTTGCTCTCGGCAATCCAGAAGCTCGGCGACACGATGTCCAAACGCCGTTCGCGCCTTGGCCGATGATAGGCGCCCCACCCAGAATTTTTCTGCCTGCGGCATCCCATCGGGCGAGGGCAAAGCGTTGAGGCACTGTACGCCCTCCAAAACACCTTTCAAACGCTTCTCCACATTTGCCAAAGACTCCTCTGGCGCGAGATTGAACAGGCACTCAACGCCCTCTTCATCAAATCGCTCATCCAGGACCTTGCTCAGTTGCCCGGCAGCCCCCCCACTGACCATATTCAGGAAGGCGGACACCAGTTTCGAAATGCTCGCCTTGCCCTGCTGCCTATCTGCCGCACCGCACTCAAGCACCAACGAGTAGCGAATAACGGACCCGACCCGATCGCGCCGCGTCGTGGAAGGGATCCCAGTGATCATGCAGCGGATGCCTTCTCGGTCGGATGCCAGAATCAGGGTTGGGCGTTCAAAGCTAGTGTAGTCACGAAACTCTTTCCACCACCAACTGGCTGGCTCACTCCCCAGAAAGGCGTAGTCGATCGTCCGCCCGCGGGTTCTGATATAGATACGCATCGCTACGTAAGGGTGCGCACACGTTCGCCGAGCGGGCGGGCGGCAAGGTCAGAAATAATCTCACCGAGACGTTTGGCAATTTTTTGTTGCTTGTCCGCATCGGACTGTATTCTGCAGGCAGCTTCCTCCCGACGCTTGCGTTCTCGTGAAATGAATAACCAGAAATTTTGGAGCAAGCCTTCGTCTGCTTCGGCAATATGTTTCGCCATGTCTGCCTCCGTCACCTTTTCGGCAGTGATTCGATCTTCACTGAGCTTCTTCACTTCCATCAGATGCCTGCAAAGCGAGATCAGAACGGCGTGAGCTCCCATGGGCGCCCGCTCACCGGCACCGCGAACGCGGTACTCCGCAGAGAAATCAAACTTTCCAGGCTTATCGTTGTCGCAGCGCCAATCCGCTCTTACTAGTTCTACGCATCCGATGGTGTCCACCGGCGCATAAATTACGTTCAGGGAGGACATCTCTTTGCGTGCTGCCCGCAGCGCCCCTCCGAAGAAATACTGGATGGCCGCAAGTAATTCGTTCGACTTGTCCTGCCTGCCGCCATTATCCGAGAAATACGATTCACACTTTACTGGGCATAGGATGATCAAGGCAGGCTCATTCGCGGCCTTGGAGCGCGCCTTCGCCCACTCCCGCACGATGCCTTCGACTTGGGAAATGTTTAGAATTGCAGGGACGGCCCGCTTGTGACTGTTTGCTACGGCCTCCATAATCACGGTTGCTTCCACTGGCAGGATCAGCACGGAACTCCGGTCGAACCAGACGCGGCACTCCTCCCATTCGGCTTCTCTACTGGTGGGACGCCGTCCATCGTCTATCCAGCCTCCGGGAAAATCGAGCAAGCCGAAGCGCAATCCAAGCCCAGAGCCAACACCTGGGTCTAGTCGAAGCTCGAATTTGAACGGTTCTTCCGTGCCGGCGACTGCTCCGGGGTTGAACTCTCCCGCCCACAGCGCCCCTTGGAGTTCATTGTCATGGTCGGCAATTTTTTGCTTTGTGGGCGTACCGTTCGGAACGATCTTCGTGCTCGTACCTTCCAGCAGGCGCTCCGCATCTTTGAGAAGGGTCGCAATCAGCGATGTCTTGCCGACCCGGGATGGGCCGACGATGCTGATACGAAATTCCAGATCTTCCTTGATACTCATGCAACTCCCCGTTCGATATTGCCCAGATCCATACGAACCGCGGTCACCATCCGGCGCACCCGATTGACCCGAGCGTTTGTCTGCTCCATGTCTTCATAAACGCCGGGCCAGATGTCGTCCCGGCAAGAGCGGGCAAGGCGCCCGAATTCAAGCCTGGAGGCGCCGGCACGGATCAACGTGTCCTCAAACTGTTCCAGTGCGGCGTACAGGACCAGGGCTGGCGTCAGCGCTTCCTGAATGAGGCCCTTATATGTCTGATATGCCGCCTGCTCCGCCAGTTGGGTCACCTCACGATAGACCGCCTCCGCGCCATCTTCGCTTACTTCCTCTGCAATCAGGGTTTCCTGCTCGCCCGTTTTCGGATTGACCACCTGCAGATTGAGCCCGTCAAGGGTGCGCCGCACACGCGGATGAAGCTGGGTTCGGTAGTCGAGACGCAAGGCCCGCAGTTCCCGGATAGCCTTCGCCAAGTTTGGGCACGGCTCGACAGCCTCCTCAAGGCATCCAGCCAGCCGATCCAGGGCATCTGCGCTCTCGACGTCCTCGACTAGCAGGCCTAGGTGCCGTCTCAGGATCCCTGTCACTTGGCCCCAGAGCCCCTCAACTTTGTCATCAAAGTAATTGTCGAGCGCGCAATAACGCCCGCTGATTTCGACCCGGATACGGTTCAGTTCATCGCCGGTGAAACGATGGCTATACTTGTCCACCCTCATTTCACGCAGGGCATTTGCAATCCACACATCCTTGCCAACACCGAAACCGCGGGTTATCCAGGCGCAGATATCCTGATATGCGGTATCGACCGCCGACAGAAAAGCTGGATCCTCGTCCCCGGAGCGGGCTGTATGCTTCAAGTCTGACACGAGCTCGGCGAATGCCGCCGCTAGGTCCTTGCGTAGCTCTTCACTGCGCTGTCCAAGCTCCTCAACAGTACTAACGGAGGCTGTCCGGGATGCAGACAGCGCCGTTTCGATGTCGCCAAGCACGGTCCGGATGCCGGACGCCGCCATTACAGAGGATGCATGGGTACCTTCAAGGACCTCTTGGTCCATGCACGGGAGACGTTCGGCAAGATGGTCGAGAACCGGTGCTAGCACTTTCTCGTACACAACACGTTGGTCAGTGACATCCGCCTCCAGCACCTGGAAATGAGCGCCATTCGTCCCATCGTTGGCCTGCCGGCGAATGTCATCCCGCATGGACTCGGCAAGCTGTTGGTCATCCGGCCCCCGGTTGATGAGGATGAAGACAAAGTCACGGCGCTGTGAGATGAGGCCGCGAGCGCTGTCAAGCAGATTGGTGGTATTGACGTCCTCCCTCCCCCAGTACGCCATGCCTTCCACCGGGCGCTTGACTAAAAGCACCACATCGACATCATTCTGCAAGCCCGCGAGATGATGTTGTTCCGCATTGGAGGCAACCTCTCCGAGACCCGGAAGATCCACAATACCGACATGTTCTACTTGGGCATACGGAAAGGCACATTCGATGCGCACATCGCGCACAGCTAGATAGCGACGCGCACACTGAGCCGATTCGATCTCTTCATTGGTAGGATAAGCAACATATTGGCGCAACTGGCTCAGTTCAATGAGCCGCTCGCCACCAGCCAGGTCATTCTCATAAGACCACAGCGCCTGCTGCATTTCACGCAAGCGACGCAAGATCGCGACGTTGCTGTGCTTGTCCCGGTACGCCTGTGAAAGCTCGTTTTCCGAGCGCGGATAGGAATAATTTTTGAATTCGGTGGTGCTTACAGGGATCCCGGGAAGTCCCAACTCGTTGTGATACGGTTCAAGCACTTCCTTGCGGAAGGTAGCAAAGGTGTGCAGCGCCAGCTTTGCTCGGGAGTATGCGGATGAGTGGAATATTCGGCTGCGCACAGCCGTGACCGGCAAACCGCTTCCGGTCGGAATCTGCTCATTACTCAGTCCGGAAACTGATTGCAGTAAGGTGCTCTTGCCAACCCGGGCGCGGCCGCTGACACCGATGTTGATAGTGCCTCGCGAAAACCGCGCCTCAAGCAAACGCAGCAATTCGACCGCCTGAACGATTCCGGTGCGAGCCCCGTCGATCGAGACTGCTGCCATGCTCTGCCTGACTTCGGCAGGCGTCCTAGGATGTGCGCAGAGGTCGCCAACTGCGGATGCAAGCGCCACCAGATCCTGATCCATAAGCTCCCACTGCTGGATCAAATTTCGCACGTCCGGCAGGCGTGCTCGTCGCTTCTCCACAATTGCGGCTATGCGCTCTTGAATATTCATTGTCTCTTCCCGAGGTTACTTGAATTGCATCTGCGAATACTAGCTCTACTTACGAGTATTTTTCTTACATAGTTCGACAGAACCTTTGCGACGTATGAGCAGCTTCGAGTCAATTGCTTCGCAGCGAGCAAGTCGCGTAAGCACACTCCATGAGAACTGAGAACGCAAGGTAGAACACTGAGTCGAGCGGCTAAACGCGCACCAACACGCATAAATGATGCTGATGAGTTACGCTGCCGGGGTGCAACTGCATCGCCGCGCTGCCGGCCGGACAAAGTAGATGAATTCGAGCAACTTCCAGCCGCTGAGGACCCGCTGGCCCCAGCTATACCAACACGCAGCATTCGCCGAGCAATACGCTCACACCGACCCCCACACCGTCGCTGTGAAGTTGCGCTGCTTCGCGGAACTCCTCTTGGGTTTTCTTTACAGGGAGCTGCGGCTTCCGAGCGAGCCGTCCGACGGCTTTTTCGAGAAGCTCACATACCCCCGCTTCCAGGACGCCGTCGGCGAAGCCGTCCTGCAAAAGCTCCACGCCCTGCGCATGCTCGGCAACAAGGCCGCCCACGGCTGCTCTATGGACGCCGGGACGTCCCTGCCACTGATTGAGGAGGCTTACCTTCTCGGGCAGTGGCTTTGCAAGACCTACTGCGGGGACTCTCTCGAACCCTACCCCCCCTACGAACCACCAGCCAAACCCTCCGAACTCCCCGAAGACTCGGCCAGGACGGCGGCGGCTCTCGCCGAGCAGCTAGCGGCGGCCAAGGCGGAGATGATCCGCTTGGAGGCTTCAGAGAAAGCGTCCCAAGCTCAAATCGCAGAACTCGGTCTAGCGCTCGACGAGGCTAGACTCCTGGACTTCAAGCGAGCCTCCGCCAAGGCTGCGGAAACAATCGACTTCAAGAACGCGAACACGCATAGGTTGATAAGCATCCACGACGCCTTCGCCGGGTATGCCCTGACCGGCGGGCAGGCCGAGCTGGTTAACCGGCTTGAGCGGTTCCTCGACGACAGGTCGGAAAGCGTTTTCCTCCTCAAAGGCTACGCCGGCACAGGCAAAACCTTCATCACCAAGGGCCTGACCGAGTATTTCAGTGCCATCGGCCGCAATTACGTCCTCGCGGCGCCGACGGGCAAGGCGTCGAAAGTGATAGCCGTTAAAACCCAGTCGCCCGCATACACCATCCACAAGTCCATCTACTCGTTCGACGACCTGGCTGAGTATCGCGATGACGACGCCGAAGGGACCGAGACATATAAGTTCTACGCCAAGCTGGCGGTGAACAGCCTTTCGGCCGACACGGTATTCATCGTGGACGAGGCGTCCATGATTTCGGACGTCTACCAGGAGGCGGAGTTCCTCCGCTTCGGGACGGGATACCTGCTCGCCGATTTCTTGAAATTCGTGAATCTGGACCACAATGACCACAGCAAGAAGGTCATTTTCATCGGCGACGACGCCCAGTTGCCGCCCGTTGGCATGAACTTCTCGCCAGCCTTGGACGCCGGCTACCTTTATCGGGAGCACAACGCCCGCTCTGTCGGGTTCGAGTTGTCCGAGGTCGTGCGACAGAAATCGGAAAGCGGCGTAATCGCGAATGCAATCCCGCTCCGCAAGGCATTGCAGGACAAGTCTTTCAACCAACTGATAGTGGACTTCGGCCACCCCGACGTCCGAAAGGTAGAGCATGCGGATCTTATGGAGCGCTACCTCGAATCATGCGGTGGCAAAATCAACGGGGAATCGATAGTAATCGCCCATTCGAACTCTGACGTCGCGGACTACAACCGCCGAATCCGCGAGCACTTTTTTCCTGGCTCCACGAAAGTGGCGCAGGGAGACAAAGTGATGTCTGTCGCCAACAGAAACGCCAACGGTATATTCATATCCAACGGCGACTTCGGCTTGATACGGCAGGTGCTCTCCGAACCCGAGAAGCGCTCCGTTACCCTGAAACGGAGAAATCCCGGCTCGGGGGAACTCGAGGAAATACCCGTTTCCCTTGAGTTCAGGGACGTCGTCGCAGGCTTCAAAGACATCAACGGTGCCTCCCATTTTTTCACAGCTAAAATCGTTGAGGATCTGCTTTACAACAAGGAGGCGGCGCTCTCCTCAGACCAGAACAAGGCTCTCTACCTCGATTTCTGCATCCGGAATCCGCTCCTGAAGCGGAACAGCCCGGAGTTCAAGCACGCCTTGAAAGCCGACTCGTATTTCAACGCCCTGCGACTCAAGTTCGGCTACGCAATCACCTGCCACAAAGCTCAGGGCAGCGAATGGAACAGCGTGTTCGTCAAATGCAAGAGCCACCAGAACCAGTTGACGGCTGACTACTTCCGCTGGCTCTACACCGCCATAACGCGCACGGCCAAGATTCTGTATCTGCTCGATCCGCCCGACATCCGGCCATGGAGCCGCATCAAAATGGTCTCGACCCCACCCCTAGACATGCTCGGGTCAGCGACGGCTGCGGAAGCCCCTCTCGCAGCATCAGTTCCTCCGCAGCAGCCTGGCCCTGCTTCCCCAGCGCGGGATTCCGGCACCTTCGGCATCCCAGAGAGCGCGACGGTCCTCCTCTCGTTGCTTGCGGAGGTGCGCAGGCTGACTGACGGAAAGGACATCGCCATCGAGGAGGTGGTCCACAACCAGTGGCAGGAGTCTTACCACTTCGGGCGGGGGGCCGAATCAGCCCGCGTAAACATCTCGTACACAAGCAAGAACAAGATTTCCGCCATCGCCTTCCATGGCCTCGGAGGCCTGGGCTCCGAACTGGCCGACCTGCTCGCCCCGCTCAAAGGTCGGCCGCTTCTCGCGGGCGGAGGCTCGGCTGTCACCGATATGTCATTCACCAAGCAGTTCCTCAACGACTTCCATGAGAAGGTTCTCGGGCTGTGCTGTGCTAACGGCATCACGGTTCAAAATGTCGTTGAGCAGCAATGGTCCCAGCGCTACAGCTTCACCAAGGACGGCTCAATCGCCGTCTACGACGTCTGGTACAACGGCAAGGATCAGTTCACCAAGTGCCAGCGCGTAGTAACAGCCTGCTCTCCCGGCCCCCTAGCAGGCGCAGTCGGCCAACTGCTCACGGAGGGCATGCAGGGGTGATTACAAGCAAGGAGGTATTCGCCAAGCGCAGAGAAGGCGCCGTCGACGAGGCATACCGTATGGCCTTGGAGCTCATGAGCTCTCCGAACGCGGACGACTGGGACAGGAAGGCCTTCTGCTGGTGCCTCATAGACATCATCAAGCGGGACGCCGGGAACGGGGACACCGAAAACCTGACCCACTACCGGAGGCAACTCGAAAGCGTCGAGGCCGACCCATCAGATGAAGTTCTTGCCAAGGGGACTCGCAACGCCCTCTCCTTGTGCAACCCCGGTGGCCGAGAATTCAGCCGGGCAAAGGCACTGGGCAAGGAAGGCCGGCATGCGGAAGCCGTTGCTGTGTACAGGCAGGTCTTGGCAGTCTGCCCGGCAGATAGGGAGGTCCAGACGGGATTCGGTTGGGAGTTGTATTTTCACTCCAAGGAGCTGATGGCAGCCAAGAACGTCAATGTTGGCGACGTCAAGCGCAACCTGAATGACTATCTCAAGCTAGACATCGAGAAGCCATCCGGCCTGCATTCTCGCATTCTCCAGCTCGCTGCAACGCTGGCCGGCCAGGATAAGCTCAGCATGCTCGCGTTTTCGCGGCTATGGAATCTGGATTATTTGCGGCCAGAGGACTTCGAGCGCTTCCGTGCGGAGGACGGCAAGGAATACCCGTCCCTAGCTGAAAAGGTCATCCATCAAGCGGGCAAGGAAGCCGCCGACAACGAGCAAGAGCAGGAGCACATACTCCCTCGCCTCGACGCTGCGATTGTCCGGTTCCCTGACAACGTCTGGCTCAAGCAGGACAAGGCGAAGGTGCTCCTTTCCTTGGGCAGGCACGACGAGGCCCTACCCTTCGGGCTCGCCGTCGCGAAGGCCAAGCCAAACGACTACTGGGCCTGGGGTTTGCTAGGGGACATCATTTCGCGGACAGACGGGGAAGCCGCCCTTGGATGTTACTGCAAGGCCCTATCCTGCCCTGCTGAGGACAAGTTCACGGGGCAAATCCGGCTCAAGGTCGGCCACCGCATGCTGGAAAGCAACGACCTCTCCGCCGCTAAGTTCGAAGTCGAAACCGTGGCTCGCGTGAAGGAGAGAGAGGGGCACAAAATCCCGGAGGAGGCGACCAAAATCGCCTCGCTGCCGTGGTTTTCCGAAACCACGGCAGCCTCGTCTAACCGCGACTTCTACAAGTCCAAGCTTCCTGCCGCCGAAGCCTTGCTGTTCGGCAGCCTGCCTTGGATTGATGCGTGCGTCGGCGAGAAGTACGCGGCCCCGGGGAAAGAGGACAAGCCGAAACGGACGATATTCCTTAAATCATCCTCTGCCCCGACGGAGGCGAGCATCCCCGAGTCAAAGCTCGGCAGGAGGAAGCTTGCACCGGGCGACGCAATAAGGGTCAAGGGCGAGTTTGACGACAATCAGCGCTTCAAGGTTTTCGTTCTAGAAGGCAGAGAGGCGGGGTCAGGCTGGGACGTGTTTCCCGAGACAATCGGCGTTGTCGACCACGTGAACCGCGATAAGGGCGTCCTCCACTTCATCGTCGACCGCGAGATTGACGGAGTCGTCCCTCTTTCCAAAGTAGGCGAGTCCTTCTCTGAGGGCGATTCGATTGCGCTAAGGCTGTCCAGATACACGTCGAGACACGGCCCTGCATGCCGAGTCCAGCGGGCGGAAGCGTCAGACAAGCAGCCAAGCGAGCACGTCAAGAAAGAGTTCTGCGAGGAAATCAGAGTGTCAAACGGCATGGGGTTCACGGAAAGCGAGATATTCGTCCCGCCCCCGCTGGTTTCACGGCACCTTCTCAATGATGGCCAAACGGTCCGCGGGACGGCAGTTCTGAGCTTCAACAAGAAGCGTGGCAACTGGGGATGGAGAGCAATATCCATTACGAATGATTGAAAAACCGACAATCACATTAAGGGAGCACAGCTGGTTCCCCACGTGCGTGGGGATGAACCGCTGATTCAGCGCAGCGTCTTGAGTCGGCTGCATTGTTCTGATACGGAGATCCCTATGACACCCCGGTGTAACAGCCAGGATGGGGATACTGTACGGCAGAGTTACACCGTCCCCCGCTCGGGTTTTGCTGGTCGCGGCTCCGTGCAATCTTTGCGGGCGTGACGGTCGCCATGCCGTCACCGAAGCTTTACCTTTATCAAAACCATCACTGCACAAGGCAGCCAAGCGGTCATTCCACCGCGCTCCAACCGACTCAACCCGCGGGCCTTCGATCGCCATATTTACAAGGACCGCAATCTGGTCGAGTGCTTCTTCTGTCGCATCAAGCAATTCAGACGCATCGCCACGCGCTACGACAAACTCACCCAGTTATTCCTGTCCTTCGTTGAAGCTCTGACGATTTCTAAGCAGACGCGTCCGCCGTCCGGCCTGACTCGCTCCACCAAGAGCGACTCCCTTGAAGCTATGCGGTAGCCACTCCACCAACTACCACCCCCACCCTGGGCAGCAGCGAGACCAAGGTCGCCGGCGGCGTGTCATACACCGTCTGCCGTGTCATGTACGGCAGCACCGGCAGCGTCAGCTCCCTCACCCCGAACTTCCCCGCCACCTTCCGCGCCTCGGCATACAGCTTCAGCACCTGCCCCCGTACCCCGGAGAACATCGACATCATCGCCAGCGCCGCGACCTCCTCTCGGAGCCCAGCCACATCATGCCGCTTCGCCCGTTCAACAATCAGCGCCTCGTGCGCCTTGTAGTGCCGGCGGGTGATCCGCCAGGTCCACGTCGTATCCCTCACCTTGCCGATGCGCTTCTCGGCGTGCAGCAGTTCATACAGCCCCCAGCGCAGATGCTGGCCCTGCGCGGTGGTGTCGTAGATCGTTCCGATGTCAGGCGCCTCGGGGTCGGCGAGCCCCTGACACCCCCGGGTGGACACCAGCACCCAGTCGAGCACCTCATCCTCCGAGTCGGTGATGACCAGATGGCAGGAGGCCAAGCCACGGCTGCGGTCATAGGCCCGCCCCGGCACGTTCCTGTCAATCCGGAACGGCGCGAGCTTGGCGAGCAGACGCTCCAGCTTGCCGCGCACCACGCGGCCGGCTGTCCAGAGGACGTGGCCTGACTGGGCGTAGAGTTGAAGCAGTTGCATGGCAGCGGTTTGATTGCGCGGCACCTTCACCGCGCGCAGGACATCGAGCATTCAGGGTTCTCCAAGAGTGAGTCTGATGGAGAGGTATAGGCGCAACGCCCCCGGATGCTGCATGCGATCAGAAAATGGCTCAGTGAATAATGAACTGGGAAACATGCAACCCCGTCACCCCTGCCTTCTGACGCTATACCTTTACGAGGCCATACGGATCGAATCCGTATCGGCAGGAGCGCCAACTCCCGTAGTACGCCATCACGATGGTCCCGGCGCGCCAACGCCGAACCATCACACTCACCGCTCGAGCCGTGCTCGAACCGCCCTTGCCCGGCGGAAGTCTTGTGGCGCCGTATGCTCGTAATGGAGCTTGTACGGTGCGAGGGGGAGGTTGCGGAGTAATCCCGGGCGCTCATCGCCCGGCGTAATCCCGCTGCTTTATCCGATGGCGGCCAGGTGCCTCTACCTGGCGGAAACGGTGCGAACACGAAACGGGCGCGGGGAGCAAATGCCCCGATGACCCTGACACGATGACCAGCGGGTGTGAGTCCCGCCCAGGGCATGCACGGAAGTGCATGACCTGTGCTCGTCAGGATGGCTGCGTAATCGCCTGCCGTGAGGCAGGCCTCGGCCGGATACAGGAAGTCCTGTAGACCGGCCGGGCGAGCGCGACAGTGACCCAGGGTAGCGCCTGGGAAGCGTCGAGCCGCGCTGAGAGCTTAAACCTGTAATGGCGCCGAGTCCCGGCGCTATCGAGAAAGCAAGGAAGCCGCATAGGGCCTACAGTGCCTGCAACGTGGTGGAAGCGACAGACCAGCAACGACATTTGAGTAAGGCAGGGACTTCTCCCGGTTCTCCCGCCTGAAATCCGGTATCCAGCCCGGTTGTCGATGTCTGTCGTGAGCCAGCGGCGTTCCCTTGTGAACGCAAGAACGTGTCTAAGTGGTGCGAAATGCGCTCGGAGGTTCGGTCAGGTGGCACTGACCGGAACGGGGGTAACGACCCCGCCAATCCCGAGAGCGTATGAGCGTGGTCCTTCGGTGGTGACGCCAGGCCGAAAGCCTGGTCGAACTGTGGGACCGACAAGACGCAAAGCGATGTGTAGTGATGGCAGTAAAGGCGGGGCTGGTTGGCGCCAGACTCGCTGGATGACGCTCTTGGCGGAGCATCATCCCGGAACCTGTCACGCCCTTCGGCGTGTCAGGTGCGCCCTTCCGGGCGCGGGAAATAGCAGGGCTGTGGCAGTGCCACGGTCCGCCGATGTTGCAGGTCATACGTCCGACCCTCAAGGGGTGTGTTTCTCAGTGGGCATACAGCACACCATTGGTCGGCGGTAAGGACATTTATCAACGCTCAGCCACCCCTGCAAAGGGGTGGCTGTTTTAGCGTGCGGGGCTGCGCGCCTCAGTCGTCGCGTGCACGCTCGCTGACGGGCGGATGCGTGGCCACACGATCTTCGGCGCGGGCGATCAGTTCCGATGCGCGCACGCCCAGCGCGTCAGCCAGCATGAACAACGTCCCGACGGTGGGAACCTTGCCGTTACGCTCTACGACGCCAACATAGTTCCGGCTAACCCTCGCAAGGGATGCCAGATTTTCCTGGGAAATGGCCTGTTCCAGCCGCGCTTCGCGCAAGACTGCGGCAAGGGCTTCGATGCGATCCATTGATACGTCCTGAGGCTAGGCTCCGGAGTATTCATGGATTGGACCCGGCAAGATACACCACCATAGTGTTGCACACTATGGTGTTTTGATGAGAGGCTTCGGCTTGTGGCGATGTGCGCCCTGGACACACTGGAGAACACGACGATGAAACCCGAGTACGAAGCCCTGTCAGGGCTGCCATTGATCTATGCCGTGCTGAAGCGGACTGGCTATGAAATGCTGGGGCGAGCAGAAGGGCCTTTTGCATTCACGCCGCACGGCGAGCCGGCCTTTTCCATCGTGACGGGCGATGCGCGAGCGCTGGTAACGCTGGGTCAGGGTGAGTGCGAGTTGTTCATGCTGGAACAGGCGCGGCAATTGGGCGCCCATTTTCACGTCTCGGAAAATCACGTGAGGTGCGTGATCGACCAGCATCTGGCCACTGGCGCCTCCTATGCGGAGGCTGCGGGGCGAGCCATGCTGATGTGGAGTGATCCTGGGACGCCTGAAAGTTCGGAGGAATGAGCGGCGCGGTAACCGAGCAGAATGGTTACATATAGTTACAATTCCGCTCTTGTTATCTGCGCGTTTTTTCGGAGGTTTTTCCTATACCTAGTCCCGGATAACTGGACTTACGTACATGGAGCACCACCTCGAGACCGCCGACAAGGACGCGCTCTCACCTGCCGAAACCCGCCTCATCGACCTGATCGCCGAGATTGTCGTCGCGCAGATCCTCAGTGAGACGACCCCTTCCCCCCAACTCAACCCAGGACGCACCCCATGAAGGCCGCCATCTACGCTCGCAAGAGCACCAGCAAGCAGAGCCAAACCTCGATCGAAGATCAGATCCGCAAATGCACGGTCTTTGCAACCCATGAGGGGATGCGGGTGAGTCACACCTTCGTCGACGACGAGATCTCCGGCACCGTCCGGGCCCGCCCCGACTACAACGCGATGCTTCAGGCTGCCGAGAAGCACGAGTTCGATGTGCTGCTGGTCGATGACCTGAGCCGCCTCGCACGGGATGCGACGGAACAGGGGCTGACGCTGAAGCGCCTCAAGTTTCTGGATATCCGGCTGGTGGGGGTGTCGGAGGGCTATGACTCGAACGCGCCGGGCGAGAAGATCCACGCTGCGGTCAAGGGGCTGCTCAACGAGCTCTATGTAGACAACATCCGCTTCCAGACCAAACGTGGCCTGGAGAGCCGGGCGTTGAAGGGATTGAGCGCGGGCGGCAAGTCCTACGGCTACGACACTTACCCGGTTCTCGAGAACGGGCAGGTAGTCGGGCATGCGCTGTCGATCATTGCAGAGCAGGCGGCGGTGATCCGGCGGATTCACCGCATGTTTGCAGACGGCCATTCCCCGATGGCGATTGCGGCGCAGCTCAACGAGGAGCGTATCCCTTCACCGCGGGGCGGGATGTGGGCGCGCTCGGCGATCCACGGCGACCCGAAGGATGGCAGCGGGATTCTGAACAATGCGCTGTACGACGGACGTCACATCTGGAACCGTGGCCGCTTCGTCACCAATCCGGATACCGGTAAGCGCGTTCGCAAGGCGAACGATCCATCCCTGTGGGTGCAAACGGATGTGCCCCATCTGCGCATCGTGCCGGAGGATCTGTGGGCGAAGGTCAAGGCACGCCAGCAGGCGATCTCGGACAAGAGCGCGCTCAAGCAGATGGCGGCCGGCGAGCGGGCGCGGACTGGCGCGGGGCCGAAGTATCTGCTGAGCGGCTTGCTGGCGTGCGCCGAATGCGGGTCGAACTACGTGGTTGTCGACAGCTACCGATATGGGTGCGCACGGCACAAGGATCGGGGTCCGGCGGCGTGCTCGAACCACCTGAAGGTGGATCGGAATGTGGTGGAGCGTGCAGTGCTGGAAGCACTGAAGCATCGCCTCCTGACGCCGTCGGCGCTAGCGCACTTCGAGCGCAGCCTTGCTGAGGAGGCGAGCCGCCAGCTTGAGGAGGCGGGCAGTGACGTGAAACGAACGGACCGGCGCCTGGAGGAGGTCCAGCGGCAGATCGGCCGGATGGTGGAGAGCATCAAGGCGGGGATTGATCCGGCGATTCTGCGCGATGAGCTGAACCGCCTGCACCAGGAGCGCGATGCGCTGGAGAAGACGCATGGAGCGTCGAAGGACGCTGCGCCGCTTGTCTCCGAGATCATCGCCTCCGCCATTGCGCGTTACGACGACCTGATTGCCCACCTGGAAACGTTGCTGGCTACGCGCATTCCCGAGGCCCGGGAAGTGCTGCGGGCTCTTTTCGGCGGGTCGATCCCGCTGCTGCCGAAGGAAGATGGGACGCTAGAAACAAAAATGGCCGGCATGGCTGCCGGCCTTTTTTCGCTTGCTTCTCTGACACCCGATGTACTCACCGAGAGTCAGATAAATGTGGTTGCGGGGGCAGGATTTGAACCTGCGACCTTCGGGTTATGAGCCCGACGAGCTGCCAGACTGCTCCACCCCGCGTCTGAAGAAATGAATTCTACCAGGATT
>Ga0209277_10000790_pt1 | contig 15857 bp, 13 predicted proteins | sample JI81AbrownDNA_FD_187503 | JGI IMG/M metagenome (GOLD analysis project Ga0209277, IMG submission 187503) | Wastewater effluent complex algal communities from Wisconsin, to seasonally profile nutrient transformation and Carbon sequestration -... | ecosystem: Engineered > WWTP > Effluent > Algae... | reverse complement strand
TTCAAATCCAATAAAGTTTAAGAAAAAAAATTCGTGGGTTTTTAGTGATAATTAAATCGACTAACCAAACATGCACAAAAGAGAACCCTGCAAATATCTATTTAAGACACCCATAATGAATCTAACTATTTTAAGAATTATGTTTAAGAAAAATTAGTTGAATAAATTTTATACAATAGAAGTCTTAGATTAAATATGAAATTAAAAAAAATAAAAAATGCTGATGTTCAAAAATTTCTAGAAGATACTATTTTAAAAGATAAAGAAAAAGGTGAAGTTATATTTCAACTTAGAGAAATTGTTTTTAAGATATTTCCAAATGTAACTGAAAGAATTATATACGGCGGAATTATGTTTTCTTTGGAAAAAGATTTTGGTGGAATTTTTGTAAGCAAAAAACATGTTTCCTTTGAATTTACAAACGGATATGAAATGAAAGACCCAAATCAATTTTTAGAAGGAACTGGTCAGTATCGCCGTCATCTTAAAATAAAATTACTTTCTGAGATTAAAGAAAAGACTGTAGATTTTTTTGTCAAACAAGTAGTGTAACCAATGTTTTAATTCATGATATGTATTCTATTTCTGTTTTTTATATTCACTGCTAATTTATAAACTCTGAGCACTATCGTATTTTTTTATAAAGTAAAACTCCAAATCCGAAAATGCTCATTAATACAACAATCGCACTCGAAGTCGGAAGATAGATTACCTCTGAGTTGTAATTGAATCCTTTTAATGAGAGAGCAAAACCGATTACGGTGGACAGAGAACTAAATATGATAGAAAATATAAATAGAAAGCGCATACTACGAGCAAAGAAAAGTCCTGTATAAACTGGAATGAGTAGATGTGCAATGCTATAAAAGGATCCAAGTAAATTTACACTAATAGAAATTGCAACAGTCATTATGAAGTAAAAGCTAATCTCTGTTAGCTTTGGAGAAAGTTTTCTTACTATGAATTCATTTTCATCGAAGGATAGAAATAGAATTCTCTTATACATAAAAATAAAAAGTAATATACTAAATGTTAAAATTAGAATAAGGGTTGAATTCAAACGGACCTGTGAAGTGAGAATGTCTCCAAAGTAAGCAGCCATTAGATGATTTTTTACATTTCCCCCAAGATTTAAAAGTAATTGGGATAATGCGGTAAAGCTTACGAATACAATTCCAAGGATTGTATCACCGGAGGAGTCATTGTTTTTATAAAGCATAATGAGTGGAATCAAGAATAGACAGGATAGGAGTAAAATGAAAATATCCCCCTGTATTCCTAAAAATAAACTGACTGCGACTGATGAAGATACAACTTGAGAAAGAGTTACTCCAAAGAATGCCATTTTACGCAAAACAATGATTACCCCAAGGCAAGCTATAAGTCCGCCAATGATAGTTCCGAGTAAAATCTGAGGCAGAAAGAATTGAAAGGTAGTCCAAATTTCATTCATTTTTTAAACTCCTTGATATGCATACCGTCTACGGTAAACTTGCGATTAAATTCAGAGAGCCAATTTTTTTCTATATGGTGGGTGATGATAAAAATTGTTTTGTTTTTTTCTTTGATCTCTCGTTTTAAAATTTCGGTTACAATATTTTTTGAGTCCGAGTCAAGAGCATCAAGTGGCTCATCAAGGAAAATCAAATTAGCTTCTGAAAGAAGTGATCTTGCTATTAAAACTTTCTGTAACTGTCCACCGCTGCATTCTCTTACAAGTAAATTTAATATGGGTTCAATTCCCATTTTTTCTAGCAAGGAATTTTGTTCTTCTGTAAAATCTTTTTTTGGAAATAGCGTAAATTTTTCAGATAGTAATAGAACTTCTTTTACCGTTAAGGGATATTGAAACTGCATTTTTTTAAATTGAGGGACCATTGATATCTTTACATCAGAGGCTAATAAAAATTCTCCACAACATTTTGGAATGATTCCTGATATTGTTCTGACAAATGTGCTTTTGCCGCTACCATTTGAACCAAGTAAACAGGCAAAATCACCTTTGTTTAATGTAAGATTTATTTCATTTAGAATCGGATAACGGGTGTCAAATCCGATACATAGATTTTTTGTTTCAAACGCATACGACATTTTTTATTTTTTCCCACCGACAGTCTTGGTTTTTTCTAGAGCATCTTTAATTTTTTTGAGACCTATGCGAATCGAGTCTTCGTAAGTTTTAATTTCAGGCAAAGCACCGACAGAAGTAGGCATGATGACTACTTGACTTCCCGGAACTTGGCTTGAAACATACTCCGCAAACTGAGGATTATTCACAGGTGAAATTAAAATTACTTTAACATTATTTGCTTTCATATTTTTAATTACTTGTTCAAGGTAACGACTAGAAGGTGGAATTCCAGGTCTTTCTTCAAGCGTTAAATTGGCATTAAACTTAAATCGATTTGCAAGATACATAAATTCATCATGAAATACTGCAACCTTAGATCCGAAATAAGGCTGAAATGCTTTCATTTCTTCTTTGGTAAGTTTCACAAGTCTCTCTCTAAATTCTTCATAGTTTTGTTGGTAAAAATCATTATTTTCAGGATCAACTCTCTGCAATGCCGACATAATGTTGTTAGCCACTTGAATTGCATTCACCGGATCAGAAATATAATGTGGATTTCCAAAAATATGCATATCTCCCATTGATCTATCTACTTGAACTGTAGGCTTTCCAAGGATATTTATTCCAACAGATCCATCGCAAAACCCATTCTGTCCTTTTTGAATTTTTATATTTCTGGATTGTTGCAAAAGCAGTGGAGCCCAACCTATTTCTAAATCAAGACCTACTTGGCAAAATATATGAGCTTCACTTAGTTTAACTAGAAAGTCTGGTCTTGTCATTACATAATGAGGATCATCAAAGCCGCGAATCATAGACTCTACTTTTATTTTATCTTTCCCAACTTGCTCAGCGATATAGCGAAGATCTGTAACAGTTGTAATCACATTAGTCTCAGCGTTTAGAGAGAATGTGGCTAATAGAGAGTAAACGGAAACGATTTTTAAAAATTTTGTTATCATATACTTATTTGTCCTGTTGATTTTATTAATATACATGGGGTGGATGTGAGCCTAGTATGAATACACATTGAATATAGAATTGATAGCTTACAACGGTAGGAGAAGTTTTATTTGCTCCCTGATTTTCATAGAAGTCTTTTAGTTGATCTTCTATAGGTCTAAAATCAATTTTATTTGATTCTATCGTGAAGTCTTTCGTAAAACGTCTTTCGAAGGAAGCCCTGATATACGAAAATTCAGATGGTTTATATGTTATTTGTGGTGTATAGGCTATCTCTGAGTTAGGCGCTTTGTATCCATACTTATCTCTAAGACTCGTAACAGAGAAATAATCATAACGAAAACCTACATGCCATTGTTGATGATACTGATAATCGGCAAATGCATAGTATCCGTATTGCCTGTCCATCTCAGGCTTATTATTCTTTAAGATATCATATGGAAATTCAGTTTCTCTTAGCCATAACTCCGCCATGAACATAAAGGAACGGAGAAAAGAGCGATTCCATTTGAATACAATATCTACTCCATACTGGTTTCTGACTGTTTTTGTATTTTGGTCTGGCTCATAACGTATTCCGGTGAAGCCAAATTGAGTCCCCCAGTTATTTCCAATGTAATAGAAATTTTTTAAATGTGCGTAAAACATTGGGTTGTTCTTAGGTGGACCGTCAGTATGAGTATGTCCCCATATTCGACCGTTTGTTGCTCCCAAAACAAGTTCTTGATTTATTTTCATCCAGGGTAAAAGAATACTCAATTCAGCACCTGTATCTTGATTTGCTTCTTCTCCCATGAGCTTTCGGTGAACGATCGGAGCTTGCGTAAAGGGACGATCATGTCTGTGAATACGGTTAAGTCGCCCTTGGTCTAAAAACATTCTTCCAACTGTTGCAGAAACATTTTTGAAAAGAAACGGAAACTGTGCTTTGGCTTCATGAATCTCGAAAAAATATTTTCCACCTTCATTGTGAGCGGCTACTAGAAATGTGCCGCGCATTACTTGATCGACAGCAGCATTAAATCCAAATTCAGCTTCTCTTACATCGAAACTGTTTGCCGTTGTTTTCGGCTTGTTCTTATCCCAAGCGCCAACCATGTCTACAGATGCATTTATATCCATCATTAGATTTTGAGCGTTCTGATTAGATGTCTGTGGGTTTTGGACAGTTGGGGAATTCGTGTTTCTTGAGTTCTGAGATTTTTTTGACTGAGCTTTTTGTTGCCTCAATTCTCTTTCGAGTTGTTCTTCCCATTCTTCTGGATTATTCGCATTATCCGTTGCTGTTGCATCTTGTTGTCCTTTCTGCTTTTCACTATTCTTTTTTTGCGAATCTAAATCCTTTTCTAATTGTAATTCCCAATCTTCTTGCAGAGGAGAATCTGTATTATCTGCTTTTTTCTGTTTTTCTGCCAGTTGAGCTTCTAACTTGATAATTCTATCTAATAGTTTTTTATATTTTTCGTCCTCGATTGATGCATTTTCGTCTTGCTTCTTCTTATCACTTGTAAATCTATTTAGAGGAACTGTGAACATGGGGAAACTTTTTTTCCCACCATGTTGATTGAGGTCTTGGAGAAAGAGTTTCTCTACTTTTTCCTTATGGTTGGTGGAAAGTGCAATATCTTCTGAAAATATAGGATTTATTACATTTAACAGAATAAAAATAAATCCTCCGGCTAAGAAGGATTTACCATTACTGTTTCGCGCTATCTTATTCTTCACTTTAAAACTGTGGATTTAGTAGATTAGCTGCTACTCCAATTTTAGTTCTAACTGTAAAACTTTGTAAGGTTGCATTGTTCAAAATGAAACCTACACGTTTGCCAGGGAACGTGGATGTTACCGATGCTTCTCTACCAGTATAGCTATTCCTGTCTGCTGTAGAGACTGCAGTGCAAGCACTAGGCCAAAACACAGTGTGAAAGTTTGGACTCTCATTATGAAAATCCAGACAATAGGTTACAGTCGCTCCAACCGATGTTGATTGACTATTAATAGTAGTGAGAGTGGAACTCCCACCTCCGCGTGCTTGCGTTGAGGATGAATTAATTCGAACTCCAGTGCCATCCAAACTTGCAGCAGTACCTGATCCGTGACCGATTACTTCTAAGTATCCGCTTGCATCATTCAATTTAAAAGTAACTTCAATGTTTACATCACTTCCTGAAAACAAATCTCCATTGGATAGGATTCTGCTGTTTGCAGAAGTGCCAGTAAGACCAGTGCTAATACTTTGGCTACTGAATCCAATTGACGAAAGAGAGTTTGTATCGCATCCAGTGATAGAATATTGAGTGGCGGTAGGAGTCGTTCCTGAGAGCGAAGAATTTGAAATCGCTGTAGTCGATGCAGATGCACATCCACCAGTAGCACTACTACCTCTCGTTAATAGGAAAGCTGCAGCAGTTGCGCCGGAATTGTCTTTTTTCTTTTCCTCACAAGAAGCGAAAAAGAGAGAAATGAATAGATATAGTATGATTGTTATGTTCTTTGACATATTTTTTCCTTAGTATTTTTTTTTACACTCAAATCTTTCGGGACTCTTACGTTCCACTGAAAAATCGAATTATGGTTTTAATGAATTGAAATTTATTAATTGAGTATACTCAGTATTAACCCATAAAGGGAGGGGCGCGACCAAGTTTTGATCCGAATGATTTTTTTGCTTTAATAGTGATTGGGGGTGTTTTTATTTCAAGATAATCAAAGCTCTGAAAATGATATAGGTAATTAGATTGAAAATTGAAATGACTTGCCGAATAGAGGGCAGGGCAGACATTGCAATCCTTTTCTGTTGCAACTGTATGGTCTTTTGTTATTATATTTTCTGCGTGAAAGTGTAAATTTAGTTCACTATGCTTGTGCAAATTGCCTAAGCTAGTCTGCAATAGAAAATAGAGCAGGAATAGTCTTAGGCAATTTGCAAATCGGATTATTTTTTTCATTTGAAAAAGCATAATATTATTATGCCAGTGTTTCTTGACCTGTTTCTAAATGCAACTATATTTCATTTAGAAATACAAAGAATTTTGATTGAGATTAAGTAAAAGCCGTCTAATGTCTCTTAGGCGAATCAATGACAGATTTGGAATGCTTGAAATGCAAATATCTTTAAAGTAGATTAAAGGATAAGTGAAATTACCCTTTAATCTATTCAGTTTTGAATCTTTTAAGTCATTCCAATACCGTAATGAGTAAATCCAAGACGATTCATTTGTGGCTTCTTGTATAAATTTCTTCCGTCAAAGATTACATGCTTGGTCAGGAATTTTTTTACGCGGTTAAAATCAGGCTCTCTGAATTCTCTCCATTCAGTTAAGAGTAATAATGCTTCTGCGCCGTCTAACGCTTCGTAGGCGTCAGTGACATATTTTACTTTTCCGTCAAAGTAGTACTTAGAAGTTTCAACTGCCTCTGGATCATATGCTTGTAAATTTACACCGAGTCTGTGTAACTCTGAAATGATTGGAATAGAAGGAGCCTCGCGCATATCGTCTGTATCTGGCTTAAATGCAAGTCCCCATACAGCAAATGTTTTTCCTTTCAAACTTTCGTTTTTGTAGTGAGATTCAATTTTTGCGAGAAGTTTGATCTTTTGCTTTTCGTTTACTTCTTCTACCATTTCGATGATTCGAATTGGCGAGCCTACATCTTTTGCTGTCTTAATTAAAGCACGCACATCTTTTGGAAAACAAGAACCACCGTAACCAATGCCTGCGTATAAAAATTTCTTTCCGATTCTAGAATCTGTTCCCATTCCATATCGCACATCATCGTAATTAGCCCCGACTTTGTCGCAAAGGTTTGCAATTTCATTTGCGAATGAAATCTTTGTAGCAAGAAATGCATTGCACGCATACTTCGTAATTTCCGCTGATTTAATGCTCATGAGTAAAATTGGATTTCCATTTAAAACAAAGGGAGCATAGAGTTCTTTCATGGCGTTACCCGCAAGCTCAGTATCAGCACCAATGACTACACGCTCTGGTCTCATAAAGTCTTCTAGTGCAACACCCTCTTTTAAAAATTCAGGATTCGAAACTACATCAAATGGATGCTTTGTTTCTTGCGATACAACTGCTTTCACTTTGTCTGCTGTGCCAACAGGAACGGTTGATTTATCTACAATGATTTTATATCCGTTCATGGCTTTGCCAATTTCTTTTGCAACAGAAAGAACCATCGAGAGATCTGCTTCTCCTTCTGCTCCTGTAGGAGTTCCAACAGCGATAAAGATGATGTCCGATTTTTCTACACCTTCTTGCAGAGAAGTTGTAAAACTTAATCTCTTTCGTCTAACGTTATGCGAAACCATTTCGGAAAGACCCGGCTCATAGATAGGAATAATTCCATTCTTTAGATTATTAATTTTTTTTTCGTCAATATCGACGCAGATAATATCATTTCCGTATTCCGCAAAACACGCACCGGCTACTAATCCAACATAACCACTTCCAATTACACAAACTTTCATGAAACTTTTTCCTCTAATTGTATTCTAAGTCAGCTTTGCATATCTGATTTATTAAAAAACATTTTTTTATTTTTTTGTAAAAGTAAAATTGAATTTCTAACTAAATTTGCGCTCTATTAGGATTCTATATTTCATAGAATAAGCCTTAAACGCAATAATTTTGAAACATAAATGACCGCAAAGTATGTAAGTAATCGAAGCAGTCTATACAAGGTAAATTTAATTTCTAAACCCTGGAGCTAGTTTGCTTTTTGGCTTAAAGCTTCCGATTCATGCACGGCAAGTGCTTTTGGAGAGGAAATACTTGCTGTGAGTCTTGATATAAGAATAATACTCATTAGCCCGCAAACCATTGAAAAAGTTCGAAACGGAAACAATACTGCGATTCGAGTTCCATCCTGTCCGAATTCAGAGGCAGCATCGATTATTGGATAAGGTAAGATGGTAGGTAAACCAAGAGAAGCCTCACCACCACCGAAACGAAGAATAAAGGCAACAATAAATCCGGCAAGCGCTCCGTAAAAATTCGCCTTCTTGTCAAATAACGCTGTGACAAGAGCGGGGAATAACAAGCAGTAGACGAAATCACTACATAATATCCAAAGTGTATAAATACTTTGCACTCGAAGAGCAATCAGTGTCGCTAAAATTCCATTTGTCCAAACAAAAATTTTTATTAAATTATTCATCCTTTCATTTGAAACGCCGGGTTCAATGAGAGGTCGATAGATATTCCACGCAGACATAGAAGCAGCGGATAACATAGATGAATCCACAGAGGACATTACAGCCGTAGCAACTGCCGCAAGTCCAATAGTTGCAACGACTGTAGGAGTCAAATATTTCATTACATAGGGTAAAATATTTAAAGAATTTTCGGGTGCCCCGCCATAAGGAGTCCAATCTGTAGTTCCACCGACCATGCCAATGATGATAGGTGGAATTGCAGCAAACAGACAAACAAAGCCAGCGATTACAGAAAAACTCACAGCCGCCTTATCGGTCTTAGCCGCTAATACTCTTTGAAAATAACTATGCCAGGGAATGCCTCCGAATACGAGTAAGAACGCATAATCCCACCAAACCCAATAAGAAGAGCCGAGCGCACCAGTTGATGGAAAAAAAGATGCGGATTCCCCCCATTTTGCGCTGTAGGCAGCCCATGTTAATGTAAGGCTCCCACTTGAATCTATGATAAAGGGAAGAATGATTCCCAGTCCTAAAAATAAAAGAGAAAGTTGTATTACGTCCGTTAAGGCTACTGCCCATAATCCGCCGAGCGCGGTATACCCAATAGCCACAGCAGCAGATAGAATAACAGATACATTAAAATCAAGACCAATTACAATTCCAAACGTAGAGCCTAAGGCAGAAAGTATTGCTGCCGACCAAAATAATTCACCAACTAGTGCAGGAAGAAATAAAATAGCCGCCATTTTTTTCCCAAAGCGCTGCTCTAGTGGATCAATCATTGTGCGGTATTTGAATTTTCGCATAATTTTTGCGAAAAAAATTCCACCGAAGATGAGACTAATAGCATAACCCCACGGTGCTTGGAGCCAAACAAGTCCACTTTTATAGGTAGCCTCTGCGCTTCCATTTATGTATCCGCCACCGAGCCATGTAGCTGACATTGTAAAAACGGAAATCCAAAGTGGGATATTTCGCCCGCCCAATAAAAAATCCCTTCCATCTTTCTCAGAATTTTTTCTATGGGCAATATAGCTTCCTGTAAAAAAAGTAATCGCAAAAAATAGGAGGATAACAAAAAATCCACTCCAAAAAATTTTTACATTATCACCCCAGAGGTAGACATATAAAACAGACAGAGATAGAAGGGAAATCATAAAGAGCGTTGGAAGCATCTTTTTGATTTCTAGATTATTTTTCATACAGTTCTTGTTTTAATTTTACTAACTATTTTTGAGCAAAGCTATGCGTGTCGTCGATTGCTAATTCACTAGCTGGTAAGGACTTCTGGGTCAATCTGGAGACAAGGATAATGCTTATTAGACCACAGAGCATTGCAAATGTTCTGAAGGGAAACAGTATAGCAATTCTAGACCCGTCTTTCGCAAGTTCAGTAGCCGCATCTAATACTGGATAAGGTAAAATTGTAGGCAAACCAAGAGAAGCCTCACCACCACCAAAACGAAGAATAAAGGCAACAAGAAATCCAGCCAAAGCTCCGTAAAAATTCGCCTTCTTGTCAAATAATGCTGTAACAAGAGCAGGGAATAACAGACAGTAAACGAAATCACTACATAAAATCCAAAGTGTATAAATACTTTGCACTTGCAAAGCAATGAGTGTAGCCAAAATTCCATTTACCCAAACAAAGACTTTTACTAGATGATTGATTCTATCACGACTAATATTCTGATCAAAAAGAGGACGATAGATATTCCAAACTGACATAGACGAGGCAGATAGTATAGAAGAATCCACTGACGACATAACGGCAGTAGCCACTGCTCCTAGACCAATGGTTGCAATCGCAGTTGGAGTTAAATATTTAATTACGTAAGGTAAAATGTTAAGAGAATTTTCCGGTGCACCACCAAAGGAAGTCCAATCCGTCACACCACCAACCATCCCAATAATAATTGGAGGAATTGCAGCAAACAGGCAAATAAAGCCTGCAATAATAGAAAAACTCACAGCCGCCTTATCGGTCTTAGCCGCTAATACCCTTTGAAAATAACTATGCCATGGAATACCGCCAAATATGAGTAAGAATGCATAATCCCACCAAACCCAATAAGACGAGCCAAGCGCACCAGTTGAGGGAAGAAATGAAGCGGATTCGCCCCATTTTGCGCTATAGGCAGCCCAGGTGTTTGCCATACCACCACTCGAATCAATAATAAAAGGAAGAATTACTCCAAGTCCCAAAAATAAAAGAGAAAGTTGAATTACGTCTGTTAAGGCTACTGCCCATAATCCACCAAGCGCAGTATACCCGATAGCCACTGCCGCAGAGATGATGACAGATACTCCAAAATCCAAACCAATTACGATTCCAAATGTAGAACCGAGAGCAGATAGAATTGCAGCAGTCCAAAATAATTCCCCAACGAGTGCGGGAAGAAATAAAATGGCAGTCATTTTTTTCCCAAATCTTTGTTCTAGTGGATCAAGCATAGTTCGGTATTTAAACTTACGCATAATTTTAGCGAAGAATAATCCTCCTAGGATGAGGCTAATAGCATACCCCCACGGAGCTTGCAACCAAACAAGTCCACTTTTATATGTAGCCTCTGCACTACCGTTTATGTAACCCCCGCCGAGCCAAGTAGCCGCCATTGTAAAAACAGAAACCCAAAGCGGAATATTTCTTCCGCCTAATATCGCATCTGCTCCTTCTTCCGTATGACTATGTCTACGAGCAATATAACTTCCTGTAAAAAAAGTTAGTCCATAAAAAACCAGAATCGCAATAAACCCGCTCCAAAAAACCTTTGCTCCCTGACCCCAAAAAAAAACATAAACAGCGGATAAGGAAAGTAAGCCTAACATAAGTAAAGTTGGAAGGCTTTCTTTAAAATGCATAAAGTCTTTTAGACGTGGCTCGTTCGAATCTGGTTTTGGTTGCATATTTTTATCCTTTGTGTTTATAATATTGAGTATTTTCAGGAGCTAATGGAGTGTTACCCAATATTAGGTCGGCAGATTTTTCTGCAAGCATGATTACTGGAGCATAGATATTTCCATTTGTAACATAGCGCATAACGGATGCATCGACTACTCGAATCCCTTGTAACCCATGCACTTTTAGTGTATCAGGATGAACTACGGATGTTTTATCCGTTCCCATGCGACAAGTGCAAGATGGATGTAGAGCCGTTTCGGCATCTTTTGCGACCCACTTCAGAATTTCAGTGTCAGTTTCTACATCAGGACCGGGTGACAGTTCCCCTGCACTAAACTCATCAAAAGCTCTTTGCTCTAAAATTTTACGAGCACATCGAATTGCTTCTATCCATTCTCTTTTATCTTGATCAGTGGAAAGATAATTAAATCGTAGAGCTGGCTTTTCTTTTGGATTTGTTGATTTTATTTTCAAAGTCCCCATCGCATCTGAATACATCGGTCCCACATGCACTTGGTATCCATGTCCTTTAATCGGCGCAGAGCCATCATAGCGAATCGCAACTGGCAAAAAATGAAACATGATATTCGGATATTTCACTTCTTCGTTGCTTCGAATAAATCCACCGCCTTCAAAATGATTGGTGGCTCCCGGACCTTTATGCATAAATAACCATTGAAATCCAATCCATGGCCAGTTGTATTTTTTGAGAGACGGTGCAACGGATACCGGTTTCTTGCACGCATATTGAATATATACCTCTAAATGATCTTGCATGTTCTCACCGACAGTTGGTAAATCATGAATCATATCTACTCCAAGTGGATCTAGCTCTAACGCATTTCCTACTCCTGAGAGTTGCAGAATTTGAGGAGAGCCAATGGCTCCACTGGATAATATCACTTCGCCGCCAAATGCTTTTTTCTTCATTCCAAATAATCCTGAAAATTCGACGCCTACTGCGCGTTTGCCTTCAAAAATTACTTTTGTTACATGAGCATTGCAAATAACTTCAAGATTGGGACGGGACTTTACAGGATGCAAATAAGCACGTGCAGCACTGAGTCGTCTTCCATTCCGAATATTTCTATCAAATTTTGCAAAACCTTCTTGTTGGTATCCATTTACATCTTTAGTCAGTGGATAACCGGCTTCTTGCACCGCCTTAAAAAATGCGTCAAACAATGGATTAACCGCAGGACCCCTTTCTAAAACAAGTGGACCCTCACCACCGCGGAACTCATCACTCCCCGCAGTGCAAGTCTCCATTCTTTTAAAATAAGGAAGACAATGCGCATAATCCCAATTTGCCATTCCAGGATCTTTCGCCCAACGCTCATAGTCCATTGGATTTCCTCTTTGAAAAATCATACCGTTAATGCTACTAGATCCACCTAAAATTTTACCGCGCGCATGATAGATTTTACGATTATTCATATAAGGCTCGGGCTCGGACTCATACTTCCAATCATAGAGAGGATTTCCAATCGGAAAGGCAAGAGCTGATGGCATATGGATAAATATATCCCAAAAATAGTCAGATCTTCCTGCCTCAAGGAGCAACACCTTGTTAGCCGGATTTTCGCTCAGTCGATTTGCCAACACGCAGCCAGCAGACCCACCGCCAGCAATTATAAAGTCATATTGTTTTTGTTTCATTGTTATTCCTCTTTAAGGGTAAGGGCAATCTACTTCGCCCATTTCTACATATACAGATTTTAGTTGCGTATAATGCTCAATTGCCGCAAGACTATTTTCCCGACCAATTCCAGAATACTTGTATCCACCAAAGGGAGCTTCGATTGGGGTAATGTTGTAGTTGTTAATCCAACAAGTTCCTGCTTGCATTTCAGCGATTACTCGATGAGCGCGAGTAATATCCTGCGTAAATACTCCAGCGGATAATCCGAATTCGGTGTCATTTGCTCTTTCAATTACTTCTTCTTCGCTCTTAAAGGACAAAACAGACATTACAGGTCCAAAGATTTCTTCTTTTACGATTGTCATTTGATCATTACACTCGCTAAAAATAGTGGGCTCAATAAATGCTCCCTTTCTAAACCTCGCATCCTTTTCTTCCCAGCTAGGAATTTCCCCACCGCAAAGAAGTTTGGCTCCTTCTTCTTTTCCTAGTTTCACATAACGCATGACTTTTTCAAAATGTTCGCGGCTAATAAGAGAACCCACATGAGTTGCCATATCCATTGGATCACCGATTTTTAAATTACGAGTGCGAGATAAAAGTTTTTCTAGAAAAGCTTTCTGAATTGACTCATGCACAAATACTCTCGTGCCATTGGAACATACTTCCCCTTGCGTATAAAAGTTTGCTAATAGAGAAGCAGACACAGCCGAGTCTAGTTTTGCATCATCGAATATGATTAACGGTGATTTGCCGCCAAGCTCTAATGTAATTTTTTTAAGTGTAACCGCTCCCTCTGCCATAATAGCCTTTCCACTTGGAACTGATCCTGTGATCGAGACTTTGGAAATCTTTTTGTGACGAACTAATTCTTTTCCAACTTCTCTTCCTCCGACTAATACATTGAATACTCCGTCAGGAAGACCTGCTTCCGTGAATATTTCACCTAACTTCAGAGCGGTTAATGGCGTTAATTCGGAAGGTTTAAAGATCATCGCATTTCCACAGGCGAGTGCGGGGGCTGCTTTCCAAGAGGCAATTTGTAATGGATAATTCCAGGCTCCAATTCCCGCACAAATTCCAAGTGGCTCACGACGGGTGTATACAAAGCTAGAACCCAAATCAAAGTGATCTCCATGCAGAGAAGAGGCAAGTCCCGCAAAATACTCAATAGCCTCTGCCGCTGAAGGAATATCGACACTAACTGCCTCTGAAATTGGCTTACCTGTGTCATACACTTCGATTTCTGCTAAGGATTTAACTCTTTCACGGAGCAAATGAGCAGCGCGTAATAGTATTCTTCCTCTCTCGGCACCTTTCATCTTAGACCAAATCTTAAAACCTTTTTCTGCCGATTCTACTGCATAGGTAATGTCTTCCAAATTTGCCTCTTCTAATTCACAAAGAATTTCTCCTGTTGCCGGATAACATGTAGTTACCACATTTCTCTTAGACGAGGAGGGAAGGAATTTCCCATTGATAAAAGAAGTTTGTCGCTTAAATATTCCCATGTTCTAGTTCCTTATCTGCCAAATGATTTTTGTCCGCTTGTAGTAAAATAATGACGCCTGTGATTATAAAAAACATTCCTGCCAGACTCCAGAAAGTAATTTGCTCTCCCGCCCAAAAAAAGCCCAGAATGACAGCAATGACCGGATTCACATAGGCAAAACTCATTACGATAGAAGAGGGTAATAGTTGTAAGGCGCGAGTAAAGGAGTAAAATGCAACGACTGAGCCTAAGAGGGTAATATAACTTAGCCCGAATAAAGCTTCGTTTGAAGGATGAGGGATAGGCTCTGAAAAAAATAGAGCAAGTAATCCACAACCAATGGCAGCGAATAACTGCTGGTAACCTGCACTTACTAGAGCTGGAATTTCTTTTAATTTGTCTCCTTGCAATACAGAGCCAAGTGCCCAGGAAGCGGGCGCTAATGACAAAGCAAGAAAGGTAAGTAAGTCAGGTGCGTTGCCAGAATTGTTTTTGTCGAGAAGTCCCGGAACTGATAAGCAGATAATGCCCGTAAACCCTAACAATACAGAGACGATTGATGGCAAATTTAAAGATTTTTTGTGAATTAAAAATTCGAATAGGACAGCCCAGAGAGGAGTTGCCCCAAAAAGAAGTGCCGCATAACCAGAATCAGCCTTTTGCGCTCCCCAGATCACCCACGCATGACCACCCACCCAGAGTAATAGACCGGTGATTACTAAATGGAGTAGGGTAGCGCGACTAACGCTTAAAGATTTCCCTGAAAGAATCGAAACTAGAAACATAATCAATGCTGCAATGCCTACGCGAATTGCTGCCAGTGTGTAAGGTGGAAATCCTCCTTCCCCTCTCACCGCAAATCGGATACCAAGAAATGTGCTTCCCCAAATGAGATATACAAGAGTTAGATGAAAAAAACCTTTGGCTCTTAAGTTCGTCATATTTGATAAGAAAATAATTGGCAGGAAATTAAGTCCAACTATTTTCCATGTCCCTGCATTATTTTCAATACACAAAAAGCTGCAAGTCCTGTTACAAGTGAGATCGAAACAATCATGATAAGTGTTCCCTCTAAATTCATATTATATCTCCTTATTTTTTTTAAGACTTAAATTTACTAAAAAAACAAAAAAGAGAAAAATGCTGATTATTCCAAGAAAGACTCCGCGTGCTACTTGTGCCTGATTTATCGCATCTTCTGTTGTTAAAGTCGCGGAAACTTTTGTCAGCATATAGGTTTCACTCATTCTATTAAAAGAATTCATAAGCCCATCTTCACTTAAAACAAAAGCAGTGAAAATGATTAATAAAAAAGCGGGAGTGATGTATTTTATAATAAAGTCAAATCCCGGAGGAAGAGGGATTAACGCGCCTTTAGCCCCTTCTAGTCTTGCTTCCTTTGTTCCGATTTTCCATCCATAGATTAGAATTTGAATAGTGGCTAGAACATAAATTAAAAAAGTTCCAATCCAAAAATCAGTATGATCGAGTGCCGCAAGATTTTTATTAAAGTATACAATTAAAAGAGTAATGGAGAGGGTAAAGGCAAACAGGATAGGAATTGATTCTTTTCTTTTGAAGTGAAATCCCTCTTCAAGAAATGTAATTCCGGGTTGCACC
>Ga0209277_10000789_pt1 | contig 15862 bp, 9 predicted proteins | sample JI81AbrownDNA_FD_187503 | JGI IMG/M metagenome (GOLD analysis project Ga0209277, IMG submission 187503) | Wastewater effluent complex algal communities from Wisconsin, to seasonally profile nutrient transformation and Carbon sequestration -... | ecosystem: Engineered > WWTP > Effluent > Algae... | reverse complement strand
GCCAAACGCGGCCTCCGCTCATCATGCAAACGAGTCTAGGAACCGCGACCGCCCGGCAGAATCCGCCGGACGGCCAGAAATGGGCATATGCCATTCGACCTGAGCGGCACGGTGGCCGTCGCGCACCCGCGAATGCGTCGGTGCCCCATGTCAGTAGGACGGCGGCAAGCCGACCCGTTCGCGGATCGAGGACAGGGTGCTTTCGTCGCGGATCAGTTCCGCCAGGAACTGTTCCAGCGGCATGTCGGCCCAGACGATGGCGCGCTCCAGCAGGTAGGCGACCGGGCTGTGTGGTTCGGTGCGGCGGAAGAAACCGGCGATTTCCCCGATGGCGCGCAAGGCCGCCTGCTTGGAGGCCAGGCTGCCACCGCCCAGGTCCAGCGCCACCGTACCGCCCGATGCCCCGCCGGTCGCGACACCGCCACTGGCGGCGGCCTGCTCGCCTGCGCCGTCGTCGGCGACCGTGGCCACCCCGCCGATGCCCTTGGCGGTAGCGACCTTGGCGTAGATCTGCTGGATCTTCTTCAGGCCATCGTCGATCGCGGCCAGGTTGGGGGCATCGCGCCCCAGCTTGGCATCGGAGGTGCTGCTGAAGCGGATGAAGGCATCGCGCGCGGCCTGGACCTGGACCAGCCGCTCCATCAGCATGGCTTCTGGCGTTGCGACCATCCGCGCGTCATAGGTTTCGCCATTGATGCGGCCTTCGTCCAGCGCCGCCTGGTAGGCCTCCGCGTTCTGCCGGCCCAGGTTGTCGACTTCGCGCGAATCGATCCAGCCTGCGAGGGTCAGCGGAGCCTGCGGATCGTCGTTCAACCGCATCGCCTGCAGTGCGCGCGCCCCATAGGTCGCGAACCAGGCGAGCTTGCCCGCGCGTTCTTCCAGGTCGCCGTCGTCGGCGCGTGGATACAGGCCTTCCCAATACGTCTCCAGCAGGCCTGCCAGCAGCGAGAAACTGTCGCGCGCGCCTTCCAGGCCGTCGCGCGAGATCGCCGCTTCCGCCAGCCACACTGCTGCCTGCAGGTCCTTGCTGGTACGCAGCAGGATGTCCTCGGACAGGCTCTGCGCCTCGCGCCAGTCGGCCACCTTGAGTTCGGTCTGCCATTCGCCCTGGGCCAGGTTGGGATCGTCCGCGCGGCGGGCCTCGCGGATGCGGTCGAACTGGTCGGAGAAGCTGGCATCGCTGCCCGCCGGGTCGCTGCCCGGAATCGGGGCGAGGAGTTCGTTGACGTCGATCGGCATGACAGGCTCCGGAGGTCGGGATTATTCGAGGATCACGCTCGGGACTTCGGCGCGCGCGGTGCTGGCGCCGAGGTACTGCTTCATCTGGTCGGACAGTTCGACCTTCAGGAACACGCGGGCGCTGCGGAACTTGGCTTCGGCCAGGCGCTGGCGCAGCTCGGACCATTGCGCCGGGCTGTAGCTCTCGCGGAAGTCCTCCACCGCGAACACGCGCGAGCCGCCGGCGAATTCCTCGATGAGCTTGGCGAAACCGTCCGGGCCGGCGTAGATCCGGGTCAGGCTGATCGGCTCGCCGGCTGGCGCGGCATCGACCATCTGGCTGGTGGCCGGGTCGAATTCCTGCACGGCCTCGGCGCCTTCCACCGGCGGCGCGGCGATGCTGAGGCGGATCCGTGCCTGCAGGCAGCTGCCCGCCGACCAGAACACCTGGGCGGTGGCATCCGCCAGCGATTCGCCGGCGGAACTGGCGCGATACACGCGCTCGCGGCATTCGACCTCGAAGACCGTGCCACCATCGCCTTCGTCCAGTGAGCCAAGCTGGCTGGGCTGGGTCAGGGTAAAGCTGCCGGCCAGGAACGGCGGGCCATTGTCGAGCACCGGCAGGAACTTGCGCTGCGCGGCGACCATGTTCTGGTAGCCCGGCGTCAGCGGCATCGCGACGCCGCCGACTTTCACCGGGAGGCGTTCCTTCTCGGTGATGAAGGGCTTGAGCCAGTCGTTGACGAAGGCACCGAGCTTGCCCTGCTCGCCATAGAGCGCTTCGATCTGCTGCTCCTGCGGCAACGCCGCCAGCGGCTTGACCACGCTGTCGCGCCAGCGCTCCTGCACGTATTCGCCGGCACGATGCACGGTCAGGAACAGGATCAGCCTTGCCGGGCCCTGCACCACCGACCATGCCCCCAGGTCGTTGCCCTTGAACGCAGTGGCGAACTTCTCACCCGGCTTGTCGACGGCGTCAAGCATCGCCGTGTAGTCCGATGCCGGGGGCTTGTCCGCCTTGCCCTTGCTGGCGAACAGGTCGGACGCCAACTGGTAGACGTCCTCGCCGGAACCCTCCGCCTGCAGTCGCAGGTAGGCGCGCGCGTAGTCGGCCTGCGCAGGGGCAAGGACCCGGGTCTCGGTGTCGTGCATCGCCAGCAGCCACACCGGCGGCGTCACCTTCTCGCCACCGAACTTGAAGGAGTCCGCCACGAACCGCCCGAACGGCCGCCACGACGACATCCAGTCGCTCTTCATCCGCGCCCACGTGGCCGCCCAGCGCGACGAGAACGGCCAGTCGAGCGGCAGTTCATGCAGGTTGCGCTGGGCGGACTGAAAAAAAAGCGCGTACGGGTTCTGGTGGCTGGCCGCGCGCGCCTGCAGGTCGCCGTAGCGACCTCGCCACAGGCCGATGCCGTCCTGGAAGCGCGACTGGAACTTGGCCCAGCTGGCGAAGTAGTCGCGGAAGTAGCTGGTGCGCAGGTCGTCGACCCGTGCCTGCTGCGCCGGCGCCTGTGCCCGCAACGTGACCAGCAGGGGCTCGACGATCCCTTCCCAGGCATCGCGGGTGTAAGCGCGGGACACGCCGGGCATCTCGTCGCCCTCGGTGCCCACCACCGCGCCTTCGGGCAGCCAGAACGTCGCCAGGGTGACGCCCTGCCCGCGCGTGTCGGCCCATTTCTGCAGGTCGGCGGCGCGCGGTGTGTAATTCGCCAGCAATTTCGTCAGCAGGCCTTCGAGTCGCTCACGCTCTGCGTCAAGGACGTTTTTTTTTTGCCAGCGAAGGTAGCCGAGGTAGGTGGCGAACAGGGCATCGGCGTTGTCGCGGTCTCGTCGGGTGTCGTGGTCCGGGCTGACGAAGGGCGCGAACAGGCGCGAGCGCGCGTCGAAGCTGACGTTGTTCGGCAATTCGCGCTTGCGGCAGTCGTCGTTGCCGTCGCGGCAATCGTCGAGCAGGCGCAGGCGCTGGGTGATCGCGAGCGCGTGTTCGATGCCGGCGCGTCGCTGCTCGATGTCGGTCGCCAGCATCTGGTCCTCGGGCGCGAGGATCAGGTTGTTGAAATCGTCGATCACGCGTTGCCGCAGGGTCTCGATGTCGGCATCGGCGCGACGGATGCCGAAACTCAGCAGGCTTTCGCTGGCGGCGGCGTCCAAGGCTTCGACCGTGCGCCCGCATCCGGCCACCCAGGTGATCCGGCCATTGGAGGTGCGATCCGCTACCTCGGCACAGGCGCTGCGCGTCTGTGCCAGCAGCGCAGTGTCATCGCGGCGCGCGGAGGACAAGCCATAGGCAATGGACGCCGACAACCCCAGCATCGCCAGCACGCCGACGCCGGCAATCGCCATCCGCCCGGCATTGCCCTTGAAGCTGGTGCCGGCCAGCGGCTGGTCGCTGGGCAGGAAGCGGGTGAACAGGTCGGCGACGAAGGCACCACCGCGGTTGTTCGCATCGGCACCACCGGCGAAGTACAGGCCACGCCAGCGCGGGGTGCGCTGGAACGGATTGTCTTCCAGCATCAGGCCGACGAACAGGTTGAGTCCCTGCCCCGCCTGGCGCAGCGCCTCGATGAACTCGAACACCGCGCGCCGCGCCTGCGGCGTGTGCTGCGCGCGCATGGCGGTCATGCGCAGCGCATGCAGGCGCTCCTCGATGGGCCGCAATACTTCCTCGATGCGCCCGCTGCTGGCCGCGCTGACCACTTCGTTGTCGGCGAAGCGATGGCCGAGCGCTTGCGAGAACGCCTCGGCCGGCAGGGTGGCGCGCACCTGCGCGTAACCCGGCAGGCGATCCAGGCCGCTGACCACGAAGTACACCGGCATCTGCACCTGCAGGTGCTCCATCGCCTCGTCCACCAGCCGGCGCAGGCGGGTGGCGGTTTCCTTGAGCTTGTCGGCCGGGCCGATCAGCGTCTGCGCGGCCACCGTCACCACGATGCCGTTCAACGGCAGCTTTTCGCGCTCGTTGGCCAGTTGCATCAGCGCCTGGTACCAGAGGCCGCGATCCAGCCGGGCGCCGGCATCCGCCACCACGCGCGGGTGCATCTCGATGGCGATCATCGACTTGTGGAACCACCAGCGCCAGACATCGTCCGCGTCCATCGCCGGTTTGTCGGACGCGGGGAACGGCGAGACCTCGCTGCCGGCGCGCAGGATGCCGAGCACGTCCGCGGGCTGGTCGCCAACGAACAGCATCCACGGGATCCGGTAGAGCGGATTGCGGCCCTTCTCGATTTCCGGTGAGCGCGCGATGGTGCGCTTGGCCTCGGCGATCGCCGCTGTCATCCGTTGCGTCGGGACTTTCTCGTCTTCCGCGTTGCCAGGACCAAGGTCGCCAATGCGCTTGCGCGTGCGTCCCTTCAGCGAGGCCTTGCGCTGGCCGGCGGTGAACCACCACAGCACGACCAGGGCGACCAGGCAGATCGCCAGGACCTGCCAGAACCGCATCGGCACCATCGGGATCAGGGCCAGGCCCAGGAACACCAGGCCGACCACGACCACCAGCAGCACCAGGGTCACCACGATGCGGCGCAGCCACGGCTTCTTGGCGGTGTCGGAACTCTTCTCGTACAGGTAGCCGATCCGGGTGAACACCGAACCGATGTTCGAGAACAGGCGTTCCACGAAGTCCAGCGGATTCATCGTGCGGGCTCCGTCTGCATGAACAAGTAGGTCGCGACCAGCTTGGTGTTGCCGCGGTTGGCGTCGAGCATCTGCCGCAGCTTGGGCAGGTAGTCCTCGGCCTTGTCGAAGGTCGGCAGTGCCCCGTCGTACAGCGGCGTGGGCGAACTGATCACGGTGATCAGCTCCTGGCCGAATGGCGCGCCCACTTCCCAGCCTTCCGGCGTGTTGCCGATCACCAGGGTCTCGCCGGCCTTCACCAGGCGCCCGCTGTCAGGCTCGTTGGGGTGCGGGAAGATATGCGCCATGTTGCCGTCGACGAAGTAGTAGTCGACGTAGAGGTATCCGTCGAAATTCGCCTGGGTGACCTTGATGGTGACCTTCTCGCCCTCGATGAAGCGGTCCGAATGGCCCGTGCTGGGCGTCACCGTGAGTCCATAGCCCGAATCCTTGTTGCGCGCCTCGAACGGCTCCAGGATCTTCACCACCTCGCAATGCGGCCAGATCCGCAGCTGCACCTGCACGTCGGCGGACTTCACGCCTTCGAGCGCGCTGATGCGTTGCTTGACACCGCTGATGTCGTCCGCGCGCGACACGTAGCCACCGATCTTCACCGTGCCCTTGTCCTCGTCCACGCTGGCGGTGAGGTCGGAGCACGGGAAGCCTGCCAGCGCCTGCTGCACCGGCGCCTCGATGGTGGGCTTGGGTTGGGCGACGAGGATGTAGATCAGGTATCCGATCGGGATCAGCAGCGCGATCAATGCACCGATGCGCAGCAGGGTGCGGTCCCACTGGCGCGGGTACTTCGGACCGGAGGGATCGGCGACGCCGTACGGCTGCGGGGTGATCTTCTCTTCGCGCAGCGTATGGATCGGCGCCGGGGCGATCGGCAACTGCCGGCCATGCAGTTCCTTGAGCTTGCCGAGCTCGCCGGTGTCGCCGTTCTCGTAGTAGTACTGGCCGACGAAGCCGCACAGGATCGCGTGGTAATAGACCTCGCGCACCTCGTCCTGGTCCTGCTTGAGCGCGGACAGGTGCTGGAAGAATTCGTTGCCGGCGTTGTTGGTGTTGAACATCGTCACCTGCAACGGCGGCGCGCCGCTGACCAACCACGACGGATTGCGCGCCATGATCTCGTCGATCCACGCCACCACCGCGAAGGCCGCGCCGTCGACCTGTTCCGGTCGCTTCCCATCCGCAAGCGCCGCCGCCTTGGCGCGGTCGATCAGTTCGCGCGCACGCGCGATGACCGAGGCTGCCGGCTCGCTGGCCTGGTTCGCGCTGACCTTCTCGTCCAGCGCCAGGCCGTACGAGAACAACGGGGTGAAATGGTGCAGGAGTCGGGCCATGCGTTCAGTCCTGCCGTCAGTCTTGGGTCGCGACCGGGAACAGCTTGATCACGGTCGAATCGGCGGGCAGGTCGGAGAACACCGCGATGTTGCGGCCGTTCTTGATCATCTGCCAGAAGGGATGGGTCGTATCCACCAGGAAGTACGTGGTGTTCGGGCTCTTCTGCGGCAGCTCTTCCGGCGGCACCGGCAGCAGGTCGATCTTCAGGCCGAACAGCGCCGCCGACAGCAGTCGGGGCATCTCGTCCATCGAGGCGATCTTGCCGGTGCGCGACAGCCGCGCGAACAGCTCCGCGCCCTTCTGCTCGGACTCGAAGGCCAGGTAGAACCGGGTCTTGTCGTTCTCGAACAGGTTGACCGGCAGGTCGGCTCGGTAGAAGCGCCCGTCGTGGGTCAGGGTGATGCCGACTTCCGCACCCACCGTGAGCGCCTTGATCAGGGTTTCGGCACGGTCGAACCCGATCCGGAAGCAGCGGCGCAGGTCCTCGTGGTCGTAGTCCGGCAATTCGGTTTCGCGCGGCTTGCCGGCGAGCTCGCCGAAGTAGCCGATGTCCTCGGAGAACACCGAGAACTCCGCGACCAGTTGCCGCAGGTCCTGGTACATCGCATACGCGGAGACGGTGTTGAGCCGGGCGTGCTCCTGGAACAGCGGGATGTGGCGGGCGAAGGTCTGCATCATCACCACGCGCATCACTTCCTGCGCACTGGTCGACGCCGCGCGGATGCCGCGCTGGCGCTTGACGGAGGCGAAGTCCTGCCCGCGCGAGACCAGCAGGTCGCGCAGCGCGCGGGTCCAGCGCAGCAGGTTGTGCGAGGCCACGATCGCGGTGGCGGGCGGGATGTAGTCGTGCGACAGCTTGAACTTGCCCGGGCCTGCCGGCAGCAGTTCGGCGAACTTGTAGCTGTCCGAGGAACGCACGATCGCCTCGGCGTTCTCGTCCAGCCCGGTGACGATGTTCGGCTGGTAGAGCAGGAAATCGACATCCGCCTCCGGGGCCTGCGGATCGAACGGATCGGCCAGGGTGTCGGTGGCCAGCGCATGCCGCGCCAGCAGGCGCTCGGACTCGCGCTGCGAGAGGCCCTGGATGGCGCGTTCGCGGTTGAACACCAGCCACACCGGGATCGGATCGTTGCCGGCCACGCGCAGCTCGGCGATGTTGCGCTGGGGCACCCGCGTGTTGCCGCCGGCGGTGTCCACCGAACCACCGACCAGGCGTTCGCCGGTGCGGGTGACCAGCGAGAAGTGCTCGACATCGACCACGCCGCTGCCCAGCGCGTCCTCGCGCACGCGCAGCGCCTCATAGCCCCACGGGAACGGCGTCAGCCGCAGGTGCAGCGCATGCCGGCATGCCTGCTCCCACGCATCCTGCGCCTGCAGGTGTTGCGGACTGAGGAATGCCCCCTGCCCCCAATGGACCTGCCGATCACCGTTCATGCCGAATGCCATTCCGTTCGCTCCCTTGTGCACTGCCCGACACCACTCTTGCGGTAACGCGAAAACCGGATCACAACGGCATCGCTTCGATCGTGTAACCATCGCGCCGCAGCGCCGCGAGCAACCCGTCGACGCCGGGCAGGTGCACGGCACCCACCGCGACCAGGCACGGTCCGTCCTGGAACAGGGTCTCCAGCTGGCCGATCCAGCGTGCGTTGCGCTGTTCCAGCAGGCATTGCCGCGAGCGTTGCTCGATCGCCTTGGCCTGTTCGCCCAACCCTTCCATGCGGTCGATGCTGGCCAGCCAGGCGTCGAGGTTGCGACTGCGATAGAAGGCCATCGCTTCCGCCGATTCGATGCGCAGGATCCACGACGTGCGCAGGCGCTCGGCCAGCACCAGCGAATGTTCCTGGGCCGGCACGCAATCGAGCGCCTGCAGTTGCTGCTCCAGTGTCTCCAGGTGCGCCAGGCGCTTGCCGGCCCCGCTGGCCATGCGTTGCAGGCGTGCATCCATGGTCGCGTCGCTGCCGCTTTCGCCACGCGCTTCCAGCAAGGCAAGCACCGACCAGGGCTTCATCCGTTGCAGGTCCTGCGGGCGCACCGTCGGCAGCAACGCATGGGCCAGGGTCATCGCATCCTTGCCGACCATCGCTTCCAGGGGTGTTTCCACCGGCAACCAGCGATAGCCGTCGTACTCGGATTTCCACGCTTCGTCGAGGTTGGCTTCGTTGACGAAGGTGTCGGTCTCGCCCAGCAGGGCTTCCAGCCTGGCGTAGTCGATGCCCTGTTCTTCCGGCGTGCCGAAATGGATGGTGCCCAGCAGGTAACTGGGGCGCGGCGGCGCAGTGGCCGCGACCGTCGACGATGCGGGGTCGCCGGGCGTGGTGGCCGGCACCTGTCCGGCTTCCGCAGGCAGCAACGTGACCGCGGGCGGGGTGATACGGAAGATCACGCCACGCAGTGGCGGCTGACCCGCCCCCATCGCCACGGGCGGCGCATCGGCATCGACGGACGCGGAGCCACCGGCATCGACCGGAACCACCACGGGTTCCGCCGGCGTTGCCGGCTGAGCACCATCGACCGGCGCGGTGCCGACGGGGCGCACCTGTTCCAGTTGCGCGGACGCGGCCTCGCGTGCCGCGTTCGCGGAGACGCCGCGGGTGGCGTGGATCGCGGGTTCCGCTTGCGGGGTGGTGGCGGTTTGGCCACCAGCCAGGGCGCATGCCGGCACCAGCAATGCCGCCAGCAGCCAACCCGCCGGCGCATGGGCATGCAGGTACGCATCGCGCTGGCGGGACATCCCGGTCATCGGCATCCGGATTTGCTGCGCCGACGTGGCGCACACTGCCGGGCATTCTTCGGCGTGCGCGCCACGGTCAACCATATGCCGTAGGAGCTATGCCGTTGGAACGGCGCGCAATGCTTGCTGGCCGCTTGCGCCAGCGTCTATGGTGAATGCCATCGAGCGCAGCTGCGTTCGCCGCAGCCTGCGCGACATCGCGCGACGGGGACACGACACGCATGAAGGTGCCGCAGTGAAAGTGCTCATAGCGGACGACCACCGCCTGATCATCGAGGGGGTGAAGCTCAAGCTGGCAGAGCTTGATCCCGCCGTGGAAACGGTGGTGGCGATGAACCTGGACGAGCTCGACCGGATGGCGGCGACCCATGCCGATTCCCTTGACCTGGCGCTGGTCGACATCACCATGCCCGGCACCCAGGGGCACCAGCACGTCAATCGCCTGCGCGCGCAAGCGCCGGCGTTGCCGGTGATCGTGCTGTCCGGTTCCGAGGACGTGGACCTGATGCGCTCGCTGATGGAGATCGGCGTGCTCGGCTTCATCCCCAAGGCCTATTCGCCCGATGTGATGCTGTCGGCGATCCGGCTGGTGCTGGCTGGCGGCATCTACATCCCGCCGCTGCTGCTGGCGAATGCGCAGGCACAAGGCTGGCAACCCGCGGAGGCCGCGGCGCCACCGGCGGATCCGGCACGCGGGATCGATGGACTGCGCAAGCTGCTGACCGAACGCCAGATCGATGTCATGCGCCTGCTCTCGCAGGGCAAGCCGAACAAGCTGATCGCGCGCGACCTGGGCATCAGCGAGGGCACGGTCAAGATCCACCTTGCGGCGATCTTCCGCGCGCTCAACGTGCGCAACCGCGTCGAAGCCGTGGTCGCCTCGCGCAAGTTGCAGGGCCTGTAACGAGGAAAGCCGTTCGTGGTGAACCTGCCGAACCATGAAGCAGCAGGCGGATTACACGTCTACCCGAACGTCTAGTGCGTACGCCGTATTGTCCCGCCCCGGGGCCGGGCGCAGCCTGCCTGCATCGTGTACGGCCCCTTTTCGTGGCCGTCGAGGCAAGCCCATGACGCGCACCGAACGCACCTCCCGCCTGCAACGCCTGCGCGCACCGCTGCTTGCGCTGGGCATCGCACTCTCCAGCTTCGCCGCCGCGCAGAGCGCGCCGGAGGCTCCGGTGAATCCAGACCTGGGGCCCGCCTTCGCGACCAAGACCGCGGCCTACGTGCCGGTCCTGTTCGACGAGATCCCCGGGTGGGGCGACGAGAGCTTCGAGGAGACCTACGCCAGCTTCAGCACCAACTGCAAGGCGATGAAGCGGCGCAGCGCATGGGCACCGCTGTGCGCCCGGCTGGCCAAGCTGCCGCGCAACGACGAAGCCCTGCGCCAGTTCATGCACGACGAGTTCTACGCCTACCAGATGCTGACCTCGACGCGCAGCGCGACCGGCAAGCTGACCGGCTATTTCGAGCCGCTGATCGCGGGATCCCTGCAACAGCAGGGTGCCTACAAGTTCCCGATCTACGGCATTCCCAAGGACATGTACATGGTCGATTCGCGGACCGTGGCAGGCCAATCCAGCCGCTGGCTGAAGATCGCCGACGGCCGCCTGGTCGGCGCCGAGGCGGGTGCGCCGGGCGCACGCCAGTACACCATCGACCTGGTCGGCACCTCGCCGAACAACCGCGACAAGCGTTACCGCGTGCGCGTGGTCGGCAACACGATCAAGCCCTACCCCACCCGCCAGGTGATCGATGCCAACGGCATCGATGCCCCGGTGCTGGCCTGGGTGGCGGACCCGTTCAAGCTGTACTCGATGCAGATCCAGGGATCCGGCAAGATCCAGCTCAAGGACGGCGGCCTGATCCGCCTTGCCTACGCCGAGCAGAACGGCCACCCGTTCATGCCCAACGCTACCCGCGGCGATTCCGACGCAATCCTGCTGGCGATCAAGGCACGTGCGTTGCAGCAGCCGCTGGTGGCCGACACCACCAGCGACATCGAGATCCCCGGCGGCACCCGCGGCACGAAGAAGAAGGCCACCGGCGGCGATGCCGTGGACGACGAAGTCGCGCGGATCGTCGCGGCATTGCAGGGCGGCGGCTCGGCCAGCGCGAGCAGCGGATCGCGCCCCGTCGCGAAAGCCAAGGCCAAGCCGAAGCCGCGCCCGAAGAGCAAGCGCCCGGCCGTGCCGGTCGACCAGGACGCCGACACCAACGTCGCGATCGAGGTCCAGTCTTCCGAAGTCGAGGCGATGATCCAGGCGCTGCTCACCGCCCCGGTCGCCGATGAACGCTACGTGGCGCCGGAGGAAGACGTTGCGCTCGCCACGGCGGCGGATGCCAGGCCGACCTCGAGCGGGACATCTTCGGGCAAGGGGTCTTCCGCCAACGGTCCGAAGATGGACATGTCCGAATTCGAGGGCAAGGGCGGCGGCAAGGCCGCGGGCCAGGCGGTCGGCAGCGGCGTCGCGGTGCCGCGCACCGGCATTCCCGACCCCAGCTACGTCTTCTTCCGCCGCATCGGCGACGGTCCGGAAGGCCCCATCGGCGCGCTTGGCGTGCCACTGAGCGCGGGTCGCTCGATGGCGGTGGATCCGCGCGCCACCCCGCTTGGCGCGCCGGTGTTCATCGACGGCATGCAGCCGGGCAACAAGGGCCCGATGCGGCGCCTGGTGTTCGCCCAGGACACCGGTGGCGCGATCCGCGGCAGCGTGCGCGGCGACTTCTTCTGGGGCTTCGGCGACAAGGCCGGCAAGATGGCGCTGGCGACCAACCAGCCGGTGCGGATGTGGCTGCTGCTGCCCAAGTCGGTGGCCGGCAGCGCTGCCGCCAGCGGCATCAAGACCCGCAGCGCCGGTGGCACGGAGATCTTGCGCGACTGCGCGGTACCGGACGACGAATTCTGCGCCGAGGACGACGGCACCGTCCTGGACGAACTGTTGCCAGGACAGTAGGACCGGCGCCGGCCGAGTGCGCGACCGCGTGCAATTCCGGAGGGCATAGGCCTTCCGGCGAATGGCCGCCTTGCCGACGGCTATCTAGCCTGTAGCTGCCATCGGTCGCGCATGCCGCGCGATCCGCTCGATGCCGCGGGATCGCCATGCTCGACGAGCTGCTGCCGTATTACGAGAACGAACTCACCTACCTGCGGCGGTTGTCGAAGGAGTTTGCCTCCAAGTACCCGAAGATCGCCTCGCGCCTGCAGATGGAAGGCGAGGTCTGCGAAGACCCGCACGTCGAGCGGCTGATCGAGTCGTTCTCGTTCCTCACCGCGCGCATCCACAAGAAGCTCGACGACGAGTTCCCGCAGATCACCGAGGCGATGCTGTCGGTGCTGTATCCGCATTTCCTGCGGCCGGTGCCGTCGATGTCCATCGCCCAGCTGCAACTTGCACCGGGCGCCGAGATCAGCACGATGCAGGAACTGCCGCGGCACAGCCAGCTGCTGACCAGGCCGGTGCAGGGGCTGCCGATCCGCTATCGCACCGGCTATCCGGTCGAGGTCTGGCCGATCCGCATCGCCGATGCGCGGCTGGAAGCGGCCGAGCGCTCGGCCTTCGCGGTGACCCGCACCGACACCGTCGCCACCTTGCGCCTGCGCATCGAACCCACTGCGCAGCTGCCGCTGTCGAAGCTGCCGATCCAGCGCCTGCGCCTGTACCTGGATGGCGAGAGCCCACTGGTCCACGCGCTGCACGAACTGCTGCTCAACGCCACCGCCAGCATCACCCTGCGCGCGCCGGATGACGCCCCGCAGGTGCCGCCGTTGCGCCTGCCGCCTTCCGCACTGAAGCCGGTCGGCTTCGAGGAAGAAGACGCGCTGCTCGATTACGACCCGCGTTCGTTCCTGGGCTATCGGCTGATCCAGGAATACTTCGTGCTGCCGGAAAAATTCCTGTTCATCGACGTGACCGGGCTGGACCTGTCGCGCTTCGACGGGGCAATGGAAATCGCCATCGAACTGGGCGCCTTTGGCCGTCCCGAGCGCCTGCAGCGACTCGAGCAGACCGTCACCGCCGACACCTTCCGGCTGTTCTGCACGCCCATCGTCAACCTGTTCAAGCAGCAGGGGGAACCGATCCGGCTGTCGCAGGAACGCCACGAATACCAGGTGGTGCCGGACGTGCGCCGTCCGCTGGGCTTGGAGGTCTACTCGGTGGATTGGGTGCGCAAGTTCAGCCGCACGCCCACCGGCAACGATTCCGTCGAGTTCTACCCGGCCTACTCGGTGCAGCACGGCCTGCACGACGATGGCAGCGGCCACTACTGGTACCTGCAACGGCGGCCCTCGTTGCTGCCCAACGACGACGGCTCGGACGTCATGCTCAGCCTGGTCGATCGCGACATGAACCCGCGCACGCCGTCGGTGGAGACGCTGTCGGTGAGCCTGACCTGCACCAACCGCGACCTGCCCTCGGCCTTGCCCTTCGGCGGCGACGAGAGCCTGCTGCAACTCGAACAAGGCGGCGTCATCGCCAGCGCGCGGCTGCTCAAGAAGCCCAGCGCGACCTGGCGCGCACCGATGCGCCAGGCCAACCAGTGGCGGCTGATTTCGCACCTCTCGCTCAACCACCTGTCGATCGTCGATGGTGGCCGCGAGGCCCTGCTGGAAATCCTCAGCCTCTACAACTTCGCGGACTCCAGCACCCTGCGCAAGCAGATCGCCGGCATCACCCGCGTCGGCGGCAAGCCCTCCACGACGCGGGTCGGCCAGGCACCGCGCCAGGCCTTCGTGCGCGGCACCGAGATCGAACTGGAGTTCGACGAGAACCAGTACGTTGGTTCCGGCGTGTACCTGATGGCCTGCGTGCTGGATCGCTTCTTCGGCCTGTACTGCACGGCGAATTCCTATACCCGCCTCAGCGTGCGCACCCAGCAGCGCGAGGACTGGCTGGTCCGCTTCGCGCCGCGCAGCGGGAGCTTGCCGCTGGTATGAGCATCGAGAGCGCATTGCCGCCGCCACCGCATCGCGACCACGTTGCCGGCATCGACCCGATGCAGCCCGCGCTGGAACGCCTGCATGCGGAGCCGGGCCGCTTCGGCTTCTTCCAGGCAGTGCGCCTGCTGTATTCGGCGAACGGCTTCGATGGCCGCGGCACCGGTTCGCGCCCAGGGCCGCTGCGCTTCACCACCCCGGCGTCGCTGGCGTTCCCGCCATCCGAACTGCATTCCATCGAAACCGGGGACAGCAATACCCGCGTGTGCGTGAACTTCATGGGCCTCACCGGCCCATCCGGCGTGCTGCCGCGCACGTACACGGAATTGTTGATTGCGCGGAGGACCCTCCGCGACCGTAGCGCGCAGGAATTCCTGGACGTCTTCAACCATCGGCTGGTCTCGCTGTTCTGGCTGGCCTGGGCCAAGCACCGCCCGGAGATCGGCCGCCAATTCGGCTTCCAGAATTCGGTGCTGCGGTACCTTGAATACGTGGTCGGCCTGGGCACACCCGCACTGCAGGCGCGGCTGCACCCGAACAAGCGCGTCGCCACGAAGACGCGGGAACTACCGGGCGCGGCGCTGGTGTATTTCTCCGGCCTGGTCGCACAGCGCCCGCATGGCGAACGCGCGATCGCGCAGGTGGTGTCGGCGGTCGTCGGTGCGCCCGTGCAGGCCACGGGCTGCCTGGGGACGTGGCAGACGATCGCAGGCGATGCGCGCACCCGGCTCGGTCGCGATGCGCATCGCCTGGGACACGGCTGCGTGCTCGGCACGCGCTACTGGGACCGGCAGACCACGCTCCGCCTGACCATCGGCCCGCTCGACCGCGCGCGCTTCAACACCTTGCTGCCGCGTGGCCCACGGCTCGGCGACGTCATCGAACTCACCCGCTTCCTCACTGGCCTGGCCATCGACCTGCGCGTGCGCCTGTCGCTGCGCGCCGACCAGGTGCCGCCGCTGCGGCTGGGCGCGCGCGACCAAGACCGCCCGCAACTGGGCTGGAACACCTGGCTGGGCGGTCGTCGCGACCCACGGCCGGCAAACGACTGCGAATTCCACTTTTCCGCAATGGGAGGCCAATCATGGCGCTGAACCTTCGGTCGCTGATCGCGCGACTCAACACCACCTGCCGGGGCGCGATGGAAGGCGCCGCCGGTCTCTGCATGTCGCGCGGCCACTACGAAGTCGAGGTGGAGCACCTGCTGGTCAAGTTGCTGGAAGTCGAGAACAGCGACATCCACCGCATCCTGCGCCAGTTCGAGATCGCACCCGAAGCGCTGGAACGCGAACTCGGCAAGTCGCTGGACGGCTTCAAGACCGGTAACCAGCGCACCCCGGCACTGTCCGCGATGATTCCCAAGTTGTTCGAGTCCGGCTGGGGCTGGGCCTCGATCGAATTCGGCGAGGCGAAGGTGCGCAGCGGCCATCTGCTGGTCGCCTTGCTCGCCGACAACGAACTGCGCCGGCTGGTCAGCGTCAGCGCGCGTTCGCTGGAGAAGATCAACCTCGAGACCCTGACCAAGAACTTCCATGCGCTCACCGAAGCCTCCAGCGAAGCCCGCGATGCACGTGCGCTGGGCGATGCCGGCGGTGCGATCGGTGGCGACGCGGGCACGCCCGGCAGCGCACCTGCAGGCGGCAAGCCCAGCCGCACGCCGAACCTCGATCAGTACTGCATCAACCTGACCCAACGTGCGCGCGAAGGAAAACTGGATCCGGTGCTGGGCCGCGATTCGGAAATCCGCCTGATGGTCGATGTGCTGACCCGGCGCAGACAGAACAACCCGATCCTCACCGGTGAAGCCGGCGTGGGCAAGACCGCGGTGGTCGAGGGCCTGGCCCTGCGCATCGCCCAGGACGACGTACCGCCGCAACTGCGCGGCGTCGAACTGATGTCGCTGGACCTGGGCCTGCTGCAGGCCGGCGCGTCGGTGAAGGGCGAATTCGAGAACCGCCTGAAGGGCGTGATCGAAGAGGTCAAGTCCAGCCCGAAGCCGATCA
>Ga0209277_10000787_pt1 | contig 15869 bp, 10 predicted proteins | sample JI81AbrownDNA_FD_187503 | JGI IMG/M metagenome (GOLD analysis project Ga0209277, IMG submission 187503) | Wastewater effluent complex algal communities from Wisconsin, to seasonally profile nutrient transformation and Carbon sequestration -... | ecosystem: Engineered > WWTP > Effluent > Algae... | reverse complement strand
TGCATACTCAGGCTTGACTTCGCAAAAAACATTCTTTGCAAGTTCAAGCGGGTCAATGGTGATGTTGTAACGGCCGGGGATAATCTCGTCCGTGTTCATGTTTTCTCCGAATGTCCAGGCTTTTGCCATGAGGGTCTCCTTTGTGATTGTAAATAAGAAAACACGTAGACAAGTAAACACGAAAACAAGTAGATGCGCTCCACCTGTTTACCTGTGTACTTGTTTACATGCCTACCTTCCGCGGATCCGTAATTCTTCCCGTCAACGCCGTTGCCGCCGCAGTGGCGGGACTGGCTAAATACACTTCAGATAACGGGCTGCCCATGCGCCCGATGAAGTTACGATTCATTGTGGTTAATGCGCGTTCACCAGCCGCGAGAATCCCGCCATGCCGTCCGATGCACGCGCCGCAACCGGTGCCGGTGACAGTACAGCCCGCATCCAGCAAAATTTCGATCAGGCCATTTTTCATTGCTTTTTTATAAATACGTTCGCTGGCAGGTGTGACGATCACACGCGTGAACGGATCCACTTTTTTGCCTTTGAGCATGTTCGCCACGATCTCGATGTCTTCGTATCGGGCGTTGGTGCATGTGCCGATATACACCTCGTTCACTTCAAGCCCTTCCACTTGTTCCAGCGGTTTGGCATTATCCACATCGGGGTGACAAGCGACATGCGGAGAGAGCACGGAAACATCAATTTCAACCACGCGCTCGTATCTTGGATTCACTGGGACGATCTTTTCAAACGGGCCATTGGCTGGCGTTTCGTTCTCAAGATATTGAATCGTCACATCGTCAGCCGCGATCAACCCGCATTTTGCACCGATCTCTGTGGACATGTTAGGGAAGATGATGCGTTCGTGCATTGGCAGGTTGTCAATGTAGTCACCGCCAAATTCTACAGAACGATAGGCTCCGCCATCCATGCCGAGTAGGCCAGCGATGTAGATCATCACATCCTTGGCATACACCCCCTGCTGGGTTTTTCCTGTCAGTTCAATGCGAATCGTTTCAGGGACTTTGAACCAGCATTTGCCCGTTACCCATGCCACGCCGATTTCGGTGGAGCCAAGTCCCGCGCCGAATGCGCCCGTTGCGCCATAAGTGTTTGAGTGCGAGTCCGCACCGATGACAATTGCGCCGGGTGTGATAAATCCTTCCTCGATCATCACCTGATGGCAAACGCCCTGATGCAGTAAATGCGGCAGTCCCTGCTCTTTGACGAACTCGAATATCTTTTTATGATTCTCAGCCGCAAGCACGTTCGGCGCAGGGTAGGCATGGTCAAGGTGGAGTACGATTTTGTTTTTATCCAAAATCGGTTTGCCGATCTCGCGAAATGCCTTTATTGCCAGCGGAGTAGTGTTGTCGTGACTCATGATGTAGTCCACATCCAACAGCAGGATCTCGCCCGCTTGGACGGGTCTGCCTGCTTTGCGTGCAAAAATTTCTTCGATTAGTGTGCCCATGAATTCTCCTTTATGTAGGTAGACAGGTAAACAAGTACACAAGTCAGTTCGTTTACGTGTTTACCTGTCTACGTGTTTACTTGCCTACTACACTTTCCCGTTATATTTTTTCAACACCATGCGCGTCTCCGTCCGTTTGACGCCTTGCACCGTGCGGATTTCCTCGATCAAATTATTCAACGCCATAATGTTTTCCACATTCACAAATGCACTAATGTCGTAGTCTCCCGTCATTTCGTACACGTTGGAAACATTTGTAAATCCGCGCATGCGTCGTACAACTGCTGATGTGTACACATGCGACTCAACTTCGACCATCAACATTGCGCTGATATCGTGAGGGATGACATCGATCTCTCTACCCGTTACCTGTTCGGCGATCTCAAGAATATCCGCGTCGAAAAGCTGTTTTCTCTCATCACCAATGTTCTTGATGCGCGTCACGATCACCTCCAACTCCGCCGCGCTGACTTCGATGCCGTATTCCTCCAGCCGTGAAGCAACCGCGCTTTTGCCCGTGTATTTATCAATGATGATCTTTCTTTCCCTTCCTAAAATGGACGGATCGAACGGCTCATAGGTGCGCGAATCTTTGAGAATGCCATTGGTGTGGACTCCGCTTTTGTGGCTGAACGCATTTTGTCCCGTGATCGGTTTATTCGGCGCGAGGAAAAAACCAGAGACTTTTTCGAGGTAACCGGATATATCCATCAGCGGTTGGATATTATATTTTTCATTCCCTTCCAAATTGCGAAATGACAAGATAGTCTCCGCCAGATCCGGAATGCCCGTACGCTCCCCCAATCCATTCACAGTAGTATGGATGCAATCCGCACCTGCGCGAATTCCCGCCATGGCGTTTGCGAGAGCAAGCCCGTAATCATTGTGACAGTGCAGGTCAATTTTGCAGGGCAGCAATCGCTCACGCAATGCACGAACTTTCTTGAACATCACATGTGGCTGCATAATGCCCAGCGTGTCTGCGAAACTGATTCGATCTGCGCCTGCTTCGATGGCTGCGTTACAAACTTGAACCAAAAACTCAAAGTCTGTGCGCGTGGCATCCTCAGGCGTGTAGCGCACTTTCAATCCCAGACTGTGTGCGTACGCCACATGTTCCTGAATGATGGCAATGGCTTGTTCTTGAGTCTTGTGCAGCTTTGCATCCAAATGGATTTTTGATGTGGCGTAAAAAATTGCAACACGGTTTGCGCCGCAGGCTTTGGCCTTGTCAATGCCGAGGCGTGAAGCAACTGAGTGGGCGACCACCTCAGCCCGAAGTCCGAGAGAGGCGATGCGTTTGATCGCCTTCGCCACATTCGGCGAAACAGATGGGTCGCCAGCCTCGATCATATCTACGCCCACAGAGTCAAGCATCCGCGCGATCTCCACCTTTTCATCAACCGTGAAATTGACGAATGGAGTTTGTTCGCCTTCGCGTAAAGTTGTATCCAAAATTTCAAGCATAAGTTTTCCTTTTTGAGAAAATAAAAAAACACCCTCCGTTGTCGGAGGGTGTTTTGGGTAGACAGGTAGATAGAATAAATTACAGCAAAGTTTTGCCCATTTCCTGTTTAACCGAAACATGCCCAGATCCGACAACCGCAGTTGTGGACATGGGCTTGCGCTTGGTCTTGGCTTCCATCAGAATGCTTGCTTGGTCTCTAAACATATTGGGCCGAATTCTACTACCCATGCGAGATATGTCAATGATTTTGTGTAACCCATTTGAGTACTTGAGTATCTTTTCATAAGTACCCGTATGGGGAATAGCATTATCGATTTATTGCCCTATGATGGATGGAATTAACTTTTGACCATTCAACCATAAGGTGATGCCATGAAAAATAAAGTTCAATTCCAAAGCGTTGACAATGAATCTGCAAATGAGCCACATTCCAATCCGTTCCATTGGTTGACCTCTGCTCACACAAAGACCTGGCTGGAGGAACGTGATGCTTGTGCATTGGTCGCATCAGTTCGTAAAAATGGGGAAGCGACACATGGAAATTTGAAACGTGCGTTGGCCGCTTTGAGCATTATGGGGCATCGCTCTGGTGAGGTGAACGGGGAAGGGGATGGCATCGGCGTGATGGCTGATATTCCGCGCGTGTTGTGGTCGCAGGCGTTGGAGCAGGCAGGCAAACCTGGCTGGCTTGCCGAAGATCGCCGCTTCTTCGTGGGGCATTTGATGATCCCAAATACGGAAGCAGATGTTCAAGGTGTCAAAGCCAAGATAATCAACATGCTCAAAGAAAGGGACATTGATCTGCTGTTGGAGCGCCCGACTCCCACACGTTTACAGGCGCTCGGAAAAATGGCGCGTCAACAGGTTCCGCATTTGTGGCAGATTTCAGGCATGGTGCATAACGGTCCTTTGGAAAACGTGGAGCGGACTCTCTTTGACCTTGCGCTTCATATTGAAAAATTTACGAATGTTGCCATCGCTTCGCTTTCCAGCAATGTTGTCGTTTACAAAGTGCGCGGTTCGATCGAAACCTTGTATCAATATTTTCCTGAACTACGTAATCCTGATTTCACCACGGCCATCACCATTGGACATGCGCGTTATTCAACCAACACCGCCACAAGTTTTGAACGCGTCCAGCCGTTTAGTTTGATCGGGCACAACGGCGAGATCAACACGATTGCCCGTTTGCGCGAACAGGCAGAGATGCTCGGAGTCAATTTGGTGGAAAGCGGAAGCGACTCGCAAGACCTCGACCGTCTGCTCTCCACGTTGATTCATCATTATCGTTTCTCGTTGACCGAGTCATTGGAACTGGCATTCCCGCCCATCCTCAGCGAAGTGGAAAAATTATCGCCCGAATTGCAAACGATCTATAAATATTATCGTCAGGCGTTTGGACCATATTCGCAAGGCCCTGCGGGGATCATCTCCCGCTTTGGGGATGAATGTGTTTTCAGCGTGGATGCACTCGGTCTGCGCCCGCTCTGGTTTGGTGACACGGAAAAGGAATATTTCTTCTCTTCGGAAAAAGGCGTCTATCATCTGGACGATATGCGTGTTGACCCAATTCCGCTCTCCCCTGGTGAAAAAATGCGCGTCCGCATTCACCGTGGACGAAATGTGGAAGTCTTTGATTACCCCGCCATTCAGCAACGCATGTTGAACCTGACCATGCGCAGGTTCGGCTCTCTTGAAACAATGAACAAACGGATTGCGCGTCCGCCGCTGCCGTTGGAAATTTCAGAGAATGGTGAAAGCAATGTTAAACCTGAAGTAGATTTGGACAACCGCCTCTCCGCTTTTGGCTGGGGACGTGAAGACCGCGAATGGGTTCAGGAACTCGCCAAGAATGGCATTGATCCGATCAGCTCGCTCGGTTTCGACGGTCCGCTGGCTTCCCTCTCTACTGAACGTCAAAATATCGCGGATTATTTCAAAGAGGCAGTTGCGGTAGTGACAAACCCTGCCATTGACCGTGAGCGCGAAGTGGAACATTTTTCTACGCAAACGATTATTGGTTCGCGTCCGCCGCTCGTCCCCAATGAATTAAGAGATGAATCCACTTTTACACTCGAAACGCCGATCCTGCTGGATTCTGTAAAGGATGGAGAAAAAACAGGCTATCCCACGTTGAGCCAATTGACCAGCCGCTTTCCAAACGAACAACTCGGTCATTTGCAAATGGTCACACTGGTTGAAGAGACAACTCCGCAAGCCTTGGAACGCCTCGCACAAGCTGCCATTGATTCTGTTCGCAATGGGGCGAAGATAATTCTTCTGGATGATTCCGCAGCATTCCAAGATCAAAACGGATGGGTTGACCCTATCCTCGCGCTCAGCGTTGTTGACCTTGCGCTTCGTAAAACCTTTGCAGAACTCACTTCTTCAGAGTCTTCATCCACGCCGCTGCCAATAAATGACAGTGGGAAAATTGACCTAAGCCTCATGGCTTCCCAATCTTCGGTGAATCTGCGCCGTCAGGTGGGGTTGGTTTTGCGCAGTGGAGCCATCCGCAATTTGCATGATGTCATCATATGTATCGGCATGGGCGCGGATGCGATCTCACCTTACTTAATTTTCGAGGCAGCAGTCAAAGCCGCGAATGATGAAGAAGAGACCGAAGGATTAAAGAAAACTTTCAAAGCACTTCGCTCGGGCATTGAAAAATGTATCAGCACAATGGGCATTCATGAAGCGCGCGGCTATGGAAGATTATTTTCCAGCATCGGGTTGAGCAATCCTGTTGCTTCTGCGTTGGGTGTGAAAAATTATGGAGGTTCAGAACAGGGCGGCTTGAAATGGAATGACATTGATGCTGATACCGAGAAACGCGCCGCAGCATATCACAGTGCGGGGCGTGGCGAACTTTCGCGCATCAATCATTTTTATCCGAAGATTTGGAAGGCGGCGGGAAAACTCGGTAAGGGCGAATCAGGCTGGGGCGAGTATGAGGCGCACACGCAGACCACGGCAAAAGCCAACCCTGTCACCATCCGTCACATTCTGGATTTCCGCTATCCCGAACAAACTTCCATCGAAACAAAAAACGTAAACCTTGGAATCACATCGCATAATCTTCCATTTCTGATCGCGTCCATGTCGTTTGGTTCGCAAGGCGAAACGGCGTATCGCGCGTACGCAGAAGCCGCATATCGCCTGAACATGCTTTCGCTCAATGGCGAAGGCGGTGAAATCCCAGACCTGCTTGGCAAGTATCCATTCAATCGCGGAATTCAAATTGCGTCGGGGCGTTTTGGCATCACAGCCGAGACCATCAATGCCACGAATCTTTTGGAAATAAAAGTTGGGCAAGGCGCGAAGCCCGGCGAAGGTGGACATTTACCTGCGCGCAAAGTGACTGCAAAAGTTGCGGCAGCGCGTCATTCTCAAAAGGGCGTTGACCTCATCTCGCCTTCCAACAATCACGATATTTATTCCATCGAAGACCTCGCGCAATTTATCGAGGAGCTCAAGACCATCAATCCCAAGGCGCGCGTTGCGGTCAAAATTCCTGTAGTACCCGGCATTGGAATTATTGCGGTGGGCGTTGCAAAAGCCGAAGCCGATATTATTTATCTCACTGGTTACGATGGAGGAACGGGCGCGGCTCGTCAACATTCTTTGCGACATGTTGGCCTGCCTGCGGAAATTGGAATTGTGGAAGCGCATCGCGCTTTAACGGAGGCAGGGTTGCGTTCCAAAGTAGAGATCTGGGCTGACGGTGGAGTCCGCTCCGCGTCGGACACGGTCAAACTCATGTGCCTCGGCGCGAATCGAATTGGCTTTGCCACGCTGGCGATGGTTGCCATCGGTTGCACGGTTTGTAGAGACTGTCAGAGTGGCACATGCCATACGGGAATCACCACCCAGCTTGAAACGAAGGAAGAGGCGATGGGGCAGGGCATCAAGCATTTTGTCCCGCGTGATATTGAGCAGGCCACGCAAGCCCTTGTCAATGTTTTCACAGGCTTGGGCGAAGGCGTGCAGGAAATTGTATCGAAACTTGGTTTTGAAAATTTGCAGGAAGTGGTTGGCCGCTCTGACTTGCTGGTTCAAATTTCGCATCACGAAAAAATTGACCTTGCAGACATGCTTGTTCCCGTTAGTGAATATTTATTTGCGGCTCCCATCCCGATCTCTTTACCGATGAATGAAATGCTGACGATTGACCGCGGCCCCTTGCATCGTCCGCGCAATCATTTGACAACGGTGATTTCCAATTTGGTGATGGAAAGTTTCACCACGTATCGGCAGGATCGGATTCTGTTTGAAGATGATAAAGTAACCCCCGTTGACCGTGCCCTTGGCACGCACCTGACTGGCGCTCTCACACGCTTCCGAAATAACTGGAACTGGTCGCCTGGGCATGGTGGTCAGGGCGGCCACAGGGAAACATGGCTGCAACCGCTTGATAATGTTGAAACGGATTCTGTGCCGCGCACATCGTTGCACTTTGTTAGCAGTTCCGTCCCAGGCAATGGACTCGGCGCATACAACGCCGACCCTGTTCATATCCTCGTTGAAGGCGGCGCACAGGATGGCGTAGCGAAGGGCATCTCTGGCGGACGGGTGGTCATCATGAAAGGTTATAACCACGACGGCAAGTTGATCGATGGGTCGGTTGGAAAGAGCCTTGCGTATGGCGGCACGGGTGGCGTGGTCATCGTGCAAGGAAATGCAGATTCGCGTGCCTGTATTCGTCTCTCTGGTGCAGACGTGATCATCGGCGGTGAAATTCTCAAGCCGCTCAATGACAGTCTCGGCTTTATTGGCGCGCGCTCCAATGTGAAAGGTTTCCTGTGCGAATACATGACCTCAGGCCGCGTGTTGGTCTTAGGCGACCCTGGCCCGTGGATGTGCGCAGGCATGACGGGCGGTGTGTTGTATCTTCGTTTACAACCACATCTCAATTTTGATCAGACCGCAATCCAGCGTCGGCTGGGGCGCGGTGCAAAAGTATCTGTGCAGGAAGCGGGCGAAAGCGACTTGCATAACCTGCGCGAGTTGTTGACGATCTATGCAGATGAACTGAAACATAATCATCAGATTGAAGAATCGCAGAAAGCGCTCGACTTGCTCGTGGATTGGCAGAGCACCTTTGTCCGCGTGGTTCCGTTGGGGCAGCAGGAAGAACAGAAATTCGCAACTGAGTAAAGGAATGCAGACTTCGGTCTGCTCGTTGCTCGGCTGGGGAAGGTAAATGACTCGTGAATTTTTATTTCACGAGTCATTTTTTATTTTTCATGTTGCATGCTCCATTTGGGTAGGAAATTTTTAGCTATATGACCAATATCAGTGGATTGAGCAGTCGATATTCTCCAAAGGGGTAATAGGCATCTGACCCTGAATCCATAGAATAAGACCTATTCATAGAACAGCATTTCATTTTCCTAAGAGAGATACATAACCTTGATTTTTGCTCTGATCATTTTCCTGTTGGCTTATATTGCGATCGCAAGCGAGAAATTTCCGCGCCATTGGGTTGCTCTTTTGGGCGGCTCTCTGCTGATCTTATTTGGTGTGCTCACCCCAACCGAAGCGCTGGCCTATATCAGTTGGGAGACACTCGGGTTGGTTGCGGGAATGTTTACCCTTGTGGCTATTCTGGTGCAGGCGGGATTCTTTACATGGCTGGCGATGATGTCTCTGCGCAGGGTTAATTACCATCCAGTGCCCTTGTTCATCATCCTGATCCTGTTGGCCGCTTTTCTGGCGGCGTTCATGGACAGTATCACGGTGATGTTGTTCCTGGCCGCGTTGACATTACAACTTTGTACTTTGCTCAATCTCGACCCTGTCCCGCTTGTGATTGCAGAAGTGTGCGCCGCAAATACTGGCGGCGCCGCCACACTGGTTGGCGACCCGCCCAATGTGATTCTGGGAACAACCTTGGGATTCTCTTTTTCAGATTTTGCCACCAACACAGGCCCGATTGCGCTTGTCGGTGCCTTGATCCTCGTGACCTATTTTTATTTGAGAAACCGCAAGGCGTTGCAGAATGCGCATGTCGCCCTCACGCCTGAAATGATCGAAAAGATCGACGAATTGCATAGTGAGCCGTTACATGTCCATCTCACTCGCGTCGGTTTGACGGGTTTCATGATGGCTGTGGTCTTATTGATCTTCCATGTCACTTTGAGCAGCCTGACAGGTCTGCCCATCAATGCGGCTGTCGCAGCTTTGATTCCGGCAGGGATATCCATGATCGCTCTGCGTGATGATCAGCGCAAAAAGATTTTGCTCAGTGTCGATGGAGAGAGCATCCTGTTTTTTGCAGGCTTGTTCATGATGATCGGTGGCCTGGAAAAAGTTCATCTTTTCGAAACACTCGCAGAGGCATTGGCGCTGGCAACTGCGTCCAATTCAAATAGCCTGATCATGGCTTTGCATTGGGGTCCGGGTCTTGCAAGCGGAATTTTGGATAACGTGCCGCTGGCTTTAGCAATGACTTTTGTGCTCAAAGACCTGGCTGCCATCCCCGGTACGCCTCCGCTCTCCATGATGGTTTGGTCGCTTGCGATGGGTGTGGATGTTGGCGGCAACTTAACGCCAATTGGTGCTTCGGCCAACGTAGTGGCGTATTCCTACATGGAGCACAATCACGGCACGATTGGCTGGAAACGTTGGCTGATGATCGCAGTCCCGCCTACCATCTTCGTAATGATCATTGCTTCGATCATATTGCTATATAAAAATCAGATCGGTTGGTATTAGTTTTTTGATAGGAGAGATTAAGAGATGTACATACTTTCTTTGATCGGTTACATCATGATCGCGTTGCTGTTGATGAGCATGCTTGCAAAAGCCCGCCCTCGAATTAAAGAGCCGGCACCCGGCAAGGCGTTGAAAAACCTTCCCATGGGATTATCGTCACGCTTTCAGTTGCAGCGCTTCAGCTTTATGGCTCTGTTAACCGGGGTAGTGTTCGGTATTGTTGCTGGCTGGCTGCCCTTAAGCATGGCAGGAATTGTTGCCGCCGTTGCGCTCACCACTATTTTTTTACCAATGCGCTACACATTTACGACCAAGGGAATATCAGTTGGAGATGGAGCGTTTTATCCCTGGAGCGGTTTTTCCGGTTATGTTGCCAAAGGATCGAGTCTGAAACTTGACCATCCTTTCTTTTTTGGACGTCTCACATTGTTCATTAAACCCGCCGAAATGAACAATGTATTGGAATATGTTGAGCGATATGTCAAGACGGCTTAGAAAAATAAAAATTGATAAGGAGAATGAAAGAGATGAAAGTTATTAACAAAAAGAAGTTAATGTTTATTTTGCCCTTGTTGGCTGTCGCATTGACCTTTGCATTTGCCACGCCGGCATATGCGCAGGATGGGACGCCCCCGACCGCCGAACAGGTTAGCGACATTACCCTGGGCCTCAATATGTTGTGGATGCTGATTGGTGGCTTCCTGGTGTTTTTCATGCAGGCTGGCTTCGCCTTGGTGGAAGCTGGTTTCACTCGCAACAAGAACGTAACCCACACCATGATGATGAATATGATGGTCTTCTGTATTGGCGCGATAGGCTATTGGTTGACCGGCTTTGCCTTTCAGTTTGGCGGCGTAAACGCAGCTTATCCTGAAGTAGCGACTGTTGGTGCAATTGCTGGAGAGTGGGCACATTCCCCGGTCACTCTTGGTGATTGGACTGGTCAGCTTGCTTCTCCCTTGCTGCGTTTTGGTCAGTTTGGTTTCTTAGGCGGCAGTGGATTCTTCCTCGCTGGTTTGGGCACAAATGCCGGCATTCTTTCCTTCTTCTTATTCCAGATGGTCTTCATGGATACTGCTGCCACCATCCCGACCGGCTCAATGGCAGAACGCCTTAAGTTCTCCGGCTTTGTTGCCATGAGCTTGTGGGTCAGTATGTTCATTTATCCTATGGTTGCCGGATGGATTTGGGGCGGCGGCTGGTTGCAGAATCTGGGACGTATTGCCGGTCTTGGTAACGGCGCAGTAGACTTTGCAGGTTCCGGCCCCGTTCACATGATTGGCGGCGTTGTAGGTTTGGCCGGCGCAATTGTGCTTGGCCCTCGTATCGGCAAGTTCAATAAGGATGGTTCCGCCAATACCATTCCCGGTCACAATATTACGATCGGTGTGTTGGGTACAATCATCCTGTTCTTCGGTTGGTTCGGTTTCAACCCCGGTTCATCCCTTGGTTTCCTTGGTGGTTTCCGTAACCTCGCAGTGATCGCTGCCATCAATACTCTGTTGGCCGGTGCTGCCGGTGGTTGTGCCGCGATGACCTATATGTGGTTGTTTGGGCCTTCAAAGAAACCGGATGCGGGTATGTCCGTAAATGGCGTTCTTGCTGGTTTGGTGGCGATTACTGCCCCTTGTGCCTTTGTCGATATTTGGGCAGCGGTTCTGATCGGGACGATTGCAGGTGTGCTGGTTATTTTGGCATCCTCTACTCTTGAGAAGCTCAAGATCGATGACCCCGTGGGTGCAGTTCCTGTTCACATGGTCAATGGCGCGTGGGGTGTTCTGGCGGTTGGTATCTTTGCCAACGGTAACCCCGATACCGCTGCATGGAATGGGATGGAGAGCGCAGTCACCGGTTTGATCTATGGCGGTTCCACTCAGATCCTTGCCCAGCTTGCTGAAGTCGTTAGTATTTTTGTAGTGGTTTTTGGTCTTTCATACTTGTTCTTCAAGGCAATGTATTCACTCAAGTTGATGCGTGTTTCCCGTGAAGATGAATTACAAGGACTCGACATGCCTGAAATGGGTTCTCTGGCATATCCCGCGGATTGGGAAGCTCCTGCCGACGCAATTTAATTTGTTGTAACGTAAAGACATCGAGTTTCCAGAAGACGGACAATTAATTCCAATATCTGGAGACTCGATGATATTTTTTTCAGGCTGATTGAAAACACGCTATGCATGAAACTACTTCAAATATTTCCCCGCCCGCATTGATCTATCTTGGAATGGGTCTGGTCATTGCCCGCATTCTTTTGGATGGCACCAATACCCGCGGTTTTACCTGGCTGCAATGGCTGCAATTTTTGGTGAATGCGGCTCGCATTGTCATGCTTTGGCCGCTCGTATTATTTATTGAAAAATTTGAGGCTTGGTTGAAATCAGGCTCCGACGATGAGGTAAAGCATGACCGTTGAGTCCAATCCCAAACCGGTTCGCAAAACGCTTGGGCTGACAGGTATCACCATCAATGCCATGGCGTTGACCGCACCGGGCGCATTCTTGTGGCTCCTCTATCAGGTGCAGGCCGCCGCCAGTTTTGACGGCGTGGCGGATATTTGGCCGGGGGTTCTATTGGCCCTCCTGTCAGCGATGATAACTGCTTTGTCGTTTGGCGAACTGGCCCGGCGTTATCCTGAAGCGGGGTTTCGCAGTGCCTATCATTTTGCAGATCGTTTCTTTGCGCGTCAGAAAAATCCACGCAATAAGTTCCTGGCTCGTCTTGGCAAATTTGCAACAGGCTGGGCTGCTCATCTTTACTATTGGATCTACCCCGGTGTTCTCGTCGCCTTCATGGGCATCCTCGCCGATTATTTATTGCGCTATTTTGGGTATCAACCAACAGTCTTTGGCGAGGCGCTTCTCGTGGCCTCATTTTCTGCCTTTGTCGGATTTTTAGCATTACGCGGAATTACCGGAACGACGACGACTAGCGTTGTCTTGAACACCGTGCAGTTGATCACGCTGGTGATTTTTGCCATTCTTGCAATTTCTTTTCGATTAATAAACCCCGCCTCTTTTTCTAACCCGGAGTGGGTCTATCCAACTGTGGCATCCATCCTACTCCCACACAGTGTTAACGGTGTCATCTTTCAGGCTGTATTGGCGATGATCTTAATGGTGGGGTTTGAATCATCCACTGCGCTCGGTGCTTCTGCATCCAATGCGCAGCGGGACGTTCCGCGAGGCGCGATCCTTGCTTTGGTTATTCAAGGTTTATTTGCTTATCTGGTGGGGTACTTTGTGACTGGGCTTGCCCTAAACGTACAGATCAACGCAGCGGATTCACGCGCGCCGCTTGGTGACCTTGCTTTGCAGTTTGGCGAATTTCTATTGGGCGGCTACGGCACGACATTGATGGTCTTCTTTGGCTTCACGGTGGCAATTGCATTGTTGGGCGGCGCGTTGACTGCAATGAATAACGGCGTTCGCATCAGCTTTGCCATGGCGCTTGACGAAGAAATGCCGGATGTCCTCGGATTTTTGCATCCCAAATATGCAACGCCATATAACACCGTCATTCTGTTGAGCGTGGTTTGTGCAATCATCGGTTCGGCTGGAGTTATCGGCGGATTGCCCGTTTTGATGGGAATTATCCTTGCCTCCAATTTTGGCGCATTCCTGCTTTACGCGCTGCTCTGTCTGTTGACCATTGTTACTTTCGCTGGAGACCCATCCTTTAATTTTATTCGGCACATTTTCCTGCCTGTCATTGGCTTGATTATTAATATTGCCATTGTGGCGGCAGCAACAAAGATTGGGCTAACCGCCGGTGGAGTCATCACACAAGCCAGCCTGATCGCTTTTGGAATTGCCGTTGCGTGGCTGACGGTAAGCATTGCTTATTACTTTGTCAATCGCCGACCTTCACACTCACATTAACCAGACATCCCGTGAAAAAATTCATCCCTGAAATTGAAAGCAGCGGTTTGAGCGTGATCGGCCCCATTCGGGAGGACAATCAGGATTCGATTCATCTTTCTAACAATGAACGACCTGTTGGTTCTGGTTTTCTCTACGCGCTTGCTGATGGGATGGGCGGATATGCTCACGGCGGCCTCGCCAGTCAATTGGCATTGGAGTCGTTTTTCAGTGTTCTATCCGCTCATAATGGAAGTCCCATTCACCGCACATTGGAACGCGGAGTGGAAGCAGCAAATTTGCAGGTCTATCAAAAAGCCCGTCAATTGGATGCTGGCCGCATGGGCACAACGCTTACAGGAGCGTATGTCTTTGGAGATATGTTGTATCTTGCTCACGTGGGTGACAGCCGCGCCTACTTGATTCGAGACGGACATCCCATCTGCCTGACTTCAGACCACACAACAGTGGGAGACATGGTTCGCGCAAAATTAATTCCTTCCGAAAAAATTCGGTCTCATGCCCAGCGCTCAGTATTAACAAAGTCCATTGGTACTTCCCTGTTTGTTCAGCCGGATATCATTCAAAAAAAATTACGGGAGGGTGACCGCTTGATCTTATGTTCTGATGGAGTGTGGTCTGTGCTCGAAGACGAAGCATTTGCCCAAGTCACGAATGAAGCGTCTTCCATTGATGAGATCAGCCAAAATCTGATCGACCTCGCCCTTGAAAATGACACAGACGACAATGCATCTGTGATAGCGTTTCACTTGCGAAAATTGATTCCGGCTGCCGTTGAGCAGGAGTCTTCAAACGGTTGGTTCCAAAAACTAAGGAAATTTGTGTCATGAATGCCTATGCTATAATGACCGGCACTATGTTGCAAATTGGTGATCAGTTTGATCATTTTCAAATACAGGCGCACATGGCGCAGGGTGGAATGAGCGATGTCTATCGAGTTTTCGATCTGGTAAATCGTCGTCAAGTTGTGATTAAAGTTCCAGATCAATCCATGCTCGGTGACCCAGCCCAGTTTGAACGCTTTCAACGCGAACTGGAAGTAATGAAAACGCTGGATCATCCCGCCATCCTCAAAGGGTTGGGGTCTGGAAAATACAACCGCATTCCATATCTCGTCACAGAATTTGTGGATGGGAAATCCCTTAGAAATTTAATTGAAACCTCCGCGCCTCTGACTCCCGATGAAGCTGTTTCGCTTACGAGGAAAATTGCCGACGGAATGGCATATTGCCACCATAACGAAGTGATCCATCGTGACTTGAAGCCCGAGAATATTCTTGTCACCGCCGCTGGGCAGCCCGTCGTCATGGACTTTGGCCTTGCTCTCACAAAAGGTTCGCACCGTGTAACATACTCAAACCTCAGCGCCACCATGGGCACGCCAGACTACATGGCCCCTGAGCAGATCGAAGGACAACGCGGCGACCAACGCACAGATATTTATGCCTTGGGCACGATCCTCTATGAATTGCTTTCGGGAGCCGTGCCATTCACAGGCGACAGTAACATGGTCATCATGGCACAGCACCTTAATGGAACCGCGCCGCGCCTTGACCGGGTCAATCCAGCCATCTCTTCTTCGTTGGCAGCTATTGTTGCAAAATGCCTTTCCCGTGACCCCGACCAGCGTTATGCCAACATGCCTGCTCTGGCAGATGCACTTGACCATCCAGAAAATGCGGATCTATCCGTTTTGGAAAAATCAACCACGCCATCATCTCCAATTTCGGATATGTCCATCACTCAAAGGCAGGTTCTTCAGGGGATTTTGATTGCATTGGGAATTATAGGCGGGCTGGCTTTTCTGGCATTTGGCTTGCAATATTTTCAGCGTTAATCATTTCATATCGCGTTGGGAGGGTATCTATGAATAACCCCACAAATCTAACAGACAATATCGTAGCTCTTACTGAACAGAAAAACATCAAGTTCATTGACTTGCAATTTACCGATGTTGTCGGCGTAGTCAAGAATGTTACTATTCCCGCTCACGAATTGACTGCCGCGCTGGAAAACGGTATTTGGTTCGATGGCTCTTCCATTGAAGGTTTCGCTCGCGTGGCAGAGAGTGACATGCATCTGCGGCCTGACCCTTCAACATTTGCCATTATTCCGTGGCTCACTGGCGAAGACGCTACAGCCCGCCTGATCTGTGATGTTTTCACACCAGATGGACAGCCATTTCCCGGTGACCCGCGTTCAATTCTGCGGCGGGTGATAAGTGATGCTGCTGAGATGGGTTTCAAATACAACACCGGCCCGGAGTTTGAATTTTTCCTTCTCAAACCAAATTCGGATGGCAGTTTAATTCCACTTATGCCGCATGACAAAG
>Ga0209277_10000785_pt1 | contig 15887 bp, 17 predicted proteins | sample JI81AbrownDNA_FD_187503 | JGI IMG/M metagenome (GOLD analysis project Ga0209277, IMG submission 187503) | Wastewater effluent complex algal communities from Wisconsin, to seasonally profile nutrient transformation and Carbon sequestration -... | ecosystem: Engineered > WWTP > Effluent > Algae... | reverse complement strand
GACGATGCGGGGGTTCTTGGGCAGGGCCGCGAGAACGGAGGCCAGGGCGGAGGCCGAGACGATCTGCATACCTCCATCGTGGACCTCCCCGCCCAGGCTTCCAAACAAGGTCGCCCTGCACAGTTCAGGTTGTGCAGTCCGGGGCCCGTCAAGGGGGCAGCGCGCCCGATTCCGGCGCTTGCCTGTGGATGGCGACACGCGCGAAAAAACTTTCGTCCACACCGGGTATGCCGTGAAACCCCAGGTCAGCGCGTTGAGACCATGGTTACTCGCCGGTCTCCACAGAGTTATCCCCGGGGTGTGCACAACGTTGCCGGGCGTGTTCCACAAGCTGTCCACAGGGCATACACACGGTGACATTGAGTTGTCCGGATGGGGTGGCCTACCGTGTCGTGATTCCCCTGGGCAGCCGCGTCGCGGTCGTTGTCGGTGGGTGCTGGTTCACTTCATATCGTGATGAGACGCAGGTCGAAAGGTGGTCGCCGGTGACGCTGGCTCAGCTCGATGTCGGGGCGTTTGGCTCGCCGGACGGTCCCGGTGGCGACCGGGTGCCGCCGCAGGATCTGCATGCCGAGCAGTCGGTGCTCGGCGGGATGCTGCTGAGCAAGGATGCGATCGGTGATGTCGCCGAGATCGTGCGTTCGGCCGACTTCTATCGGCCGGCGCATGAGGTGATCTATGACGCGATCGTGGATCTTTTCGGGCGCGGTGAGCCCGTCGATGCGATCACCGTTGCCGATGAGATGACCAAGCGGGGCACCCTGCAACGGGTCGGCGGGCAGGCCTATCTGCATGAGCTGATCCAGGTGGTGCCGACGGCGGCGAATGCCGGCTATTACGCCGCGATCGTGGCCGAGCGGGCGCTGCTGCGCCGGCTGGTGGAGGCGGGCACCAAGATCGTCCAGCTCGGTTATGGGCAGGGCGAGGGCGATGTCGATGAGATCGTCAACCGTGCCCAAGCCGAGGTGTATGCCGTGGCGGACAAGCGCGGCACCGAGGACTATGTGCGCCTCGGGGCGACCTTCGAGGACACGCTCAACGAGATCGAGGTGGCCTCTGGCCGCACGGATGAGATGACCGGTGTCCCGACAGGATTCACCGAGCTCGATGAGTTGCTGCACGGGCTGCATAAGGGGCAGATGATCGTGATCGCCGCGCGGCCGGCCGTCGGCAAGTCGACCTTCGGGATGGACATCGTGCGCACCGCCGCGATCAAGCACGGCATGCCCGCGGCCTTCTTCTCCCTCGAAATGAGCCGGACCGAGATCTCGATGCGCGTGCTGTCGGCCGAGGGGTCGCTGTCCCTGCAGGATCTGCGCAAGGGCACGCTCGGGGACACCGGCTGGCAGAAGATCGCCAAGGTGGTCTCCCGGATCGAGAATGCCCCGCTCTATATCGACGACTCACCCAATATGTCGTTGATGGAGATCCGCGCCAAGTGCCGGCGCCTGAAGACCCAGCACGGGCTCAAGCTCGTCGTGATCGACTACTTGCAGTTGATGAGCTCGGGCAAGAAGGTCGAGTCCCGCCAGCAGGAAGTCTCCGAGTTCTCCCGCGCCCTGAAGCTGCTGGCCAAGGAACTCGAAGTCCCCGTGATCGCGATCTCCCAGCTCAACCGTGGTCCCGAGCAGCGCACCGACAAGCGCCCCCAGATGTCCGACCTGCGCGAGTCGGGCTCGATCGAGCAGGATGCCGACGTCGTCATCCTCTTGCACAAGGACAAGGAAGCGCGAAGGCGAAGCCGATGTGCTGGTCGTCAAGCACCGCAACGGCCCCACCAAGGACCTCACCCTGGGCTTCCAGGGCCACTACGCCCGCTTCGCCAACATGGCCGGCTCGGCCAACTTCTGATTGTCGAGATTGTCGAGATGCAGCGAAGATTGCAAAGTGGCTGTCGAGATGCACTCAATCTTGCAAAAACGGCTGTCGATTCTAAGAATTAGCCGACGTTATGCAACTCGGGCGAGTCGCAGTAGTTGCTTATGGGTGGTGTGAACTAGCCGGCCTGAGGTCTCCACCGGCGCAGCAGGTGGCTCTATCGAGGGGCCATCTTGCCGGCTCGCCGACGGGCAAGGGCGACTCCTCCGCTGGGGCCGCCCTCCTAGCATTTGGTCCATGACCTTGGACCTCGTTGCGGCAATCGTCGGCGTTCTCGCCTCCGCTGTAGGTACCAGCGGCGTACTCCGCGAGTTCATCCAGCGGGCACGGCCGGCCAAGGATCTCAACCTTGACCCCCGCGCATTACAGAGCGTCGCCGACACCCTGCGGCAGGAGATGGGGTCAAAGACCGGGCCCACGCCACCGACCGAACCAGGTAAGGCCCCTTCCTCGGATAGCCCCGCCGAGATCGAGGCACTGGCGATCATGGAGCTGTACGGACGTGAACTCATCGCCGAAGCCAGGCGCATCGCCAGGAGAGCTGGGGCTGAACGACCGAGCAAGAAGCACGTTCGGCAGGCTGCCGATCGGATAGGCGTCCTGCGCGATCGGGCAGGAGTATCTGCGGACGTCGCCCTAGCCATCGGGTCGCTGCTGGTCGGTGCGGCCGTCAGCTACCAGGTGAACCTCTGGACCGGTGGTACTGCCCAGTCAGGAACGGGCATTTGGTTCACGATCACGTTGGCTGTTGGAGTCGGCGTGATCGTGGCCGCAGCAGCGATCAAGTGGCGACGAACGTAGCGCCGCCAGTCTCTTGCCCTGGGGGCGGGACCCGGTGCACCGAATCTTGCACGACCTGAGCGGAGGGCGGCGGCGTGCAAGATGCCCAGCGTGACGTCGTTCGGTTTCGACCGCTTCTCGACAATTGCACGGCTAGTTTGCACATCTCGGGCGCGTCTGGCCCTCGTCGTTATGCCGCGCCCAGATGCTAGAGGCGTCGAGCACCGACGACGCTAGAGTCCCACCCATGACCTCTGAGGTTTTCGCAGCCTTGGTCGGTGCACTCGTGGCCGGAGGCGTCGCGCTCCTTGCCCAACTGATTGCGAGGCGACAGACACGTACGGAAGCTTTGGACGATCAGCGCGCCAAGCGAATCGGGGATTTTCTCGCCGCTACCCACTCCGCCGTCCTGGCGATCGGTGGCCTTGCCCTGCTTCCCGAGGGCGACGGGCAAGGGTCCAAAGGACCTGCGTTGGCGAGTTCCGAGATGGCCACCATCCGCGACAGAGTGAACATGGTGATCAACACCATCCAACTGCTGGAAGACTCGCCTGTAGTGACGGCCGCCGCCGAACTCGATAGGTGCTTGGTGAGACTGGAAGACGAAGCCATGGCTAGCCAGTGGAGCAGGGACGGGTGGCGTACCAGAAGGAACGAGGTCCTCGGCGCCGCCGTCGACGATGTGTACGCCGCGGGTCGCAGAGCCCTACGCCGGGCGCCACTGGCTCGAGCCCAGCTGTGGTCAAGTGCCGATAGGCGAGTCCTGGGGCGCGTCGGCGCCAACGCGCCGGCCACGACCCGGCCGCCCTACGGGTCTTAGGCAAGAGTCGTGTCGACGCCTTGGCGTGCCAGTTACCTTCCGACCATCCGCGACGAGATGATCGCCGAACAGAACAGCCTGGAACGCCGCGCTGGCCTCGACCCCGCCATCCTCCGCTCTCTAGAAGAGCACGTGCTGCGAGCCGGGCCGGACGTCACCGAGCGCGAGCGCCGGATCGTCGCCGAGATGCAGGAGAACCGAGACGTCCAGACGAAGGTCCAACTGGGAGAGCTTTACTGGGTCACCGGACCCATGACGAGTCTCGCGCTTCAGGCGTCGGAGAGCATGCCAGCCTTCGTTGTAGACCACGAGATGCCGTGTCCCAATGGCCTCATCGCATACGCCGACGGCCTGCCGCCCCTCCCCCACCCAGGCGGGGAAGAAGGGGCAACCCGAGTTCGCCTCATGACCTGGGTGCGATCCGGCGACAGAGTGATCGTCAAGACCTACGCCCATGGCGAAGACGCGCCAGCAGCGGCCCTTCACCGATGGCAGTTAGCAGGTTTGGGCGCCTTGCATTGGTACACAGTGGCCACCACTGACCTCACCGTCGGCCAAGAGGTCGACGAGGAACGGCTAACCTCCACGGAACGAGCCTGCGTCTTCCTCCTCGCGGCGACCTGGCACCTGATGCAGATGCCCACACTGGCGGAATCTCGAACGCATCAGGGCGCGGACAAGAAGGGCCGAACCTCGCGAGGACGAACGCCGGTCCAGCTCATCGACCTCCGCCGGCTCGCCGAGCGCAACACCGAGACCGACGAATCAGGCCGGCACTACACACATCGCTTCGTCGTCCGAGGACACTGGCGACGACAACCCCACGGGCCAGGGCGAAGCCAGATCCGACTCCAGTTCATCGAGCCGCACATCAAAGGGCCTGCCGGGGCGCCACTACTGACCACCCGAGAGCACGTCAACGTTTGGCGCAGATAACCACGCCCCGAACTCCTCGCCGACATGCCGGCCACCAGACCCTGCGTGACCTCGGGTCGGAACGCCATTCGTGCAGAAGTCCCGTGCTCGGCGTCGCACAGTCCTCGTCGCATCTCGACAGATGCAGCCAATCTTGCGCAGTGACGCAGCGTATGTAACATAAACGTCGCGTTATGGGACGGCTGGAATGCGCCAATGGTGTTTATGGATGCTCATCCCTTGGGCAGGCCCGCGGGGTGGGTTGACCGCCAGCGCCTTCGGCTTCGGCTTCGGCTTCGGCTTACGGGTAGAGCAAGGACTTGTTAGGACGACGGTCCCCGCTAACCGGCCAGCGCGGAGCTAGGGTCAACCGATGCTGCATCTGCTCGTTGACACATCGACATGGCTGGACCTGGCGAAGCGGCGCGACGGGCAGCGATGGATCGTGGCAATCCGCGTGCTCGTGAACCAGGCGGCGCTGGAGCTGCTTGTGCCCTCGGTGGTGATCGATGAGTACGGCGGCACCGACTACGAGCAGGCGCTGCTGCTGATCGACGAGCTCGCCCACCAGGTTCCGCTCATCGGCGCCATGACCACGCGCAACTTCGACGAGGTTCTGGACTTGTTGCGCGCCGGTCGCCCACTCCAGGCAACAGACGATGACCACCGACGGGTCGTGGAGCGCGCCCTGAGCAAACGGGCCCCCTTCCATCGCTCACGCAACAGCGTGGCCGACGCCCTACTCATCGGAGCTGTTCGCCTCCCACGCTCGCAAGACCGACCTGTCCACTGAGCCGCATGCCTTCGTCACCTCCAACAGCGACGACTTCTCCCTGACCAACGGAGACAGGCGCCAACCCCACACCGACCTGGCCGCACTCTTCGCCAACCAGGGCAGTCACTACGGCCTGGGCGTGGATGGCCTGAATGGCATCCTCCTGGACCACTTCGGTGCAGAGCTCGAGGAGCTGTTCCTGGAGACCGACTTCCACGAGGAACCGCGTCGCTTGGGTGAGATCAGCGCCGCGGAACAGGAGCTCTTCGACCGGGTCTGGTACCACCGCTCGCTCCAGCACGAGTCCCAGCTGCGCAACGAAGGTCGCGAGGAGGAAGCAGAACGGAACTTCCGCATCGCACGTACCGGGCGGGAGCGCGTCGAGGCCCGGTACACCGGGCCAGGACAGCTCGGGCCCTACACCGACTTCGAGCTCGGCATGCTCAACGGCAAGCTGTCGGCCCTGCGATGGGTGCTCGGCGCTGACTGGGACTTCCTAGACACCTGACCCCTGCCTCGCCAGCAGCCACCGCGCGCAGCAAAGCGCCGGCGGCCACAACCAACCAACTCGAGCAGGCAAGGTGCTCCCTAAACCGGCTCTTCACCGGTGAGTGTGGGGTGAGCACGGCGCGCCGGGTCGCGGGTTGAGGGGTGAATGGGTCGAGGCCCCTGAGGATCGGAGGACTTCTACCTCTCACCGATCTCAAGGACCTCGACGATGCCCGAGCCTACGTTGTGCTGCCGTATGTCTGGCGACTACTGCGACCGTTGCGACCTGCTCGTCAAGCTGCCCGGGCTGCATGTGATCGCTGTTGAGCGGGACGGTCGTGACCGGCTGGTGGTGACCGTCGAGTCCGCGCCGGGGCCGATGGGCTGCCGCTCATGTGGGGTGGTCGCCCACGGGCACGGCCGGGTGAACGTGCGCCTGGTCGATGCACCCGCGTTCGGTCGGCCGGTGCGGATCGTGTGGCGCAAGCGCCGCTGGCTCTGTCCGGAGCCAGCCTGCGAGGTGATCTCGTTCATCGAGCAAGACGAGCAGGTCGCTGCCCCACGCGGCCTGTTGACGGCGCGGGCCTGTCGGTGGGCGATCGAGCAGATTCGCCGGGAGCATGCCTCGGTCAACGGGATCCGCCGTCAGCTCGGCACGGGCTGGCGCACGGTGTGGGACTCCATCAAGCCGCTATTGCAGGCCGCCGCCGACGACGAGGCACGCTTCGCCGGGGTCGCGGTCCTCGGGGTCGATGAGCATGTCTGGCACCACGTGTCGACCAAGCCCGTCGAGGAGGGTGGACGCGGCCCGAAGGAGCTGACCGGGATGGTCGACCTGACCCGAGATGCCAATGGGCACACACGTGCCCGGCTGCTCGACCTCGTGCCGGGCCGCTCCGGTGCCGTGTACAAGGACTGGCTCGATGAGCGCGGTGAGGCGTTCCGGGCCGGCGTGGAAGTGGCCACGTTGGACCCGTTCCACGGCTACAAGAACGCCATCGACGACCGGCTCGAGGACGCCCGCTCGGTCCTGGACGCCTTCCACATCGTCAAGCTCGCCACCCAGGTGGTCGACGAGGTCCGGCGCCGGGTCCAGCAAGAGACCCGCGGCCACCGCGGTCGCAAGAACGACCCGCTATACCGGATCCGCAACATCCTGCGCGCCGGCCAAGAGAACCTGACCGACCGGCAGAACGCACGCCTCGACGCGGCGTGGGCCGCCGACGAGCGACACGTCGAGGTCGAAGTCGCCTGGCGGTGCGCCCAACAGGTCCGCTCCGCCTACCACCAAGACACCCACGCCGCTGGGCGAGCGGTCGCGCAGAAGATCCTCGACACCTTCACCTCATGCCCGATCCCCGAGGTCGCCCGGCTCGGCAAGACCCTCACCACCTGGCGCCGCGAGTTCCTCGGCTACTTCGACACCGGCGGCGCGAGCAACGGTGGCACCGAAGCGATGAACGGCCTCATCGAGCTCCACCGACGCATCGCCCGCGGCTTCCGCAACCGAGACAACTACCGCCTGCGGATGCTCCTCATCGGAGGCGGCCTGACCATATGACCCCACACTCACCGGTGAAGAGCCAGGAAACCACGCCGCAGGCCGGGCATCCGTCCTCACCGCTGGTGACCTCCATGACCACCCGGACCTGCTCCGGGGAAAGCCGTTCGACGTGCAGGACGGTGAACTCGTCCTCCACCCCGAACAGCACTGTCGTACCGTCGTACACGCTCGTGGCCTCGCTGCTGGACGTTGTGAGAGACCAACAGCATGTCGGGGTCACGAGCCCACTCAGCTACCGGGCGCCCCGCTCAAGTTCGGAGACCCCGGTTGGCCCGCGGTCGGCGGGGCGTGAGCGGAGCGCTACGCCTCGTTGTGGACCGTGATGGGTCCCCGGTCATCGGGGCGTGAGCGGAGCGCTACGCCTCGTTGTGGACCGTGGTGGGTCCCCGGTCATCGGGGCGTGAGCGGAGCGCTACGCCTCGATGACCGTGGGAATGATCATCGGGCGGCGGCGCAACTTACGGCCGACCCAGCTGCCCACCTGACGCCGGATGATCTGTTGCAGCTCGTAGGTGTCGCGGACCCCGCCGGCCGTCGCCTCGTCCAGCGCCTTCTCCAGGCTGGGACGGACCTCGTCGAAGATCTCGGCCTCTTCGACGAAGCCGCGTGCCGAGATGTCCGGCCCGGCAACGACCTTTCCGCTGACCGAGTCCACGACGACGATGATCGAGATGAATCCCTCATCACGCAGAATCCGCCGGTCCTTCAATAGCGCCTCGTCGGCTCCGCCGACGGAGCTGCCATCGACATACACATAACCGCACTCCACCGCGCCGGCCACGCTGACCCGGCCGTCGATCAGGTCGACGGCCACCCCGTCCTCGACCACGACCACCCGGTCGCGTGCGACGCCGGTGGCGATAGCGAGTTCGCCATTGGCCACCAGGTGGCGCCATTCGCCGTGCACCGGCATGACATTGCTGGGGCGCACGATGTTGTAGGCATAGAGCAGCTCGCCGGCGGCGGCGTGGCCGGAGACGTGTACCCGGGCATTGCCCTTGTGCACCACATCGGCGCCCAGGCGGATCAGGCCGTTGATCACGCGATAGACGGCATTCTCGTTGCCGGGGATCAGCGAGGAGGCCAGCAGCACGGTGTCGCCCGTGCCGACGTCGATCGGGTGCTCCCGGTTGGCCATCCGCGACAGTGCGGCCATCGGCTCGCCCTGGCTGCCGGTGCAGATCAGCACGACCTTGTCATCGGGCAGATTCCCGAGCTTCTTGAAGTCGATCAGGATTCCGTCCGGGACGTGCAGATAGCCCAGGTCGGCGGCGATCCCCATATTGCGCACCATCGACCGTCCGACCATCGCCACCTTGCGCCCGGCCTTGTGCGCGGCGTCCAGGACCTGCTGGACCCGGTGGACGTGCGAGGAGAAGCAGGCAACGATGATCCGCCGCTGCGCGTGCCGGAAGACCTTGTCGATCGCCGAGGAGATCTCCCGCTCGGGGGTGACGAAGCCGGGCACCTCGGCATTGGTGGAGTCGGTGATGAAGACGTCCACGCCCTCCTCGCCGAGCCGGGCGAAGGCGCGCAGGTCGGTCAGCCGCCCGTCGAGCGGGAGCTGGTCCATCTTGAAGTCGCCGGTATGCAGCAGGGTCCCGCCCGCGGTCCGCACTGCGACGGCGAGCGCATCCGGGATGGAGTGGTTGACCGCCACGAACTCGCACTCGAAGACCCCGAGTCGTTCGGTCGCGCCCTCCTGCACGGCCAGGGTGTAGGGCGTGATCCGGTGCTCCTTGAGCTTGGCCTCGACCAGCGCGAGGGTCAGCTGCGAGCCCACGAGCGGAATGTCCGGCTTGAGCCGCAGCAGGAAGGGCACCCCGCCGATGTGGTCCTCGTGACCGTGCGTCAGCACGATGGCCTGGATCTGATCGAGCCGGTCGGCGATGGCGGTGAAGTCGGGCAGGATCAGGTCGATGCCCGGGTGATGCTCGTCGGGGAAGAGCACCCCGCAGTCGATGACCAGCAGCTGGCCGGCGTGCTCGATCACGGTCATATTGCGCCCGATCTCCCCCAGCCCGCCGAGCGGGAGGATGCGGACGGCGCCCTCGGCCAGCGGGCCGGGCTCGGTCAGGTCGGGCTGAGGGTGGATCATGCGATGTCGGCCAGGGCCAGGGCCGCGCGCAGCTTCTCCAGGTGCTCCGGCGGGCTTTCGAGGTAGGGCAGCCGCACGGTCGGGTGCTCGATCACCCCGAGCTCGACGAGGGCCGCCTTGGCCATGATCGCGCCCTGGCTGGTGTTCATGATGGCCTCGACGAGGGGGATCAGGGCCAGGTGGATGCGGCGGGCGGTGGGCAGGTCGCCCGCGTCCACGGCGGCGAGCATCTCGGCATACCGGCGGCCGGCGACATGCCCGACGACGGAGACGACGCCGGTGGCCCCCTGGGCGAGGTGGGCGAGGTTGACCTCGTCGGCGCCGGAGAACCACAGCAGATCGGTCGCGGCCATCACCTGCGAGGCGGCCCACAGGTCGCCCTTGGCGTCCTTGACACCGACGATCTGCGGGTGTTCGGCGAGCGCGATCAGGGTCTCGGTCGTGAAAGGTATGCCCGTGCGGCCGGGGATGTCATAGAGCAGTACCGGCAGGTCGGTCGCGTCCGCGACGGCGCGGCAGTGTGCGAGAACGCCGGCCTGCGTCGGCTTGTTGTAGTACGGCGAGACGAGCAGCAGCCCGTCCGCCCCGGCTGCGGCCGCGAGTTTGGCCATCTCCACCGCGTGGCGGGTGTCATTGCTGCCGACGCCGGCGACGACGGCGGCGCGGTCTGCGGCGGGCCGCGCACACCCACTCGACCATCTCGATGGACTCCGAGGAGGTCAGCGTCGCCGACTCCCCCGTCGTGCCATTGACGACGATCCCGTCGTGCCCGGTGCCGATCAGGTGCTCGACGACCGCCTTTGCGCCCGCGGGATCGAGCTCACCGTCGGGTGTCATCGGGGTCACCATCGCGGTCAGGACGCGTCCGAAGGGCGAAGTGGTCATGGGAGCAAGGGTATCCGGCCGCAGCGGGCCGACAGCGTGGATATCAGGATCGCTGACCGGCGCCCCTGGCAGCGGTGGTCACCTCTGCCCACGTGGCGCGAACGACTTTCGGACGCTGCGGGTCGACGAAGACACCATCGGCGACCGCCTCCAAATACATCTGGAGATTGAATGGCCGTCCATATTCTTTGCCGAATGGCGCCTCACCGGGCTCCGCTGTCGCGGCGATAACGAAGATTCCGGACATTCCTGCTTCGGGGTGCGGCGGGTAGGAGTCGACGACCTGCACGTGCGCGGAATCGAAGCCGACCAGAGTGATCGACCCCGCCAGACCGGAACCCAGGTCGTCGTCGATCTCGAGTTCGTAGAGCCCCAGCGTCATCGCTTCCTCTCCTGTGCCTTCCCGGGTCGTGCCCAGTTGGCGGGTGACGGATCCGGAGACGATGAATCTGTCCTTGTTTCCAGAGTATTCGCCGCGAAGGGCATCCTCCAGCGTCGAATACATCGGACCGTCGGCGACGATGGTCTGCTTCGACACGCCGGTCCCGGCAGCGCTTGCGGAGGCTGACGGGGCCGGCGAAAGAGCCGGCCTGCCAGCCGACTCGGAAGTCGAGCATGCGCTAAGAGCGAGAAGAATGGCGGCACCGGCCAGGATTCTCTTCACACCTGCCCCCTGTGGTCAGAAGTAGATACTATTAACATTGGTGACATCTCGCGATCGGGGCAACTGACAATATGTGAACTTCAACTCGCCCTGGTACATGATCGAAGGTCGTGGATTCGCTGGAATACAGTTCATGCCTTGAAGCTGGTCTGGCGGATGCCCCAAGCCGAGGGCGTGCCCGAACTCGTGCCCGGCAACTATTGACTTATTGTCGAGAGACAGCGTGTACATCTGATCATGATTGAACCAAACCCCGACATGATTCTGCAGCCAAAGGTGATGATTGCTTGCACAGTCGCCAATATTCCGATCGGCTGAATAGGACACCCATGCCCAATAAGGTTGTGAAGAATTTAGCTTGTGCACACTAACATTCCGCACAGACACGTCTGACGTCACGGCAAACTTCACATCTGTCGCCCTGTCGTTCCACTTCACTCGGGCGTTCCATGTCACATTTCTATACTGAGAGTCACTCGGCACGCTCGCAGCGAATCGATATCTAACATAATCGATATCGGGCGAGAAATAACAAAGCCAGGCTTCAGTGTCGTCCACCAGTTGCGATTCAGGGTCCGCGGTTTCACTCAGCGCACTCGAATGCACGGGTGTAGCGGCAAGGAGAAAGCCCATGATTATCCCAGCCACCGACCGTCTGCGGGTCTGCTCGCATGCTCGCATGCTCGCATGCTCGCATGCTCGCATGCTCGCGTCAAGGCCGGAAGTGCAATCTGTTACGTGGAATTAACTCGATGATATCGCGAACGGAACCCCTTGGCTCATGTGGCTCTTCGTACCTGAGGGTGGGGTCATAGGTTGAGTCCTCCGGCGATGAGGAGCATCCGGAGGCGGTAGTTGTCGCGGTTGCGGAAGCCGCGGGCGATGCGGCGGTGGAGCTCGATGAGCCCGTTGACGGCTTCGGCGCCGCCGTTGTTCGCGCCGCCGGTGTCGAAGTAGCCGAGGTACTCGGTGCGCCACTGGGTCAGGGTCTTGCCGAGGCGTTTGACCTCTGGGATCGGGCAGGTGGTGAAGGAGTCGAGGACCTTCTCGGCGATGGCGCGGCCGGCGACGTGGCTGTCCTGGTGGTAGGCGTCGCGGACCTGTTGCGCGCACCGCCAGGCGACCTCGACCTCGAGGTGCCGCTCGTCGGCGGCCCACGCCTGGGCGAGTCGGGTGCGCTGCCGGTCGGTGAGGTTCTCGGCGCCGGCGCGCAGGGTGTTCCGGACCCGGTAGAGGGGGTCGTTCTTGCGGCCGCGGTGGCCGTGGATCTCCTGCTGCACCCGTCGCCGCACGTCGTCGACGACCTTGGTCGCGAGGTGAGGTCGGCCCGGGGCGCGGTGACAGTGTTGCCGACTGTTCCGTTTCCCCGGGCCGCCTCCCGAACCGGGCGTGCGGCTTGCACCGCACCCGGCTCTCCACGAGCCCGTGCCGAGGTCGAACCGTTAGGCGATGTGGGCGAGGGCGGCCCAGCGGGAGGGGATGACGCCGCGGTATCGGTAGCGGGTGACCGTCACCGATGCCGGGTCAAACAATGCCGTCTCCCCGTCGCGGGGCCACCAGCCGGTGGGCCCGTATCGTCGCCGGAGGGCCTTCCACCCCGTCTTGCGATGTTTGTTCCGCAGCCATCGGATGACCCGGTTCCACGTGTAGTGGCGCAGGTGTCCGAAAGTGGCCTTGGCCACCGCGTGACGGAAGTAGGCCGTCCAGCCCCGCAGCACCGGATTGAGCTGGCGCAGCAGGTCGCCTAATGCGTGGTTCGTGCCTTGTTTCGTGATCGCCTTGACCTTGCGGCGGATCGAGGCCACCGACTTCTTGGCCGCGAAGGTGTAGACGTATCGCTTTCCGGTGCCCGGCTTCCGGTGCCGCTGGATGCGGAACCCGAGGAAGTCGAACCCGTCGTCGATGTGGACCACGGTGGTTTTCTCCGGCGACAGCCGCAGCCCCATCGGGGCCAGGACGTCGCCGACCTGATCGCGTAACGCCTCGGCGTGCTCCCGTGTGCCCGACACCAGGACCACGAAGTCGTCGGCGTAACGCACCAGGCGGTACACCGGCAGGCCGTGGCGGCGCCGGCGGGAGCGGTCGACCCGGGTCGGGCTGATGGCAGCCCAGACCTGAGCGAAGTGCTCGTCGAGCACTTCCAGGGCGATGTTGGCCAGCAGTGGGGAGAGGATCCCGCCCTGCGGGGTGCCGGTGTTCGACTCGCGGTGGACCTGGTCCTCGCTGAGGATCCCAGCCTTGAGGAACGCTTTGATCAAGGCCAGGACTCGCTTGTCCCCGATCCGTCGACGCACCCGGCCCATCAGGGCCGTGTGGTCTATCTCGTCGAAACATGCCGTGATGTCGCCTTCGAAGACCCACTCGTAGGAGCGGGACGCGAACATCTGCACCTCGGCGACCGCATCCCACGCCCGCCGCCGGGGCCGAAACCCGTAGGAGGAGGGGTGGAAGTCGGCCTCGAAGATGGGCTCCAGCACCAGCATGAGACACGCTTGGACCACCCGGTCGGTCACGGTCGGGATCCCCAGCCGCCGGTACTTGCCCGGAGACTTGGGGATCAACCGCTGCCGAACCGGCGCCGGGGCGAATGTCCCCGACTTGACCTGCTCACGCAGGTCGGTCAGGAACGCCGTCACCGCTGCTGGCCCCTCGGCCGTGATCGCTCGGGCGGTGACCCGATCAACCCCGGCCGTGCGTGCCCCACGATTACCCGCAACCCGCTCCCAGGCCATCACCAGGAAAGCGGGGTCCACCACGAGATTGAACAAGTCGTCGAACCGGGCCGTGGTGTCCCCGGTCGACCATCGGTGCAACTTGGCCTGTATCCCCAGTACCCGGGCTCGCGCCTGTGACAGGCTCGGCCACGGCGCGTCGGTATTCACCGGCGACCTCCTGGCATTGCAGCACCCTCGTTGCGGACTCGCTGCCGCCCTTTGCCATGTGGACGGCTTTCCCATCCTCGGACTACTACGGCGGCTCCGCCCCCTACCGCGCCCGTCAGGCGACGGTGGCCCTGCCCGCCGGGCTGCTGGATGCAGCCCGGGTAGGGCGGGCACGGCAGGGTTCCCATGTTCACTGTGTCGCGGTCGGCGGGGGCGGTGCCCAGCTCTGCTCCGGCAGCATCGCCGCGAGTACGCCGCAGGCTTTCCTCGCGGCCTCCCGGACCGGCATCAATGACCGTCCCGGAAGTCGCCTCCCCGTTCGTCCGTTCGGCGCGCACTGCAGCCCGGCCCACATCCGCCAGGTTGGAGCCGGATCCACGATTACGGAGGTTCAACCACTGGTTCACTCTCGTTACACCTTCCCGCCTCGTTCGCCGGGCCCAGACCATCTGGCAGTACTGGCCCGCCCCGGCTTTGTCAGGGCTGCTTCCCACCCTCACCAGCACCTCCTGGCTCAGGCTGCCCTCAACTTCAACCCGGCCGCTGCGACGACCAGGCGATGGAGGTCTCTCACCTCCATCCGCACACACAGCGCCTCATGGCGCACCTTGACGACGTGGAAGGCGTCCAGCACGGAGCGGGCATCCTGCAGCTGGTCGTCGATCGCGTTCTTGTACCCGTGGAACGGGTCCAGGGTGGCGACCTCGACCCTCTTGCGGAACGCCTCCCCGCGATCCTTCAGCCAGGTCTTGTACGTGTCGCCGGTCCGCCCGGGCAGCAGGTCGAGCAACCGCGCCCGGACGACGAGTTCGCCCTTGGCGTCAGGGTGCAGCGTCAGGTCCACGATCCCGGTCAGCTCCTTCGGGCCCCGCCCGCCAGCCTCGACCGGCTTGGTCGACACGTGGTGCCAGATGTGCTCGTCCACCCCGACACGGGTGACGCCCACGAACCGGTCCGGGTCCTGGTCCGCGGCTTGGAGCAGCGGCTTGATCGAGGTCCACACGATGCGCCAGGTCGTGCCCAGGCGGCGGGCCAGCCCCTGCACCGAGGCGTGTTCGCGCCGCAGCACGCCGATCGCCCACCAGCACGCACGGACCGTCAGCAGCCCGCGGGGTCGAGCGATCGTCTCGTCCTGCTCGTCGAAGACGCCGACCGGGCACGCCGGCTCCGGGCAGCGCCACCGGCGCTTGCGCCACACCACGGTGGCCGGCTTCCCGAACACCGGCGCGTCGACCAGCCGCACGTCACGTCGTCCATGGCGATGAGCGACAACACCACAGGCCGGGCAGCCCATCGGACCCTGCGCGGACTCCACCACGACCGTCACGGCGCCCCCGTCGTCGCGTTCCACACCGATGACATGCAGGCCGGGTAGGCCCACCAGCAGATCGCAACGCTCGCAGTAGCCGCCACCGAGATGGCAGCACGACATAGGCTCGGGCATCGTCGAGGTCCTCGTGAACAGAAGATGTGAGAGTCCTCTGATCCTCGGGGACCTCGACCCCAGCCCCAGCTCAACCCGCCACTCGGCGCGCCGCGCTCACCCCACCCTCAGGTACGAAGAGCCCCTAAACCCTTGCCCGGCAGCTCGGGCAAGGGGTTGCCTGGCCCGGGGGCGAACGCCGGAAGGGTCGCCTTGAACCTCACCGGGTCTGCACGGCCGGCCTGTCATCCGGGACGTGTGTGTGACCCGTCCTCAACTGCCGCGATCCGTTCGTTCTGCTCCTCATCGGGAATCGGCATGCCCAGGGCGGACGCGCGGTGTGACGAGGGGCGCACCAGCTGGTACCTGATGCGCCCCCGGAGAACCATCTGCTGGAACAGATCGCTCTCAAGAGGTGCGCATCCCGCCGGAAGCGAAGGTGAAACGACGGGGTCACCTCGAGCGCTGACCCTACTTTGCACGAACTCGCCGACGCCACAGCCTCGTGCAAGATCCGTTGCTCACCGTCCTGCAGTTTTGCCTACGTCTCGACAACAGTCTTGATCGCGCGCCTGGCGTCGTCCCGGGATCCTCGTGACCTGCGCTGATGGCGGGGCGTGTATCTTGCACAAGCTCTCGCGCGAGGCCCGGTTGTGCAAGATGCCCCGCACACGGTCGTGCAATCTTGGCTGCGTCTCGACAGATGTCACAAAC
>Ga0209277_10000784_pt1 | contig 15902 bp, 15 predicted proteins | sample JI81AbrownDNA_FD_187503 | JGI IMG/M metagenome (GOLD analysis project Ga0209277, IMG submission 187503) | Wastewater effluent complex algal communities from Wisconsin, to seasonally profile nutrient transformation and Carbon sequestration -... | ecosystem: Engineered > WWTP > Effluent > Algae... | reverse complement strand
CAGGACCGAGCCCTTGAACGAATCGGGCGCGATGACGACGCGCATGTCAACCAGCGTCGGCGAAAAGCGTTGTCGCCGTGGGGAGGACGCACTCGGCATACCGCTGCTTCATCGTCGCGAGCACGTCATCGGGGTCGCTCGCCCACACGTCGGCGTTGAAGATCTCGACCTCGATGTCGCCGGTGTAGCCGGCGGCGGTGACGAGGTCGAAGTGGTTGCGGAAGTCGATATGCCCATCACCCATCATCCCGCGCGAGAGCAAGGTGTCGGCCGGCAGCGGGGTGATCCAGTCGCACACCTGGAAGCTCGCGATCCGGTTGCCGGCGCCCGCGCGAGCAACCTGAGCTTCGAGCTGCGGGTCCCACCAGACATGGAAGGAGTCCACGACGACGCCAACCTGCTCGGCCGGGAAATTCTCCGCGATATCGAGCGCCTCACCCAGCGTGGCCAGGACGCCCCGGTCCGCGGTGAAGATCGGGTGCATAGGTTCGAGCGCCAGCCGCACGCCATAATCGGCAGCGACGGGCACCAGCGCCGCGATGCCGGAGCGCATCCGATCGCGTGCGCCGGGCAGATCCCGAGAGCCCTCCGGGAGGCCACCGACCACCATCACGAGGCAGTCGGCCCCGATCGCGGCCGCCTCCAAGATCGCGTTCACATTGCTCGCGATAGCGGCAGCGCGCTCGGATTCCCCTGTGCCTGTGAGGAATCCGCCCCGGCACAAGGATGAGACCCGCAGGCCGGCATCCTCGATCAGTCCGCGGGCGCGGTCGACGCCGATCTCGGCGAGGGGCTCACGCCAGACACCGATCGACTCGATGCCGGCGCGCACGCAGCCGGCGATCGCCTCGGGAAGCGACCACGAGTTCGTCGTCTTCTGATTGAGCGAGAGGCGGGCCAGGTCGGTCATCGGACCAGCCCCCCGGTGAGCAGCAGAGCCTGGATCCGCTGCGCCGCGAGATCGGGATCGGCGAGCAGCCCGGCGTCGTCGGCGAGCCGCAGGATCTCGACGAGGTGCAGGGTGCTGCGTGCACTCTGCAGTCCGCCGACCATCGTGAAGCCGGGCTGATGCCCATTGAGCCAGGAGATGAAGGCGATCCCCGTCTTGTAGTAGTAGGTCGGCGCGGCGAAGATGTGCCGCGCCAGCGGCAAGGTCGGCTCCAGTGCCGTGTCGTATGCCGTGTGTTCGCCCCGGTCGAGCGCCGGCAGCGCCGCGCCCGCCGCCGGGGCAATCGCGGCAAAGATCCCGAGCAGGGCATCGGAGTGATGCGTGCCGTCGCCCTTGATCAGCTCGCGATAGTTGAAGTCATCGCCGGTGTAGAGCCGGACACCCGCGGGCAGCGCGGCACGCAGACCCTTCTCGTGATCGGCGTCGAGCAGCGAGACCTTTACGCCATCGACCTTGTCCGCGGGGGTCGTGATGAGGTCGAGGAAGTTTGCCGTGGCCGTCGCGACGTCGGCGCTGCCCCAGTAGCCCTCCAGGGCAGGGTCGAAGGCGGTGCCGAGCCAGTGCAGGATGGCCGGGCGCTCGGCCTGGGTGAGAAGACGGTCATAGACCTTGGCGTAGTCATCGAATCCCGTTGCGGCGCGGGCCAGTTGACGGCTCGCCATCAAGATGGCCTGCGACCCGGTGGACTCGACGAACGAGAGCTGCGTCTCATAGCCGGCCAGCACTTCATCGAGCGAGTCGACGTCAGCGGCGAGGTGGTCGGTGCCGGCGCCGGAGGCGATGCGGGCGCCATACTCTCGCGCTTGGGCGGCCGAGCGCGCGATCAACTCCTGAGTGGTCGCCCAGTCCAAGCCCATGCCGCGCTGCGCGGTGTCCATGGCCTCGGCAACGCCGAGACCATGGCGAAGAGGTGGGTGCGGAAGGCCAGGGTCGCATCCCAGTCCACCTGAGCAGGCGCGCCGGGGGTGTTGTCCCCCAACGGATTTGTGATGACGTGTGCGGCACCGAAGGCCACGCGGGAGGTGAACCCGTCGATGGCGGGCCAGTCGCGAGCCGCGTTGAGGGTGCGCGCCTCCCAGGTGCCGTCGGCGCGCGGCAGGTCGATCGTCGTCATGACGCCACCGCGGCCAGGTTCTCAGTGACGCGGTCTTGGAAGGCGCTTTCCGGCTTCTCGCTGCTCAGCGGAATCTCGTCGAGCACAACGCGACGGCCCTCGGCCGAAAACTGGAGACCAGCCTCAGCCAGCCGGACCCCCCGGGCACCCGCCATGAAGTCGTAGGTGTGCTCGCCCTCGCGGTGGTCGGCATCGACATTGGTGGGACCCGGATCAAGGCTGCCCTGGTCGGCGATGACGGTCGGGTGCTGCGCGACCAGGTCCGCCCCACTCCCCCGGAGCTGCGGGACCGCTTCGCCGACACCATGGCCGAGATCGTCACGGCTCTCGACGCAACCGGTTGCGCGATAGGCATCGTCGTGCCCGGACTGGTCGATGACGCGCGCGGCATCGGGGTGTGGTCGGCCGACCTGAACTGGGAGAACCTGCCCATCCGCGACATCGTCGCGACTGCCCTCGCAGTGCCGGTGGCGGTCGGTCACGACGTGCGTGCCGGCCTCCTCGGGGAGCATCGGTATGGCGCGGCGCGCGGGCACGGCGATGTCCTCTTCCTCGCCCTCGGCACCGGCCTCGCGGCCGCAGCAATGAGTGGTGGACAGGTGATCAGCGGCTCGCCCCTGGAGTGGCGAGATCGGGCACGTGCGCGCGGTGCCCGATGGCCGGACGTGCGGCTGCGGGCGGCGCGGTTGCCTGGAAACCGTCGCCTCAGCGGGCGGGATCGCCGCCGAGTATGCCGAGCGTCGGGCGGCCACCCAACCGCTCGCGGAGACGGTGGACGCGGCAGGTGTCGCCGCGCGCATGGCCGCCGGTGATGACGTGGCGAAGAGTGTTTGGAATGACGCGATCAACCACCTTGCGGCAGCGATCGCGCCGGTGATTTTGACCTTGGGGACTCGACGCATTGTCATCGGAGGCGGCCTCATCGGCGCCGGCGAGACCCTCCTGGAACCGCTGCGATCGGGTCTGTCATCACTACTGCCACAGGGCACCGGGGTGGAGATCGTCGCCGCCGAACTCGGGGATCGCGCCGCCGCCCTAGGCGCCTCAGTCCTCGCCGAAAGCCCGCTCTGAGGCGGGCCTGGACGAGAGTTGGATCTGGGCGAAACGACAGATTGGCAATCTCTGGGGTGCGGGGCGAACCGGCAAAATTGCCCCTGGCAGCGCCCGCCCAGTGGCAGACTTCCGGGGTGAGCGCGACGATCCAGGCCCGGGGTGTGGGGGCGGCATACGGGGACCGGGAACTGTTCACTGGGCTGGACCTGATCATTGCCCCCGGCGATGTCGTCGGCCTGGTCGGGCCAAATGGCTCGGGCAAATCCACCCTGTTGCGCATGCTGGCCGGGGTCCGAGCCCCAGATCAGGGCACCATCACCGTCTCCCCCCGCGATGCCCGGCTCGGACTGCTCACGCAGCAGCCCGACGCACAGCAGGGCGAGACAATCCGCGAGCAGTTGCAGCGCCGCACGGGCGTCAGCGCCGCGGGCATCGCCATGGAGTCCAGCGCGCACTCGTTGGCCGAGGGTCTGCCGGGCGCCGACGAGGCCTATGCCACGGCTCTCGAGACCTGGTTGGCGCTCGGAGGCGGCGACCTGGACGAACGGCTGGAGATTGTCGCTTCCGATCTCGGTCTCGCCGTCGACCTGGACCGCGGGCTCCATACGCTGTCCGGCGGCCAGGCCGCCCGCGTCTCCCTCGCGGGCCTGCTGCTCTCGCGGTATGACGCCTACTTGCTCGACGAGCCGACGAACGATCTCGACGCCGACGGCTTGGACATCCTCGAAGACTTCGTGGCGACCCTGGACGCCCCCTGCATTCTGGTCAGCCACGATCGCGAGTTCCTCGCTCGCACGGTGACCACGGTCGTCGAGATCGATCGTTCGCTGCAGACGGTCGCCACCTATGGCGGCTCGTATGACGCCTATCTGGAGGAGCGCTCGATCGCTCGCCGGCGGGCGCGCGAGAGCTTCGAGGAGTATGCCGCTCGCCGCTCGTCCCTGGAGGAGCGGGCCCGGCGGCAACGTGCCTGGATGGACAAGGGCACGCGAAATGCCTTGCGCAAGAAGAAGTCCGGCGCAGAGCGGGACAAGTTCATCAGCCACCACGCCACGGCGACGGCGGAGAAGCAGGCGGCGAAGGCACGCCAGACCGAGCGGATCATCGAGCGCCTCGATGTCGTCGAGGAGCCGCGCAAGGAGTGGGACCTCCAATTCACCATCGCCTCGGCCGGACGCTCCGGAGATGTCGTCGCCGTGGCGTCCGAGGCGAGTGTCGAACGCGGTGACTTCACTCTCGGCCCGGTCACCCTGCAACTCGACTTCGCCGACCGAGTCGCGATCACCGGCCCGAATGGGTCGGGCAAGACCACCCTCCTCGGGCTGCTGCTCGGCCGGATCCCGGCCACATCGGGCACGGCCGGGGTCCGCAGTTCGGTGGTCGTCGGCGAGGTGGATCAGGCACGTGCCGCCTTCGAGTCGGACCTGACGCTCGGTCGAGCCTTCGAGGACGAAATGCCGCAGTGGTCGCACGCGGAGGTGCGCACCCTCCTCGCGAAGTTTGGCCTGCGCGCCGATCATGTTGCCCGCCAGGCAAATTCGCTGTCCCCTGGCGAGCGCACCCGGGCTGCCCTGGCCTTGCTGCAGGCGCGCGGAGTCAACCTGCTCGTTCTGGACGAACCCACGAATCACCTCGACTTGCCGGCCATCGAGCAATTGGAGCAGGCCATGGACGCCTTCGACGGGACCATCCTCCTGGTCACCCATGACCGCCGAATGCTCTCGACCGTGCGGTTGACGCGGCGTTGGGAAGTCGACCAGGGTCTGGTGCGCGAGATCAGGCCGTGATCACGGCCCACTGCCGGGTGGGTCGGCCAGCGGCCGGGCTGGACGGAACCATTCGCGTTCTGCCGGAACGGAAACCAGCGCCAACTCGGGATAGCGCAATGCCGTCAAGGCCCCGCCGAAGACGACTCCGGTGTCGAGGCAGATCGTGTTGTTGACCCACCGCGCGCTCGCCACCGGAGTGTGGCCGTAGACCACGCGCGCGGCACCGCGATAGTCGAGCGCCCAAGGCAGCCGGATCGGCAGACCGTATTCATCCACCATGCCGGTGGTCGCGCCATAGAGAGCAAAGGAGCGCGCGCCGCCGGAGTCACTGCCGTGATACTGCTCCGCCAGGCCCGCGTGCGCCACGACCAGGCGACCCTCGTCGAGGATCAGGTGGAACGGCATACGATCCATAAAGTCCATGGCCCGGCGCCGGAAGTCTTCGCTCTCCAGTCCCAACTGCGCCAAGGATTCCGCCAGTCCGTGCGACACCCGGACGTGGGCTCCGCGCAAGGCCCGGAGCAACTTCGCTTCGTGGTTTCCCTTGACGGACAACGCATTTCCCGCCGCCGCCATCCCCATCACGAGGCGGAGGACTCCCGGGGTGTCGGGCCCACGATCGACCAGGTCGCCGACGAAGACCGCGACCCGGCCATGCGGGTGCCGCGCATCGACGGCACCCTCCGCAGCGAACTCCAGCCGATAACCGAGCCGGTCAAGGAGCGTATGCAGCTCGCTCGCGCACCCGTGCACGTCGCCGACGAGGTCGAAGGGCCCCGCAGGCGGGACGGCGCGGCTCACGACCGTTCGTCGGGGTCACCCGGCGACCCCTCGGCTGCCGCCCCCGCATCCGCGAGGTCAGGACCTGACTTCTCGCCCTCGCGATCGTCATCGGTGAGTTCGGCAAGCCAGTGGATGCCCGGCCATTGCATGGCCGAAAGTTGCAACGCCGTCCATTGCATGCTCGGCCATTGCATCGCCGGCATCGCCCGCAACTCGTCGCACACCAGGTCACGCATGCGCAGGATCTGGCGCGCATACTCCGCGAGCAGCGGATGCAAGCGCTCTCCTTCGGCCGGTGGGGTCAAGCGCAGGTGCTGCCCGCTGAGTGCCACTTCGACATCCAGAATGCCGCCGCCGGCACGATGCACCTGCATCTCACCCAGCTTGCCGAGGATCTTCAAGGGCGCCGGATTGTTCGCGGCCACCTCGGTCAGCAGGTGGGTGATCCCGAGCGGCGCGTGCTCACACAAGCGTTGGGCCAGAATCGTGGCGATGCCACGCCCATGCCATTCGTCCTTGACCGTGAACGCGATATCCGCCGTGTCCGGCATGCCCGGATAGCGCACCATCCGCCCAATACCGACTGGTTGGAGTCGGTTGCCCTCCTGCACGAAGGCCACGAGGGCGACGTGGTCGATGCCGTCGACGTCATCGACGAGGCGCTCAAGCATCGACGAACTCAACTCCGGTGTCGCAGAGAGGAATCGATTGCGCTTCGACTCCGGCGAGAGGCCGAGATATCCCTCGGCAACCGCCTCACGATCCTGAGGCAACAAGGCACCGATGCGCACGCGGGTGCCGTCCCGCAGCACGTCGCGCTGCGGATATGCGGCGAAGCGATCGCTGCGCGCGCTCACCGACTGCGAAACCATCAACCTTCTCCCGTCGTGGACGTCATCCAAGAGGCTAAGCCGCCGCCCGCCCTCTCAACGAACACAGCACGCCGGCCATTTCGGCGTTGCCACCGCACGCGACGCCCTGAACAGGGGAAACACTCGGGAGGTCGCCATGATTCGTTTGTGACACAGTGACATTCGGCACGTTCTCGCAGCCCAGAGGTCCAGGACAGCCACGAGGAGCAGACCAGGGCAAGGCCGCACGGGTGCGCGCAGGCGGCATACTCTCGGCATGGACTTCAGCGATCGCGCCGCCACCTGGGACGATGACCCGGAGAAGGTGAGGAACGCCCGTGAGGTCGCCGCAGCCATTCGCCGCAATCTGACCTTGACTGGCAGCGAGCGGGTGCTCGAGTTCGGCGCGGGCACCGGCCTGCTCAGCCGCGAGCTCCGGGATGAGGTTGCCGGCATCCTGATGACCGATGCCGCCGCCGGCATGGTCGAGGTCGCCCGCCGACGCATCGCCGAACTCGGCGCCGAGGACCGGCTGCAAGCAGCCCTCTTCGACCCGACGAGCAGGGACGCCGACCCGGGCACCTTCGATGTCATATGGAGCATGCTCGCCCTCCACCACGTCCCGGACATGGAGCAGGCGTTGGTTCGACTGCGGGGGCTGCTCGAACCCGGCGGCCGGCTCGCGCTTGCGGATCTGGACGAGGACCCGGGCGGATCCTTCCATCAGGCGCATGGCGACTTCCACGGTCACGACGGCTTCGACCGACACCGGCTCGCGCATGCGCTGAAGCGAATCGGCTTCCGCGACATCGCTTTTGACACCGCGACGGAGGTGACCAAGGAGGTCGACGGCGCGCAGCGCAGCTATCCGGTCTTCCTCGTCACGGCGACCAACCCCGGCTGACCGACCTCCCGGGCTGGGCAGGGCGCTGGCTACCCGACATACTCCGCGAGGTGCTTGCCCGTCAGTGTGGCGGCCTCGCCGACCAATTGAGCGGGCGGGCCCTCGAAGACCACGCGACCGCCGTCATGACCCGCACCGGGGCCGAGGTCGATGATCCAATCGGCGTGTGCCATGACGGCCTGGTGGTGCTCGATCACGATGACCGACTTGCCCGCGTCGACGAGCCGGTCGAGCATGCCGAGCAAGTTCTGCACATCAGCGAGGTGCAGGCCGGTGGTTGGCTCGTCGAGGACATAGATGTCACCCTTGTCGGCCATTTGCGCGGCGAGTTTCAGCCGTTGCCGCTCCCCGCCAGAGAGGGTGGTCAGGGGCTGACCGAGGGTGACATAACCCAGGCCCACGTCATACATGCGGGTCAGAATCTTGTGCGCCGCAGGCGTTCTCGCCTCACCCTCGCCGAAGAAGGCGACGGCCTCGGAGACGGGGAGGTTGAGCACCTCGGCGATATTCTTCCCGCCGAAGGTGTAGTCCAGCACGAAGGGCGCGAAGCGCTTGCCCTCGCATTCCTCGCAGGGCGTGGCCACCCCGGCCATCATCACCAGGTCCGTATAGATGACGCCCGCGCCATTGCACGTCGGGCAGGCGCCCTCGGAGTTTGCGCTGAAGAGCGCCGGCTTGACGCCATTGGCCTTGGCGAAGGCCTTGCGGATCGGCTCGAGCAGGCCGGTGTAGGTCGCGGGATTGCTGCGCCGCGAGCCCTTGATCGCACCCTGGTCGACCACGACGACGTTATCGCGGGTCGCCACCGAGCCATTGATCAGCGAACTCTTGCCCGAACCGGCAACCCCCGTCAAAACCACGAGCTGCCCGAGCGGGATGTCGACGTCGACCGACTGCAGATTGTTCTCCGTCGCCCCGCGGATCTCCAGGGCGCCGGAGCGATTGCGCACGGAAGCCTTCAGGCCCGCCCGGTCATCGAGATGGCGTCCGGTGAGGGTGGCGCTTGCGCGCAGCCCGGCGAGGTCACCTTCATACACAATCTCCCCGCCGGCGGTGCCCGCCCCGGGACCGAGGTCGACGATGTGGTCGGCGATGGCGATCGTCTCCGGCTTGTGCTCGACGACGAGCACCGTGTTTCCCTTGTCCCGCAACGCAATCAGCAGGTTGTTCATCCGCTGTATGTCGTGGGGGTGCAGCCCGATCGTCGGCTCGTCGAAGACATAGGTGACATCGGTGAGGGCCGAACCGAGGTGGCGGATCATCTTGATCCGCTGCGCCTCACCGCCGGAGAGCGTGCCCGAGGAGCGGTCCAATGAGAGATAGCCGAGACCGATCTCGACGAAAGAGTCGAGCGTCTCTTGCAGCCCGGCGAGCAGGGGGGCGACGGAGTCATCCGTGATGGCCCGCACCCATTCGGCGAGATCGCTGATCTGCATCGCGCAGGCATCGGCGATATTGATGCCCTTGATCTTGGCGGAGCGGGCCCGCTCGTTGAGCCGGGTTCCCCCGCAGTCCGGGCACTTCTGGAAGACGACGGCCCGGTCGACGAAGGCGCGAATGTGCGGCTGCATGGCCTCACGGTCCTTGGACAGCATCGACTTCTGGATCTTGGGGATCAGGCCTTCATAGGTGATGTTGATGCCGTCGACCTTGATCTTCGTCGGCTCCTTGTAGAGCAGGTCGGCCAGCTCGCGCTTGGTGTACTTCTTGATCGGCTTGTCGGGGTCGAAGAAGCCGCTGGTCAGATAGATGCGGCCGTACCAGCCGTCCATCGAATAGCCGGGAATCGTCAAGGCGCCCTCGCGCAGGGACTTCTCCTCGTCATACACGGCCGTGAGGTCGAAATCCGAGACCTTGCCGACGCCCTCGCAGCGCGGGCACATGCCGCCCTGGATGCTGAACTCGCGGCGCTCCTTGACCTCCATGCCGCCCTTGGTCATCGTCACCGCGCCCGCACCGGAGATCGAGGCGACATTGAAGGAGAACGCCTTGGCGCTGCCGATGTGCGGAGATCCCAAGCGGGAGAACAGAATCCGCAGCATTGCATTGACATCGGTCACGGTGCCGACGGTGGAGCGAATGTTGGCACCCATCCGCTCCTGGTCGACGATGATCGCGGTCGTCAGGCCCTCAAGGTGGTCGACATCGGGGCGCGCCAGGGTCGGCATGAAGCCCTGGACGAAGGTCGAATAGGTCTCGTTGATCATTCGCTGCGACTCGGCCGCGATGGTGGCAAAGACCAGGGAGGACTTGCCCGAGCCGGAGACGCCGGTGAAGACGCTGAGGCGCCGCTTCGGCAGGACGAGGCTGACGTCCTTGAGGTTGTTCTCCCGCGCCCCGTCGACCCGGATCTGGTCGTGTGCATCGGCCGTATGACGGGTGGCCGGGTCAGAAGTCGTGCTCGCCATTCGTGCGCTCTCCATCAACGATTCGTGCCGCCGGGCGGGTCTCGCGCACCCGGCTGGGGTCGGAATAGCGTAATGGCGCCCGCGCCCGCCTCTCGACGCAACTCAGCTTGTGCTTCCCGCGCTGCGCGCAGGACCCAGCCGGGGGCGCGCCCGTCGAGAGGACACTCTGGGGTCGTCGAAAGGACACTCTGGCCCCGTCGAAAGGGCACTCCGAGGCCGTCTGGGTCAGAGTGTCCTTTCGACGGTGGTCTGGGCGGGGATGGGGGTGAGGGCAGCGTGCGGGGCGGCCTCGATGGACGGGCGGGCACGCAGGTTGCGGATACCAGGAACCGACAACGAGGCGGCGCTCGTCACGACCATCACCGCCGCGCAGACCACGAGCACGTGATGCGCTCCGAAGGCATCCGCGGCCGGGCCCGCCGCGATGATGCCGAGGGGGCCGAGGGCGAGGGAGCCCAGCGCGTCATACGAACTCACCCGAGACAGCGACTCCTTTGGGATCTCGCGCATCATCGTCGTCTGCCACAAGATCCCTAGCAGTTCGAACGCCATACCGAGCCCGAAGCTGGCGACCGCAATCGCCGCCAGCGGGGCGTGCAAGCCGAGCAGGAGATAGGGCGGGGCGCCGAGGAAGCTCAGCGCGACGACGGCGCGGACGGGGAAGGTCGGGCGCCAGCGCATCGCCAGCACGCCGCCGAGGATCAAACCAAAGGATTCGACGGTGAGGATCACCGACCAGGCGCCGGCACCGCCGAGCGCCTCCTTGGCCACCACGGGACCAAGCACGAGGTGGGCCGCCTGCCACACCATGACGAATGCCGAGAATTGCAGGACGCACACCCAAAGCCAAGTGCGAGAACGGAATTCGTCCCACCCAGCACGCAGTTCCGCGAGCGCCGAGGGTCCGGCCCCGTCGGCGATGACGGGTTCGAGACCAAGCCGGGAGAGGAAGACACCCGCGACGGCGAAGGCCAGACCCGCGGCGATCAACGCCCAACCACCCCCGATGGCGACGACCACGATGCCGCCGGTGACCAGCCCCGCGACGCGGGCCGCATTGCCGGCCAGGCCGATCAGCGCGTTGCCGTCCTGCAGCGAAGCGGTCGGCACGACCTGGGGCACGATCCCCGTCAATGCGGGCCACACCAGGGCTCCGAACATCCCTGCCAGGAAGGCCACGCTCATCAATCCGAGCACCGGCGCGTGGCCGGTCATCAGCATGAGCCCGAGCACCATATGCAGCACGGCATTGGCCCATTCCGCGACCTGCAGCACCCGATCGCGGGGATAGCGATCGGCGATCACGCCGCCGACGAGGGTGAAGAGCACCAGGGCGATCGACTCGGCGGCCAGCACGACCGAGAGGGTGGTCGCGGTGGCGCCCGGCAAGTCGAGGATGCCGAACGCGAGCGCGACCGGCGCGAAGGACATGGCGAGCATCGAGATGGTGCGCGCGCTCAGCAGGACGACGAATCGGCGGTCCTGCCACAACAGCGCACGCGTCGAGGCCATCTAGCGACGGTAGACCTGCCTGCGCATCGCCCGCCAGCTGATTTGCGTCCGGCCCCGGGGCGCATCAATCCGTTGTCTCTGTTGTGCCCGAGAGCGGCCCCCCACCACCCGTCTGCTGCCAGAGTGCCCTTTCGACGGGGTCAGAGTGCCCTTTCGACGGGGACAGAGTGCCCACTCCCGCGCTGCGCGCAGGACCCAGACGGGGTCAGAGTGCCCACTCCCGCGCTGCGCGCAGGACCCAGACGGGGTCAGAGTGCCCACTCGACGGGGGTGGGGGCGCTCGGGGCGCTCGGGGCGCTATGGCCGCTCCAGTGGAGGGCGACGAAGGTGCCGTGCACCTCGTGGACGGCAATCTGCATACCAAAGATGTCGGCGAGGGCCGGTGGAGTCATGACCTGCTCCGGCGGGCCGTCGACGACCACCCGGCCGTCGCGCATGCCGACGATCCGGTCTCCATAGGCCGCCGCGACATTGATGTCGTGCAGCACCAGCACCACGGTGCGGCCAAGCTCGTCCGCGGCGCGGCGCAGCAATTGCATCGTCGCTGCCGAGTGCACGAGGTCGAGATTGTTCAGCGGCTCGTCAAGCAACACATATTCGGTGTCCTGCGCAAGGACCATGGCAATGAACGCGCGCTGCCGCTGACCCCCGGAGAGCTCGTCGAGGAAGCGGTCGCGCAGGTCGCCGAGCGCGACATACTCCAGACACTGTTCGACGATCGCATGGTCCTCCGGGCGCAGGCGACCCCTGCTGTACGGAAAGCGGCCGAAACGGACGAGGTCGATCACGCTCAGCCGCGCCGAGATCCGATTGTCCTGCCGCAGCACCGCCAGCCGCTGCGCGACCTGTGACGGATCGGCGGTGGCCACGTCCATACCGTCGAGGCAGACCTGCCCCGACGTCGGCGTGAGCAGGCGTGCGATGGCCGACAAGAGCGTCGACTTGCCCGCCCCATTGGCCCCCACGAGGGCAGTCACCTGCCCGGGTGGCAGGTCGATGCCGATGTCGTCGAGCACCTTGCTGCTCGGGTGGTAGGCGTGAGAGAGATCGCGCACGGTGATCACAGGCGCACCGCTTTCAGAAGCAGGAGAAGGAAATACAGTCCGCCGACCAGGTTGACGATGACGGAGAGCGTGGTGTTCAAGGCAAAGACGTGGGTCACGATCAGTTGTCCCCCGACCGTGCAGATCACCCCGACCGCCGCCGCAGCGGGGACCAGGATCGTATGCCGATGGGTCGGGACCACCTGCCGGGTCAGGTTCGCCACGAGGAGCCCCAGAAAGAGCATCGGCCCAACGAGGGCCGTGGCGGTCGCGACCAGCAGGGTCACCAGGAGCAGGGCCCTGGTGACCGCGCGGTGATAGTCGAGCCCCAGCCCGAGCGCCGCATCGCGCCCGAGGTCGACAACATCCAAGGACCGCAGCATTGGGACCAGCGCGACCAAGCCCACGCTGGTCACCGCCGCGGTGACGAGGAGAAGCTGGAGGTTGACCGTGTTGAAGCTCGCGAATAGGACCGTCTGTAGGGTCAGATAGTCATCGGGGCTGAGCATCCGCGAGGCCAGCGTCGCGAGCGACGAAAAGAGTGCCCCGATGACGATCCCGACCAGGACCAGGACGAAGAGATTGCGGCTGTGCGCGCGAAAGAGCCAGCGAAAGAGGATCAGCCCGAAAAGTGCCAACAGGCCGGTGTTGAGCAGGAACCGCTCGGGAATTCCCATGAGCTGCAAGGCGGTTGGGCCGAGCGTGAAGACGATCACGGTCTGGATGAAGACATAGAGAGCGTCGAATCCCATCACCCCCGGCGTGAGGATGCGGCTGCCCGCGATCGTTTGGAAGACCAGAGAGGAGGCGCCGATCGCGGCACCGACCACCACCAGCGCAGCCAGTTGCCGGCTGCGCAGATCCAGGGCATACGACCAACTCGCCTCGACATCGATCACGAGATAGGCGAGCATCGCCAGCGCGACGGCGACGCCGAGCCCGAGCACCGTATGCCGCACCCGCCCCATTCGCACCGCCTCTGGCACAGAGACGGCGCTCACCGGGTTGCCCCCGGTCGCCGGCTCGCCCGCAGGATCAACCAGATGAAGACCACAGCCCCGATCACCCCGGCGATGGTGGCGACCGGGATCTCATACGGGAAGCGGATGATGCGCCCCACGACATCGCAGACCAGGACGAAGCCAGCGCCGGCCAGGGCCGTGATCGGCAAGGTGCGCCGGACGTGGTCGCCGAAGAACATCGAGACGACATTAGGCACGATCAGGCCGAGGAAGGGGATCACCCCCACGACCACGACGACGACGGCGGCCATCACCGAGACGACGATCAGGCCGACCCGCAGGATCACGTCATAGCTGACGCCGAGTCCCGTCGCGAACTCCTTGCCCATCCCGACGACGGTGAAACGATCGGCGAAGAGATAGCCGATGATCCCCACCGCGAGGACCAGATAGAGCGGCTCATATTGCCCGGCCAGCACCGCGCTGAACGATCCGGTCGTCCAGATCTCCAAGAGCTGCAACAGATCTCGTTGATAGGCGATGAAGACGGTGATGGCCGAGAGCACCCCGCCATACATAATCCCCACCAGGGCCACGACGATCGGATCCGAATAGCGGATGTGTTGCAGGATCGTCAGGAAGCCTGCGGTCCCCGCGATCGAGACGACGATCGCGAAGCCCATCTTCGCCAGCAAGGAGAGACCAGGCAGCGCCAAGGTGGCGATGAGGACGCCGAGGACGGCTGCCTCCACCGTGCCCGAGGTCGAGGGTGAGACGAAGCTGTTCTGGGTGATCCGCTGCATGATGAGCCCCGCGACGGCGAGCGCCGCGCCGGAGAGCAGGATCGCGATCATGCGCGGCAACCGCGTGGTGCGCAACAGCAGCCACTGGCGCTCGTCGGGGCTGAACATCTCGTGCACGGGGATCGGGATCACGCCGATTGCGAGCGAGAGATAGGCCGCGACGGCCAGCACCACGCAACCGGCGATCAACCAGGTGGTGGTGCGGCCGGCGGCACCGGGCGGCATCCTCACTGCTGGTGGGTCACAACGCCTTCGAGACGTCATCGACCATCTGCTGCCACGAGGAGGGCGCACTGCTCGCGAGGTACCAGGAGAAGCCGTCGATCTCGACGATCTTCTTGTCCTTCGCAGCGGTGGTCGCATTCACGAGGCCGTTGTCCAGCACTTGCAAGGCAGGGGTCTGCTTCTCCCCGATGGCCTTGGCGCGGTCGAGGACGAAGATGGCGCCGGGGTCGTACTGCAAGAAGAACTCTTGCGTGACCTCGTCACCGTGGCCGCCCTCGTCCTTCAGAGGCGCGGAGGTCGGGTGGAAGCCGAAGTCGGCCCACACCGCGCCGAAGCGGGAGCCGGGACCATAGGCACCGACGGTGCCATCCGAGACCTGCACCACCATGGCGGTGGTGCCGGAGGCCGCGGCCTTGGTGCGCACCTGCTCGATCTGGGTGCCGATGCCGTCCATGAGGGCCTTGGCCTCGGTGCTCTTGCCGAAGATCTCGCCGAATTGCGCGACCCGCTGGGAGGTCAGTTCGAAGGTCTGGGCCGGGTCCTCAGCGCGCACGGACATGTCGAGCACGACCGGCGCGACCTTCTCCAGCTCCGCCACGACCTCGGGCGTGCCGCTGCGAGAGCCGACGATGACCAGGTCCGGATCCATCGCCTCGATCGCCTCATAATCGGGCTCGAAGACCGTGCCGACGACCTTGGCCTTGCTCGTCGCGGACAGGTCGTCCGGCAGTCCCCCGGGAGACTGCGCCACGCCGTCGACCTCGATCCCGAGGTCGTTCAGCGTGCGGACGGCGGACCAGTCGAGCGCGATGACCGTCTCGGGGTTGGTGGCGAGATTGACCGTGCGGTTCTGCGAGTCGGTGATCGAGATGGTGCCCGCGGCGGCTGCGGATGACGACGCCGAACTCGAACTCGACGATCCAGTGCTCGTGGTGGAGGCAGTGGTGCTGCCGCCATCGCCGCAAGCGCCGAGCGTGACGATGGCGGCCACCGCGGCAATGGTCGTGGCCGAACGACTCTGAATCATGGCGTCTCCTCGCTGATCTTGTTGTGCCAGTGGCACTTTGGGTGGGGGGAGCGCCATCCGCGCACGATTTCCCTGCGTCCGCGAGCGGCGCTCCCCCGTCACTCGATCCCTACGGACGAGTTAGGTGAGCCTTACCTAACTGCCTGTCACTTGTCCACTTGGCGGCGCGTCGCCGCGTCCGAGGCGTGAGACGGCGCGCCCCCGTAGGGTGATCGGATGACCCCTGACCCGAGCCACCAGGGCCGCCCCGCGAGCGAGGAGAGCACGGGGGCGGGCGAGTTGCCCCTGCTCTTCATTGCCCCGCACCAGGACGACGAACTCTTGTCGATGGGGGCAGCGATCAAGGCCGCCGTCGCGCAAGGCCGCGAGGTAACCGTGCTGATCGTCGGGCGCGGCAACAAGTCCGTCGTCCGCACCCGAGACCTGCCCGTGCTGCTCGGCTATATCCCGAGCGAATGGGAGTTCGCGCGCGTGCGGGATCGCGAATTTCGTTGGTGCG
>Ga0209277_10000782_pt1 | contig 15946 bp, 27 predicted proteins | sample JI81AbrownDNA_FD_187503 | JGI IMG/M metagenome (GOLD analysis project Ga0209277, IMG submission 187503) | Wastewater effluent complex algal communities from Wisconsin, to seasonally profile nutrient transformation and Carbon sequestration -... | ecosystem: Engineered > WWTP > Effluent > Algae... | reverse complement strand
CAATATCATGGGAGACTCATACCGAGTCACTCAAGAGATCATGGACTCACTCCAGATGGAGACAGGCATCAATAGCAACCAACTTGGCGTACAGAGTTCAGGGTCCCAAACACTCGGAGAGGTCAAACAGATACAAGAAAACGCCAATATACGTTTTGGTCTCACTGCAATAACCGCCGAGAGATCAGACAAGGAGTTTTGGCGAGATATATGGTTTCGCTCTTACAAAGAGTTTTTCTCCAAGACAGATCGAAAGTTTGCTCGTATCACTTCATCTATAGACGGGGCAAAGACGCTCGAACTCACCAAAGAGGACTTCCTCTCGATCGAAGATGCGAATGTGCGCATCGAGTCAAAGCGGAAATATGAGAGCGAGCGAAAGCAACTCGCTATGCAACTCGAAGCAAAGCTCTCTATCATGGAGGCAAACCCAAACACTCCACGTATATCTCTCGACTCAATGAGACGAAAGATACTCAAGCTCCAAGGATTTAGCCGAGGAGATATACAGGTAATCGCCCCATACACACCCGATGAGATGGACGCTCGCAATATTGCAAAGCTCCTGAGTGAAAATGATATGAGTGCAGCACAAATCAGGAATATGGAAGAGGATCATATGACCTATCTCGTCGTCTTCCAGTCGGCTATCGATACACCAGCCAAGATGACAGCGATCGAGATGCGAAAGCGAGCCTATATCGAGTCAGGGCAATCCAAAAAGCAAGAAGTCTGAGGTGGAATAGCTAATTCATCCGCCAATCAGATGGTAGCACAATCATTATCTAACCAAGAATAACTATGTTTATCCCTTATGTACAAATAGCACGAGACTTACGGGCGTTCGAGAACTCACTCTCTGGACTCTATCTCAATCTGCAAAAAGCCCCAATCTTTATTGAGTCTTGCAAGGCTGAAATTGAGCGAGCCAAGACAGAAGAGGAAGGAGAGAAGCAGACAAACATCATAAAAGCCCATCAAGACCAAATCAACGAGCACGAACGAGAGATGAAAAACTCTCGAGCGATGATTGAGAATATGCTCAAGATGCGAGAAGAAATCAAGGATGCATACTTCTCAGGGTGGCAGTCCATCATCTTACTTTTTATCCGATAGTATATGAATACAGGCTATACCGACGGTGCTCTAGACATCCACCGACAAGAGATGGGTCAATACACAGCTGAGGAGATCGTCCGCAACTTCTACGGACTCTGCAAGCGTAAAGAAGTAGATGACAAAGGCAATGTGACCGATGTGGACGATGATATGCGCAATGATCAAGCTCTGCGAAAGGCTTGAGTCTATGACTACTATATCCTCCATAAAGAGGCACTTGAGCGATACGGAGTGAGTGAAGAGACAATGCTTAGATTATTCCCCTATGTCCAATTTAACAAAAAAGCAGTCGTTGCACCTACAGAGGCTCCTATCGAGTGAGGACTTCCGAGTGTATCAGGAGATGCTGATGCAGGAGGAGAGACTACTGGACCAAAGTCTCCAGCCAAGCGCACACGATCTAGCACTACAAGTGCAAAAGCGTAATACCTACCGAGAGATCATCCATCTCCCCGAAAAGCTCCTCGAAGTTTATAAAGAAGCTGAGAGGATAGCAGAGAGCCAAGGATCCGCCACTCATCCATACTAGATATGGGTGAGGATCGGGCACTTGCCCCATTAGCAGTGAAGGCTGCATAATAACCCTTTTATGACCACACAAGAAAGCGACGAGCTTATTCTTCAAGCTCTTATGCCCGAGTCAGGCACAAGTGACTCAAACGATGACCAAGACATCGAAAATGATCTTGATGAGCCTGATGAGTCAGAAGATGAGGACGATGAGTCCGCTCTAGACATCGACGACAAAGAGGCTGATGATACTCCAACGCCTCCAGCGGAGCAGAAGAAATCATCAAATATCGTGAAAGTACTCTCTGAGCGAAACCAGCTCAAGGCTCGTGTTAAAGAGCTAGAGGAGAAATACGAAAGCACCTCAGTGAAGGACATGAAATCAATACATGAGATGAAAACGCAAGAAATGATTGAGGAAGCGTTTTTCTTCCGAGAAAATCCTGATGCCGAACTCGCTAAAGACGAGATCAAGGAACTCGCAGAAAATCACAATCTCGATCTCAAGACAGCGTTTGCCTTGTATCGGACACTTGATCCACAAGAGAGCGCGAAAAGGGAGGCAAAAAAATACTCCGTCACTGGCACCTCGTCGAAGAAGTCCGCCTCGCTCAAGGCAGATGACTTCTCTCCTGAAAATCTAGCTCGATTTGATCAGCTCGTGAAATCAGGAAAGGTACGAGTGTAGTGATGGGGTAAATACCCATTTACTAAAAAACAATGCGAACCACTGCAACTATCGGAGCTGGATACCTCCAGACATACCTCAAGAAAGAGGTAATCGAAAACCTCGAGCCAAACCTCTACTTCGCTCCATATGGTAAAAAAAATACCATGGGTGACGGATACTTCACAATGAGCTGGCCGCGAGTGGCTAAACTCACGCGAACTATCGCTCAGGCAACCCTCACAGAAGGAGTCGTCCCAACAGATACGGATATCACATTTAGCACCATCTCGGCGACTCCTGTCCAGTATGGTATCTATGCGAAGATCCCTGATATGCTCATCAAGACATCTCCAACGAACATTATCGCTGATGCTGGTAGTGTAATCGGTGCAAATATGGGTCGAATTATAGATAAAGTAATACAAGCCGAGCTTCTCAATGGTGCTAACACTATCCTCCCAGCAGGACGAGCTAGCCGAGCCTCAATCATTGGAAGTGACCTCATCACTGGTGCGATGATCGCTAATACTACAACAAAGCTCCGAAGCCTCAATGCAAGCCCTATCTCACAAGGATGCCTCTACGGTATTTGTCACAGCCTTGTTGCGGGAGATATCCGAAATACCTCTTCTGGGCTTTGGATCGAGGCGAATAAGTACACAACCAATGAGACTATCCTCAACGGAGAAGTTGGAAAACTCGCTGGTATCCGATTTATGGAGACTCCAAACATTGACACTATTGCGTCTACAACAACTGTGTACCCAACATATGTGTTTGGCAAGGACGCATACGGCATCGCAGACTGGCAGAATATGGAAACATACTACAAGCCAGTCGGATCAGCTGGATCTGCTGACCCAATGAACCAGATCGCCACTGTCGGTGCTAAGGTCTCATTTGCTGCTAAGATCCTCAATAACGACGCTCTTGTCCGTATCGAGTCCGCTGCTACCTCTGTCTAGCTGATAGCTACTGCACTGTAACTACCCTTTTGGGTGGTTATGTCTAGTCACTATCCACTATGAACGCACAACTAATCATCGCCACTTGGCGCACTCGGTGCCAAAATGTCACGACTCAAGAGTTTAGTGACGCGAACGCCCTCAACCTCGCTAATATCGCCTATCAGCTCACGATCGGGACTCTCCGATCTCGGGTAAATGAGGACTTTGGGGCGGATCTTTTTGTGCGTGATCTCATCGCTGGACAGTCAGAGTATTCCTTTGATACTCGCGGAGACGATGCAAACCTCCGCACACCGATCAATAAGGTCACAAAGGTGGCACTCAAGTATCGAGATGATAGTGGGTATCACTTCGCTGATGTATTCTCTACTTCCACGCAGGAGGAAGATGACACCAAGCTCGCAACGAGTGTCCCAGCAAGCTCCCCACTCTATAAAATCTCGGACTACTCGATCAGCATCTACCCAACACCGACCGAGACAGTCGCCTGAGGACTCAAGGTGTATGGACTCTACGATCCGATCCCTCTCACACTCGCAACAGAAGAAGCGAACATCATGATCCCTCCATCTCATCACTGGGTCATCACTTCTCACATGCGATGGCTCTACTACGAAGCTATCAAACAGGAAAATGAGAGATCTACCGCCTACAATCAAGCACTCATAGACGAGACTCGCATGGTCACGGAACTCTCCAACCGCACCAACGGTCAAATCATCCAAACTGCCCCACCACTTAAATTTTTCTCCTAGTATGTTCAACGATTTCAGCAACTGATTATCCGAGACCAGAGAAACCATGTGACAGGGGTATTTTTGGGACTCAAAAGCCGTCGAGACACGCCTATCCACTGGTGTCAGACTCGCAAAACACAAAGTCATCCGAGAGTGGGGAGCATTTAGCCCGATTGGTGGCAATATAGAGAATAATCAAGTCATGTACCTCGGGAAGTATGGATGACTCTCTAACCACGACTATTTTGCTATCACCAGACAATGTCAGATCTACCGATACGATGTGTGAAACCCATCAGACTTTACTTCGTATGCCAATAGCTTCCCGTCTGGACAAGTAGTGACAGACGCGGTAGAGACACCAAGATGAGTGTATACATTCACCGAGACATCGTGAACAAGCTCGGCAACATCGTGCAAGGTCTACTACACAGCAAAAACGGTGGTGTCTAATCGTGAGACGCTTGACTATGGAACCGCGAATGTAAACCCAGAGCGAATCACCTTTACTCACAACAACACAGGAAACTGGCATATAAAAGGCAAGAAATTTGCCACGCTCCTCGATAATCAAGCGCTCATGTGGGCAAGCTACTCAAGCGATGGGAAGACGAGTATCTATCTCGAAGACTATGAGGCACTCCTCCCACTCGTGACACAGGCAGTCAGCCCAGTCGATACTCTTCCAGGAATATGTACAGGAATATCGACACAAGGCGGAGTCGTGTATGTGTATATGACGGATCGGGTATTCTACTACGATATCGCCTCCCTTCTCCAAGGACGAGCAAACGAACTCATCCCGACTGGATCAATCAGCACAGACTTCAAGATATACGATGTACTCTCTGGTACAAGCGCCGACTGGGTAATGACTAATAATGGAGTCTATCAGCGCTCAGGCTTGCAATTTACTCTTATGAGTGGGATCGTCGCTTGATTATTCAGATGATGGAGCTATGGGTCCCCCCTCATCGAAGCTCTCTCGAGGGAAGAGGGAGAAGGGAACAAACTCACGACTTATGGGCGAAAAAACAACTTCTTCCGTGGTGGCTTCGTCGGATCAGAATATATAGACGGATCAATAGAGACTGTCTACTCCTATAATGATCTCTATGCCTACTATCGCTCATCGGATAATAAGATGATCCTCGCACAGAAGACGAATCAGACAGGAGGACTCAGTGTAGATATGCCTGGATACTATCCACTCACAGAGAATATCGACTACCTCGGGGAATACTGCCCAACAGGGTCAATCACTTCGTGTAGGATACAAACAAACGATCTCCAGCAAGACCTCAGGCTCAAAGCACTCAATGTCTCTTTTCTCCTCAATGGCGGACGAATACAAGTCGAGATGAGAAGCAACCTCAATGAGTCGTGGCAAGAGATCGGAGACTATATCGCCTCTGATTTTGATTTCTCAGGCGGTGCGAAAATCACAGCAAATCAATTTCCAAATAGAAAATTCAACTGGCTCCAGCTCAGAGTCACACTCTCAACTCTTCTTGGTGATAGCTCGAGAAGCCCGATATTTTACGGCATAACTCCAGAATATGAAGCAATGAACTAAACGGAGTGTCTCGATGGACTCAACCCCAACAGATATAACACCTGGAATAAGCACCCAAAAGCTCCAACCAAGCAACCTCTCAGCTCTCTCGGGCATCATCGCTCGGTCTATCAGCACAACCACCCGATTTGACCTACCAATCGAAGCGAAATCTGCAACGATCATCGCACAAAGAGGATCAACCCTCTCTGTCGGGGCAATCTCGCTCTCGGAAGCTGGGAGTGCCTGGACAGATGACACGGTCGATGGTGGATCAGGCTGAGCAAGTCTCTCATCTCCCATATCTGGTATCTCATGAGTCTCTGTCGAGATGAGACCACGGGCGGTCATCGTCACACTCTCAAACACCACTAACATTATAATCCATTATCACGCATAATATGGCACGCCAATGAACGGCTAAGCAGGCTCTCGAAGCCCAGAAGCAGGAGCAAATCAATGCAGCTGTACCAGCTACCCCAGCTACTCCTCCAGCTACACCAACTCCCACCACAACAGCGCCAAACCCACAAGATACCCTCACAGGATCGGGAGTCGCGAGTGATCGGGTCAAAGCGGTCGTATCGGCACGGACTCCAGCACCTCAAGCACCGCAGAGTGTCGTTCCTCCTGCCCCTGCTCCCACTCCTACTCCTCAGACAATCCAACAGCCTGCATGGAACTACGGAACAGCGGAAAATCCCGTCTATGCGCAAACTCCTCAAGCCCCCGAATCGAAACCTGTCCAAACTCAGCCAGTCACGACAGAAGTTGGACGAGAACAAGCATTTGGACAGCTTGCTAAACAACCAGAAGCCCAAACACGCCAAGCAGAGCTAAAAAGCGTGCGTGAAAACCTCAAGGATGACTCAGGAAAACAGCTTTGGGACAATATGGCGTCTATCTCTGCAAGTAATCCCAACCTCCTCCAAGATCGAAACGCTTATAATCAGGCATTTGGCTACGACGGAAAGGACGCAGGAGAAAAGGCTATGGTCGACTCCTACTGGAGATCCACACGACCGAAGAGTGAGGATATATACCGCTCTCTCGAGTCAGGGCAATGAGTACCACAAAGATCCCTTGGGACAAGCGAGGCGGTCGAGGCTATCGAACGAAAATCGGAGCTGACCAAGTACGAAAACCTCAATCCATACCAACTCTCGAAGCTCATCGGAAGCGAGCTGATCCCATGATCTCAAGTCTATAATGATCTATCGACTAAAAATCCAAGTCTCATAACCAATGCGACAAAGCTCGCGCAAATAAATCTACCAGTCACAAACCAGATCGCGCCAAAGACCAACTGGCAAGATGCCATATCGCAAATGATGCAGAAGTCACCGACTATGCAGGATCCAATGACGGTGGAGAAGATCATGAACTCTGACCCTGCTATATCCCAAAAAACAAACGAGGTCAACCAGTACGACAATCAAATAAACGAACTGACACAACAGCAGAAAAACCTTCTCGCGAATGTGACGGAGCGGTACAAGGGAACTGGGGCAAGCAAGGCAACGATCAACGCTCGCTATCTCTCAGAGAGTCGTGATCTCACGGATCAGCTCGCACTCCTCACAGCACAAAAAAACAGTGCCAGCCTCGCTCTGACGACACTCATCCAAAATGGAAAGGATAACTACGAGATGTCCCGACAAAGTAGACTCGATGCAGAGGCATCATACTACAAGAATATGGACGCCATGATGCAGATGACTCAGATGGGGATGCAACAGGAAAACCTCGAGTATCAGCGAGCACAGGAGGCGATCAATCGGGACCTCCAGCAGATGCAATACTGGCAACAGCGAGAGGATGGATTTGTTAAAGATGAATTGAGCTTTGAGCGAGACCTCTATAAAACAAAAGTCACTCAAGAGTATCAAATGCAGATGGACGATCGCAACTTCAACCAGCAAAAAGAGCTTGCTCGCATGGGATACCAAAATCAATATAACATGGCAAATCTCGGGTTTGAGCAAGGCATGTATGAACAAGGCACACGGGCACAATCAGACTTGATCAAGGAACTTGTGAGCAAAGGAACATCGTATCAAGATGCAGTCAATCAAGTGATGGGATGAACGACTGGTGGTGGTCTCGGGGATATACGACATATGGCTGGGCAATTCCCAAACCAAGCGTGGGCAAAGAACAACAACCCAGCTGGCATCACTTGGAATGCAAACTTTGACAATCCGAAGCCAGGGACAACAGCATATGCGCTCCAGCAAGCAGGCATCAAATACAGTAAATGAACGGCAAGACCAGCGAACGAGGGCGGAAACTATGTCACATTTGATACGATTGAGGATGGACTTGCAGCACAGCGACTCATGATGACTCAAACATATGGAAACAGCACGGTTTGAGAAATGCTTCAAAAGTGGGTAGGAACATCAGAGGGTCCACGGTATGCCGCTCAAGTTGCTGGCAACGCTGGGGTAAATCTCAACGCAAAGGTGTCCTCCCTCTCTGACGCACAGCTCCAACAACTACAAATGTCGAAAGTACAAAAAGAGTCCCCAGGACTATATAAGCTCTTGCAGTCCCAGCCAAAACAACCAGCTCCTACACAACAAGGATTTAGTACGAATGGTCGAAACTACACAGAAGATGACATCAATGTGCTTGGGGAGATACGAGCTATTCTTGAAAAGACACCGACTGAGGGTCGGAAGGCACTCAAGGACGCTGGATACACACTCGATGATATTGCGATGCTCAATAGTGGGAAAATGCCACAAACGAGCACTCAAAGAAAATCCGCAATGGAAGTTATCAATGACATCGGTGGCCTCGTGAATATGGACTGGAATGATGCAACTGGTGCATTTGCTGGATGGAATGGATTGAGCTGAAGCGACTCAGCAACAGCAAACGCTAAGATTGAGTCCCTTGTATCTAAACTCACTATGCCAAATCTCGGCATGCTCAAGGGTCCAATGAGTGATAAGGACTTGGCATTCATCACTTCTGCCAGTGCCAATCTCAACAATAAGCAGTCCGATGCGTCATTTGAGAAGAGGCTGATTGAATACTATAACATATCTGCTCGTATCGCTGGCATCCCAGAAGCGAAAAGCATTGAAGATATCAATAGGGCAATCAACGGACAGCAAAAGTCAGTCCAACCAACACAATGAGGATCAACTGTTCCAGGGTCTATACCAACATCTGTGATACAGGATGCTATAAATCGAAGACGAGCCACTCAATAACTAATACTCTATGTTCAATATATTCTCAACTATCAAAGACAACACCTCCCAAGCCTTCGGCACCGCAAAAAGTGCCGTCGGCGGGGCAATCAATACCGCCAATCAAAACTTGCAGGAGTTTGGCGGTGATGTATACGATGCCTACTCCAGCACGAAAAATGCCGTCAAAAACCAATACGACAAGAGCTATAACAAGCTCTACAATGCGTGAGGCAACGCCTATGACGCCTACGCTAACACGAAAAACACCGTCACAAACAAAGTGCAAAGAGCCAACCAAAACCTCCAAGACTTTGGCGGAGATGTGTATGATGTCTACGCTGGAGCCAAAAAGAGTGTCTCGGATGTCGGGTCTAAGGCGTACAACTCTTTTGGGAAATTTGCTACGGAAGTCGATGCTATATCACAAGAGCGGAATGCTACAAAGTATGGCATATCTCAAGAGGATATAGACTTCGTCGTGGATGATCTCATCAAACAAGGATATAAAGACGAGGATATCATCGCTTCGATACAAGCATTTGATGCAGAGGAAAAAGCAAGAAAGCAACAGGAATGGGCACAAAAACAACAATCAAATTATGAGAATGCTAGCTTATGAAGAAAGGCTCTTGCTGGCTCTGTAAACTTTGTATGAGGTGCTGAGGCTGGTATGATGCGTCTTCCTGCTGGTGTTACTGACTTTGTAAGTGGTGGGACAGACTACACAAAGGACACGATGAAAGGTATCAATGACTTCACGTCTCGAAGTGGTGCTGCAAAGGTTGGTGATATAGCTGGACAGATTGCAGCAACTGCTCTTATACCTTGAGTTGGTAGGATTGCTCCAAGCGGAACGAGTCTTGCTGCAACTGCTGGTCGTGGTGCTGTCTATGGTGGTGTTTTTGGTGGTCTTACTCCTATTATGAATAAGGGAAGTGAAGCAACTGGAGCTGATATAGGAGAGTCTGCTCTCACAGGTGCTGCAATGGGTGCTGTAACTTGACCATTACTAGAGAAAGGAATACCTGCACTTTTAAAAGGTACTCAAAGCGGTATCAAAGCTGGACAATATACAAATGGTAGTATCTCAGACAAATTCTGAGCTGGTTGACAAGCATTCGTGAAAAGTATGTGAAGACAGACAAAACAATGAGTAAAAGAGACAGTTGGTAGTATTTCAAGTGCATATCAAAATGCTAAACCATTCGTAACTGATACCATCAAAAAACCATACAAATTCACACAAGACAAAGTACAATCTCTCCTCTCTAATAGTAGTGATAAAACAAAGAATACTATCGCACAAACATACTGACTTGAAAATCAAGAGATTGGTGCATTGAGAAATATGGGAGAAAAAGGTGTCTCGGATGCTATGAAAAAAATGGAAGCAATAGATAAGACAGCTCTTGAATGAGGTGGTGTCAATAGCATCTATGATGATCTCCATAAAGAGATAATGACAGGTGTAGGTAGAAGAAGCAAAGAAATATCAATACTCGAAGCACAAAAGGATAAAATACTGCAATCATCTCCAGTAGTTGTAAAGCAAGCAGAACTTGAAAGCATATTCGATGATGTACTCAAAGCACAAGGTATCCAGAGAACACAGGAAATGACAAAGAAAGGTATCAAAAACGTATACACTGTTGTCGGTGAAGGTAATATCACCAGTTCAGATATAGCAAACATTGAAAAGCTATACAATGAGGTATTCAGAACAAAATGAGACGTGAGTGCATTGAATATGAATACTCGTATCAAAAACTTGCAAGGCAATCTTTATAATTCAGACGGTGCAGCAGTATATGGATCTGATGCAATGACTGGAGCAGCAAAATCAATAGTAGCAAAAGTAAATGACCTTCTAAAGAAAAAGCTCCCTCCTGAATATGGAATAGCAAAAGAGGCACAAAGTAAGATACTGCAACAGAGACAAGTTATACTCAAAGCTCTCAAAGAGGAAGACAATGCTCTCGCACTCCTATCAGACGATGCTATCGCAAACATGAGTGAGGAAGCAGTTGTAAAACTGATAAATGACTCCATAGCAGGAAATAAGATGGCTCTCGTATTACGAAGGCTTGCAAATTCTACTACGACAGGTGGTGATGCAAAACAACTCGCTAATATAATCAAAGAGTTCACAGGAGTAGACGCAGAGAGTAAAGCTATAGCACTCAGAGCAATTGCAAAACTCACAGGAAATCAACAGATAATGAATGAGCTTGGCGGTCTAATTGAAAAAGGTATCATGAAATGATCATTATGATTTATTCGAAAAACACTTGCTCCAAGTCCTGACAAAGTAATCAAGGCAGTCGCTACAAAACCACCTACCGTAAGTAAGGCAAAACCAAAGGCTACAAAACCATCCATCATAAAAAAAGCATCACAACAAAGCGAAAGCCCATCACGCTAGACACAACGGACAAATTGCATATAATGACAACATATTGGTCACAATAGTGACACCACCTAGCCCCTATAATGTCTCAGAGTATCCCTCTGTCTTTATGGGGGATTTTTTTATGTCTCAAATATGACTGCTATACCCCTCCCAACTCCTCGGAATAACTGGGAAAATCCCCGAGTGATGCACAACATACTCGTGGGGAAAGATGGAAATCCCATCGTACTCAAAAACCTCCAAGAGATCTCTATCGGATACCTTGGCTATCCAAAGAGTGAGTTTGTCCCTATAACCCATACGCCATAATGCCTACCACACCAAAACAAATACCCGAGATCACCGCCATCCCAACTCCTACCGCAGGGCAGGAGACGGATATACAAACCGTCGTAGCTCGGGAGTCGACATACGATACATTCAAAATGTCGTTGGCTCAGATATTCACTCTTGCGACAGTATCAGGAGCTATCAAAACCGCACTCGATGGTCTCTCTGCTCTCATTGCTGGCAATACCTCCTCTATCGCTTCCCTCGGGACTACCAAGCTCAACAAAGTAGGGGAGACAAGGACAGGACTCACAGCAAATAGAGTCATTGCGACGAATGGATCAGGACAAGAGATTACTGTCGGGTGATCGGCTGGTCAGGTGCTCGGATTTGGTGTGGGCGGAGCACCTCAAGCCGTGAGTCCGAGTGTGGATATAGCAAGTCTCACACAGAAAATAATACCTATCAGCGCAGATAGTACCATAATATCAGATAGCCAGGATGGAGATAAAAATAAAAGAATTTTCTTGTCCACACTTATGTGAGATTTTGGTGGAACTGGTTCTGATGGCGCTTTAACCATATCAAGTGGCACTACCACCATACCTTTTGACGCATCTTGATTTGTCGAGAAGAATTATTCTACATTAACGATAACTGGAGGTACTCTTACATTTTCTGGGCAACCTGCAAACGGGGGAATAGCAATAATCAAAGTGAAATGAGATTGTACAATAACCTGAGGAGCTATTGATCTTAGTTGAAAAGGTTGAATAGGCTGAGTGGGTAACTGAGGTTATTGATCTCAAGGCTTATCGTGGATTGCATGAATCAGTGTTACACGAGCTGGTGGCCCAAGATTAACTTGAGGAATTGGGATATCAAAATGAACAGATATCGTTTACTGTTGAGCCTGAGGATGAGCTTCGGAAAACAATACCGGTCAAGGGGGGAATGGCTGAGGTTGAATCTATATCGAAGTATGATGAACGCTCACATTTTCTATGCCTGCGACAATCAACGTAAATTGATTAGCTGGTACCAACTGAGTTTCTTGAGGTGGTTGAGGTGCTGCATGAACTATCCTCGTGAAAGCAAGAAATATTGCATCCCAAACTGGTACAAAATCCGTTAATGGAGGGGACTGATGAAGTTCTAGTTCCGGCACATCTGCTACTTGATGATCAGGAGGCGGATCATACTCAAGCGGAGGGAATTCTATATTTTGAGGAGGGAACAATTGACAAAGCAATAGCTTCTGAACTTGATGATTAGCTGGTGCAAATGCTGGCTGAAACCAGTTCGGGGGATGAGGAGGTGCAGGATTTTATAAGATCATCTAACTATGAGATACGTAGCAATAAAAAATGGAAATATCCAATATATTTTGGATTATGAGCCAACTCAAGAGCAACTTGAAGAACTTGGTTGTGATGCTTACGAGTGTTATACCGAACTTGTAGAGATTGAAAGTGAACAGGAACGGAAAGCTCGAGTCAAACAAGCTCTCATCTCCTCCCAAGACCTATCCACGGTCGATCTCGAGTTAATCTCCTTCTCAGATATCGAAATCGGAGACATCATCCAAGAGAGAGTCTTCGGTGGTAATCCACACGCTGAATCGGCACTCCAAGCGAAAACCTCCGCATATCTCCTCTCGTTCGTCTCAGGAGATCCAAATGCTCAGCTCCTCGAAGAGATCACAACCAAAAGGGAGCAGATCAATGAGATACGAAATAAATTCAACCTTAACACCATATAGCTATGCCAATACCATACCCACGACAAGACATCGCCGCAGTCGATGACAATCTCAACCCTTCTATCGGATTCAAGGACGGAAACGGACTATTCCGATCAGTCTCTGCGACGGATCCACTGCCAACGCAATCAGGGACAGTCACTCCAGAGTCGATCGCTAATCAATTCCCGATCAAGAACGAGGACACTTCAGACGCTACATACGAGTACTACGGATACGCACCACTAGGCACACTAGCCACCGATACGACTTGGGTAATCGTCCGAGTCAATAAAAACCCATCAGGTGCATCTTGAGAGCTTCAGCGTATTGCTGTCAATGTAGCTTGGACAGCACGAGCCTCAGCTACTTACTCATAACCCTATCGATTATGATCCTAGATACACCAACCCCGAGTCAAAAAAACTCATCAGGTACTACTTACATAATGAGCGCCGCCACTTCGGCATACCGTCTCATACCGTACGCAGGGAACGCGTGAAATCTAACGAATATCACAGCCAATGCTGATCGTATCCACTACATCCCATTCTCTCTATCTAAGCCAGAGACAGTCACCGAACTTGCAACGCAGGTACAAACTATCTGAGGAACTAAGGCTAGAGTAGGAATCTATTCCAACGCGTCGGATTCACCCGACAAACTGCTCGTATCAACTGGAGATATAACCACCGCAACAAGCTGATATCAATCTGGTGCAGTGAATTACGCACTGCGAGAAGGTACTATCTATTGGATCGCACTCATATCTACTTGATTTGGTGCGCGTGGGGTGGGAAATGCAAATATTCTTCCCAAATTTGGCTACCTTACATCGGGTGTTACATCCCCATCCTACCTATACGAAGATGTAGCCCCAGGGTGGACAGATTTGCCGGCACAAGCTGGATCACTCACGGCTTTTGTGGGAACTGCACCAGTGGTATATATGAACTAAACCTATGAAAATTAAACGCCTTATCCGCCAGCCAGACAATAGCTGGCAAGAGATCGAAGATGATATGACCTCGCAGGAGGAACTCGATCACTATCTCTCTCGCTACAAAGACATCGAAGAGAAAGCCATTGTCAAGCGATCTGAGTATCTCACAGCGGAGCTTCTCCCCGAGAGTCCCATCAGGACAATGAAGCTTGCCAAGCTCGAAGCAGAGCGGACTGAAATAGAGAAAGAATATGCTGACATCGTCTCGAATGTCATCCGTCTCGGTGGTAATGATGCCATAGCTAATCTCATCTAGTATGCTCAAATTCACAGTCGCATCCCGAACAAACGGCACACTCCGCAAGATCCCCGGATCCAATCGATGGGTAGTGCAGGAACCGTTCGTTTGGTATGTCGACTATCTGAATAAGAGCCAAGCTATCATCGTACCTGCAGGATTTGGGACAGACTTCTGATCGATCCCAATGATCCTGCATCCGATCCTCTCTCCGACCAAGTACATCGCATACATATTGCACGACTACCTCTACACCTTCTGATCATCCCTCGGGATCTCTCGAAAAGAAGCAGATCTTATCCTCGCGGAAGCGCTAATGGTAGAGTGAATGAGTCGTGCCTGAATGCTCTGTGTGTATGTCGGGGTGAGAGTCGGGTGATCTACCCGCTATCACAAATAAGAATGGAAAACGAGTCACTCTACATCCTCAAAGATCTAAAAGAAACAGTAGACAAGAACGCGAAAGAGTCGCTTGTCTTCCATACTGAGATGAGGACTTCTCTTATACGAATACAAGAGGAGCTAAAAGATCTACAACGCAAGCGCACAGAAGATGCTAAGGACATAGAATATATTAAGGAGTCGATCAAGTCTCACAACTCACGCTTCTCCTATGTGTATGCCGCTCTGGTCGTGGTCAGCTTCTTCATAATTGGTCTAATCGCTCGATAATCTCGATATATGGACATCGCAATAATCAACGCTTTTTGGGACATCGCCAAGAATGGGGGGAGTACTGGGCTACTCTTCCTATTTTGAGTGCTCATATGGAACAAACTCGATAAAAAGGACGAAAAGATCTACGAACTCATCGAGACAATGAGCAAAATGAACCAGACAATCGAGATCCAAAACGAGAAACTCCAGTCCATGAACCAAATGCTTCTCCAAATCCTATCTAACGATAAATAAGTATGCCACTCACACTCACGCTCAGCGACGCTATGGTCGCACAAATCAAGGAAGAGAGAATAATGAATTCTCCACTCATAACGCACGCAGTCAGGGTCGCCGTACTCTCACTTATATATAAGAAGCTCGACGACGAGTCAGATCGCCTGATACACAATAATGACTACGACTGGTCGGAGGGTATGGATATTTGAGGTGGATTACATAACAACTAATTATGATCAAGCAAAAGCTCGCCACACGAAACAAAAGCTCAGGGACCAACACCAGAGAGTATATTGTCCTCCATCACACCGCTACAAGAGAGGGATCTATCCGTGGAGTCCTCAACACACTCACGGTCGGGAAGGTATCATGTCACTTCGTCGTTGATACCAACGGAGACATATATCAGATCGGAGAACTCACGGATATTCTCTGGCACGCAGGTCAATCATCGTGGCAGGGGAGAGGGGACCTCAATCGGTACTCAGTGGGTATCGAGGTCATCTGACCACTCCCATGATTTACAAATGTCCAGAGGAAGAGTGTGCAAGACCTCGTCTCCTACCTCCTCAAAGAACTCAAACTGACACCTGATAAGCTGATCCGCCATAAGGACATAGCA
>Ga0209277_10000781_pt1 | contig 15948 bp, 15 predicted proteins | sample JI81AbrownDNA_FD_187503 | JGI IMG/M metagenome (GOLD analysis project Ga0209277, IMG submission 187503) | Wastewater effluent complex algal communities from Wisconsin, to seasonally profile nutrient transformation and Carbon sequestration -... | ecosystem: Engineered > WWTP > Effluent > Algae... | reverse complement strand
CGCCGCGATCGCGGCAGGTTCACTGGGGTTGGCGGCACCTGCGCCGGATGCAACGGCCAGGCATAGCCAGAACGCGGTCGCCAGGACGCCGCAGCGCCACCAGGACCCGCCTTTCCGACCGATGCCGCCCCTGCCCATGTCCGGGTTCCCCTCGATCCTGCGTGGCAGCATGCCAGAGTCGGGGCGGGCGGCGTAGTGGGCCGGTGCGCGTCAGTCCCGCGCGTGACCCGCGAACGCCGCGAACCCGTGCACGAAGCCGGCCAGTTGCGTGCGTACCTTGTCGTCGACCAGCGCGCCGTCGGCATCGAACACGCTGCCGGCGCGCGAGACCAGCAGCTTCTGCCCGGCCCACAGGCGCACACCGAGCGTCTTCAGCACCGGCAACCAGTGGGCCTGCGACAGGATCGTGCCGAACCCGCCCGGCGAGGCCCCGATCAGCGCGAACGGACGGTCGCCGAACACCGCGGGGATGTCCGGGGTGCCGCGCGACAGCCAGTCGATGCCGTTCTTGAACACGCCGGGGATGCCGTTGTTGTATTCCGGCGTGACCAGCAGCACGCCATCGCTGGCGAGGATGCGCTGCTTGAGCGCGGTGACCGCGGCGGGCTCGCCGTCGCGCGCTTCGGCGTCGCCGTCGTAGAGCGGGATGCCGTGCAGGGTGGCGATGTCCAGGTCGATGCCGCTGCCGGCAACCTCTTTCGCCGCACGCAGCAGGGCGGTGTTGAACGAGGCGGCGCGCAGGCTGCCGGAAATGCCGAGGAGGCGGGTCATGCGGACGCTCCGGTGTCGTCATGGGCGGAAATGGTGGCGATGCGGATCTCGCCGGTCAGCACCTTGTGGATCGGGCAGGCATCGGCGATCTGCATCAGCCGCGCGCGCTGCGCCTCATCCAGTTGGCCCACCAGTTGGATGCTGCGGTGGATGTCGCTGCCGGAGGGCGGCTTGCCTTGCGGATTGAAGGCCAGGTCCACGTGCACCTGGGTGAGCAGCCACTGCTTGCGCCGGGCGTACATCATCAGGGTCACCGCGGTGCAGGTACCCAGCGAGGCCAGCAACTGCTGCTCCGGGGCCGGGCCCGCATTCGCGCCGCCCAGGTCCACGGGTTCGTCGCCCAGCCAGCGGTGGCCGTGGTTGTCGCTGAGTTCGACGGTGTAGGGCGTGGCGCCGATGCTGGCGCGGACGGTGGAAACAGCCATGCGTGTAACTCCCGGTCATTCGTTGCGCATTGAAGCGCGTGGCCGTGATCCCGGCGTGTACCGGGACCACGGAGGCATGCCGCTCATTGCATGTTGCCGAACTTCCCGCTGTTGAAGTCGGCGATCGCCTGGCGGATTTCCTGCTCGCTGTTCATCACGAACGGGCCGTAGCCAACCACCGGCTCGTCGATCGGCTCGCCGGCCAGCACCAGCACCTTGGCATCGCCGCTGGTTTCGATGGTCACGCCGGTGCCGGCCGTGGACAGGGTCGCCATCTGCGCGGGCCGCAACACGGTTTCACCGTTGAGTTCCACCGTGCCCGCCAACACCACGACCAGCGTGGTCCAGCCTTCCGGCTGCGGCAACGCGATGGTCTTGCCCGCCGCCAGCCGCACATCCCAGACGTTGATCGGGCTGAAGGTGCGGGCCGGGCCGCGATGGCCATCGTAGTCGCCGGCGATCACCCGCAGCGTGCCGGCATCCGTGGGCAGGGCGACCGCGGGAATCTGTGCATCGGTGATGCCCTGGTAGCCGGCCGCGGCCATCTTGTCCTTCCTCGGCAGGTTGACCCACAGCTGCACCATCTCGAACGGCCCCCCGCGCTCGGCATAACCGGGCGAGTGGAACTCCTCGTGGAGGATCCCGCCCGCGGCGGTCATCCACTGCACGTCGCCCTTGCCGATGATCCCGCCGTTGCCGGTGGAATCACGGTGCTCGACCTCGCCCTCGTAGACGATGGTGACGGTCTCGAACCCACGGTGCGGGTGCTGGCCGACGCCGCGTCGTTCGCGGGTGGGCTGGAACTCGAAGGGGGCGGCGTAGTCCAGCATCAGGAACGGGCTGCGCTCGGCCACGCCCGGACCGCTGTAGCCGAACATGCCATGCACCGGGAAGCCGTTGCCGACCCAATGCCGGCCGGGGGCGCTGGTGACGTTGAGGATCTTCTTGGTGCCCATGGTGCTGCTCCCTTCGCGGATCGGCGGGATGCCGGTTTCCGTGGCCTGCATCTTGGATTGTGTGCATGGATGGATCTAGTCGGTCAATCGATACCGATTTGTTCCATATTTGCAATCAATCACGGCTCGTTGCCTGGGATGACCGCGCAAATGGAAAAGGGCGCCCAATGGGCGCCCCTCGTGGCATCGATGACGGCCGGTCACCTGGTGAAGCTGATCGCCAGCGAGGTGTGGAAGGGCGCGCGCGGCGGCACGAAGACCAGCTTGTCGCGGACGTAGCGCTGCAGGCAGATCGCCAGGGGCGAACCGCCTTCGCGCCAGGTGCGCTGCACGTGCCCGCTGGCATCCAGTGCCATGACGATGGTGAAGCCGCTGAAATCCTCCTGCGGCTTGCCAAGCGAGCATGCGACCACGCCTTCGTCCAGCAGCTTGCGTTGCGCGGCCAGCATCGCGTCATGCGCAGCGCCGGTGACGCTTTTTTCATCGGCATCGGCCAGGCGCTTGGCGTCGATGTACTCCAGCGGCGTGGGCCCGGACGGCATCGCGACCTGCGCCTTTACGGGCGACAGGCAGGCGAGCGACAGCAGGACGATGGCGAGGCTGCGCATCAGCAGGCTTCCTTGTCGGGATCGATCAGCGATTGCCGTACGGGCTGCCGCCACCGCCACCGCCACCGCGCGGGCCGCCGCGGTTGCCGCCGGGCTTGTTGCCGCCCGGACGCGGGCCGCGCGGGCCGGCGTTGTTCGGGCGCGCGCCGCCCGGCTTGTTGCCGGTGGGGCGTGGGCCGCGCGGGCGATCGGCATACGGATTGAAGCTGCCCGGGTTGGCGTGGTCGGACGGGAAGCTAGGCGCATTGCCGGGATGACCGTACGGACGCGGCGCGCGCGCCGGACGCCCTTCGCCGGCACCCGCATTGAAACCGCCTTCGCGACGCGGTCCGCGAGTGTCGGCATTGAAGCCGCCCTGCGGACGCGGGCCACGGTGGTCGCCTTGCGGGCGCGGGCCGCGCGGCGCGTCCGGATTGAAGCCGCCGCCCTGCGGACGCGGCTTGTTGCCGTACTTCTTCGGACCGCGGTTGCCGGCGTCCGGGTTGCGATGCCCGCTGGGGCCGGTGTCCACGCCGTCCGGCACGTACCAGGTGCGCATCTCGGTGGGGTTCTCGCCGCGCTGCTCGCCCGGGCGCAGGCGCTGGCCCTGCGGGCGCGGGCCCTTGGGCTTGAAGGTCTTGTTGGCCTGCTTGGCGGCGGCTTCGCCGCTGACGGTCAGGCCGCCCGGCTTGCGCGGGGCGCCACGGCCGCGGCCGCGGTCCTCGCGCACGTTGTCGAAGCGGCGCAGTTCGCGGCCTTCGTCGGCGGTGCTGTGGCCGCCCACGTAGCCGTGGCTGCGGGCATTCCCGGTCACCACGGTCTTGCTGGCCTTGCGCTGGCCCAGGACCGGCATGAGGGTGAGCGCGGACGGCGTGCCGTCCTCCAGCCCGACCGACTTGCGCAGCGCATCGACCTCGGCCTGCGGCAGTTCCTGCGACTGGCCGCGCAGCAGCGGCTGCGGCAGGCGCACCTGGCCGTAGCGGATGCGCTTCAGGCGCGAGACCTGGCAGCCCTGCGATTCCCACAGGCGGCGCACTTCGCGGTTGCGGCCTTCCTTCAGCAGCACGCGGAACCAGTCGTGCGAATCGGTGCCGCCGATGCGTTCGATCTCGTCGAACTTGGCCGGGCCGTCGTCCAGCGCCACGCCGCGGGCCAGGCGGTCGACGATCTTCTCGTTGACCACGTCCTCGCCTTCGGGCGCGCGCACGCGGCAGACGTATTCGCGTTCGACCTCGAAGCTCGGGTGCATCATCGCGTTGGCCAGCTCGCCGTCGGTGGTGAGCAACAGCAGGCCGGTGGTGTTGATGTCGAGGCGGCCGATCGCGATCCAGCGCGCGCCCTTCAGCGTGGGCAGCGCCTCGAAGATGGTCGGCCGGCCTTCCGGGTCTTCGCGGGTGGTGACCTCGCTTTCCGGCTTGTTGTAGATCAGCACGCGCGGCGCATCGACCAGCGCGCTCGCGACAAAGGTCTTGCCGTCCAGCTCGATCTTGTCGCCACCGGTGATGCTCATGCCGGTGCGCGCGACCTCGCCGTTGACCTTGACCAGGCCGTCGGCGATGCGCTGCTCCAGCGCGCGCCGCGAGCCCAGGCCGGCCTGCGCCAGCACCTTGTGCAGGCGCTCCTCGATGCGCGGTGCAGCGGTGGTTTCCGGCGCGGCCTTTGCCTTCAGGCTCAGCGGGCGGCGGGTGGATTCGTCTTTCTTGCTCATTGTTTCTGCTCCGACGATGCGGGATTCGCGTCGTCTCCGGGGTGGTCGGTGTCGGTTTCGATGTCGCCGATGGATTCGGCGCTATCGGTTTCGATGTCGGTGTCGGCAATGGCGGGCGAGGTGGTGTCCTCGTCCGAGCCATTGCTGTCGGACATGGCATCGGCCGCCATGTCTTCGTGGTCTTGCTCGTGTTCGATGTCGCTGTCTTCGCCGGGCATGGTCTCCAACCCCGTTGCGGCCGAGGTCGAGGCCGAAGCCGCGCCGGCCGGGATCGCCGCCGCGAACGGCAATTGCGGCTCCAGCTCGCCGAGATCGCGCAATTCGGACAGCGGCGGCAGTTCGTCCAGCCGCTTCAGGCCGAAGTAGTCGAGGAAGGTCTTGGTGGTCGCCAGCAGTTCCGGCTTGCCGGGCACGTCGCGGTGGCCGACCACGCGGATCCACTCGCGTTCCTCCAGCGCCTTGATGATGCTGCTGTTGACCGCCACGCCGCGGACCTGCTCGATCTCGCCGCGGGTGATCGGCTGGCGATAGGCGATCAGCGCCAGCGTCTCCAGGGTGGCGCGGGTGTACTTGGTCTGGCGCTCGGTCCACAGGCGGGCCACCCACGGGTGGACATCGGCCTGGACCTGGAAGCGCCAGCCGCTGGCCACTTCGACCAGTTCCACGCCGCGTTCCGCGCAGGCGTCCTGCAAGGCCTGCAGGGCGGCCTGGATGCTGCCTTCCGGGGCTGGCTCGTCCAGCGGGAACAGGGCATTGAGCTGGACCACGGTCAATGGCTGGCTGGCCGCGAGCAGGGCGGCTTCGACGATGCGGGTAACGAGGGTTTGATCCATGTGTCTCTGCGATGTCATCCCGGGCACGAGGCGAGGGATCTGTTTGTCATGGGGCGGTGTCGATGTTGGAACAGGTCCCTCGCGTGGCTCGGGACATCACGCTCATTCGTCGTTGGCCGCCGGCTCGTCATCGAACTCGCTCGACAGGTCGGTGACGGCGGGAGCGCCCTCGTCGGAGGCGAGCGACTTCACGTAGATCGGTGCGGTTGGTCCTTCCTGGACGATGTCGAGCAACTGTTCCTTGGCCAGGGTGAGCAGGCCGAGGAAGGTCACCACCACGCCGAGCTTGCCTTCCTCGACGGTGAACAGCGATTCGAAGCGGTGGAACTGGCCATCGGCGAGGCGCTCCAGCAGTTCGCCCATGCGCTGGCGGACGCTGAGCGCATCGCGCTTGATCGCGTGCTGGGTGTACAGCTCGGCGCGCTTGAACACGTCGTGCAGGGCCAGCAGCATCTCGCGGATGTCCACCGGCGGCGGCAGGCGGATCTCCGCGCGATCGGGGACGAAGGCATGCGCCGGGGCGGTGTCGCGTTCCTGCCGGGGCAGGGTGTCAAGGTCTTCGGCCGCCTTCTTGTAGCGTTCGTACTCCTGCAGGCGGCGGACCAGGTCGGCACGCGGGTCTTCCTCGATGCCTTCCTCGCTGGGCGGGCGCGGCAGCAGCAGGCGCGACTTGATCTCGGCCAGGATCGCGGCCATCACCAGGTATTCGGCGGCCAGCTCGAAACGCAGTTCGTGCATGCCCTGGATGTAGTCGACGTACTGGCGGGTGATCGAGGCCACCGGGATGTCGAGGATGTCCAGGTTCTGCCGGCGGATCAGGTACAGCAACAAGTCGAGCGGGCCCTCGAAGGCGTCGAGGATGACTTCCAGCGCGTCCGGCGGGATGTACAGGTCCTGCGGGATCTGCAGCACCGGCTGGCCAAGCACCATCGCCAGCGGCATTTCCTGCTGCTGCGGTCGGGCATTCGGGTTGGCGTGCAAGTCGGCGCTTGCGCCGGTACTCGGTTCGGATGTCATCGGTTGGCGGCCCCCTCCGGGCCACACCTTCGTCGCATGAGGCCGCAAGCGGCCGGGCAGTGCTGCGTGGAGCTGCATCCCGCCATGCCTGCGCGCGCTGGCGCCCGGTTGGGGCGGCGGCGGGACGGGTGGCGGAGAGGCCGGATTGGCGGGCGCGGTGCGGCCTGGCGGGGCCGGAAGTCGCGCGGGGCCGCAAGGTCGGGCCTGAAACGAGGCCGCAGGGTAAGCGCTGCAGCGGGCCGTGTCCACTCGCCCCCTCTACAATGCCCGCCCGGGTTCATGGAGCGTCATGCCGATGTGGTACGCGATCGAAGGGTTCGACGGCACCGATGTGCTGCCCAAGCGGGTGGCCGCGCGGCCCGAGCACCTGGCGCGATTGGTCTCGCTGCGCGATGAAGGACGCCTGCTGCTGGCCGGCCCTTGCCCGGCCATCGATGCCGAGGATCCGGGCCCGGCGGGCTTCAGTGGCAGCATCGTCATCGCCGAATTCGCCTCGCTGGAGGACGCCCGCGCCTGGGCGGACGCCGACCCGTACGTCGCCGCCGGCGTGTACGCGCGGGTCGAGGTGCGACCGTTCCGCAAGGTCCTGCCATGACCACCGGTTGGACCGAGGCAGACCTGCCGCGGCTCAACCCGCAGCGGGTCGAACGCATCCGCGCGTTGCTGACCGAGGCGCTGGCCCCGCAATCGCTCGAGGTCGCCGACGACAGCCACAAGCACGCCGGGCACGCCGGCGCGCGCGGCGGGCAGGGGCATTTCGGCGTCGACATCGTCAGCAGCGCGTTCTCCGGCAAGCTGCCGCTGGCCCGGCATCGGCTGGTCTATGCCGCGCTGGGCGAGATGATCCAGACCGACATCCATGCGCTCTCGATCCGGGCCCGCACGCCGGACGAGGCGGGCTGACCCGCTATACTCCTTGATCGCGCTGCATTTGCGGCCAAGCTCCGTTAATTAAATCAATTGGTTAGCGGTAAAAGTTAATCCCTGATATCAGGCAGCGGCTGGCCGCTGTCCGTAGGTCGCCATTGCCGCATGCGCCTGTCCACCATCAAGCTGTCCGGCTTCAAATCCTTCGTCGATCCGACCACCCTGCACCTGCCGACCAACATGACCGGCGTGGTCGGGCCGAACGGTTGCGGCAAGTCCAACATCATCGACGCCATCCGCTGGGTGATGGGCGAGTCCGCCGCCAGCCGCCTGCGCGGCGATTCGCTGACCGACGTGATCTTCTCCGGCAGCTCCGCGCGCAAGCCCGTCAGCCAGGCGATGGTCGAGCTGGTGTTCGACAACAGCGACCACACCATCACCGGCGAGTACGCCGCGTTCAACGAGATCTCGGTCAAGCGCATGGTCAGCCGCGATGGCCAGAGCAGCTACTACCTCAACGGCGCCAAGTGCCGCCGCCGCGACATCACCGACCTGTTCCTCGGCACCGGCCTGGGCCCGCGCAGCTATTCGATCATCGAGCAGGGGATGATCTCGCAGGTCATCGACGCCAAGCCCGAGGAACTGCGCGTCTACCTGGAAGAGGCCGCCGGCATCTCCAAGTACAAGGAACGCCGCAAGGAAACCGAAACCCGGATCCGCCACACCCGCGAGAACCTGGACCGCCTCAACGACCTGCGCGAGGAAGTCGGCAAGCAGCTGCAGCACCTCGCGCGGCAGGCCAAGCAGGCCGAGCAGTACACCGCGATCCAGGCCGAGCGCCGGATCAAGGACGTGGAATGGAAGGCGCTGGAATTCCGCGCCCTGGACGGCAAGCTGCAGCGCCTGCGCGAGAAGCTGGCGCAGGAAGAAACCCGCCTCGAACAGTTGATCGCCGAGCAGCGCGAGGCCGAGCGCGAACTGGAAACCGGCCGCGAGCGCCGCGAGACCGCCAGCGACGCCCTGAACGCGGCGCAGGCCGCGGTCTATCGCGTCGGCGCCGACCTGGCCCGGGTCGAACAGCAGATCGCCCACCAGCGCGAACTGTCGACCCGCCTGCAGCGTGCCCGCGACGAAGCGCTGGCGACCCTGTCCGAACTCGGCGCGCACATCTCCGACGACCAGCAGAAGCTGGATGCCTTGCGTGAAGCGGTGGCTGATGCCGAGCCGCGACTGGAACTGCTGCAGGAAGGCGACCTCGCGCGCCAGGACGCGCTGCGCGATGCCGAGCTGCAACTGGCCGACTGGCAGCAGCGCTGGGACGCGCATGGCCGCCAGCAGGCCGAGGCCGCGCGTGCCGGCGACGTGGAACGCACCCGCATCGAGCACCTCGATCGACAGGTGCTGGATGCCGACCGTCGCCGCGAACAGCTGACCAGCGAACGCGCCGGGCTGGACCTCGACACCCTGGCCGATGCCTTCGCCGAGCTGCAGTTGCAGCACGAGACGCAGAAAGAATCGCTGGACACGCTGGGCGAGCAGGTCGAGTTGCGCAAGCAGGCCACCGCCGACGCCCAGGACCAGCAGCGTGCACGCCAGGCCGAACTGGCCGAACTGCGCAAGCAGGCGCAGGCCGCGCGCGGGCGCTTGTCATCCCTTGAGACCCTGCAGTCGGCAGCGCTGGGCCAGGAGCAGGGCGCGGCGACGCAATGGCTGAAGGCGCAGGGGCTGGACGATGCCGCCCGCGTCGGCGAGCGCCTGCAGGTCGAGGCTGGCTGGGAAAACGCGGTCGAAGGTGCGCTGGGCCAGTTGATCGAAGCGGTGCTGGTCGATGCGCCGGAAGCCTTGGTCGATGCGCTCGGTGAACTCGGCGATGGTCGCCTGGCGCTGGTCGCATCGGCTGACGACGTCGATGGCGAAGCCTATGCGCCGACCTCGCTCGCGGCGAAGGTGCAGGGGCCGCGCGCGATCCGTCGCCTGCTGTCGCGCCTGCATGGTGCGGACACCCTGGCCGATGCGCGCGCCCTGCAGGCGCAGTTGGGCGATGGCGAGTCGGTCATCACCCGCAATGGCGAACGCCTGGGCGCCGGCTGGGTCCGCGTGGTGCGTTCGGGCGCGGCCAAGCAGGGCGCGCTGCTGCGCGAGAAGGAGATCCAGTCGCTGCGCGGCGAGATCGACGGCTTGGTCGATCGCGAGCGCGAACTGGAAGCGCTGCTGACGCGCCTGCGCGACCAGTTGCTGGCCGCCGAACAGCAGCGCGAGGACGCCCAGCGCGCCCTGTATCTCGCGCACCGTGGTGTTTCCGAGCTAGCCGGACAGTTGCAGAGCCAGCAGGGCAAGCTGGAGTCCGCACGCAACCGCATCGAACGCATCGACGCGGAACTGGCGCAGTTGGCCAGCACGCTGGAAGCCGCGCAGGCGCAATCGCGCGAGGCGCGCCAGCGGGTCGAGCATGCGGTGTCGGCGATGGGGGATCTGGAAACCGCCCGGCAGGCTCTCGACGCCGAGCGCCGCCAGTTGGCGGAGGCACGTGATGCCGCACGCCTGGCCGCACGCGAATCCCGCGACGCCGCGCACGCGCTCGCGCTCACTTTGGAATCGCAGCGGGTGCAGGTGGTCGCCTTGGCGCAGGCGCTGGAGCGCATGGGCGGCCAGCGTGGACAGCTGGATTCGCGCTTGGGCGACCTGGCCGCGCAGCTCGCCGAGGGCGATGCGCCGGTGCAGTCGCTGGAGAACGAACGCCAAGTCGCATTGACCGAGCGCGTGCGCAGCGAGCGCGAACTGGCCGAGGCGCGTTCGACCCTCGAAGGCATCGACAACGACCTGCGCGGCTTCGAACAGGTTCGCCAGCAGCGCGATGCGCAGGCGCTGGCGCAGCGCGAGGCGATTGGCCAACGCCGGCTCGACCAGCAGGCGCTGGCGATCAAGGCGGACCAGTTCGCGGCCGCCGTGGTCGAGGCCGGCTTCGCGATGGACGACGTCATCAACACGCTCACCGAGGACGCGGATGCGTCGCTCTGGGAAAAGGCCGTCGCCGACTTCGACGCCAAGCTGCGCAGGCTCGAGCCGGTCAACCTGGCCGCCATCGCCGAACATGCCGAGGCCGCGCAGCGCAAGGAGTACCTGGACGCGCAGGACGCCGACCTCACTACCGCGCTGGAGACGCTGGAAGAAGCGATCCGCAAGATCGACCGCGAGACCCGCGGGCGGTTCAAGGACACCTTCGACCGGGTCAATTCCGGCGTGCAGGAGCTGTATCCGCGCCTGTTCGGCGGCGGCCACGCCTACCTGGAACTGACCGGCGACGACCTGCTGGACACCGGCGTGGCGATCATGGCGCGCCCCCCCGGCAAGCGCGTGTCCAACATCTCGCTGCTGTCGGGTGGCGAGAAGGCGATGACCGCGGTCGCCCTGGTGTTCGCGATCTTCCGGCTCAATCCGGCACCGTTCTGCCTGCTGGACGAGGTGGACGCGCCGCTGGACGAAGCCAATGTCGGTCGCTTCACCGCGATGGTCAGCGAAATGAGCGAGCAGGTACAGTTCCTGTTCGTGACCCACAACAAGGCGACCATGGAAGCCGCGCAACAACTGTCCGGCGTGACCATGCGCGAGCCGGGCGTGTCGCGCCTGGTGTCCGTGGACCTCGCCGAAGCCGCGCGCCTGGCCGGCGCCGCCTGAGGAGGCTGTCCTGATGTCCGACATGACCCTGCTGCGCATCGGTATCGCCGTGGCGATGTCGCTGCTGTTCGGCGCGATCATCTACTTCGGCCGGGGCCGCAAGAACGCCCAGGGCCGGCGCGTCCCGCGCGATGGCGCGAGTGGCGAAGCGCGCACCGAACCCTCGCTGGGCGACCAGTTCGCCGAGGGCTGGGACCAGGGTCCGGCACGGCAGGAAGAGTTGGCCCTGGACGGCAGCCCCGCGCAGAGCGAACTCGGCAAGCGGGTGTCCGAGCAGTTCGACCGCATCGTCTCGCTGTACGTGGCGGCCAAGGCCGGCAACAAGCTGCGCGGGCAGGACATCGTGGTCGCCGCCGAGAAGGCCGGCCTGACGTTCGGGCACATGGACGTGTTCCATCGCCTCGTGGATGGCAAGCCGGAACTCGGCCCGATCTTCAGCGTCGCCAACATCATCAAACCCGGCAGTTTCGAGATGGCGCGCATCGCCGAGATCGAAACCCCGGCCATCGCGTTCTTCCTGACCCTGCCGGCGCCGGTCGCCGCACTGGATGCGTGGGAAACCATGGAGCCTGCCGCGCAGCGCATGGCAGACCTGCTCGACGGCGTGGTGCTCGACGAAGAGCGCAACGCACTGGGCCGCCAGCGCGTCCAGCACATCCGCGACGAACTCCGCGCCTATGATCGCCAGCACGCGGCGCCGCCGCTGAGCAAGTCGAATCGCTGGTGATGCCCATATCCCCTCTCCCGCGGGCGGGAGAGGGTTGGGGTGAGGGTGCGATCAGCCGACAATACCTGCGATGACCGATACCGCCACCCGCATCGCCGAACTCCGCCGCCGCATCGAGGACGCCAACCGGCGCTACCACGGGCTCGACGCGCCGGACATCACCGATGCGCAGTACGACGCGCTGGTGCGCGAACTCGATGCGCTGGAGCGCGCGCATCCGGAGCTCGCCAGCACCGATTCGCCGACGCGCAAAGTCGGTTCCGCACCGTCCGGCCGCTTCGCCGAAGTGGTGCACGCGGTGCCGATGCTGTCGCTGGGCAATGCCTTCAGCGACGACGAAGTGGGCGACTTCGTGCGCCGGATCCGCGAGCGGCTCGACCGCGATGCGCTGTCGTTTTCCGCAGAACCGAAACTCGACGGCCTGGCGATCAGCCTGCGCTACGAAAACGGCCTGTTCGTGCAGGGCGCGACCCGCGGCGATGGCGCCACCGGCGAGGACGTGACCGCCAACCTGCGCACCATCCGCGATATTCCGCGTGAACTTGCGGGTGCAGGCTGGCCGAAGGCCCTGGAAGTCCGTGGCGAGGTCTACATGGGCCGCGCCGACTTCGAACGCTGGAACGAACAGGCGCGCCTGCACGGCGGCAAGGTGCTCGCCAATCCGCGCAACGGCGCCGCCGGCTCGCTGCGGCAGATCGACTCGGCACTCACCGCGAAGCGCCCGTTGAGCTTCTTCGCCTATGGCATCGGCCAGGTCGAAGGCGGAACCCTGCCGGCCACCCATTCGGCCACGCTGGCGAAGCTGCGCGAATGGGGTTTCCCGGTCAGCGAACTGGCCACGGTGGTGCAGGGCGTCGAGGGATTGCTGGGCTACTACCGCCGCATCGGTGAGGCCCGCGACAGCCTGCCGTTCGACATCGACGGCGTGGTCTACAAGGTCGACGACTACGCTGCGCAGCGCGAACTGGGCTTCGTCTCTCGCGCGCCGCGCTGGGCCATTGCGCACAAGTTCCCGGCGCAGGAACAGGCCACGGTGCTGGAATCGATCGAGGTCAACGTCGGCCGCACCGGCGCGGTCACGCCGTGGGCGCTCATGCAGCCGGTGCAGGTCGGTGGCGTCACCGTCACCCGCGCCACCCTGCACAACGCCGACCATGTCGCGCGCCTGGACGTGCGCAACGGCGACACCGTCATCGTGCGCCGCGCCGGCGACGTGATCCCGGAAGTGGTGCAGGTCGTGCTGGAACAGCGACCGGCGAACACGGTGCCGTGGTCGATGCCGATGGCGTGCCCGGTCTGCGGTTCCGAAGTGGTGCGCGAGGAAGGAGCCGCGGTCTGGCGTTGCTCGGGCGAACTCAGCTGCCCGGCGCAGTTGGTGCAGGCGGTATTCCACTTCGCGTCGCGGCGGGCGATGGACATCGACGGCCTTGGCGAGCGCTACATCGAGTCGCTGGCGGACTTCGGTTACCTCCAGGATGTTTCCGACCTGTATCGGCTGACATTGGACGACCTGCTCGAAATGAAGCGTCGCGCCGAGGAGCGTGACGGCGCAGTCCCGGAAACCGTGAAAGCCGGAAAGGTCGCCACGAAATGGGCCGACAACCTGATCGCCGCGATCGACCGCAGCCGCGACACCACGCTCGCACGGTTTCTCTACGCGCTCGGCATCGAACATGTCGGCGAGAGCACGGCGAAGGCCCTGGCGCAGTGGTTCGGCGACCTCGCGTTGATCCGCCACCTGCCGTGGCCGTTGTTCAAGCGCGTCCCCGACATCGGCGGCGAAGTCGCGCGCGCCATCGGCCATTTCCTCGACCAGGCCGGCAACCAGCAGGTGATCGATCGCCTGCTCGAACGCGGCGTGCGCATCGGCGACGCGCATGCGCCCAACCCGAAACTGGGAGACGGACTGGACCTGGCCGCGCTGCTGGCCGATCTCGAAATCCCCAGGGTCACGCCGGTGCGTGCGGCGCAACTCGCAAGCGCGTTTGCCGACGCGGAGGCGCTGGTCGATGCGCCTGCGCACGCGATGGTCACGGCCGGCCTGCCGACCGACAGCGCCAACGCGCTTGCCGCCTGGCTGGAAGACGAGGCCAATGCCGGACTGCTGCTGCGCAGCGCCCAGGCAATGAAGGCGTTGCGCGACCGCTTGCCGGAGCGCAGCGACGACGTCGCCGGCCCGCTCGAGGGCAAGACCGTGGTGCTGACCGGCACGCTGGCTGCGATGGGTCGTGACGAAGCCAAGGAAAAACTGGAAGCGCTGGGCGCGAAGACCGCCGGCAGTGTGTCGAGGAAGACCAGTTTCGTCGTCGCCGGGACCGATGCCGGATCGAAGCTGGCCAAGGCGGAGGAACTCGGCATCGACGTCTGGGACGAGGCGGCGTTGCTCGCGTTCCTGGCGCAATACGCATGACGTTCACGCCGGGTCCCGGCTGGCGCGACGGCCTCGATCCCGATGCCGCGTGGATGCCATCCGCGTCCCGCGACGCACTTCGCCTGCGTGCGTGGGTGAACCGGCTGGTGCGCGAGTTTTTCCATGCGCGCAACGTGCTGGAAGTGGAAACCCCGGCGATGTCGCTGGCCGGCAACACCGATCCCAACATCGCCTCGTTCTCGCTGGAATTCTCCGGCCGCACCGATGGTGGGCCGCGCGCCCGCTGGCTGCGCACGTCGCCCGAATTCGCCTTGAAGCGCCTGCTCGCGGCCGGCGTCGGCGACTGCTACGAACTCGGCCGGGTGTTCCGCGATGGTGAAGCCGGTGGTCGCCACAACCCCGAGTTCACCATGCTCGAGTGGTATCGGGTCGGCTGGAACCACCTGCGGCTGATCGACGAGACCGCGGAGCTCGTGCGTGCGGCGCTGTCGTTGCTGGGGCGCGACGCGGCACTGCGCGTCGTCCGTTATCGCGATCTTTACCATGACGCACTCGGCATCGATCCGTTCACGGCGAGCGATGGCGAACTGCGCGCCGCGCTTGGCGACCTCGAGATCGACCCCGCCGGTTTGACCCGCGACGATTGGCTCGACCTGCTGATGACCCATCGGCTGCAGCCCGCGTTCGATCCCGCCGGCTTGCTGGCGATCGTCGACTACCCGGCATCGCAATGCGCGCTGGCGCGCTTGCGCGACGACGGCAATGGCCACCCGGTGGCCGAACGCTTCGAGCTCTATCTCGGCGCCATCGAACTGGCGAACGGCTACCACGAACTCCTCGATGCCGGCGAACAGCGCGCGCGATTCCAGCGCGACGGCATCGTGCGAGAGGCGCGGGGCGATGTCGTCCCGCCGACGGACGAACGCCTGCTGATCGCGTTGGATGCGGGCCTGCCCAGCTGCGCCGGAGTCGCCCTGGGCGTGGATCGACTGTTGATGGCGATGCTGCAGACGCCACGCATCGCCGACGTGCTGGCGTTCGATTTCGCCCGCGGCTGACGATCCGACTGAACGGGAAGCGTGCGTTCGGCAGGCGTTCGGATTGCCTTCGCTTTTTGTTAATCCGGCATGCCTAACAGTACGCCCCAGGACAACGACCGGAGGGGTCACCATGCGTCGCCTGATCTTCGCTACCGCCATGTTCGCCGCGGCGTCCGCCGCACCCGCCATCGCCGCACCGCAGTCCTGGCAGGAGTACGGCCCGGGGACGGGAGTTGTGCGTTGCGAATCCAACGACGGCCGCATGAACCGCTGCCCGCTGCCTGGCGGCGGCCGCGTGGTGCTGGAACGCCAGCATTCGCGCACCGCCTGCATCGAAGGGCGGTCCTGGGGACAGGATCGCGGTGGGGTGTGGGTGGATGATGGCTGCCGCGCGGACTTCCGCGTTGCCGGTTACGGCGGTGGTTACAACGATGGTTACTCCGGTGGCGGTTACGGCAATGGCGGTTACAACGATCGATACGGCCAGACCTTCCGCTGCGAGTCGGACGATGGGCGCACGCGCCAGTGCAACGGCAACGGTCGCGGCCGCGCGCAACTCGTGAAGCAGTTGTCGCGCGCGGCCTGCATCGAGGGACGCACCTGGGGTTCGAACTACAACGGCGTCTGGGTATCGCAGGGGTGCCGCGGCGAATTCGCGATGGGCGGCGGGTACGGCGGCGGCCCGTATGGCGGTGGCTACGGTGGCCCCAACAACGGTTTCGGGCGCCTGTTCCGCTGCGAATCCAACGACGGTCGCACGCATGAATGCGCAGCCAATACCCGCGCCGGCGTGCAACTCGTGCGCCAGCTGTCGCGCGCCGCCTGCATCCAGGGGCGTACCTGGGGCTACGGCCGCAACGGCATCTGGGTGTCCGACGGTTGCCGCGCCGAATTCCGCAGCTATTGATGGCTCGCTTGATGTCCGAAACCGGCGCCCACGTGGCGCCGGTTCCGTTTCCGGATGGCGGATA
>Ga0209277_10000780_pt1 | contig 15969 bp, 15 predicted proteins | sample JI81AbrownDNA_FD_187503 | JGI IMG/M metagenome (GOLD analysis project Ga0209277, IMG submission 187503) | Wastewater effluent complex algal communities from Wisconsin, to seasonally profile nutrient transformation and Carbon sequestration -... | ecosystem: Engineered > WWTP > Effluent > Algae... | reverse complement strand
TACACCCTGACTCCGAACCCTGCTGTGGATCGTGAGTTGACTGTGCCTGCAATGGAATTTGATTCTGTTTTGCGCGCCAGCGAATCACGCATGGATTTTGGCGGCAAAGGGTTCAACGTCTCACGCTTGCTCAAAGGCATGGAAGCATCCAGCACGGCTGTCGGTTTTCTGGCGGGCAGTGCTGGCGAGCTTTTACAGAACGGTCTCAAAAGCCTCGGCATTGGCACAGACTTTGTTTGGGTGACAGGTGAAACGCGAACGAACGTCAGCATTGTCACCCAGTCACACGACCATTACATCAAGGTCAATGAAAAAGGTCCGCTGGTGGACTCGTCCAAACAGCAGGAAATGCTGGATAAGATCGGCGCGTTGACAAAGCCCGGCGATTGGTGGGTGCTGGCGGGCAGTATGCCGCCTGGTGTTACGGATGATTTTTATGCGCGTGTTATCACCGTGCTAAATAAACGTGAAGCGAATGCCATTCTGGATACCACGGGCGAAGCGCTGAAACTTGGTTGCGCCGAAAAGCCGTACCTTATCAAACCCAATGCTGAAGAAGTTCATGCGCTGACTGGTATGCCTGTTGGTAGCACAGCCGAAATTGCCTCCGCTGCTGCTGAACTCCGCAAGATGGGCGCGCAGAACGTGGTCATTTCGATGGGCAAGGCGGGCGCGTTGATGCAATCTGCCCAAGAGACTTGGCTGACTCACAGCCCGAAAATTCAGGAGAAAAACCCCATCGGTGCAGGTGACTCGATGGTGGGTGGTTTGGTATGGGGATTGTCTCAGGGATTTTCGTTGAAAGAGGCGCTTGGCTGGGGCGTTGCCAGCGGCGCAGCCACGGCCAGTTTGAGCGGAACGGAAGTCGGTTCCAAGCCGTTGATCGAAGAACTATTCAATCAAGTCCGTTTTGAAAAGTTTGAAACTGTGTAAAAAGCCATCACCACGGAGATTTTTTTCTTCGCGGTCGAATCTTTTGTTACCTTGTAAAAAGTGAGGTCTCGTATGGCATTTGAACAACATCATGAAAAGAAATATTCAAAAGATGCGGAGAGCATTTTTCTGGCAGCTTTGAAAGTGACTGAAAAGTTTGAAGGAAAATTTATTTCATCTGCTCCTGAAAAATTCAGCTTCACCGCTCGATTTCCAAAGGTAATTTTAGGGCAAACCCTCGGTGAGCGTACCGAACTCTCATGTGCAATCAGCGCGGAAGGCAATGTGGTTGTGGATGCTTTTCCGCTGGATGCGGTGGAACGAAAATTGATGTTCGGCGCGCGCAAAGGTGTCACATTAACTGTGGTCACGTGGTTCATTGCCCATCTCGAACATAATCTTGGAATATCGCCTACCTAGTTCATTTTGCTCCTCGGTTAAACGAGCGATCTGATTCATTCTCTCCTGGACGGACGATAAACAAGGCATTTGTCGTCCGTCCCTCCTTTTTGCATAATGGAGGCAATATGACTGAACAAAAAACGACCCGCATTTATATGGTTCGCCACGGTGCGACCAAACTTAGCGCGGAAGATCGATTTGCCGGCGCAGTCGATGTGGAGCTTTCTGATGAAGGGAAATTTCAAGCGGGTCAATTAGCAGCCCGCCTTGCAGACGATCCCATTGCGGCGGTCTATTGCAGTCCCATGACCCGCACGATCCAAACTGCCACCATCCTTGCCGAGCCGCACAACATTCCGCTCATCCATCGCGAGGGGTTGAAGGAGATCAATCACGGACATTGGGAAGGTATGCGTCGTGCCGACGTGGAGACTCAATTCCCTGATGAATATGCCGCGTGGGAAGAAGACCCTTTCACATTTGCGCCGCAGGGTGGGGAGGCGGGAGTCAATGTGATCGCCCGCGCTTTACCCATCATCCGCGAGATCGTTTTGGAACATCGCGGACAAAACATATTGGTCGTCTCACACAAGGCTACGCTGAGATTGCTCATCAGCAGCCTGCTTGGCTTTGACGCACGCGGCTATCGTGACCGCCTCGACCAATCCCCAGCCTGCCTCAATGTGCTGGATTTCAAAGACCCTGTCCGCGCGCGTTTGATGTTGTTCAACGATGTGTCTCATTATGGCGATCAGCCTTCACGTGCAGGCGAGCGACTCTCGAAATGGTGGGATAGCCCAAAAGCATAAAATCAAGTTATCGTCTCTTTGTGCATGATTTTCAAAAAGGTATAATGAACTTCATGCGGAGTTCAACATTTATCTCAAGCACATCCAAATATCTATTAGCATTTGGGTTTATTGCTCTGGTCACGGCGTTTTTGTTCACCCTGCGTGACGCGCTGGATACAACCCTGGTTGCACTGTTATATTTAATTCCACTTGGTCTGATCACAGCATATTGGGGGCTTGGGCCTGGCATCACCAGCGCCATGATGACCTTTCTGAGCTTCAATTATTTTTTCATCAAACCATATTACAACTTTGCGGTCCACCGCCCAACGGATGTGGTGATTCTTGTCATTTTTTTGATCGTGGCAATTGTTATCAGTCAATTGGTGGGGCGTATGCAAGCCAGCCTTGCCGCTGCAACTGCGCGTGAGCGTGAAGCCACGCAGCTTTATGAGTTGAGCACCGCTCTTGCAGGTTTGCATGATGGACGTACCATTGCGGAAATTCTTGCCAAGCAAGTACAGGATGTTTCGCAGGGCGAGGCGGTGGAACTGAATATTGCGGGGGAACAGTCTTTTGATTTTCGTTTACCTGAATCAAGTCAACCGACTCGTCCGCCGGAATGGATTCTTCCCATACAAGTAGCACGGGGTACTCTCGGGGAGATTCGGCTATGGAGGGCGGCACCAGCTCTAACGTCTAGTGAGAAGCGTTTACTGCAAACATTTGCCAGTCAGGGAGCTTTGGCGCTTGAGCGTGCGAGACTCGCGCAAGCAGAGTCCCGTGCGCGAGTTCTCGAAGAAAGTGACAGATTGAAATCTTCGATCTTGTCTTCGGTCTCACATGAATTGCGGACGCCTCTTTCCACGATCAAAGCTGCCGCTTCGAGTTTGAGAAGCGACGACGTCCATTGGGATTCCGCTGCGCGCCCCGAGTTGATCGCGGCGATTGATGATGAGGCCGACCATTTGAATATGCTGGTCGGCAATTTGCTGGATATGTCGCGTATTGAGTCGGGTGTGCTTAAGCCGAAGCGCGAGTGGAATATTTTGCCTGAGATCGTCGGGAGCGTTCTGGCGCGTATGAAGCACCTTGCAGTCGCGCACCGTATTGAAATGGATGTGCCCGAGAGTCTGCCCCTAATGCCCGTGGACTATGTGCAGATGGAACAAGTCTTTACGAATTTGCTTAGCAACAGCGTGAAGTATGCTCCTGAAAAATCAGTAATACATGTGCGTGCATTTATAGAAGGTGAGTCAGTCCATGTGGTTGTTAGCAATCAGGGGCCGCAAGTGCCGCAGGAGCATCTCGAACGTATCTTTGATAAATTTTTCCGCCTCACTGATGCAGATCGGGTGACTGGCACAGGTCTTGGGCTTTCGATTTGCAAAGGAATCATCGAAGCGCATGGCGGACGGCTCTGGGCGGAGAATGTGCCTGACGGCCTTGCTTTTAATTTCACATTGCCGTTGATCTGGGAAGGCGTTTCACCACCCACCCTGCCAATGGATATGGAGACCGAATGAACAACGCGCCGCACATTCTAGTTGTTGATGATGAGCCACAAATACAACGCGCAATCCGAACCATCCTCACCGAAAAGGGATTCAAAGTTACAACAGCAAGTCGCGGAGAAGAAGGGCTTACGCTCGCGGCAACCAATGAACCTGACCTTGTGATCCTTGATCTGGGTCTGCCTGATATGGATGGCGTTGAAGTTTGCACGCGCCTGCGTGAGTGGACTCAATGCCCGATCATTATTTTATCTGTGCGGGACAGTGAACGAGATAAAGTAGCTGCACTCGATAAAGGTGCGGATGACTACCTGACCAAGCCGTTTGGAATTGAAGAATTGCTGGCGCGCGTGCGTGTTGGATTGCGTCATTCCGCGAGCCGGCAGGGAACACAAAGCAAAGTCATTCAAGCTGGCTCATTGATGATCGATCTTGCGTGGCATAGCGTCAAACGCGGCGATGAGGAAATTAAGTTGACCGCCACAGAATATAAATTGCTGGCATATCTCGCGGCCAATCATGGACGCGTACTTACGCATCAAAGCATTCTCACGAACGTCTGGGATCCTGCTGATGCAAATCATACTGAATATCTTCGCGTTTACATGCGCCAGCTTCGCAAAAAACTTGAAGTTGACCCCGAACGCCCGCAGTTTATTCTCACTGAACCCGGAATAGGTTATCGCTTTATCGCAGATGAATAATCACCTGAGAAAGTTTTATTGATGGTGTATCGTAGTTCCTGGTTTGCCACATCATGTACGTGAGAAGGGAACAGAATAGCCAGCTTTCTAAAAATTACATCCCCTTTCAATGCCTTTACAAAAGGGCATTTTTATTTTTTTTTTATACGATTGCCCTAAATATTTGTCACCGTTTTATGCCTCAGAGATAGGATTATCGTACTAATGAGGTGATGATGAATAAAATTGAAGTAAATTCCCCTGCTTTGACAGTATTCCCCGCTTCTTTTTCCACCCTTCAGCCTGCTCGGCGCTTAGTTGTCCTGGTGCCTGAATCTGAAGCGGATACTGCATTAGCAGCTCGAAAAATATGGGAATTGGCAAATGCCCTCGAATGCAGTATCCAGTTTCTCGGTCTAAGTAAAGATGCGGAACATGAACCTCGCATGCGTAGGCAGTTGGTGACCCTGTCAGCAATGGTGGGATATGACAATATTTCTGTTGAATCAAAAATCGAAATTGGGAATGACTGGCTGAGCATGGTCAGGTCTAATTGGCATGAAGGGGATGTGATCGTCTGCTTTGCCGGACAAAATTCAGGCCTTGCACGCAGACCTCTAAACCAGGTTTTAGAATCAAATTTGAGAGCCACTGTCTATGTACTTAATGACCTTCACGAAAATAACACGCGTGTGTATTCAAGTTGGATATCTCCTGTGATAGCGTGGACAGGCTCTATTGGCATCATCCTCGGATTCTTTTGGTTGCAATCAGGGCTCGTACGACCTTCTGCAGAGTGGACACACACTGTATTACTTTACCTCTCCCTCTTCATTGAAGCAGGGGCGATATGGATCTGGAATAGCCTGTTCTAGTAAAACATTCAAAAATAATTAGTTGGAATATATGAATAATCACGAAGACAATTCACAAACCTCAATCATTGAACGAGCAACAAATTACAAACCGCCGCGAACCTTTCGTTCCTGGTTTATTGGCCGTCCACTGTCTACAGCAGATGCGTCACACCAGACTATTGGAAAAGCGGTTGGTCTTGCTGTTTTTGCTTCAGATGCGCTTTCTTCCACCGCATACGCTACGCAGGAAATTTTAGTCATTCTTGCTGCAGCCGGAACAATGGCTTTTGGAGCTGTGTTTCCGATTGCCATTGCCATCGTTATTTTGCTGGCGATCGTTACGATCTCATACGAGCAAACCATTCATGCCTATCCGGATGGGGGCGGAGCATATATCGTATCTCGCGATAATCTCGGTGAAATGCCTGCTCTTATTGCCGGAGCATCTCTCCTGACAGACTATATTCTGACAGTATCGGTCTCGATCGCGTCCGGTGTTGCTCAGATCATCTCCGCGTTTCCCGCTTTATATGATTATCGTGTGATCATTGCGGTTGGTTTCATTTTATTTGTTATGTTGATGAATTTACGCGGTGTAAAAGAATCAGGAACTGCCTTTGCGATTCCAACTTATTTCTTTGTCATCTTAATGTTCATCGCTGTTGGAACTGGTATTTTTCGTCTCTTTGTTACCGGCACACTTGGTACCGTCATTGACCCACCAGAATTTGAGGTGCTTCATGGCCTTTCAACGATCACACCCTTTTTGATATTACATGCCTTTGCTAGCGGTACCACGGCGCTGACAGGTGTGGAGGCGATCTCGAATGGCATCACGGCTTTCAAGGAACCGCGCAGCAAGAATGCAGGCGTCACGCTGATTTGGATGTCCCTCATTCTTGGTTCGCTTTTCCTTGGTATTTCCTACCTCACGAAACAGATCGGTGCGATCCCCTCGGAAAGCGGCGAAACGGTAATTTCGCAATTGGCGCGGACGGTTTTTGACGGCCGCGGCGCTCTTTATCTCATGTTGATCGGTGCAACCACGGTCATCCTCATTATGGCTGCAAATACGGCCTTTGCAGATTTCCCACGTTTGGGCGCTCTTGTTGCCAAGGATGGGTTCCTCCCGCGTCAGCTTACGTATCGCGGGAGCCGCTTGGTTTATTCGCGCGGTATTGTTGCTCTCGCTGCCATCGCATCCATCATCCTTGTGATCTTCAAAGCCAGTGTCACGCGGCTCATTCCATTGTATGCAATTGGTGTGTTTTTATCATTTACACTTTCCCAAGGCGGTATGGCGCTTCGCTGGTATAAGATCGGTAAGCTCAAGCCCGGTGAAGAGATGGTGGAACGTGGCTCAACTCTGCGCTTTGTAAAAGATTGGCGTATCAAAATGATCATCAACGGGTTTGGTTCACTCTGCACCGCCGTGGTGATGATGGTCTTTGCCATTACCAAGTTTCGTGATGGTGCATGGGTGGTGTTGTTCCTTATCCCCATGTTGGTCGGCGCTTTCTGGATGATCCATCGTCACTATAACAATCTTGCCAAAAAACTTTCCCTTGATAATTTCGGCGTTATGCCCCCACACACCATTCGCCATCGTGTTGTTATGCCGGTCAGCGGTGTGCACCAGGGGACGTTGGCTGCGTTACGATATGCGCGTATGTTATCAGATGATATAACGGCGGTCCATGTAACCATCGAACCGGCAGATGCTGAAAAAGTCCGCCAAAAGTGGGAAACGTGGGGAGAAGGCGTCCGCATGGTGATGTTGGATTCGCCCTACCGCCTTTTCCTTGAACCTTTATTGGGTTATATCGCTGATATTGCTCGTCAGCGTCAGCCGGGTGAGACCATCACCATTGTTGTGCCTGAATTTGTTGCAGAAAGCCGCATAACAGGCGCATTGCATACGAACACAGCGGATCTACTTCGCAGTCAGCTCAAGCGCCTGCATGGTGTTGTTATTATCAATGTACCTTATCATGTGCATGAAGTAGAAGACGAGCATTAGGAAGTTTTCGGGTCAGACCTTATTTTTTGATGCAGGATAATAGTAAACAAAGGCGCACTCCATTTTTGGAGTGCGCCTTTGTTTACTTGATGATTTCTTTTGCACTTTGAATCAAAATATTTCGAATGGCATATCCATCAAAACCGGCTTGCTCCATTCCTAGAATGACAGCACCCACGACAGGTGCCCCATCCAAACGGAGCAGCTTTCCTTTTGGACAATACTTGAGAACAAGTTCGCGCATCGGCTTGGTGATAATTTCTCCCGCTTCAAAAATGCTACCTGATTGAACGATCTCAACTTCCTCGTTTTCCATTTCGATCTGTCGTGCCACTGAAACTGCCAGCCAGCCAAGTTCCTCGCCTGCCCAATGTAAAATTTCACGCGCAGCAATATCGCCTTCATTTGCTGCTTTGATCACTTCAAGCGCCAGAAATGGAAACAGATGATATTGTTCGTTCGAGAGCCCTTCCATTAAATCCATTTCATCTTTTGCGCCAGCCGCTTCGATATAAATTTTCGTCAGCGCCGTCGGCGGGATTCGCTTGATCCACGCATAATTCACCATCTTCAATCCGCGCTGCACGATTTCCGTTGCACCGCCCAATTCGCCAAAGGCTTCGCCATTGCCAACAATGCGGCCTTCTTTTCCATTCGCATTTCGTCCACGGCAATTATTGGATGATCCCGCTGTTACATTCACGCCGATTCCATTTTTCGCGCCAGCAAATAATCCGATCAAACCATCGTTGACAATTTCCAGCGGGCAGGCCAATCCCAGCTTTGAGATTGCCTGCAAATGAGCATCTCTATCAGATGGAAAATCGTATCCCGACACGCCGAAGCCTGCTCCAACCATCTGAGCATTATCCACGCCGGACATTTTCTTCGCGCCCTCGAAAGACTCCTTCAGCACATTCTCGAATCCCTCATAACCAACGACTTGATGATTGCCGCCCCACGCTTTACCGAAGCCAACGCATCTTCCAGTTTCATCAGCAATGACCGCATGAGTTTTGGATGAGCCAACGTCAATCCCGAGAAAATATTTCATTTATGCTCCACCGAAAAATTGTGGCAGCCATTGCTTGTTGGTTTCGAGCATGTCTTCAATGACAGTCTCCACTTTGTCGGCACTTGGCCCCAGCGGATGGGTGAGCAGCGCCTGATACATTGCGTTCCTGTCGCCATGCACGGCCGCTTCGACGGTGAGCAGCTCATACATCTTGATTTGGGAAATGAGTCCGAAGCAGGTGGCAGGCAAAGGCGTAGAAGGAAGCGGGTGAATTCCATCGGCATCTACGAGGGCGGGCAATTCCAGCACCCAATCCGCAGGCCACTCTTTTACTGCTCCATCGTTGCGGACGTTGACGACATGCACCTGACCGAGGTCGTTGTAATGCGCGTTGATGAGCTGAGTTGCCAGCGTGGAATAATACGCGCCGCCGCGCTTCATTAACTCTGCTGGCGGCTCGGTGAGATTCGGGTCAGCGTAATCGCGCAGCAGATCTTTTTCGATCTCCATCACTGCTTCGGCACGGGATGGCGGCCATTTCTTTTGCTCTTCAAATTTATGCGCGGTGTAATAAAAATATTGCAAATAGTAATTGGGGATCATGCCCAGCGACTCGATGGTCTTCAAATCCCATTCGGGTTCAGTTTCCTTTTTGAGCGACTCGACAAAAGATGGGAAGATGATCGGCCACATTTCTTCGCCGTCCAAAGTGAACCCGCGATGCCATGTGAGATGATTGAGTCCCAGTGTGTTCAAATTTGCGCGAGCCGGGTCGATCTTGTTTCCCGTCACTTTTTCCAACTCATCGATGATCATCATCTTTGCAGTAATGCCCACATTGCAAACCCCAACTGCTGGGATGTCAGGTGCGTAGCGGCTGAGCGCTTCAGTGACAAGCCCTGCAGGATTGGTGAAATTTGCCAGCAGTGCATTTGGCGCAACTTCACGAATATCTTTTGCAATGCTGAGAATCACAGGAATGGTTCGCAGCGCCTTCGCCATGCCGCCTACACCCGTGGTCTCCTGGCCGATCAATCCATGCCGCAGACCGAGGTACTCGTCCCCACGCCGCGCGGGCATCATACCAACCCGCAGTTGTGTCGTCACGTAGGTTGCGCCCGCAATCGCTTCCCGTTGATTTGTAGAAAGAATCACTTTGAACGGTTCGCCCTTGGCTTTGACCATGCGCTGCGCAAACCCGCCAACGATATCAAGCCGCTCTTTATCAATATCCATTAACCAAAGTTCGGTGATCGGCAAAGTGGCCGCTCTTTCGAGAAAGCCGTTTACAAGTTCGGGCGTATATGTGGAACCGCCGCCAATGACAGTGATCTTCATGATCCTTTTCCTTCTTCGTTGAAAAATTTCAAAGTATGGCCAGTCAATTCAAGAAAGCGTTCAAGCTCCGCTTTGGAAAGAACGAGCGTAGCCGTATTAACCAAAGGATGGCAAAGAAAGTTTTTGCCCTTCCAAATTTCAGAATCCACCCATAATTCCACTTGATGTTCCGTATCGTTTGCCAACCCCATCATTGTCACAGAGCCGCGCGTCACGCCTAATAATCGCATTAAGTTTTCTTCGGAACCAAAACGGATATGCGAGACTCCCAACTGCAAAGAAAGTTCATCCAGCTTCACAGAGCTTTCGCAGGCGGTCACAGCTAGAAAGAATCGTCGTCTCTTTTTATCGCACAGAAAAAGATTTTTTGTGCTCACAGCTTCAACCCCCGCGTGATGAGAATCCGCTTCGGCACAGGTGAACACAGCGGGGTGTTCCAGCCGCTGATAAATAAAATGATTCATTTCCATAAAAACGAGGAATTCATTTTCTGATGTGATCATGTTGTTTGGATATATCCCTTATTGATTTGATTGCAGGGGAGAAGTATACAAAGAAACCTGCAACCAGTAAACAGACGAATCTCACATATCCTCGAGACCGTTTCTTAAATTTTTTTTGGACACGGATTTGACGGATTGCACAGGCAAACACGGATTTTTTTAAGAGGTCTTTCCGTGAGCCTCCGTGAAACCTGTGCCATCCGCATCCAAAAGGGTTTTCAGCGCAAAAATTAAGACGGCTGCAACTACTTAAGAAAGACTCTCTTAAACAAAACCCTTGACAACAATAAATAAACACTGTATATTTACAGCGTAAAGTAAATCAGGAGCATACATGGTCAGACCGACACTCAAAAAGCAAAAGCCAAATTTGCAGGAAGCCATCAAGGAAACAGCTTGGAATCAGATCGCAGAAACAGGCGCAGCGACCCTTTCCCTGCGTTCCATTGCCCGTGAATTGGGTATTACGGCGCCTGCCATCTATAACTACCATCCCGACCGTGATGCGCTCGTCACAGCCCTGATTGTGGACGCCTACACCTCGCTGGGGGAGTCTCAGCAAGCCGCGATTGACGCTCTCCCTGCGAAGGATAACGTGGCGCGTCTTTCTGCGCTTGGGCTGGCGTACCGCGAATGGGCAATTACCTATCCCCAGCGGTATCTGCTTATCTTCGGCACGCCCATCCCAAATTATGTTGCCCCCAAAGAGATTACTGCTCCTGCCGCAGCCTGTGCCATCGTCCCGTTGATGAATACATTACAGGCTTTGTATTCAGATGGGAAGTTGAAAGTTGAGCGAATGTCTCCGCTCACGCCTGAATTGGAAACCATGCTCGAAGCGTGGAAGAACTACGGCGGCAACGCCGACCCCGAAGCGCTCTACCTGACCGCCGTCATCTGGAGCCGTGTGCATGGACTCGTCATGCTTGAGATCGGTCATCATGTCCCGCCGATCTTTACCGATTTTGGCGAACTCTTTCGCCGCGAAGTCAAGAACATCTTAATTCAATATCTGTAATTTCTAAAATTCATAACCAAGTGTTCAACCCAGGTGATGCTCGCATCACATCTGGTGCTCAAATGCTGTCCAAAATAAGGTGAAACATGAAAACACTCATTCTCGATGGTTCTCAACCGAACGACCCAACTTCTGCAAATATCAAAACGTCATTGCAATTTCAATTGCCAGATTCAGAAACGCTTGTTTTGTGCGAGCAGAAGATCGGCAATTGCGCAGGTGATTTTTTCTGCTGGGTGCGCAGCCCTGGTATGTGCAATACAAACGATGACAACCGCATCATTGCAGAGAAGATCATGCAAAGCGATCTGGTCATTTATCTCACGCCTGTTACGTTCGGTGGTTATTCCTCCGCGCTCAAGCGCATGGTCGATCATCAGATTCAAAATATCTCGCCCTTTTTCGCCACCATCGATGGCGAGATGCATCATCAGCCGCGCTACCAAAACTATCCCGATGTCCTCACCGTCGGGTGGATGAACCAGCCCGACGCGCAGTCTGAAGCGGTCTTTCGTCAGCTCGTTCACCGCAATGCCATCAACATGTACGCATCCACTGCTGTGACTGGAGTTGTGAATCGCGAATCAAATTTGGATGAGCAGATCAAAGGTTGGTTGGATGAAGTACATCGCGCCTCATCCTCGCCTGTGCCTGCTCTTTCCAAAACAGAAATTCCCTACACTGATGCCGCTCCCGTGCGCCGCGCCGTATTGCTGGTTGGAAGTCCGCGTACGAAAAAAAGTACATCCGCTTCGTTGGGCGGCTACCTGATGGAGCAGTTGAGCGCACGAGGAATTGAAACAGAGACGATTCAAATTTACACATCTTTCAATTCCGCAGAACGGACTCGCCTCACATTGGAAAAGCTCGATGAGGCCGACCTTGTTGTTCTGGCATTTCCTTTGTATGTCGATAGCCTGCCCGCGCCAGTCATCTCTGCTCTGGAAAAAATTGCCGCGCATCGTAAAAACATAAATGCAACACAGCGCTTTGCCGCCATTGCAAATTGCGGTTTTCCAGAAGCGAAACACAACGACACCGCGCTTGCCATCTGCGAACAATTCGCGCGCGAGACGAATATGATCTGGCTCGGCGCTCTCGCTCTTGGCGGCGGCGAAGGACTCGTTCACGGCGTGCCGCTCAACGAAATGGACGGACGCGCCATTCCGCTCAAGAAGAGTCTTGAGTTGGCGGCTGCGTCTTTGTCTGTTGGCGAATCCATTCCGCAAGAAGCACGCGATCTTCTTGGCAGGCCTTTCATTCCCAATTGGCTTTACAAAATGTTTGGCGGCATCGGCTGGAAGCAGCAAGCCAAAAAATACGGCACAGTGAAATTTGTCCACGCGCAACCCTACAAATAAAAAACATTTCAAAGAGAGATAACATGAAAAAAACAAATCCATTCAAAAAGAATTTTACCTGGGGGTTGATGGCATTCCTCGCCGTCGGTGTGACTATTGCCGCGCTTGCGCCGTACATCACGTTTAACTCGGAAAATTTCAACAACGCCACAGCCCGTTACGTCACCGCCCCCACATTTCGCTATGTCGGATTATTCATCCACGCCTTCTCTGGCGGGCTTGCCTTGCTGATTGGTCCGTTTCAATTCCTTGATGGATTTCGCAAACGCCGTCCCGTTGTCCATCGCTGGATGGGACGCATCTATCTCGTATCTATCCTGCTCGGCGGACTATCGGCTTTTATCATCGCCCCAGGCATGATCTCGGGACTCGTCGGTGAAGTTGGTCTGCTGTCTCTTGCAGTTCTCTGGCTGTTGACAGGTTGGAACGCGTACCGCAGCATCCGTGCTGGCAACATCAAATCTCACCGTGAGTGGATGATCCGCAGTTTTGCGTTGACCTTCGCCGCCGCCACGCTTCGTCTTTGGCTGGGCACTCTTATAGCTACACAACTGCCATTTTTGCAGACCAAGTACGGGGGCGATTTTGATGCGCTTTTTGTCGAAGTCTACCGTGTGGTGATGTGGTTGTGCTGGGTTCCAAATATCATCTTTGCTGAATGGTTCATCCAGCGTAGAAAATCGCAGGCTGTTTCAATGTCTGTACAAAATAATTCTCAAACTCAAAGTATCTAAAACTCACAAGGAAAAAATATCATGTCGCAAAATGAACTACACGTAATTTTTGGAACTGGCGCACTCGGCAAATGGACAGCGCGCGAATTGGTCAGGTTGGGCAAGCCTGTTCGCATGGTCAGCCACTCAGGCAAAGCGGATGCGCGTATTCCTGCCGAGGTTGAGATTGTCAAAGGCGATGCCTACGATTTCACTCGCAACCTTGAAGTTACCAAAGGCGCAAACGCCGTCTATCAATGCGCGCAGCCTTTGTATCACGAGTGGGCTGAGAAATTCCCGCCCATGCAAAAAGCCATTTTGGATGCGGTTGCTGCCAATGGCGCAAAATTCATCGTTGGCGATAATCTTTATATGTACGGCGATACGAACGGCCAGCCCATCCGCGAGGATATGCCGTATCAGCCGCACAGCAAAAAGGGAACCGTCCGCGGCGCAATGGCAACCGCCGTCATGGATGCGCACCGCACTGGGAAAGTCCGCGCAGCGATTGGACGCGCCTCCAACTTCTTTGGCCCTGACGATAATGCCGTAACCTCATTCGCCATTCGTCCTGCACTGGCTGGCAAAGCCGTCAACCTGATGGGAAAAACAGACCAATTGCACACTTTTTCCTACATTGCCGATTTTGGTAAATTGCTGGCAACCCTCGGCACGCGCGAAGATACCCTCGGACAGATATGGTTCACGCCGTCTCCCGCGCCCGTCACACAAATGGATTTGGTTAAGTTGATGGAAGAGGAGCTCGGTCAAAAAGTCAAATTTATGGTGGCTGGCAAAATGATGATGAGTTTCCTCGGGTTGTTTATGCCTACCTTGCGCGAATCAGTAGAAATGCTCTACGAATGGGACAAGCCCTTCATCATGGACTCCAGCAAAGCAGAAAAGGCATTTGGTTGGAAAGGCACTCCTCTCAGGGAGGCCATGCAGGCAACCATCGATTGGTGTAAAAGCGACTCTGCAAAATAGTGATCGAGGAGAAAATCATGGCACTTGTAAATTCTTTAATGGCAACCCTGCACCACTTGTGTGCATTTACCTTATCGGCTTGTTTGATTTATGAATTTATCGCCTTTCGCAAAGGACTTGGCGTGGAGGAAGCACGCCGCATCCAACGTGTGGACTTGTGGTACGGCGTCTCGGCAGGTTTGCTTGTCGTTGTCGGTTTGTTACGCGTTTTCTTCTTTGAAAAAGGCGCACCCTTTTATGCGGCCAACCTCATGTTTTGGATAAAGATGGCTTTGTTCGTGATCGTTGGTCTGCTCTCCATTTACCCAACCATTCGCTATATCAAATGGAATCCAATTCTTGCAGAAAATAAATCGCCAGAAATTTCAGATGTGGAATATAAAAATATTCGTTTGCTGCTTTTATTGGAAATGGTCGGGTTGGTCCTAATTCTCTTTGCTGCCCCTGCAATGGCTCGCGCGATCCTTATGTTCTAACTGGCAGGCGGTCTTTTGGCCCCTGACGCGATCGATATGCTGTGTCTCTCTGCGGTAAACATTTCTTACCCAGTATCGACGTTGTATAAATAAAAATCCCCATCCAACGGACTGGATGGGGATTTTGGTATTAACAAAACTGAGAGTCTTATAAAAGGATACTGGCTGACAGCAGATTTGCGTTATCAGTCGTTTCGATCTTGAACCCGGCCTTCTTGAAGAGGTGTTGCATGACCTGGTTATCAGCTGTCAGGGTGGCGCTGAGGCGTTCGATCTTTTCGCGTTTGGCGACATCCAACGCGCGGCGGACTAATTCTCCGCCGAGACCAATGCCATGATATGGATCGCCGATCAAAAGACTCACACGGGCTTCATTGGATGCGTGCAACTTGCTCAAACGAACCACGCCAATGATGATGTTTTCATCTTTATCATCCCTGGTTTCAGCCACAAGACTGATTACGCGATTGTAATCTTCGTGGCTAATGCGGGCGAGGCGTTCGTGTAAAACGCGTTCCTGGAACATCATAGGCTGTAGATAACGCAGGAAGACGCTGCGGTCTGAGAGAAGAGTATGGAACTTCACAAGCCTCTCTTCATCTTCCGGCAGAATGGGACGGATGGTGACCTTGGCATCGTTCTTCGCTGTCCATGTTCCGGAGTATCGAATAGGATAGGCGCGGATTGCAGGTTTGGGAAGTTGGTCTTCCGTGACTTCATTGCCATAAAGCAAAACGCGTGCATCCAATGCGATCAACTTCTCGGGCGAAGCCATCAGCGGATTAATGTCCAATTCCTGAATCCAGCGCTGTTCTGTGACGAGTTGAGAGAAGCGCACAAGCAAGCGCTCAAGTGCTACGAGATCCACTGGGTCACGTCCACGGACGCCTTTCAGAGCGGTGTAGATGCGGGTCTGTTCCATCATGCGTTTGGCCAATGTGGTGGTCAGGGGCGGTAAACCGAGCGCGCGATCCTTGAAGACTTCCACAAGCTGGCCGCCAAGACCAAAGAGAAGCACAGGCCCAAATTGCGGGTCAATGCTGCTACCGAGAATTAATTCGTAGCCATCGATCTTCGCCATCGGCTGCACGGTGACGCCGAGGAAATGTTCTGCGCCAACTTTTTCGGTGACAGATTTTTCGATGCTTTCGTAGGCTTTCTTAACGGCTTTGGCATCGGCGAGGTTTAGTTGCACGCCGCCAACATCCGTCTTGTGGGTGATGGTTTCCGAATGGATCTTAAGAACAACGGGGTAACCGATTGCATCTGCTGCTTTGACGGCTTCTTCCTTACTCTTTGCTATTCGGGTGTCCACTGTTGGGATGCCGTAGCAGGCCAACAGTTGTTTTGATTCGTAT
>Ga0209277_10000774_pt1 | contig 16063 bp, 19 predicted proteins | sample JI81AbrownDNA_FD_187503 | JGI IMG/M metagenome (GOLD analysis project Ga0209277, IMG submission 187503) | Wastewater effluent complex algal communities from Wisconsin, to seasonally profile nutrient transformation and Carbon sequestration -... | ecosystem: Engineered > WWTP > Effluent > Algae... | reverse complement strand
GTGGCTCATTTGCTGACGCAGGTTCAGGTCAAGACAGAGGCGCATGAGTTTGGCGGTAAATGCCGGCTGGTCATGAGTCGCAAGAAAGCCGGTCACTCCATCTTGCACCGTGTCTCCCACGCCAACAGATTCGATTCCCATGATGGGAAGTCCGGACCCCATGCCCTCGATTACGGAAAGTGGATGAACCTCGGTGACAGATGCGGTTACAAAAATATTGCACATGGCAAGATAAGCAGGCAGCTTGTCGTATGTGATGCGGCCCGTGAAGCGCACACGGTCACTGAGCTGCATTTCGCTAACAAGGGATCGAATTTCATCATCATATTGCTGCACGCCGCTGCCGACGATTAGCAGGTATACATTTGGAATGGCTTGTGAAATTCCCTTGAACGAATCAAATAGGAACGGTAAATTTTTTTCAAGCGCGATGCGGCCCGCATAAACAAGCAGAATGTCATCATCCTTGTATCCGAAATCTGCGCGTGAAAGCGGTTTTGCAGAGTGGAAACTTTTCAAATCCACGCCATTTGGAACAACTTCAATATGGCTATCTACATTGAGCTGGCGTAGAATTTTTTCCATGCCTGCCGAAGGTGTGATGACAAGTTCCATCGCTTTGCAGAAGCTGGGCATGTAGGCTTGTAAAAGGCCGGTGCTTACCTCATCGGGCATCATGGGAAGGTAGGCTTGTGCGTAGAGATCGTAGCGAGTGTGATTTGTGTAAACGACAGGAATGTGCAGCGGACGGCAATATCGCAGGGCAAGGCGCCCGCTTAAAAATGGATGATGTACATGAACAACGTCCATGGTTTGGAGGAGTTTTTTTGCATTGCGCGAATAGCGCATGGAAAGATAAAATCCTGAATCTGAAAGCGGCACACCCGGGCTGTGAATCACACGCGGTTCACCGGTTTTGTGATTGGCATCTCCAAAGGTGAAAATAAAAACATCATGTCCCGCCAGCTCAAGATAGCGTTTGTTGATCTCGACATAATTTGTGATGCCGCTGATATACGGTTTGTAACTGTCAACCATCATCCCTATTCGCATATTAGTATGCTAAGACATGCGCGGGTGAATGTCAAGTGCAGGATTGGACATGGTAGAATGAAAAAATCTTAACGGAGAAATATGACTGCGAAATTGATCTTGCGTGACAAGGAATACGAGGTGAAGCCGGGGATGACCCTGCTGGATGCCTTAAAGAAAAGTAACATCGTCCCTGAGTCTGTGATCGCGACTCGCAATGGGGAAATGATTACAGATGATGAAGTTCTGAGAAGCGGGGATGTGGTCAAGTTGATCGCTGTTATTTCGGGCGGCTCAAAATGAAATGTCGTAAGTGTGAAAACAAAGCATCCATTCACATGCGCCAGCACAAGCTCGCCTTGTGCAAGGAGCATTATCTGGAATGGATTCCCGAGCAAACTGAAAAATTCATCAAGAAATATCAGATGTTCACGCACGAGGAGAAAATTCTCGTGGCGGTTTCAGGCGGCAAGGATTCGCTTTCGCTGTGGGATATTCTCGTGCGCCTCGGCTATAAAGCGGACGGTGTATATCTGGGTCTCGGCATTGACGAAGATATTAATTACTCCCACGAGTCGCAGCGCCTTTGTGAGAAGTTCGCCGCAGAGAACAATCTTAAGCTCCATGTAGTGGATATCGAAAAGGAATATGGACAATCCATTCCCATGTTGGCGCAATCCAGTCACCGAGGATATGGAAAACCCTGCGCCGTGTGCGGTCTCGCCAAACGCCATGAAATGAACCGCATCGCCCGGGACCTTGGGTATGATGTGCTTGCAACAGGCCATAATCTCGACGATGAAGCGGCTGTGCTCTTCGGTAATACCTTGAACTGGGCCAGTGAATTCCTCCTGCGGCAGGGACCTGTGCTGCCTGAAAAGAATGGGCTTGCGCGCAAGGTCAAACCGTTATGCCGGTTCTATGAACGTGAAATGACAGCCTACGCTTTATTAAGCGGCATTGAATACATTTATGAAGAATGTCCGTTTGCAGAAGGGTCAAAGTCTATTTTTTACAAGGAAACTCTCAACCAACTGGAAACAACAAGGCCAGGGGCGAAGTTGATTTTTTATTTGGGATTTTTAGAGGCGAGAAAGAGCGGGGAATTATTCATTGAGAAGAATGTGGAAGCGGGTGTGTTACACGATTGCCCGAAATGCGGGCAACCCACTTCCACGCCCGATTATTGTTCCTTCTGTCGGATGATTGAAAAAGCAAACGCAGAAGCGGAATAAGCTAAATTTTGTAAAGAGCCGCAGAGAAGATTTTCTCTGCGGCTCTTTTTGTTATCTCACCAAAGTGGTAATCAGCCCGATCAGGAATAATCCTATTGCAGTGTAGCCTGCGATCTGTTCGGCTGTGAAGATGGAGAATTGCGGCATATCAAAATTAGAGCGATCTACACCGGGTTTGGTGGGTGTTTCTGTTTTTCCAGTCAACGCATCACGGAAATCAAGCACGTTGACGGGACGATTATCCGGGTGGAGCGACATGGCCCACAGAATGGCTTTTTCAACGGCACTGCTGAGGTGAGGATTGATTTCTCGAGGCGGGGTCAGGCTGCGGGTATCCAGGAAGCGTTTGCGTGCCTCGGTGGGAGGTTCATTTGTCAGCAGGTGATAAAGAGTCGCACCGAAGGAAAAAATATCCGCACGCGGGTCGGTATGAGTATCATCCCCGCCATATTGTTCGAGGGGCGTGTAGTGCGCCGTGCCTTGTCCTTGAATGATGGTGATGGTCACTTCATCGGGAGCCATGATCTTTACCAAACCGAAGTCCACAAGTTTGATCAATCCGCTGGGTGTGATCTTGAGATTGCTTGGTTTGATATCGCGATGAATAATCGGCGGGGTCTGTTGATGAAGATAACTCAGCGCATCTGCGATTTGTGTAGCCCAACGCAGCACTTCTTTTTCTGAAAGGAAGGTGTTGTTGCGGCGTGCTTCCTGCATTCGTTCGCGCAGGTCTTTGCCCGGTACAAAATCCATTACCAGATAATCACGCGGCCCTTCCGAGAAGAAGTCGGAAACCTTTGGCAGGTTCGGGTGGTCGAGACGCGCAAGCACAGAAGCCTCGCGAAAGAATTGTTCGCGGGCCTGCTTGAATACATCTGGTGGGAGTGTCTGATTGTGCTCAACTTCTTTAAGCGCACATAGCCTGCCCTGCAAACGGGTGTCTTCTGCAAGGTAAATACTGCCCGTGCCGCCTTGTCCGATCTGTTCACGGATATTGTAGCGGTCACGCAGAGTCTCCCCATTCTTCAACGATTGGGGCAAATCTTCTCCTTTTTTGTGGCGTTATATCCGTTTGGATACTTCTATTGTGCCAGTGATCTTTTCGGCGTGTATCACTGTTCCTGATGCTGAGTAAATATTCAAATTTGTATTTATTCAGCAGACGCAGGAAATATTAAAATTACAATATAATTATGCACAGAATCCACTTTTCTGCTATATTATAAACGTCTTTACTGCTAACTAGTGTTGAGTATGTGTGCCAAATTATAGTTGTTGGGATTTTAAGATTATATTCGAAACTCGAAATTATTAAACAAAAAAGCGCGCTTTTTGAGGAAATTATGGAACACGAAGATGATTATCCAATTCTCGTCGCTCAGGATGGTCCGCTAAAGGGACAACGCTGGGCATTAAGCCATACATTAATGGTGGGGCGCGACCCCACATGCGATATTGCTGTTCAAGATCGGCAGGTCTCACGTTTTCATGCCCGTGTCACACCCACGCCTGAAGGCGTAACCATTGAGGATCTTGGAAGTAAAAACGGAACCAACCATAATGGAACGGAAATTACCGCACCTGTGATGTTGCAGGATGGCGATTTGCTTGGCGTTGCGTTGGCTCAACAGTTCATCTTCCTCAATTCAGATGCCACCATGCCGCTTGCCGAAGGCGGTGCGCGTCAGGGGCGCCTCGTGATGGATCAGAAATCGCGTCAGGTTTGGGTGCATCAACAGCAGGTGGTACCGCCGTTATCAGCCCAGCAATTTAAATTATTGTGGATGCTTTATGAAAAACAAGGTCAGGTCATTGGCCGCAGCGAACTTGTTGCTGTAGTTTGGGGTGAAGACCAAATGGCGGGAGTTTCCGACCAGGCGTTGGATGCACTGATCCGTCGCCTGCGTGATAGGTTGGCTGTGCTCGACCCAAGTCATCAATACATTGATACCGTGCGCGGGCACGGTCTGCGTTTGGATAACCCAGCAAATGGTGAATAATTAAACATGGATGCCCAGTCGGAAAAACTTTTAGCACACATTATCCGCACTACGCGTATTGCATCTCTTGCAACTCTGCGTGATGAAAAGCCGCATGTCTCTATGATCGCCTTTGTCACGGTCGAGGATTTTTCCGCATTCTATATTCATGTCAGCCGCCTTGCACAGCATACAATGGATATGTTAAAGGATAGGAACGTGAGTCTCTTGATCACTGAAACGGATGATAACCGTGCCGATCCGCTGACACTTGCACGCATATCCATTCGCGGCACAGCCGAAGCCATTCAGAACGGGGAGCCCGGCTACACTCCAATTAAAGATTCGTATCTTGCGCGTTTTCCAGAAGCAGAACAATTATTCAAGCTGGCGGATTTCAGCTTCTGGCGCATCAACCCAAAGGGCGGACGATACGTGGCAGGTTTCTCCAAAGCATATAACATCACTCCTGAAGCGCTCAAAAAAGCATCCATTCGATAAACATCAAGTGACAGTCACCCCGAGGTGGCTGTCTTTTAGGAATAGACATGACCACATTAAAACTTCTCGCCGTATTTGCACATCCAGATGATGAATCAATGGGAATGGGTGGCACGCTGGCAAAGTACTCTGCTGAAGGAGTGGATACACACCTCATCTGCGCTTCACGCGGCGAGCGAGGCTGGTTCGGTCCCGAAGAGCAGAATCCAGGCTTGGAGAGACTCGGCCAACTCCGCACCATGGAATTGGAAAACGCCGTCAAAGCTCTCGGCATGAAAAGCCTGCACTTTCTCGATTATATTGATGGAGATGTAGATCAAGCAGATTACGCCGAAGCTATTAGTAGGATAGTCACACACATCCGCAAAATACAACCACAAGTGATCGTAACCTTTCCTCCCGATGGAAATTACGGCCACCCCGATCACATCGCAATCGGACAATTCACTTCCGCAGCCATCGTCTGCGCCGCAGACTCATCATACAAAGATGCAGAAAATCTCCCATCACATCGCGTTTCAAAACTCTATTACATGGTGGATGGTGAGAACTTCATCAACCTCATCGCGCCTTTCATGGGAGATATGACCTTTCCTGTGGATGACCAGATCCGCGGCGAATTCCCTTGGAAAGAATGGATGATTACCACACGTATTGATATGGCTAAACACTGCGGTGCAGCCTGGCGCGCCATTCAATGCCACCAAAGCCAATTACCCACAATCGGCGCACTGGCAGAAATGCCCGAAGAATCTGCGGCATCAGTCCTTGCTATGCAAGGTACGTTCTATCGTGTATTTAGCTTGGTGAATGGGGGAAGAAAGTCTGAAACAGATTTCTTTGAAGGCTTGAGATAAAAAGAGGCACTCCACAGTGACTGCCTCTTTTTATCTTTTGCTACTTATATTTTATGCCTTTGCTCGCCCGGACCAGAATTCAAGCCTGTTACCTTCAGGGTCGTGGATGTACATTGCTTTGGAACCCCAGATCTCTTTGATAGGTGTTGGGTTGAAGCCAGCTTCTACAAATTGGGCGCGTAATTCTTCTACATCTGCAACTTGTAGGCTGATGGTAATGCCTTTACCTTCTCCACTTTTGATGGATGCACGTATTTCATTTGCAACGCTCAGCCGTGCGGATTCGTTGAGTTTGAATTCGACAAACCAATCGGTTGATGAGATGACCAACAATTTTAGGCCGTCTCTGTAAAATGCAACAGTTTCATCCCATTTTTTGCAATATAAAATTGTGTTCGCGGCTTTGATTTTCATGTTATTTTCTACTATTTTATTAGACTCCTTGCAGAAGTATCATCGTATTTTTTACAAAAGACCTTTCCACAAAAATTCGCGCATTGTAGCGAATATTTGCGCATGAAAAGAACTTATGCAAGAAGTCTGTTTGTAAACAAGTTATATTTGATAAGCAGCGGCTAATTTAACTTAGGTGAACTTCTATGGAAATATTTTTCTTGCCTTGTACTTTGCTAAGCAGGCTGAAGACGTTGAACATGAGACCGTATTTTTTCTTGAAGAGATTTGCGGTGTAGTTTATTGACTTTTCAGAGTTGTTTGCGATAGCGTGGGCATCCAGCCACTCGCCAAGCAATTCTCCCGAGGAAGTGCATGGTGCAATTCGGACAGTGCCATTGTTGCGGATCCGCTTGGCTTTGCCTGCCCCAGCCTGGGTCCAGATATGAAGCGTTTCTCCATCCTGCGCAAACCAGACGGGAGTTTTGACTCCCTGTCCATTTTTGCGGAAGGTTTCGATATTCAGATATTGTTGTTTTTCAAATTGTTTGAGCATTATGGGAGTCCTTTGTAGTGATTTGATTTCCACGCCTTGAATCGTTGCTGACCAATGCTGGAGAGTAAAAGTGTCATCCCGAACACGACAAGGATGTTGGTGATGAAGAAGAAAACAACCTCCTCAAGCGGCAGAATGCCGAAGAAGAGAATACCCGTGGTTTGGTCTTTTGCGATGGACCAGGTTGTATCTGTGAGCGCGATGATGTCCATCAGCGAGAGATAGGTGCCGGGGACGAGGATGCCGAGCAAAACAAGTTTGCGGTGATACCAGAGAATATCCGCGCCGTAGAGCAGTTGTGGGAAGATGGCTGGCAATGCCCAGAAGAGGGTGATGGATAGATAGGTGATAGGTTGATTATCACTGAAAAATAGCGCGGTGAAGATGACCCAAAGAATTATAAGTAAGCTGGTGGAAGCATAAACAAGTGTTTTGTTCGGCTTGAATTCCTGAGTTGGCGGAGACAATCTTCTCGCAAGGAACCACCACCACAACCCCGAGAGGATGGTTTCCAGAACGAAGAAGGTATATTCTTCGATTGGGACGTAGCCAAAGACAATACCCGTGACCAGGTTTGGGTTGTAGAACCAGACGCCTGTGGCAACAAGGTAGTTATCCCACGGAGTGGTGTACACCACAGCGAGAATCACGTGGACAAGAATCCCGATCCACACGGCGCGGCCATTTTGGAAGCCATGCATGAGGCGGTTGTTTTTATGGTCCCACCAAGTGATGGCGAGGAAAATAAGAATGGGAATGACGAGAAAGCGAAGGAGAAATCCGAAGTAAGTCATTGTAGTTAGGTAGTTTGAAAGTTGAATAGTTTTTAGTTGAAAACCAGTTTTCTTGCGTACAAGTTACTTTTTTTATCTGCGCACTACCTTCATCAGTACGCCCGGGCGCGGTTCGAGGGTTGCACCCATGTGCGGGTGGATGGGATGGTTCGTAAATTCAAATGCAAAGGTTTTCAAAAGATGTGCCATCACAATCCGCGCTTCTGCCTGACCGAATGCGGCGCCTATGCAGGCGCGTGGCCCGCCGCCAAATGGAATGTAGCTCATCGGCGGAGTTTTTCTTCCGTGCGAGAATCGTTCGGGGCAGAAATCTTCGGCGTTTTCCCAAATTTCTGGGTCACGGTGGGTGAGATAGATGGAGTAGAACATTCGCTCACCAGCAGGGACGGTGCCTTCTGCGAATTCCACAGCTTCTGCCACACGGCGGTTGCCAATATGAATGGGTGGGTAGAGACGCAGCGATTCCTTGATGACGTTATCCAGCAGTTGATGTTTGCCTTCGGTTTGGTCAGCTTCCTGCACTACTTGCGCGTGGATTTCGGGGTGCTGACCCAGCAGGGCAAATGTCCAGGCTAACAGCGCGGTGGATGTGTCATGTCCTGCGATCAACATCGTCAACATCTGGTCGCGGATGGTGTCGTTGTCCAAACCCGCATCAATGAGGTGCTGGAGGAGATCATTGTGACGATGGACAACAGACGATTGACCATCGTCCATCGTCTGTCGTCTATCGTCAATAATCTTGTGCAAATAATCATCAATCGCCTTCAACGATTTTCCATATCCAAAGCGCGGAATTTTGCGCCAGAGAATCCATGCGCCTGGTGAGACGTATTGAATGGTTTTCAGGATCGGATTCCAGATGTGGGGAATATCGTCCCAGGCATCTTTGCTGAACAAAGTCTGTATGATGATGAGCAGGGCGATCTTGCGGCTTTCGACCAGCATATCCACGGTGTCGCCGTCTTTCCAGTGGGCGGAGACTCTGTCAGCTTGGGTGATCATCATTTGGGCGTAACCAGCCAAACGCGCAGGATGAAGCGGGGGTTCCATCAGGGCGCGGTACTTGTCATGTTCATCACCATCCACGACCAGCACGCCGCGATTCAGCAAATCGGTCACGGGGTCTGTGTTGCGCCAGAGCAATTTGTTCCGTTCAGTAACCAATACTTTGCGCGCGGCTTCGGGACCAAAAACCACGTACGGACGAAAGCCGGGGATAGGAATTTGAAAGAAACGCCCAACGTGTTTTGCCATTGCCTTCAGCGGGCCAAGCGGGGAACGGGTTTTGAAAAGGGCGAGCATGGCTTCACGGCCCAGTTCGGGGGAGAGAGGTTTTGTCATATTTTTTTATTGTTCAATGATGTAACATCCCGCGTTGGTGGGATGATCTTCCACGAGGGTGTTCGGCTTGATGCTGCGGATGATCCAGAGGATGAGAAAATCTCCACCTGCGGCGGTTGTGTAGAGCAAGCCAAAGATGAACAGCAGCAGATCGCCAGTAAATAAACTGACAAGCCACGGCAGAATGCCAAGCAAAAGACCGGGCATGTATGAGCCAATGCGATAGGGACGAATGTCCATGGGTTCCTTGCAATGTGCGTACGGCGTGAGAGATTTCCATTGAAAACCAAGTTTGAAAACGCTCAAAGGTTTTCTTGCAAAGAGCGCCCACGCAAACATGTGAATCAATTCGTGCGCGAGAATCCCGAACAATAAAGAAAATCCGTAAAGGGTCATATTTGCGTTTGTAGGTGTGGCGGGGAACCCATGCAACAAAAAGAAGGGAAGCGTCTGAAGAACAGCAATGGGAATTGAGATCACCAGAGATTTAACCGTTGCTTCACTCATGGAAATGGAAACATCTTTTTTTGTTTCGTTCATGTCAGCTCTTTGTTTTTGAAAAGCTGTACGCCTTCAAGGTTCTTTCTTTTACAACATCACGATCTACGATGGGCATTTCGGGATAGCCGTTTACTTTGATGTCATAGTTCCACGGCGCGTGAATTTCTTTTGCGTTCAGCTTGCTCAACTCAGGAACCCACTTGCGGATGTAATCACCGTTCGGGTCAAATTTTGCGCTTTGCAGCACGGGGTTGAAAATTCTAAAATACGGCGCGGCGTCAGTGCCTGTGCCTGCCGTCCATTGCCAGCCGCCGTTGTTCGCGGCGGGGTCGCCATCCAACAAATTTTCCATGAACCACGCCTCGCCCCAGCGCCAGTCGATCAATAAATCTTTCACCAAAAACGACGCCACGATCATGCGCGCGCGGTTGTGCATCCAACCTGTTTGTTTGAGTTGGCGCATGGCTGCGTCCACAATGGGCATACCCGTGCGGCCATGTTTCCACGCCTCAAATTCAGATTCGTTATTTCGCCACGGGATATTTGCCAGCGTTGGATTGAACGAACCTTTGCTGACATGCGGGAAGTGAAAAAGGATTTGGATGTAGAACTCACGCCAGATTAATTCATTGAGCCAAATTTCTGCGCCATGTTTTGCTTCTGCGCTTCTTCCCGCGCTCATGGTCTGCCTCGCCGCACTGACAGCTTGCCCCAGCCCGAGCATTCCAAAGCGCAGGTACGGCGAGAGGGAGGAGGTTCCGTCCAAGTCCATGCGGTTGCGGTCTTCGGCGTAGGCGTAGATTCGTTTGTGCAGAAATTCTTCGAGGCGTGCTAATGCTTCCTGCTCGCCAGCAGGGAAGAGGGGATTGGTTTCGTAAGCAGGCAATGCATCCGATTTGATGCCTGCGGGTGTGTTAATTTTTTCAGGTGCAGGGATGAGTTTGAGTCCGTTTAACTTTGCTTTCCATGTTTTGGAATAGGGCGTGTAAACGGTGTACGGCCTGCCATCCGGTTTGAGGACATGTTTTGGGTGATGGACCGTTTGTCCGTGGATGAGTTGCAGCGGCAGGATTCTCGCGATGAGCGCATCCCGTTCGCGGGCGAGGGGGGTGAAATCCTCTTCGGCGAAGATGGTCTCGGAATGGGTTGCCTCAAACAAAGTTCGGAGTTCTTCAAGTGGTTTGCCCTTGCGAATGACAAGATACGAATTGCGTTTTCTTAATTCCTGATCGAGAGCGTGAAGCCCTTCGTAGAGGAAATGACTTCGGCGAGGGGATGGGGAGGAAAATGCCGGGTCGAGGATAAAGACTGGGATGACTGAACCAGCCTCGAGCGCGGAATGAAGCGCGAGGTTGTCCATCAATCTTAAGTCGCGGCGAATCCACCAGATCGAAGTCATGCAAATGCCTCGTTGTTAATTTCAAGATCGATCTTGTTGCTGCGGTTTAATGTCAACTTGCCTGTGTTGTTTTGGTTGTCTTGAAAATTCAAAAAGCCGTAGGCGCGGATGCGGGTGCGCCCGATGAGCGAGAGCGCGAGCTCGCTGGTGAGCAAGCCTGTCAGCTCTGCGGTGTACTCGCCAGACGTGAAATTGAATTTGGATGGCGCTGGCATACCGAGTCCGCGCAAGCCGACGGTGGTGCCTGTAATTTCTTCACTGCCTGAGAACAGGTCACCGTTTGGCATGGCGGCAGTGTAGGTGATGAAGTAATGCGGTGAAGTGGAAACGAGTTTGGCTGTGATGATTGCGTCTGTGTTCGGGTCTGCTTCGGAAATTTCTGCGCCTGCCGAGTTGAATTGCGGCTGATAGTAGGCGCGCCCAAAGGATGTTGAAGATGTGACCGCATACTTGGCAACTTGCGCCAGCGCTTCTTTGCTTTTGTTCTCTGCCAGCAGCGCGGGCACAGGCAGCAGCAAATATGTTTTGTGCATACGGCGTACCACGTAGCCGAGCAGGGTAATGCCGGCAGGTGGAAGCTCGTAGCGGGTGATGCTGTCAGACATGCTCAACTCCTTTGGGATGATCTTTAATCTGTAGATGGAACGGGGGCAGGTTTTTTATCTTTCAAGGTGGCGACGATGGGATGGTTGTAGATGGTGGTGAAAACATAAATGCTGATGCCGACCATGACAACGAATCCGAAAATGCCAGGCGCCCAGGTACCGATCTGTTGCAAGAGCACGCCGCCGAGAATGGGGGCGATGATGCGCGTGGAGCTTTCGACAGCGGCAGAAAGACCGAGGATGCCGCCGATTTCCTGTGGGGCAACGGCTTTGGTGAGTGTGCTGGATAGCAGGGTGTTGAGCAACCCGCCTGAGAGGGCAGTGGGAGTCATGATGACGTACAGCCAGAACACGGATGGTGCGAAAGCCCAGCCTAGCAAAGAAAGTCCCATCAGCGCAACGGAGACGGTGATGAGCAGGTCTTCACGGTAGCGGTTGGTGAGGCGTCCCACGAGAAATCCCTGCACAATGACGGAGAGCACGCCGACATAGGTCAGCACGAAGCCTGTATCTCGCGCGGTGAGGTTGAATTTGGTGAGCGCATACAACGAAAAGATGGTTTGGAAAATGGCGAAAGCCAGACCAAAGAAAAAGCGGGTGATGAGAATGGAGCCTGTGAATGGACGCTTGAATGCGACGATCAAAGCGTTGAATGTTATTGCAGGACGTTTCTCTGTCATTTGGCTGCGCTTCTCTTCAGTGAGAGATTCGGGAAGCCAGGCGTAGATCAGAATTAAGTTGATGAAGGAGATTGCGGCGGCGGCAAAGGCTGGGACGGAATAACCCCACTGGCTGAGTAACCCGCCAGTGACGGGACCGATGATGAAGCCGAGACCGAAGGCGGCGCCGATCATACCGAGTCCCTTAGAGCGGGATTTTTCATCAGTGACATCGGAGATGTAGGCTTGGGCAACGCTCAGGTTGCCGCCGGTCAGGCCGTCTAGAATACGGCTGGCGAAAAGCATCCACAAGGCATTGGCGAAGCCAAGCAGCAAAAAGCCGAGGAACGTGCCAAAGACGCTGACGAGCAGGACCGGGCGGCGTCCGAAGCGGTCGGAGAGGCGGCCGAGGATGGGAGCGCCGATCAACTGCATCAAGGCGTAGGAGGCGATCAGGATACCCGTCACAGTTTGGTTGGCTTGAAAGGTTTCGGCATAATACGGCAGCAGCGGGAGGATGAGGCTGAAGCCGAGTAGATCAATAAAGACCACTAAGATAATGGAGAAGAGACGTTTGTTATTCATTTATTCCTTTTAGATGTTTTGATCGATACGCTTCCTGATAATGCAATTCGAACTCAGGCGTTTTTCCAGTTTTGGTGATGTTCTCCCAGCCGACACGGATCAGGCCGAACAGGGGAGTCCACGGTTTGAATAATTTGACTTCGGAAAATTCCTTGCGATTGCTCGCTGCATTTTTTACTAATTTATCCGCAGCGTATTTGGCTGGCTGACCCAGAAAGCGCAATACAAAGCCGAAGTTTTTCAACATCTCCTTGCCGCGTTCGCCAATCACAACAGGGCTGGTGAGCATGTCTGTGGTCATCATGCCTGGGCTGAAACCAAGAATTTGCACGCCGCTGCCCTGAAGTTCTTTCGCAAGGCTGCGCGTGAAGGATGTGACCCACGCCTTGGTTGCACCGTAGAGTCCAGTGGGAGATGCGGGGCGCAGAAAACTTCCATTGCCATAAATGTTGATCAAGAGTCCCTGCTTGCGTGGCAGCATGTAGTGCATGATGGCTTGCGTGCATCTCAGCAAACCAAGATCATTCGAGAGGAACATATCCAAAGCATCCTGTGGGTCCATGTCCAGCATCATGCCTGCGGCGTTGGAGTAGCCCGCGTTGTTGACCCAGATGTCAATGCGGCCAAATTCCTTGATGACATCATCCACCAACTTGTAGACTTGTTCTTCTTCGCGGACGTCCATCACAAATCCGCTCACACGCCCTTTGAGCTGGAGACTGGTCAATGCGCTGTCTACTGCCTTTTGGCTTCTACCGGTAATCGCAACGAGTGACCCTGCTTCGAGAAAAGATTCAGCAATGGCATAGCCATATCCGCGTGTGGAGCCTGTTACTACGACAACTTTGTTTTTGAGTTCCATGAATTACTCAGTTCCTGAAATTGCTGTATTATTTTTTGTCTGCATGACTTTCTCTTTATTGCTGTCCTGCATCTGACACTTCTTCATCCAGCGTTTTCAGGAGATCAAGAATGTCCTCGTTCGATGCAATGTCGCTCATGTTGTGCCCATAGTGGGCGAAGCGCGCAACTCCTTTTTTGTCGATGATGACTTGTGCAGGGATGCGCCCCAGCTTGAACAGATTCACTTCCTGCCCGTACAACTTTAGGACAGTATGTTTTGGGTTGGGCAGACCAATAAATGGCAGGTCGTGCTTTTGCCAATATTCCGAAAAGTTGGCTGCGGTTTCAGGACCGACCACTATAACTTCGGTATTCTGTGCTGTGAATTTTTCATAATCGTGGCGCAACTGCGCCATGTGCTTTTGGCAGAAGGGTCAGGCAAAACCACGGTTGAATACCAGAAGAACTTTCTTTTTTTCTTTGAAATCAGACAGGCTGATCTCATTTCCTTTGAAATCCGTCAACGTGAAGTTTGGGGCTGGGGTGTTGAGTTCGATGCGATTCATGTTAGATAACCAAAATAACTCCGAAGATAATTTCAACGACGAGGCTGATGATATTTGACTGGACGACAGATTTATCTGTGAACATGGAAACAGCACGGACAGCCGCAATCCCCAGATAGGTAACGCCCAACATCATGTATGCAATAGGTGAATTGACTATCAATGGAAATACACCTAGAGCGATGAATAAGCCGCCAAGGATGGAGCGGATTTCCGTGATGCCGCGTCCACCTTCGGGATGGAGGCCCGTAAACCCTGTAACAGATTCTGGCTTGAAGAGGGACACCGCACCTGTCAGCAGAGTTCCTATGGCCGCGATGATTTGTAGGATTTGAATTAACATGATTTTCCTGAAATGAAAGTTTCCCTTTTGCTCGTTCTAGTTTAATGACACCTTGAGACAGACGCGGTGCGAGCCCTTCTGCCGATCCCTTATCCCGTCTATGAACTGAAATATAACGAACCCAAGCCCTATTTTTTTGCGCAGCAACTTCTCAACGTGCTCCACTGCGGCGGTTGAATCGTCCATTGAGGCCCGAGCCTCCACCCATGCGCCTGTTACCTCGCCAAACCGCTTACACGGCGCGATCTTAACCTGCGGATTGTTGCGGATGCGTTTGATCTTGGCAGATTCCCCGACAGTCCACATATATAAGATATTGTCTTCTTCGGCAAACCAAACGGGAGATTTCACCCCGATGCCATTCTTGCGGAATGTTTCAAGACTTAAAAAATCCTGGTCTTTAAATTGATTCAAATTCAAGATGTTATTTTCCTTTTATAGTGCCGTACTTTCCCAGTCGCTCATTTTGATAAATGAGCGACTGGGGTTTATTAGAAACAAGTTGCAGTAAATGGTAATTACAATTTAGGAATTAATACAGGTGTATTCTTTTTGTAGGCTTCGTAGTCTTCCTGCCCGCCCCATTTTGAATCGGCTTTCTTTTCAAGAAGTGGGACTCCGCTTACGCGGGTGAGTAGCAGCGTGACGAAAAGAGGGGAAATCATGGCGACCCACTGCCAGCCTTGCAGAACGGGGATGGCGATAATTGCGATGCCAAGCCACAGAACGATCTCGCCAAAGTAATTGGGATGGCGTGAACGAGACCAAAGTCCCGTTTGAATAAATTTGCCTTTGTTCGCAGGGTTCGCGCTGAATTGGCTTTTTTGAGAGTCGGCGATCACTTCAAAGGCAAAGCCGAATGCCCAAACAAGAAAACCCACCAGAGCAAATACATCCAATTCCTTGCGGACGGAGGATGTAATGGCCACCAAAGCCGCCGCCGCTGTGAAGGTGACCCACAAACCTTGAATGGTCCACACGTTCAGGAAGCGGAAGAAGGAAGGCTTGAGCTCATCGAAGCGGTCATCCTTGCCAGCTTTTTGGATGCGGCGGAACAGGAAACTTCCCAAGCGAATTGCCCAGATCACCACAAGGCCTGCCAGCAATAACGACCTTCCATCCACGGCGGGGCTTGTCAACACGGCGAGCAATGTTACAGAGATATAGGTGATGCCGCCTGTCAGGTCGAAGAACTTTTCGGTCTGGAACCAAAAGGATGGGATAAACACCAGCCACTGAACCAGAAAAGCCAGTCCAACGGATAATCCAAACAATGGAATTCCAGCGATCAAGGACCCGCCCTGGCTGCCCGCCAAAGCGACCAGATAGCCAATGATTACGACGACGAAAAAAATTACAAGAGAAGTGCGGTCAGTTTTTTTCATGGAGCATTTTCCTTATGTAAAAATTTGATACACACAAACTAAAACCCGCGCCGTTGACTTTGCCACGGCGCCGGAGTCTGATTACGAAATTCCTCCACGCTGGGGCCGCCAAGTTTGGCAAGCCGCCATGTGCCGTAGAGATAACTGAATACCAATAAAAGGATCGTTGCAGGCCAGCCAGTGATAAAGTTTGTGACAGCCAGTGAATTGACGTTCTCATTTTGAAAGAGCGAGAATTGCAGGAACAACCGCGCACCGAAGAACAAAGCCCAGAAAAAAGTCACTTCACTGTAGGCAGGACGCACTTGCGAATGCCAGTACCAATCCAACGGCCAGCGGCGGGCGAGGTAACTCGTCCACGCCACCATGGGGCGGCGGATGACGAGGCTGAGAACTGTCAGAAGCAGAGTCATGCTGCCGCTGATGAGTCCGGGCAGAAAAAATCCCTCCGACTTGCCAAGGAACCACGCAATGCCAATTGCAAAC
>Ga0209277_10000770_pt1 | contig 16103 bp, 10 predicted proteins | sample JI81AbrownDNA_FD_187503 | JGI IMG/M metagenome (GOLD analysis project Ga0209277, IMG submission 187503) | Wastewater effluent complex algal communities from Wisconsin, to seasonally profile nutrient transformation and Carbon sequestration -... | ecosystem: Engineered > WWTP > Effluent > Algae... | reverse complement strand
TTTTGAATGCAGTGTCGGTACTGATTATTGCCTGCCCCTGCGCCTTGGGTTTGGCGACTCCGATGTCGATCATGGTGGCGACCGGTCGTGCAGCCAGTGCCGGCATTCTGTTTCGCAACGCAGAAGCCATCGAGAATCTTCGAAAAATCGATACCTTGCTGGTCGATAAAACCGGCACGCTGACCCTCGGCAAACCGATGTTTGATTCCATCGTCGTAATTACAGGCAATAAAGAGAACGACCTGCTGCGCATGGCAGCCAGTCTTGACCAGGGCAGCGAACATCCACTCGCAGCTGCCATCGTTGCCGAAGCGCAAAAGAGAAATCTTGTGTTGGCGAAACCGGAAGCCTTTGAAAGCAAAACGGGTATCGGCGTGCGTGGTCGAGTCGAGGGTAAAGCCATCGACTTGGGCAACACAAAATTGATGACCGATATCGGTGCCGATATTTCAAGTTTGCAGGTCGAAGCTGAAGCACGTCGGGCAACCGGTGCCAGCGTCATGTTTCTGGCCATCGATGGAAAACTTGCCGGCATCCTCAGCGTTGCGGACCCGATAAAACCATCCACACCAAAAGCACTTGAGGCACTTCAAAAAAACGGCGTGCGCGTGATCATGGCGACCGGCGACGGCATCACCACGGCCAACAGCGTTGCAAAAACCCTGTTGATAGACGAAGTGCATGGCGAAGTTCGTCCGGAAGACAAACTGGCATTGGTCAACAAACTCAAATCGGAAGGGCGTCGCGTGGCCATGGCAGGCGACGGTATCAACGATGCTCCTGCGCTGGCCGCAGCCGATGTCGGCATTGCCATGGGAACCGGCACCGATGTTGCCATGTCCAGCGCACAAGTAACCCTGGTGAAGGGCGATTTGCAGGGCATCCTGCGTGCCATTGAAATATCAAATGCCACCGTGGCAAACATGAAGCAAAACCTCGTATTCGCACTGTTCTATAACGGCATAGGCGTTCCTGTTGCAGCAGGCCTTCTCTATCCGGTTTTTGGTCTATTGCTCTCGCCGATGATTGCAGCCTTGGCCATGAGCCTGAGTTCGGTATCCGTCGTGGCAAATGCACTTCGTCTGAGCAAGACCACGGTTGATCCTGTCAAAACCGCTTCAACGTCTTGAGTCTTGCGGGATTAACCCAGGGGCGCCTGCCTTGTAAGGTTCATCATATGAACGTGACACCCGTCATTGGATCACGATTGGCTTTAACCAACGGGTTCAAGCTTGCGAACACGGCAATGGTCAACTTCGCCCCGGAGATATTACGTACCTGTTGATCATCAAGAATGCTGGCGAAATCGTTCTATTGGTTGCGGGAACCTATGCTGCGATTTACCGGTTTTTGAAGCGGCGACAGAATCGGGCCGAGCCGATGAAACACCGGCCTCTCTTGATGTTGTGGATAATCATGCTTGCTGTTTTGTTATTGAAGGTCAGCGAGGATGTCATTGCAGTTGAGTCACGCCTGATCGACAAGGCGGTGTTCACCTGGATTCCCTCCAAGCGCAGCTTGTCGCTTGATTAGCCTTTTTTTACGGCCTTTTTATTACCGGCCTTCTTCGAATCCTTAGGACGCCCTGTCTTCAAACTGGGAATCGCATCAAGCGCTGCCGCAAATAGCGTGTCCGGCATTTTGCTCAATACAGCCACGCCGGCACGCAAAATCTCGCTCTTCTTCGCAGGCAATCCAAGGCGGGCGCTGCGAAGCTTTAGATCACTCAAGGCAAGGTACTCAATCTTGGGCATAGCAAAACTGTCGCGCACCAACTTCACTTTTTGTTTCACCGGCGCTGCCACAGTAACGCTGACATCCTTTGCTACCTGGGAAACCGGCGACTCCGATGCTGCTGCACCGGCTATTTTTTTTGCCGGAGCCACTTTCGATACTTTGGCTTTGACTGGTTTCAGTCGGGACTTGGAAACGGTTTTTCGCGTAGCCATTTAATGCTCCTCAATAAACGATATAAACAGTATATATCGTTTTTTTGTCGTCAGGCCCGGACAAAAGTTAATCCGATGCAGTCATTTAATTGAAACAAAACTGTCGTGCGAATCCGGCGATTCCCAAAGAAAAAGCAGATTGGATATTTCAATGCTTGCAGCAATAATTTCCGCCACGCGCGCCAAGATAGCAATAAGGCTACATCGCCACTTCCGACATTTCGTCACTACGAATTTCGGGCCATCAATAAATAAACATGTGCTGAAGGCACTATCACGCCCCCTATCCCGCCGGGGCCGATTTATCGCTGGTCCAGCTCGTGGTGAATCAACACGACGCATTGCGAGGCAAACAGCATTTTCGATCCCAGCGTGATCTTCTTCGCACCCAGACGCTCGAGCGTGTGGAAAGTGTTCTTCGGCATCGGGATATGGTCGGTCAGCAGGAAGCAGGGGTTGCCCTCGAACACCTGCTCGCGAATCGAGGTGCCTTTCCGGTCCATCACGAACAGCTGGTGATCCTCGGCCAGTTCCTGCACCAGTCGCTCGAAGCTCACCGTGCGCACGGTGACACCCGACTCCACCGGTCGCGTTTCTTCTTTTCCCATTCCTCGCGACATGTCCAGCGCCTTGGCGACTTTGCCGAGCAACGCGCGTTCGTCAAAGCCGCCGATCTCATGCATGGCGTTGACGTCAAAACAAATCGTGCGGGAGAAATCCTGCGTGCTTTCCAACACCAGATAAATCACGACATCCGCGCGATGCGACTGCGCCACGAAGATCGTGTTCATTCAGCGTATGCGCCAGGATTTCGGTATGAGCCTCCTTACCGATGGCTGCCAGCAGTTTTTGGCTATCCGTGGGTGCCGCCCGCGCTCTCAGTACAAAGGTTCGCATGGATGTCCTGTTCTGTGGATTAATGCACCACCCGCAAGTGGCATGCCGTGGGTGATTCCACCGCAGATAGCGAGAGTGTCGAGAATGTTTGTTGGATACCACCAAAAAACAGTGGGATCCACCCTACGTTATTTTAAGCAGGCCATGAACCTATTTCGACACAATGCTGTAGCTGCAAGGTCCCGGGCAAGCAATACCGTTGCAGGATGCTTGCACGCTTAACTGATAGGTCCCGATCTGGCTAATCGTGTATGACCATAGGGTCGCGTTGGCGACAGTAAACGACTGCTGCACTCCGTCTGGTCGAGTAATGGTGAGTAAATGGCTTGTGACACAGGGTGCGCCGTTGGTGACGCAGTTGTAGCTCAATTCGAGCCCCACGCTGGTGCCGTTCCTGACATCCATGCTGCCATTGCAGGCAAGGTCCGCGACGACATCAAAATATTTGATGCGGCTGATTCCCCATTGGCCACATTGCGGACTCAAGGCCATGGCATTGTTAGGTAGCGTTACACTGACCGCAGCGGCCATTGCAGGCATGGGCCTTAACCGCGGCGCTGGAGTAATTTTCCTAACCCGTCCACTCTGATAATCGGCCACATAGAGCGTGTAAGTTGTCCCCGCCGCAGCTCCCACTGCAATGGCAGCCGGGGCATTAAAACTTGCTGTCGCCCCTACTCCATCGGCCTGGCCAGCGCTACCGCTGCCCGCATAAGTACTAACCACGCCAGCAGCGGTGATCTTGCGGATAAGGTGATTGCCCATATCGGCGACCCAGAGATTGCCCGAGGCATCGGCTGCCAAGCCCGCCGGGTGATTGAAGGAGGCCAATGCCCCGGTGCCATTGCTTGCCCCTGCACTACCACTGCCCGCAAACACACTGATGCTGCCTGCGGGCGTAATTTTGCGAATGAGGTGATTATCGTATTCGCTGACGAATACATTGCCGTTTATGTCCACCGCAACGCCGTAAGGCTTCTGAAAAATCGCAGCTGAATTGGGATAGGTGCTGGCCGTGCCATTGGGCATGATTTTCCGAACACGATTATTGTCATAGTCGCCAACATAGATGACGCCCGAAGCTGGCTGCAGCGCCAAGCTAGACAGGCGGTTGAAGCGGGCAATGTTCGCCGCACCATCGACATAACCGATATCGTTAGCGCTTCCTTGCCCTGAAAACGGCCCTGGATTGGCGCCCGACGGCGGATATTTATCAACGTGGCTATAGTCGGCGACCAAAACATTACCGCTGGCATCTACTGCTACTCCCCTCAAGCCTGAGTAGGCACTAGAGAACACCGACACACTGCCGTTGGGCGCGATCTTGGTGATGTTATTGGATTGGCGATTAGTCACATAGACCGTTTGCGCACCATCCACCGCGATACCTAGTGGCAAAAGGATGTTTTGCCCGATCGTGGTGACCTGCTGTGCATGGCCGACTGTGCTGGCGCACAGCATCAAAATCAGTACCCACTTATTGCCAGTTCGCATGAGTCGAATCCTTTCGTGTCGAAAAAACATAAGTGCAGATTACACGCAGTCTGGCGGATGAAGGAACTCCAGAAATATCGACAGCCATCAAAACAGTTCGTAGGGTGGAACCATCCACCGGTGGCACACCGTGGGTGATTCCACCAAAGACTGCGATAGTGTTTGGTGGATTCCACCAAAAAACGGTGGGGTCCAGCCTCGGAACCAAACAAATCCGATACTATGCAAAAAGTAGCTCACAACGACTCTCGGAAATCCCGCATGCGACCGCAACGTGTTCAACCAACCGCCGGATCCGCTCAAATTCCTAATACTCGCGATCGGGCATACGTATGAGTCTGACACCTGTCGAATCATCCGTGCGACTCGCCGTAGGCATCACTGGCCACCGTGGCGGTAACGCAACCCCCATTGCCGGCGTGCTCGCCGAGATCTTCTCCGAAATCGAAGATACCCTTGCCGCGGAACGGGTATTGGCACCGGGACTAAACATTAATCCGACGCGACTGCACACGCTGCTGGCCTATGGTGTCGACCAACTGGCGGCAGCGGCGGCCAGTGAAATGGGCTGGGAGATCGTAGCGCCACTTCCGTTTGGCAAGACGCTCAACATCGCCATCAATGCACATCCACAATCGCACGCCGACGGCATGGCTTTGCTTGCCGGCGGCGAAGCCTCCGATCCGAACGTTCAGGCGCAAGCGAATCGCATCCGCCACTGGAGCGATCATGCGCGCCTGTTCCAGCTGGCCGACCGCGACGCCGAGATCTCCGCACTATTCGAGGCCACGCTCGCATCGCCGAACGACGCGGTACGCTCGCGTCATTTCCACGCCGCCGTCGGTTCACAGGCCGCGCTCGCCGGGCGAGTCATGGTGGAGCAGTCCGATCTGTTGATCGGTGTCTGGGACAATGGCTACCGCGACAGTGTCGGCGGCACCGGGCACACCATCGTCAGTGCGCTGGAAATCGGGACGCCAGTGCTGCTAATTAATCCGGCGCAACCGGAACACTGGTCGATTCTGTCCTCAACCGAGAGCCTCGCCGGATGGCAGACCCACACCGGCAAGGATCGCGAGCGCCTGCATACCGTTATCAGTAATGCGCTGCATGCGCGCGATGGCAGCATGGCGCGCACACTGCAGGACGAGACTTGGCATCCGCGCAGCACACGGGCAGCCACACTGTACCGGCGGATCGAAGCGCTGTTCGGCGGCGAACCACGTCCTTTTCGTTCGCTGGTGCAGGACTTCGAACCGCCGGATCGGATCGCCACCGGCAGTGCTGCGCCACTGGTGGAGGCCGCGACCACATTGCCCGGCGCCGATCACGCACTTGTCTCTGCCGTGACCGATGACATCCTGCCGGCCTTTGCCCGCGCCGACGGTATTTCGGCACGACTGTCGGACAGCTATCGTAGCGGCATGGTCGCCAACTTCCTCTTGTCCGCACTCGCGGTGTTCGTCGGCGCGTTCGGCGTCGGTGGCGACAAGTGGCTGTTCTCGCTCGCCGAGTTCGGGCTGCTCGCTGCGATTGTCTTGATCACCTGGTCGGGAGGTCGTCGCCGCCTGCATTCGCGCTGGTTCGAAACCCGGCGCGCCGCCGAGTACTTGCGGCACGCGCCGATCATGCTATTGGTCGGGGTGGCCAGGCCGCCCAGCCACTGGCCGCGGGCCACTGACACCGCGTGGCCCGAGTATGCCGTGCGCCACAAGCTGCGAGCGCTGGGTCTGCCGCAAATGACAGTCACCCGCGCTTTTCTGCGCTCTGTACTGCAAGGCCTATTCGCGCCCCACGTCGCATCACAACGTGCCTACCATGAGGCCAAGTGCAAGCGTCTGGAAACCATCAGCCATCGCCTGGACCGCCTTGCCGTCGCGCTGTTCAAGCTCGCCGTAGCCTCGGTCGCACTCTGGTTGTTGCTGAGTGCCGGCGCTGCACTGCACTGGTTGCCACACGAATGGCCGAATACCAGTTCGAACGCGTTTGGCTTTCTTGCCGTGGCACTGCCGACCTTGGGCGCCAGCATTTCCGGGATCCGCTACTTCGGAGATTTCGAGCGTTTTGCAGCGATCTCCGAAGTCACTGCGGGCAAACTTTCACAAGTGGAAGAGCGGATCGGGCAATTACTCGCCGGACCGGATGCCGCGATTGATTACGAAGGCGTTTCGCGGCTCGCACACGGGATCGACGGCATTGTCGTTGATGAAATCGAAAGCTGGCAGGCCGTTTTCAGCGGCAAGCCCATGGCACTGCCGGCCTGATCATGCATCGACTACCTGCACACGAAAGCGAATCAGACGGCACTGCGCCCGAGTACACCGTATTCCTCAGTTATTCCCGCGCCGACCGCAAGCAGGCGCTGGCCATCGTGCGCCTGCTCGAGGATGCCGGCTACCGGGTGTGGTGGGATGGATTGCTGGAAGGCGGAGAGCGTTTCTCCGAAACCACCGAAGCTGCGCTGCAGCAGGCACGCGCTGTGGTCGTGTTGTGGTCAAAGACTTCGGCGTCCTCGCACTGGGTGCACGATGAAGCGACGCGCGGCCGTGAAAGCGGACGCCTGGTGCCACTCTCGATTGATGGCAGTCTGCCACCATTGGGATTCGGGCAATTCCAGTCGATCGATGTGTCCCACGTACTTGGCAAACCCGGCAGCGAACCCATGCGAAAAGTGGTGCGCGCGGTGGCCGCCTTGCACGACGGCCCGGCACCGCTGCCCGCAGCACCACGCGATGTCGCACCATCGCGGACACGTCGGCAATTACTGACCGCGGGCGGCCTCGCACTGATCGCTGGCGGTGGCGGCCTGTTGCTGTGGCGTGCACGCGAGCCGGCGGCTGTCGTGCAAAATTCCAACGGCTTGCGCCGCATCGCGGTGCTGCCATTCGCCAACCTGAGCGACGATGCCGGGCAGCGCTATTTCTCCGACGGCCTAACCTCGGAAATCCGGGTACAGCTGTCGCGCAACGCGAAATTGCAGATCGCCGGTCAGACTTCTTCGGAGCAAGCTGGCAAAAAGCAGGAAGACGGGCGCGCCATAGCGCGCGCGCTTGGCGTCGATTTCCTGCTCGATGGCAACGTGCAGAAGGCAGGCGATCGGGTAAAGATTTATGTCGAGCTTACCGACGGTGCGACCGGCTTGAATCGCTGGGTCAATAGTTGGCAGCGTCCATTGGCTGACATCTTCGCGGTGCAGTCGGAAATTGCCGCTGCCGTCGCCAGTGCGCTGTCGGTGGCGATTGGTACCAGCACCGCAACACTGGTTGGCGGAACCACCGATGTAGCGGCGTTCGACGCCTACCTGCAAGGACGCGCACTTTATGAGGCCGGAATAGATGAGGATAGTGATCGCCGTGCACTTGCCTATTTCGAACGCGCGATTGCGCTCGACAAGGGTTATGCCGGCGCGCATGCTGCGCGCGCACGGTCGCTGGTGATCATCGGCAACCTCTACGCCGACCATGACGAGCGCGTTCGCGCCTACGACACCGCCGAACTTGCCGCACGCAACGCGACCACATTGGCGCCGGACTTCGCCGAGGGTTTTTCGGCACTCGGTTTTGCACTGGCCAGCGGCAAACTAGATGTGCGCCGTGCACGCGAGCCTTTCGATCGCTCGTATGCACTGGCCCCCGGCAATGCCGACGTGCTTGCCCGTTATGCGACCTTCCGCACGAACTTGCGCGACCACGAGCGCGCGACCGAAGTGATCCAGCGCGCAGCCACGCTCGACCCGCTCAACGCGCGTACGTTTCGCTCGCAAGGTGACATCCGTTATAACGCCGGCGATCACGCCGGGGCGATCGTGGCTTACCGCAAGGCGATTGCACTCAACCCGTCTCTGGCCGGTGTCAATGCATCAATGGGATTCGCACAGTTGATGGCGGGCGCCAACGAAGATGCCCGCACCTCGTTCTTGAAGGAACGCAGCGCGGTTCGCCGACTGCCCGGATTGGCGATCCTTGCCCACCGCGCCAGTGATAAAAAGGCGGCCAATGCCTTTCTGACCGAGCTGATCAAAGAGTATGGCGACAAGAGTCACTACCAGTACGCACAGGTCCATGCCCAGTGGGGCGATATGGCGAATGCACTGGCGTCTCTACAAGCAGCATGGGAGCTGCGCGATGGCGGCATCATGCTGATGTATGCTGACCCACTGCTGGCACCGCTACGCAGCACCGACGGCTATATCGCGCTTGCGAAAGCCGTCGGCTTCGTTTAATCCACCAAAGATGAAAGGAGAAGCACCATGCGTCACGTTATTCAAATAGGTGTGTTGGTTGGTCTCGCATTTGGCTTGGCTGCATGCCAAAAACCGGCAGAACCGGTCATCGAGGCGGCACCCGCGGCGGTAGCACCCGAAGCACAGACTGGCACCGTCGAACGCACAGGGCCAGAAGAGCAAACCGGGACCGTCGAACGCACGGGACCAGACGAGCAGACCGGTACCGTTGAGCGCACCGGGCCACAAGAGCAAACAGGCACCGTCGAGCGCACAGCACCGGAAGAACAAACTGGCACGGTCGAGCGCACAGCGCCGGAAGAAAAGTAATTACGTACCTGTGGACACAGTCCGGATCGCGTCAGCGCGATCCGGACCGATCGCATGACTATGGCACGCGCACAACTTCGCGTGCGCGCGCCGCAGCCTTCGCCGCCGTAATCCAGTCAGCGTAAAACGAGATCCGCGTATACACCGCCGGTTTACCTGCGCCGCAACCCTTGCCACCCGAGACGACGCCCACCAGGCTGCGCTTTCCTCCATCTTCTTCGCGGGTCAGCGGGCCGCCACTGTCACCCTGGCAACTGTCCTTGCCCACCTCGATGCTGCCGTCTGCCGCCAACGTGCCTGCACACAGCGCGCCGGGGCCATAGAACTCACCGTATTCCTTCGCGCATTGCGCGTCTGGCAAATAATTCAGCGCCAGCTGCTGCAGGTCCGCAGGGTTGCGCTGCAGCCTTTGCGCGCTGTCCATTCGACTGACTTTATCGCTCTCGTTACGCTGGCCCATCCAGCCCCAGCCGGTCACGCGAAGTGCTTCGCCGGCATCGAAATCCCGGTCGCCGATGCCCATCAGTGGCACGGCTTTCAGGCGCCCCTTCGCTTCGAAGGCAGCGATGCGCGGATCAACGATCACCCGCACCAGCGCGATGTCATCGAGTTTCGTTTCTTTCTTGTAGCCACTATGGATGACCACCGAATCAATCGCGAATAAGCCATCATCCACGGTCAGATTTTGCGTGCCGAGCCGCAGTCGTCGGTCGGTCAATACATTGCCTTCCTTACCATCGAAGCCGGGGATGTTATCGACGCAATGCGCAGCGGTGGCCACCCAGCCATCGCCGATGTAGGCGCCGCCGCACTTGTGTGCGAGTTCGTAGGACTGGCGCTGCGCGAGGTAAATCTTGCAGGCGTCACCATCGGCCAGGGTCGCGTCATAGGCACGGTCGGCAGCATCGTACTTGGGGGAAGACAGTATCTCTATCTGCCAGGGCGCGGAACCGGGACGGGCTGGTTCGCCGCCGACAATGCGGCCGCCAGTGGCGTCGGCGCGCGCGCGGCGCGCTTCGCAACTCTCGGTGGCTGCGGGAGCCTTCGCAGGCTCTTGCTTGGCGGTAATAGCTGCGGCGGGTTTTGGTGATGGCGTGCGATCACTGCAGGCGGCGAGCACCGTGCACGACAGCAAGCCAGTCAACACCATGCGAAACGGGAAACGGCTCATTGGATGTCCTCGGGAGTGGTAATGACGGTAGAGACCTGCGCCGACCATTCGCCGACGGCGGTGACACCGATATCGCGACGGCCTTCGCTGCTCGCGCAGAGCAGGCGTTCGAGCGGTGAGGTGCAGGCGGCGAGATCGCGCGCGCCGGTGCCGGCCTGCTGGAACGCGTCGGCGCGGATCGGTCGTGCGCTGGCGAGCACCACGAAACGATAGGCGCCGGGCGCGTCGAACGACATGCCCGAGCGCCGGTATGGTTGGTTCGGCGGCAGTGGCTGGTCGAACTCGCCCGGTTTCGGCAGCACCAGATCGACCGCGTTATATGGATCGATCGCGAGTACGTAGATGTACACCGGTCGTGTACCGCGATTAACCACCGTCGCAGTGATTCGTTCCTGCATGCCGATGCGGCGGACGCCGCCGGCCTGCAGCGGCGGGCACGCGGTGGGCCGGTAGCCGTCGGCCGCGATGCAGGCCCCCACCGGAAATGGGTCTGCTTGATCGTCGGTGCCGCCGCTCGTGCGCAGTGCCAACAGTTGCTGCACGCGTGCGATCTTGCGTAACGCATCGGTCAAGCGATCGCTGAACGCGGGATCATCAGCGCTTCCGAGCGACGCAGCCAGCAGCGTGCCGTCATCAGCCCGTAAAGCAACCTCACCCTCTGCCGCTGCGACCACGTGGGTAGCGCCGGTCTTCGACTCGACAGCGAAACCAGTCGCATGCAGCGCCGCGGCAATGGCATCGCGTGCCGGGCCCGCGGGCAGGTCATTAGCGACCGCGAGCGTGTCGGCAGGAAGGAAATGTGCGATCTGCTCTGCGATCAGTCGCTTCGGCAGCGCAGCGTTTGCTGTGCCGTCGAGCACCAGCACGGCGGTGGCGGCAGCGACGTCGGTAACCGACGCAGTCGCGACCCGCGCGCGGCGCATCACCGCATCGGCCTGATTGGCGTAAAGCGCAAAGCGCGACCCGCGGGTAATGCCACCGGTCGTGCCGGCCTGCAGCGTTGTCGTCGTACCAATATGCTCAACGTCGTAAAGCACGGCCGTCCGTGTGCGCGAGCCGACTGCCGCCGTCAGTGCGCCTTCGGCCGAGGGTGTTTGCGCCGCATGGCCGCGCATGGCGACGCGTAGCCGCACTTCGTGAATCAGATCGCCGAAGGTCGCATCGCGCATGCCCGGCATGCTCAAGGTATTGATCAACGCGGTGGTGAATACGCCAGCGCGCACTCCGACCGCACCCCCGCCAGTTTCCTGCGCTTCCTCGCCATCTTGCGCGGCGGCCAGATGCACCCAATAACCGTTGCCGCCAGCCGATGTCGCGGCGGGGGTTTGTGGCGTGGCGACGGCGATGGTGGGTGGTGTCGCGACACCCAGTGCGGGCGCGCTGCGCGATTGCCCGGCGGCGCCGTCCCGCGTAGCCGTCGCGGAGTTGCAGGAATCGAACACGCTGACGAAATACAGACCCTTCGCGACCGCGCGATCCTTGAGTGCCTTGAGTTCGACGTCGAAGATATCGCCCGGCGAGCCATCCGGGTTACGGGCATCGGCCGGCAAGATCGTGCCGTTGTAACCGGTATCCTGATCGCGTGCCGTATCGTCGCGATAGCGCGAGCCGTGGCCAGCGAAATAGAACAAGAGCGTGTCGCCAGCACGCAAGGTTTCAATTCGCTGCTCGAGTGCTTCAAGTATGCGAGCTCGCGTCGCGCAGTCGTCGGTCAGTGTGGTCGTCGCAGCACTCGACGAATCGCACTTGCCGCGTGGTGGCATATCCACATCAACGCCGTAAAGCTCGGCGAGCGCTTGTTTGAAGCGCAAGGCATCGCCGACCGCGCCGCGCAGATCGGAGAACACGGAACCGGCCTGATGCGAATCGGAATATCGATAGCGGTCGATGCCGACGATCAGGGCGTGAATGCGACGCGTGTCCGGCGTGCGTTGCGTAGACGGTGCCTCGGCCTGCTTTTGGGTTGGTGCGGGCGATGGCCCGCAGCCGCACAGCAGTGCCGCGAATGCGCACGCCGTCAGTAAAATGCGCGTCATGGTTCCCCTTTGCGCAGCACTACCCTACTTGGCTGCGAGTTGAAGTCGAACAAGGCCGGTTGCTGCACGCGTCGGGCGGGCGCGTTAGCCGGCAAGTCATGAAAGGTAATCGCCCGGGTGCCGCTACCCGGTGCCGTGAGACGACCGACGCGGGCATCGTTTGCCAGCGCCGGCATGCGTTGCACTGCATAGCTCAGCCATTCGTCGATACGGATGCCGCCCTTCGCGTCGAGGTCGGCCTTGCCGGCACCCAATCCATCCACCGCCAAGGCATAGGTCAACAGACCCTGGCCGAGGCGCGCATCCTCAAGTGCGACATCGTCGGCCTGGGTCGCGGCCAGAATGCGGATGCCCTTGTCGAAGGCCAGCTGGCCTAGCCCGCTGTCACCCATCGGCCCCGGCTTGAAGCGTCCGTCAGCCACGCTCGCTGCCGAATGGCAGGCATCGATCACCAGGGTGATCTCGCCCGCTTGCATCACCTGGAATGGCGCCACCAGGTCCGCGGTCGCGAGCACGGTGCTCAGGTCCGGTGTTTCCGAACCGTCCGGCCAGCGACCGTCTCCGGGGATCAAGTAAAAATCGCCCTGTGGATTGGCCCAGCCATGGCCGGAGTAGCTGACGATCACCGCATCGTCCGGTGTCGCCGGTTGCAGCATGCTGGCGTCGATGCCGTCCTTGCGCAATGCAGTGAGTGTGGCTTCGCGGTCGGCATTGCCGGCCAGCAGTGATAGCACCCGAACAAGCGTGGCGCGATCGACACGCTTACGCTTGCCATCGGCGCCGCGTTCGGCAGCGAGTACCAACTGATGGGTTTCGTAGCCGGGGATGTCGGACAAACGCGAGGCCATCAACCGCGCATCGGCGACCGCGTAGTTCAGGCGGAAGCGCGGCGTGTCGTAATCATCAATGCCAATCGTCAGCACGTAGGCACGACGTGGCCGCGGCGTCATCGCCGGTCGGGTCCAGCTGCGGGTGACGGTCTCGCCCTTGATGCGGTCTTCGTTGAAGGCATAGGCGGAGAACTCCTGACGCTCTTCGCCCACCTGCGTCGGTACCGGCACGGTGAACTCGAGTCGGTGTACACCGTTCGCTGCCTGCACTGCATTTTGCTTACGCCATTCGGCGAGGCTGGTGCCGCTGGCATCCACCTGCCGAGGCGTCATGGAAACCAAGCGGCCATTGCGGAACAATCTTGGGTTGTAAAGACCGGAACGGGTCTTGCCGTTCGGTGCTTTTGCATCAATGCCTTCGCGTACTTCGATCGCGACCACGGCTTCGGCCGCATCGCGACCCGCGCGCACACCGGTGATGCGTACTTCGGGCAGCACACGGTTGAGGCTGGCGATCGAGGGCAATGGCTTGAAGACCTTCGCGCAGGTATCGCTGGCACGGCAGTCGAGCAATTTCCGGTACAAACCGGGCTCGTAGTAGTCGCGCATGAAAGTTTGGGCGGCCAGGCTCTGCCACGGCGCGTCCGGCACCAGCCAGCGCACCAGCTTGGTATCGGCACTCAGGTTGGTGTCATAGCGGCCACCCGGTGCCACCGCGAAGTAGCGGTTATCGGGCAGCGCATGCAGGGTGAGCACTAGCGCGCCGTCGCCGCTATCCCGGAACAGGATCTTGCCGTCTTCGGTGCCGGTCCAAAGCAGCCGGCTGCGTTCGATCCATCCCGCCCGCACCAGCGCTGCTTGAACCGGGATGTGTGCGATGACGCGACCGGTGTCGAGGTCGAGCAATGCGCCGTCGTCGAGCCCCAACACACGGTCGTCGCCAATAGCAACCGCACGGCGTGAAAAGCCCTTGATCGTAAGCACCTTCGCTGCTGCGTCAGTGTCTGCCAAGTACAGATTGGCTGTCGCCTCACTAAGCTGTGCCGCCTTCTTGTGGGTAAAGACGATGCGGCGAGCATCAGCGCTGAAGGACAGCGCCCGTATCGTGTCGTCGTCGGTAAAGTGGGCCGCGCCCGCGAGCGGGTCGACAATCTGAAGAAGCTGGCGTGGTTCCGTCGCTGTGCCGTCAGCGATGTCCATCAGCCAAACCCGTATCACCTGCTTCGCTTCCGCTGCGTCGGCGCGATCCCACACGCGGGTCGCGACCGCGAGTTGCCGACGGTCGGGCGAGGTTTCGATCGCGGTGATCACCTGTCCGGCCAATGCAGCCTGTGCCATCGGCCGCCAATCGCGCGCGTCGGCAGCGCGGAACGCGATACCGGTCGCCGGCGGATCATAGGTCTCGTTACCGTCGTCGGGGCGGGCCTCGTCGTAATTACAGGCTATGCCACGCAAGTCCCATCGAAAGCAGTAATTCGCGAGCGATCCTAATGCAACGAAGGCACCAGCGCCTGCGGACTGCATCTGCCAGCGGCTGTCAATCGCGGGGCAATTGCCCCGCACCGTACAGGCGGGGTCGACCAACAGCGCCGGCGGGAATCCGGCCATCGCTTCCTCGGTGTCGTTGGTGGCGATATAGCCCTCGCTAGTTAGCAGGTAGTTTGTCGCATCTTGCCAATGCACTTGATGGTAGGCGCGCGTCGGCGCGAAGACGGGTTCGCGGTTGCCGTTGGACAGGTCGAGCGTTTCTACACGTGAACTATTGCCGCCTTCTTCTCTATATGAATTCACCACGCGCAGCAGCCGTAAGCCGTCGGGCGACACATCGGCGTCAACGAAGTAATTGCGCGGATCGCCGATCAACACGCGCGATACGCTGTTGCCGCCAGTCGCGAACACAGTCACGCCATACCGACAGGGCTGCGCTTGAGTGCAGAGTTCTCCGAAGCGTTCGCCGCGGGTATTGGGCAAACCTTGGGGTCCGGTACCACGGTTCGCCTCCAGACTCATCCTGGCATCCGGAGAGATGGGCCAGCGGGGCAGCTCACCGGCGGGTATCGGCACGCTGGCGTCGGCCCGGACCGCGAACGGCCACCTTTCGACGACATAAGTACACCACGGCGTCCCGGGATGATGTGCCCCCGGACAGGCGCGTTCGGCGACAGCTTGATTGGCAGCGGCATACGCCACTATCAGGCGGCCGTCGATTCCTTCAGCGAAGGCGTGGAAGCGCAGCACCGGCTTCTTCTCGCCATCGGGCAACAATAGTCGCGAATCGAGCGGCACCTGTGATTGCTCGGAGATTATGCTCTGACCCACGTCCCAACTGACGATGGAGCCGTCGCTTGCAAGCGAGGTCAAGAAACGACTAGTGCTGTTCCACTGTGTCGCGAGCACTGGCGACCGGTGCCCAACCAGCTGCGCAACCGTCTTCGGTTCGCGCGTGGCACTGACGTCGTGTGCGAACAAGGTGACGCCGTAGCGGCAGCGCTGCAAGGAGGTGCAAGTCGGATCGAGGTCCCCGAAGTGATTGTCGCTCGTATCAGGCAAGCCGCGGCGACCGCTGCCGTGGTTTGGCTCCGGGCGCAGCCCGCCGTCTGGCGAGATCGGCCAGTGGCGTAGTTCCCCGGCAGGTATCGGCAGACCGGCGTCCGCCCGGACCACGCGCTTCGCCAGGTCGATTATGTAAGTACACCAAGGAGTGCCCGCGTGATGTCCGCCCGGGCAGCTACGTTTGGCGTCGGCTTCGCTGGCGCCCAAGTAGGCCACCGCCAGCGTGTCGGCAACGGGCCCATCGGTGAATGCGTGGAAACGGAGCGCAGCCTTCTTCTCGCCGTCGGACATCAGCAATTGCGGATCGAGCGGCACCTGCGCATGGTCGAGGATCGTGCCGCTGGCCACATTCCAGAAGACGATGGAACCGTCGCCTGCGAGCGAAGCGAGGTGGCGACCAGCATCGACCCAGCGCACCGCAAGCACAGGCGACTGATGTCCAAGCTGCACGACGATCTTCGGTTCGAGCGGGGCATCGGGTGACGCGACGGGCACCGGTGCCGCTGGCGCGGCCGCATCCTTGCTGGAACACGCGGTGAGGAGAAAGGCTGCGCAACAACACAACAGCAAGTCGGCAATCCGCATCGTGGTGCTCCGTGGCTTGTTGCGCCGGTGCCCCCT
>Ga0209277_10000761_pt1 | contig 16209 bp, 12 predicted proteins | sample JI81AbrownDNA_FD_187503 | JGI IMG/M metagenome (GOLD analysis project Ga0209277, IMG submission 187503) | Wastewater effluent complex algal communities from Wisconsin, to seasonally profile nutrient transformation and Carbon sequestration -... | ecosystem: Engineered > WWTP > Effluent > Algae... | reverse complement strand
CTCGACCTCGTCGGGCGGCCGCGGTCGACTGAACAGATAACCCTGGATTTTCTGACAGTTGGCCCGGCGCAGAAAGTCGAGCTGGGCGCGTGTTTCGACGCCTTCGGCGATCACTTCCAGCCCGAGGCTGTGGGCCATGGCGATGATCGCGGTGGTGATCCCCGCATCGTCGGCGTTGCCCGGCAGGCCACGGACGAAGCTCTGGTCGATCTTCAACATGCCGATCGGAAAGCGCTTGACATACGACAGCGACGAGTATCCGGTGCCGAAATCGTCGATCGAGAAATGCACGCCGAGTGCGCGCAGCCGATGGAAGCCGTCGATGCGCCGGGCCTCCGGTTCCATCAGGATGCTCTCGGTCAGTTCCAGTTCGACCTGCCCGGGTTCAATTCCCGTTTCCGCGATGATCGCCGCGACCGAGCCCAGGAAATCGTGCGCGCGCAATTGACGAGCCGAAACGTTCACCGCCACGCGCGGCGTCTCCAGACCCGTCGCCTGCCAGCTGCACAACTGCCGGCAGGCGGTGCGCAATACCCAGTCGCCGATGGCGACGATCAGGCCGCTGTCCTCGGCGACGGGAATGAACTGGGCCGGTGAGACGACGCCGTGCTCCGGGTGCTGCCAGCGAATCAGCGCCTCGAGACCGACGATGGTGCCGTCGTCGGCGCGTACCTGCGGCTGGTAGAGGAGGCGAAATTCGTCGCGCTCCAGGCCCTTGCGCAGGTCGTTCTCGAGCCGGATGCGGGCCATCGTTTCGGCGGTCAGCGACCTGTTGTACAGCTGCCAGTTGTTGCGACCCTGGTCCTTGGCGTGATACATCGCCGTATCGGCGTGTTTGAGTAGAGACGCAGCGTCGTCGCCGTCTTCGGGGAAGATGGCGATGCCGATGCTGGCGGTGACGGTAATTTCCTGCCCGCCGATCCTGAAAGGCCGGCCGAGCAACGCCTGCAGGCGCTCGGCAACCATGCTCACCGTTTGCGTGCCGTCGAGGTCGGGGAGGACGACGGTAAACTCGTCGCCGCCCAGCCGCGCGAGGTGCAGGCCCGTTTTTTCCAGTGCCGGCCGGGTGAGCAGGTCGCCGGCGCGCAGCTTTTCTTTCAGTCGTCCGGCGACGGCCTGCAGAAGATAGTCGCCGGCACTGTGCCCGAGGGTGTCGTTGACCCGCTTGAAGCCGTCGAGATCGAGGAACAGCAGCGCCACCTGGCGCTTGGCGCGACTCGCCCGCAGCAGTTCCAGGTCGAGCTTCTCGAGGAAGCTCTCCCGATTCGGCATGCCGGTCAGCGTGTCGAAGTACGCCAGGCGCCGTATCTTCTCCTCGTTGAGCTTCTGCAGGGTGATGTCACGCACCACCATGACCACGGTTTCCGGACCACTCGGTGCGATGCGCCCTTCATAGTGATGGATGCCGTCGGGCATCGACAGCTGGTACACCACCGATTGCAGATCGCCACACTCGCTGGCGCGCTCCACGCCACGCAGAATGATCTCGGCAACGTCGCCCGGCAGGACCTCCGACACCTTGCGGCCGAGGAAGTCGTTCGCCGGGACGTAGGGCTCGGCGCCGAAACCCGCCTTGTAGTCGAGGTGGACGCCGTAGCGATTCATCAGGAAGATCATGTCCGGCATGGCGCGCACGATCGCTGCCTGCTTCTCCTCCAGTTCGCGCAACTGCCGAGCCTCCTGCGCCGAGCGCAGCACGTAGCGTGCACGGTGGCCGAGAATCGGCCAGTTGATCGGTTTGGAGATGAAGTCGCTGGCGCCCGACTGGTAAGCCTGGTTGATCGACTCGATATCGTCCATGCCGGTGACCATGATGACCGGCACTTCGCTCATGTCCCAGCGTTGGCGAATGTGTCGGCAAACGGCGAAGCCGTCCACTCCGGGCATGTCGACGTCGAGCAGGATCAGGTCGGGAGGCTGTCCGGTCAGCAGTGCCAGCGCCTCTTCGCCGTCGGCGGCGACGCTGACTTCGAAGTCGAACTGGGTCAGCGTTTCCTGTTCGAGCATGCGCATCACGTGGTCGTCGTCGACGATCAGCACAGTCGGTCGTTTGGCCTCCTCAGGCGGGGTCATGGTCTGTCCTCTTGCCAATGATCGTCGCCAGCGAGGCGAGTACGCGTGGAACCTCGAATTCTACCTCCTGCAGGAGGGGTTTTGCGCTGACCAGGGTTTCTTGGCGAGTGACGGCTTCGAGTTGCCTGCACAGCGTTGTCAGATACTCGGCGCCGAGATTGGCGCTGCTGGATTTCAGCGCGTGCGCGGCCTTGCGCAAGGCTTCGGCGTCGCCGGCTGCGGCGGCCGCCTGCATCTGGGCAAGACGGGGCGGCGTATCGGCCAGGTAGGCATCGATCACCTTGCCGAGCAGCGTGGCGCCATGGGGTCCCGGCAGGCTGCGGATGGCCTCGAGCGCTCGCCGGTTGATCCGACAGGGAGTGTCGGTGGCTGTCGACGACGAGGCAGGGGGGCTCGGCGGGCTCGGCTGCGAAGGCTTGGCCGCGGCGGTGGCCGTTTTTCCCGGCAGCCAGCGCCGCAAGGCGGCGGCCAGGTGCGCACGCGTGAACGGCTTGCTCAGGTAATCGTCCATCCCCGCCGCCAGGCAGCGTTCGCGGTCACCTTCGACGGCGTTGGCGGTCAGCGCGACGATCGGCAGATGGTCGCGCAGCAGGCCCTCGCGCTGGCGAACGCGGATTTGCGCCGTCGCTTCGAAGCCGTCCATTTCGGGCATCTGGCAATCCATGAGGACGAGATCGAAAGCCTCGTTGATCAGGCGATCGAGCGCGATCTGGCCGTTGTCGGCCAGGCTGTAGGCGACTCCGAGCGATTCGAGCATGGCGCCTGCCACGGCCTGGTTGACCGGGTTATCCTCGGCGACCAGTACCCGCCCGCTCAGCTGCAGCGGCGCGATCCTGGCGGCCGGTGGCGGCGATAGCAGCCGCGCGGCAGCGGGACGCTGCGCCTGGCGCGCGAGGGCGGTGGCCAGCGCCGCGTGGAGATCGGACTGGCGCACGGGCTTGCTCAGGGTGTGGTCGATGCGCGCGCGGTACCGATCCGGATGGTCGGTGGCGACGCTGACCGACGAGAGCATGAGCACTGGCAGGCTCGCCCAGCGCGCATCGCTGCGGATCGCGCGCGCCAGCTCGAAGCCGTCCATGCCGGGCATGTGCTGATCGACGATCAGCAGATCGAAGGGCTGCCCGGCGGTCTGAGCGAGTTTCCGCAGCGCTTGCTGCCCGTCGGCGACAGCGGTGTAGCGCATCGACCAACCAGCGAGCTGCTGGGCGAGGATCTCGCGGCTGATCGCGTTGTCATCGACGACCAGCACGCTCCGGCCGGCGAGGTGATCGCTCCCGTTCGAGACCGCTTGCGCGGCGAACTGCTGCTTGCGCAGCGGAATCTCGAACCAGAACAGCGTGCCGTGGCCGGCCTCGCTGAGCAGCCCGATCTGCCCGCTCATCAGCTCGACCAGGTGTTTGGCGATGGCCAGCCCGAGGCCGCTGCCGCCAAACTGCCGGGTCGTCGAGCTGTCAGCCTGGACGAAGGCGTTGAACAGCCGGGCTTGCGCTTCCTCGCTGATACCGACGCCGCTATCCTGGACTTCGATACGGAAACGCGCCTGCTGCGGGCTTTCGTTGACGACCTTGACGCTGATGACAACGTCGCCGCGGCTGGAGAACTTGACGGCATTGCTCACCAGATTGGTCAGAATCTGGCGCAAGCGACCGGGATCGCCGCTGACTGCCACTGGCAACTCGTGGGGCACGCTGCAGACCAGTTCGAGGCCCTTGGCGTCGGCGGGTCGGGCGAACAGGCAGCCGATGTCCTCGATCAGGTGGCGGAGGTTGAAGTCAATGCTTTCGAGTTCGAGCTTGCCAGCTTCGATCTTCGAGAAATCGAGGATGTCGTTGATGATCGCCAGCAGGTGCTCGCCGGACTGATAAACGGCGTCGGCGAAGCGCTGTTGCTGCGCGTTGAGCTTGGTTTGGCGCAGTAGTTCGGTCATCCCGAGAACACCGTTCATCGGCGTGCGAATCTCGTGGCTCATGGTCGCCAGAAACTCGCTCTTCGCCCGGCTGCCGGCTTCGGCCGCACTGCGGCCGGCAGCGGCTTCTGCCAGTGCGTCGGCGCGCTCGATCTCGCCAACGATGATCTTCCGGGTCGTCACATGTGCCGTATAGGCGGTCAGGCCGAGGGCGACGATGGCGCCCCATACCGCAAGGCCGACGAGTGACTCCAACTGCTCGCCAGCGACAAACAGGAGCGTGCCGATCGGAGCGAGTGCCGTAAAGATGAAGGCGATGACCGAAGGAAGATGGGAGGCGAGCGAATTGCTGGCCACAGCGGTCACGGCAATCACCCACACGACGAGAAAGGCGGTCTGCAAGCCGTTCGCGCCCTGATGCAGGAAGACAATGCTGAACGACCAGGTCGCCGCCGCCGCCACTGCGCCCATGAAGAAGCCCCGTGTCCACACCGGTGTTGCCTCGTCTGGCGGATTCGCGTACCGGTGTCCGTACCAGAGCGCCAATCGACAAACGTTGACGCCCACGATCAACAGCGTGATCAGCAGCAGGCTGGCGGCCGGGAAGTAGGGAACCAGCAGGCCGCCGAAGGCAAGGGTCACGACAATCGACAGCAGCGCCGAAACCCTCAGTCGGGAGTAGCCAACACGCAGCAACTGTGCCTGGACGCGCTGGTCGCGCTTCACCGGGATCCGATCTTCCACGACGCTCGATGCGGCGCGGGGTCGCCCGGCCGCATCGAACGCTGCTGCCGTTTGCGCGTTTACCGCTTTCGGCAGGCGGGTCATGGTCTTGAGTCCACCGCTAAACCAATGCCGCAGCCCCGAGGAAGGCGCTGCCGCTGCACGCGCGCAGCTTTCTTGAATACGCACACGGCGATCACAATTCCTGCTCGGCGAGTACATGTTCGGCGGGCCGCCTCCGCTCGTTCGTCAGCGCCACGAGGGTACGTGCCAGTTCGTCTTCCGCAGCCGAGAGCAGCGTTTCCACGCCAGCGGTGCTGCCTTTTTGGCCGATTGCTTCGAGTTCCCTGCACAGCCCTGCGAGCTGCTCGGCACCGACATTGGCGCTGCTCGATTTCAGCGCGTGCGCGGCCTTGCGCAAGGCTTCGGCGTCGCCCGCGTCGGCGGCGGCGCGCAAGTGCTCGAAACGTGGCGGGGTGTCGGCCAGATAGGCAGCGATCACTTTCTGCACCAGCAGGGCGCCGTTCGGTCCCGGCAGCCGGCGGATGGCGTCGAGCGCGCGCGGGTTGAGCGGCCCGTCGCGGCTGCCGGCCGCGTCCTCGTCGCGGGGGAGGGGCGGTCTCTGGGCATCCGCCGCCGGCGGGGTGGTCGCGGCGTCGTCGCTTGCCGGCGGCAGCCAGCGCTGCAAGGTGGCGAGCAGGCGCTCACGCGAGAACGGCTTGCTCAGGTAATCGTCCATCCCCGCCGCCAGGCAGCGCTCGCGGTCACCGTCGACGGCGTTGGCGGTCAGGGCGATGATCGGCAAGTCGCCGCGCAGGCGGCCGTCGCCCTGCCGGGAGCGGATTTCGGCCGTGGCCTCGAAACCGTCCATGTCGGGCATCTGGCAATCCATCAGCACGAGGTCGAAGGTGCCCTGCTGCAGTCGTTCGATCGCCCGGCGGCCGTTGTCGGCCAGGCTGCAATGCAGCCCCAGCGACTCGAGCATGGCCGCCGCCACCTGCTGATTGACCGGGTTGTCTTCGGCCACCAGAACCCGACCGCACAGCTTCGCGGGCAGTTCGTCGACGCCCGCCTGCGCTGAAGGCAGGGACAGGGCCTGTGCCGACCTGCCGGCCAGCGTCTGTTGCGACATCGCCGTGGCGATCGCGTCGTAGAGATCCGACTGGCGCACCGGCTTGGTCAGGTAGTAATCGATCGGTGCCTGCCGCCGGCGTGCCTGATCGCTGCTGACGCTGACCGACGACAGCATCACCAGCGGCAGGCCTTGCCAACGGGTTTCCGCCTTGATCGCCTGGGCGAGGGTGAAACCGTCCATCTCGGGCATGTGCAGATCGAGGATGGCGAGGTCGAAAGGCTCGGCACTCGCTTGCTGCAGGGTCTGCAGCGCCTCGCGCCCGCTGCCCGCGTCGGCCGCGTGCATCGACCAGCCGGCGAGCTGGTGGGCGAGGATCTCGCGATTGGTGGCGTTGTCATCGACGACCAGCACGCGCAAGCCGCTCAGGCGTTCGGCCATATCGACCACGGCGCGCGCCTGCTCGTCCTGCTTGAGCAGCGGGATCTCGAACCAGAACAGCGTGCCGTGCCCGGGCTCGCTGTGCAGGCCGATTTCTCCCTCCATCGTCTCGACCAGGCGTCTGGCGATGGCCAGGCCCAGGCCACTGCCACCGTACTGGCGGGTGGTCGAACTGTCGGCCTGGATGAAGGCGCTGAACACGCGCTCCTGCGCCTGCGCGTCGATGCCGATGCCGCTATCCTCGACTTCGAAACGGAAGCGGGCCTGCGCGGCGTCCTCGGCCAGCAGGGTGAGGCGAACGACGACCTCGCCCGCGGCGGTGAACTTGATCGCGTTGCTGACCAGGTTGGTCATGATCTGGCGGATGCGTACCGGGTCGCCACGGACCGCCACCGGCAGGTCGTGCGGCACGCTGCAGACCATCTCCAGGCCCTTGGCCTCGGCCGCCTGGGCGAACAGGCAGCCAACGTCCTCGATCAGTTGGCGGAGGTTGAAATTGATGCTCTCGATCTCCAGCCGGCCGGCTTCGATCTTCGAGAAGTCGAGGATGTCGTTGATGATGTTCAGCAGGTGCTCGCCGGACTGGTAGACGGCGTCGGTGAAGCGGCGTTGCTGGGCGGTGAGCGTCGTGCTGCGCAGCAGTTCGGTCATCCCGAGGATGCCGTTCATCGGCGTGCGGATCTCGTGGCTCATGGTAGCCAGGAATTCGCTCTTGGCGCGGCTGCCGGCTTCGGCCAGGTCCTTGGCCTGGCGCAGTTCGCTGGTGCGCAGCTCGACTTCGTTTTCCAGAACGTCGCGGTGCGCGGCCAGGCGCTGGTCGCGATCCTCGATCTGTTCGAGCATGACGTTGAACCCCCTGGCCAGGGCGCCGATCTCGTCGTTTGACGCGACCGCCGCGCGGGCGCCGTAGTTGCCGCCCTGCGACACCTCGCTCATGGCTCCGACGAGGCTCGAGATCGGCCGCATGATGCCGCGGTAAGCCCAGACGAAGGTCGCCAGCAGAGCGATGGTCATGAACACCACACCGGCGGTTGCGAGACCCCTCAGGCGGTCTGCCTCGGCCACAGCCGACGCCCTGGCCGAGACGCGCAGCTCGTCGAGCTCGGCGCTCAACCGCTGGGCCTGGGTGATCAATCTGCCGAAGGCGATCATCGCTTCGTCGTTATCGGGGCCCGGCAGTCGAATCGCCAGAAAGCTGTCGACGCCATCGCTGAATTCTCGCCAACGGGGCTGCAAGACACTTTTCAGTTGCGCCTGCTGCGCGGGGTCATCGCTTTTCGCGATCAATGTCGGCCATGTTCTGGCGACCCTGTGCATGCTCTCGGCAACCAGCCGCCGGGCGGCAGCGGTGCCTTCGGTGAGGACCGTCTCGTCGAGCCCGCGCAAGGCCAGCTGCAGGCTGATGAACTGCTCGGCAGCGGTATCGGCCATTGCCGATTTGTTCTCGATGCTTCCGTAGCCGTGCACCACTGCCGCGATCAGAAAGCTGACCAAGGCCAGTGAAAGCAGGACGATACTGAGCAGCCGGGCGCGTAGTGTCATGGGTGCCTTCGCCATTGACGGCGTGTCGCGCCGGCTATTCGACCGCCAGACCCAGCGCCGTCCAGCCGGCGAAACCCTCGCGCATCCAGAGCACGTTCCGGTATCCCGCCCTGGCCGACAATACGGCCGCCTTGTACGACTTCCAGCCTTGCGGGCCATGGCTGTAAATGACGATCGTGGCGTTCTTGTCGGCGGGCAGCTTGCTGAGGTCGAAGGAGTCCTGCGACGCGTCGAAATCGGCTGCGAACTCGCTTTTTTCCTTGTAGGCGAGAAGGGTCGCGCCAGGGACGTGGCCCTTGCCGAAGTTGAGCGCGTTGCGGGTATCGAAGACGCGGGCTGCTTTCGTCTCGAGCAAGATCCTGGCCTCGTCGACGGAGATGATCTTTGCGTGACTGATGGTGGTCGGCGTTTCCGGCCTCGAGTCGACCGCAGCGCTCGGCGTGCTGGCGAGGGTCAGGGCAACGACGAGGCTCAGTAACAGTCTGGTGAACATCGGGATTTCTCCTGCAAGGGGTCAAGAAAGCATTGCGCGGCCTTGGTCTTGCCGCGATTCAGGTCATGAAACGGCAATCCGAGCGGAAACTTTATGGCTCGACCCAGTGTTCCGCCCCTTCGCTGCCGGATTGGCCCGCGCCAGTGCATCGCGCGGACTCGGACGATCCCCACTCCTTGCCGCAGGAAGATGCTCGCTCGGCGAGACCGTCGAACTCGCCGTACAGGGACTCGACGACTGCCGTCGCTTCGCCCGCGCCGAGCGCGGTCGCAGGCTACTCCTCCACCCACTGCAGCGCGCGTCGCAGCAGGGTGCTGAGCAGGATCGACGCGAGTACGAGGCCCAGCAGGGAGGCCAACCAGAAGCCGGCGGCACCGAGCGGGCGACTGCCCGTGAAGGCCAGCACCCAGCCGCCGCCGAGGCCGACACCCCAGAAGCAGACGACGTGCACCAACATGGGAATGAAGGTAATCCGGTAGCCGCGCAGCGCGTGCGCGGCGATCGTCTGCACGGCGTCGAAAAGCTGGTAGAAGGCGACGTAGCCGAGCAGCCCCAGGGCCACGGACCTGACCGCGGGGTCGTCGCTGTAAGCGGCGGTCAGCGGCACGGCGAGCAGCCAGAGCAGCCCGCCGAGCAGCGTCGACAGGACGCCGGCGAGCAACAGGCCGGCCGTTGCCGAAGCCTGCGCGCGTGGCCAGTCGCGTGCGCCGGCGTTGTAGCCGACCTGCGCCAGCGTGGCAATGGCCAGCGCCAGCGGCAACATGTAGCAGAGAGCGGCGAGGTTGGCGACGATGCGGTGACCGGCGACCACCGTCGCCCCGAGTTGGGCGATGAACAGCGCCATTAGCGTAAACGAGGAGATCTCGACAAAGTTCGAGAAGCCCATCGGCACGCCGAGGCGCAGCAGTTCAACCAGCGGGCGGCGGCGCGGCGCCTGCCAGTTGGCGAGTGGCTGGTAGCGCTGCAGTGCCTTGGCGAACATCAGGTAGCCGGCCGCGGCGAGCATCGAGAACCAGCCGACGACGGCGTTCGAGATGCCGCAGCCGAGGACGCCGAGCGCTTCGCCACCCCAGCGCCCGGTGACCAGGAGCGATGCCAGCAGCGCGTGCAGCAGGGTGCTGGCGATGCTGATGACCAGCAGCGGGCGGGGTTTGCCAAGCGCGTTGCAGAAGGCGTGGAAGGTCCGGTAGATGAGCGCCGCCGGCAGTCCCACGGCGAGCAGGCTCAGGTAGGCGCGTGCTTTCTCTTCGACGCCCGGGTCGATTCGCGAGAGCGCGAACAGCGGCTCGGGGTGGAGCAGAATGAGAATGCCGGGCACGGTCAGCAGCAGCGCCAGCCAGAACGCCTGTTGCAGGGCGCCGGCGATCTCGTTCCCCCGGCCGGCGCCACGCAGGTGGGCGACGCATGGCGCGACGGCCTGCAGGATGCCGGCGAAGGCAAACAGCACCGAGATGTAGATGCCGCCGCCGACGGCCACCGCCGCCAGGTCTTCTGTCCCGTAGTGGCCGAGCAGGGCGGTGTCGATGACCATCATGCCCATCGACGTCAGCTGCGCGATCAGCATTGGTGTCGCATGCGCGACAATCAGGCGGGATTGTTGGGCGAGCATCGGTGGTCAGAGCGACGGGGCCACCAAGGCTACCCGATTTTCCTGGCGCGCGCGTCGGGCGCTGCCGTGAACGGCCGCACGGGTTTCTCGAAAATGGACAGCGGCGCGGCAAATCGGCCATAATCGACGGATATTTTTGCGGCTCGTCCTGATGAAGTTTCTCTTCGACCTCTTTCCCGTCATCCTTTTTTTCGTTGCTTACAAGGTCGCCGACCTCTATGTCGCCACCGGAGTGGCCATCGTCGCCACTTTTGCGCAGATCGCCTGGCTGCTCTTCAGGGGCCGCAAGATCGACACCATGCTCTGGGTCAGCCTGGCGGTGATCACCGTCTTTGGCGGCATGACCCTGCTCCTGCATGATGAAGCGTTCATCAAGTGGAAACCGACGATCCTCTACTGGGCGTTTGCCGCGACCTTGCTCGGCGGCGTGCTCTTTCGCCGCAAGAACCTGATTCGCCTGCTGATGGCCGGACAGATGGATCTGCCCGACGCTGCCTGGGACAAGCTCAACTGGGCGTGGATGGGATTCTTCGTGTTCATGGGAATCGTCAATCTCCTGGTCGCTTTCAACTTTTCGACTGACGACTGGGTCAACTTCAAGCTCTTCGGCGCCACTGGCCTGACGCTGGTCTTTGTGCTCGCGCAGGGCTTGCTGTTGTCGAAGCATATCGAGGAGAAGGAATGATGCTTTACGCCATCGTCGGCGAAGACCGCCCGGATTCGCTTGCCGACCGGCTCGCGGCCCGGCCGGCGCACATCGCCCGTCTGCAGGCGCTGGAAGCAGAAGGCCGCCTGCTCCTGGCCGGCCCCTTTCCGGCGATCGACTCTCCGGACCCCGGGCCAGCCGGTTTCTCGGGAAGCCTGATCGTCGCCGAGTTTTCCTCGCTTGCAGCGGCGCGCGCGTGGGCTGACCTTGACCCCTATGTGGCCGCCGGCGTTTACCAGTCGGTCTCCGTCAAGCCGTTCAAGAAAGCCCTGCCGGCGTGAGCGATCAGCACGCTGCCGGTGCTCCTGCCGACAGGGAAGGGGTCATCCAGCAGAGGCTGGCGGTTCTGACACCACTACGTAGCGAGCTGATCGACGACTCGGCTCGGCACGCCGGTCACGAAGGGGCCCGTGGCGGCGGCGCGCACTATCGCCTGCTGATCGTATCGCCCGCCTTTGTCGGCCACAGCCGTGTCGCCAGGCACCGCATGGTTCATGACGCTCTTGGCGATCTGATGCGGAGTGCGATTCACGCACTGAGCATCAAGGCGCTGACTCCCGATGAAGCTGCCTCGACGTCTGCGGTCAACTCCTGATCAGGCTTGTTTCACCAATCCACAAATCGAATCTCACTCCAACAGAAGGAAGACAGACATGCACAAACTCACCAAGCTGGCTAGCGCGCTGCTGCTCGGCGCAATGATTTCCCTGCCGGCGGTCGCGGCCAAAGGCGGTACCCTGGTGACCGTAAACGGCGTCGCCATTTCCGACAACGTTGCCGGCGCCTTCCTGGCCGAACAGGAGGCGCAGGGAACCCCCGCGACGCCCGAACTGAAGAACGCGATCAAGGAAGAACTCATCCGCCGCGAGTTGCTCGCCCAGGAAGCCAAGAAAATGGGCCTCGACAAGCAAGCTGACGTCGCTGCGCAGGCCGATCTGGCACGGCAGGCGATCTTTATCCGCGCCTTTATCCAGGACTACATCAAGAAGCACCCGATCAGCGACGAGCAGGTCAAGGCCGCGTATGACCGCGTCAAGGCCCAGATGGGCGGTACCGAGTACAAGGTGCGCCATGTGCTGGTCGAAAACGAAGAAGACGCCAAGCTGATCATCGTCAAGCTCAAGAAAGGCGAGAAATTCGAAGACCTGGCCAAGCAGTCGAAGGATCCGGGGTCACGCGAGAAAGGCGGCGACCTCGGCTGGAGCAGCCCGGCCAACTACGTCAAGCCGTTTGGCGACGCGGTCACCGGGCTCGCCAAGGGCAAGTACACCGAAACGCCGGTGAAGACCGATTTCGGTTATCACGTGATCCTGCTCGAGGACAGCCGCCCGCTGACCCCGCCGCCCTTCGACCAGATCAAGCAGCAACTGGCGCAACGGCTGCAGCAGGAACAGATCCAGAAACTGGTCATCGACCTGCGCGCCAAGGCGAAGATTCAGTAGACGGTCACCCGTCACAAAGAAAAGAAGCGCCGGCTTGCCGGCGTTTTTTTTGTGGCGCGCCCAGCATTGGCTTGCTTGCCGCGCCTTTTAATTCCGCTTGATCCCTCTTGTCGTGGTGCAGCGACGCCCGGGCTCAACACTACATTACTGACCTGGCTGCATCGCCAGGTTTGTGCACCCTCGGTTTGGCAAATAGGGCTCAAGATCCTGACAGGATTGCCGTTGAATCATTATCCTTTTCCACGCCGCGTTGTTTTCAGGAGTGCGCCCCATGTCGATCTCTCGCTGCTTGCTGTTGCTCAGTACGATCTTGGGTTTCGTGGCACCTTCGGCGTACGCCGGTGCCGAGCCGCGCTTGGCACTGCTGATAGGCAATTCGAGCTACAAGTCTTCGCCTCTGCCCAATCCCGTAAACGATGTGCGCCTGATGGAAGGTGCTCTGAAGGAAGCCGGATTTACCGTCGTTAAGGCGGAAAACGCCTCGATCCGGGAGATGCGTAGGCTGGTGCGGCAGTTTGGCGAGAAGCTGAAGGCATCCGGTGGCGTTGGCCTGTTTTACTTTGCGGGTCACGGTGTGCAAGTCCGCGGCGAAAATTTCCTCGTGTCGACGGATTCCGATATTCGCAATGAGGACGAGGTGGCGGATGACTCGATCAACGCTGCCGTGATACTGGCGAAGATGCAAGGCGCTGGCAATCGCATGAACTTGATCATTTTGGACGCGTGCCGCAACAATCCGTTTGCCAGCAAGTCGCGCTCTGCCTCCTCCGGACTGGCGACGATGAGTGCGCCCAGCGGGTCGCTGGTGGCTTACGCCACGGCACCAGGTTCGGTGGCATCGGACGGCGCACGCAACAACGGTCTGTATACGGAACATCTGGCGAGGGCGATTCGCCAACCCGGTCTTCCGGTCGAAGAAGTATTCAAGCAGGTGCGCTCCGCCGTACGCAAGGAAAGCAACAATCAGCAAACACCATGGGAAAATACCGCCCTCGAAGGTCAGTTCTTCTTTAACCCGTCGACGCAGCCGGCGTCACCCCGTCCCACACCAGCGCCAGCCGCCGAGCGCAGCAGCGCCGCGGACAACGTCGCGCTGGAACTGGCCATGTGGGACAGCGTGAAGGACAGCGACCGTGCTGGGGAACTGCAAGCCTATCTGACGCAGTTCCCGAACGGTACTTTTGCGGTCTTGGCCAAGTCGAGAATAGAGGCCCTCCAGGCCACCTCACTGCCTGCAAAATCGCCCGCTGTGCTGACGCCGCCAGCGCCTGTGGTTCCCGCAAACACGCCGTCGTCCGCGCCGCTTGTGGCGAAAGCAATGTCCAACACACAACCGGTCGTAACGAGACCGAATCCCCAGCTTCCCCCGACCGAAGGCGCGATCGGCACTCTGGTGCTCACCGATACGATGACAGCAAGCAAGAGAGATCTGCTTTTGACGGTGAAAGAATCGAATAGTGAGAAGACCGTCTACTCGTCGGGCGACGTGATCGCCGGGGATGGGAAGGTCCTGCAAGTCAGAATTGGGAATGCAGTGATAGGCTTGGTGTCAGGCGCACTATGGACAATTCCGGTCAAGGCTGGAACCAGTGGCGAGGCCGGAATAAGGCGCGTAAATGTCGATTATGAGTCTCCGGGAAAGTTGAGCTGGATGGCTGTCGACGCGGGAAATGGCGATGTGAGAATTGAGGCCGATGTTGCTTACGTTTCTCAAAATCTCAGTTCGCAGCCGGTGCAGACATACGGAACATGGCGAGCCACTTACCGTAGGGACTCCCCGCTGGCGAAATCTTTTGTGGCTGAAATAGGGAAAAACGCTCTACAAGCGGCGGAAAAAAACATGGTTTCTGCTGAGCTCGAGTCTCCGGGAGCGCCTGCTGTTCCAACGACGATGCCTGGCGCGCTCGCAGGCGCGACGCAGCCGGTTGCCGCGAGACCGAACCCCCCGCTCCCGACCGAAGGTGCGATCGGCACCCTGATACTCACCGATACGATGACAGAAACCAAGAGAAATCTGCTTGTGACGGTGGAAGAAGCGAATGGTGAGAAGACCGTCTACTCGTCAGGCGACGTGATCGCCGGCGATGGAAAGGTCCTGCAAGTCAGAATTGGGGACGCAGTTATAGGCTTGGTGTCAGGCGCGCTATGGACGATTCCGGTCAAGGCTGGTAGCAGTGGCGAGGCCGGGATCAGGCGCGCGGATGTGGATTATAAGTCTCCAGGGAAGTTGAGCTGGAAGGCTGTCGAAGCCGGTAATGGCGACGTTAGAATTGAGGCCGATGTGTCATATAAAGCCAAGTACAATACGTTTCTTCTAAACACATATGGAACATGGCAGGGGATTTACAGCGGGCGTAGTGCGCTCACGATTTATTCTGTTTCCAATATAAGCAATAGCGTCACGCCAGCAATTTCTAACAAGATTTCTGCCGAACTAAAACTAATTATATCAGGCGGGTGAATGCCTTACGATTCGGTTTTTGCCCGCGACTCGATGTGCTGCAACTGGCTGACGATACTGAATGATAGAGTGTTGCAAGGCCGCGATGAGGTTTTTAAGCTATTGTATTTATGCAATAAGCTTTGGAGAGTGTAAGGGTTGTCGATTGGGGTTCAAAAATCTGGCTGGGATCTGCGCCGAAATGCGGCGATCTAAATTTGCTCATGAGGGAGATATCAATGAGGTATGTATTCGCATGTTTGCTAAGCACAGGGTTGTTGGCAGTCAATGGTGTTGTCTTTGCCCAGGGGAGCGCCAGAGCGCTGTTTGCAACGGGCGAAGGCACAGCGATATCTGCTTCGGCCGTGCCGAAAGAAGCGGTCCCGGCGAAACGTAAAGAAAGCTTTTCAGGAATCTCGTACAAGATTCTTGAAGTGGCGGAGAATGGCGCGGAGACTTCGGTCTCAAGCAGGAAGATCTTTCGCTCAGGCGAAAGGATTCGCATTTCCGCAAAGGTCAACAAACCGGGTTACCTGCGTGTGATCAATGTTGGGCCAACCGGTAATGTCAATAAGCTGTTCGAGGGCCATGTTAAGTCTGCGCAGCGTGTGGATATTCCACAGCAAGGCGTGATTCGGTTTTCCGGAGCGGCCGGGATGGAACGAGTACTCATCCTGCTGTCGAACGTTCCATTCGAATCTGATAATGCGGCAGGATTTTCGGCTTGCGGCACGGTGAAAGTCGCAAGAAGCAGAGACCTGGTCATTGACGACTCAATGGACAGTGATTTCTCGGTGGTCTCAAAGAGCCAGGGTTGTGCTCCCGTTGCCGGGGCAACTCGTGATCTTGTCATCGAGTCTGTCGAAGGTTCAAATTACGGCGTGGTGCCGAGTTCGTCATTGACGAACGATGTGGCACTTGCGCTTGAAATCAAGCTGCAGCACCTGTGATTCCGAGTTGCAAGTCAAGAACAGCATTTTGTCATCGGAGAACGTCATGATAAGGAAGTTTTTTACTGGAATAGCGATGATTCTCGTCGCGACCGGCTTTCCATTTTTACCGTCAGCGTCGGCAGTTGCTCAAACAGGCGAGGCTGAGCTTTCACCCGTCGCGCGTAGTCATTACCAGCAAGGGTTCAGTTTTGTCGCAACGGCCAAGAATTCCAAGAATTCTCAAAACCGGCAAGAGATGTTGAACAACGCCATCAATGAGTTCACGCTGGCGATCAAGGAAGCGCCCACGTTCGCCGATGCCTATTCAAACCGCGCCGTGGCGTACATGCAACAGAACAAGATGAACAAGGCGGAAGAAGATCTCAAGAAGGCCATCGAGCTAGACCCCAAGAACCCCTTTGCCCACTACAACCTGGCGAGTCTCTATTCCCTCACCAAGAAAGTCGATCTGGCGCTTGACCAAATTGACGCAAGCCTGGCGAACGGATTCGACCGCTACGACGAGCTTCGAAACGATCCTGACCTTGCCAACGTGCGCAAGAATCCTGAGTTTCGCAAAGTCCTCGAGAAGCACAAGGTTTTCGTGATGAAGTGAAGAACCTTGGATTGTTGGGCGGTGCAGAGAGTACGTCTTCTGCAAGACGCCCTTCAAGCAAAGCGCTTCGAGGCGTTCTCAAGGCGTTGCGAGCGACACACTATCCCACCCAGCGCCGCGCGTTGCGGAACATCCTTAGCCAGGGCGAATCGTGCCAGCCGCGCGCGTCCCAATCGGCCGGGCGCCACGACATCTGGACGCTGCGGAAGACGCG
>Ga0209277_10000758_pt1 | contig 16234 bp, 9 predicted proteins | sample JI81AbrownDNA_FD_187503 | JGI IMG/M metagenome (GOLD analysis project Ga0209277, IMG submission 187503) | Wastewater effluent complex algal communities from Wisconsin, to seasonally profile nutrient transformation and Carbon sequestration -... | ecosystem: Engineered > WWTP > Effluent > Algae... | reverse complement strand
CGCCCCCACGTTGCCGCGCATTCCCGTCGTCGCCCTGGCATGGGGCGAGGCGCAGCACCTGCTGTCGGCACTTGGAGGTCCGGTCGCGCCGGCGTCGTTCGCGGGGGGGCTCCCGTTCACCTATCGTCTTGGCCCCGGCGCCGCGGTGCGCGTGGCGGTCGACCTCGACGACGCACTTCGTCCCATCCGCAACGTCGTCGCGACGCTACGCGGCCGCGATGCGCCCGACCGCCGGGTCATGCTGGGCGCGCACCACGACGCCTGGACGTTCGGTGGCGTCGATCCGGGAACCGGCGCTGCGGCCCTGCTCGAGTGCGCACGCGTACTGGGACAGATGGCGCGCACTGGCTGGCGCCCCGCCCGCACCATCGCCCTGGCCTTCTGGGACGCCGAGGAGTACGGGTTGATCGGCTCCACCGAGTACGCCGAACAGTGGCGCCAGCAGCTGCAAGACCAGCTGGTGCTGTACGTCAACACCGACATGTACATGCGGGGGCGCTTTGACGCGGGGGGCGTCCCCTCGCTGCGTGATTTCGTGGTCGACGTCGCGCGCACGGTCCCCGATGGCAACGGAACGGTCTACGAAGGCTGGCGCACCGCGGAATGGGCGCGGCTCCCCCGAGCGCAACGCCCCGCCGACTCGGCGGCCTACCGTCCCGACCTCAAGACGTTAGGCAGCGGCGCCGACTTCGTCCCGTTCCAGGACCATGTGGGGGTCCCCACCCTGTCCATCGAGTTCATCGGCGCCAACGGCTACGGATTCGGCACCTACCACAGCCGCTTCGACTCGCGCGCCTATGTGGAGCGCATCGCCGATCCGGGGTTCATGCAAGGGGTCACGATGACGCGTGTACTGGGGACGCTGGCGCTGCGCATGGCCAACGCCGACGTCCTGCCGTTCCGTTTCTCGCACTACGCCGCCCGGCTCGAGGCCGCCTTGCGCGACGTCCCGACGTGGGGCGACCACGCGGCCGGCCAGGGGGCGCCGCCGCTCGACGTGGCGCCGCTCCTGGCCTCCGCCAACCGGGCGTTGCAACTGGCGACCTCGCTCGAGGGCGCCATCGGGCAACGCCTGGCCAATGGGCACATCCCGCCCGATGCAACACGCGCGCTCAACGATCGACTCGCGCGGCTCGAACAGTTGCTCGCCGACGACGACGGCGCCCCCGACTCGCGCTGGTATCGACACGTGTTCTACGGCTGGAACATCTACTCGCTGTACGACGGCCAGCCCTTCCCCGGGCTGGCCGAGGCGATGCGGGGAGGCGATCGCGCGCGCGTGACGCACGAGGTGGCGCGCATCGCCCGTGCACTCGCGCGTTTGTCCACCGAGCTGGCCGCCGCATTGACCATCGCCCAAGCGAGGGAGACGTGACGAGAACCCGCGTGCAACGACAGCCGCCCCCGGGCCGGAGGGCGTGGAAACGGGGGGGGCAGGACGGGCATGGTCGAGCACGGCTTCACGGGAGGGATCGGCACCGCGAGCCGCACACCGCCGGGGGCTTCACGTGTCGCGTGCCGGTACCGCCCAACTACGGCGCCCGTCAGGCGCTGACGACTGCCGGCGATCGTGACGGGTTGATCATCGGCGTGGTGGCCACCGACGCCCCGCTTCCTCCACACCACCTCGAGCGACTCGAGCAGCGCACCGCCCGCTCTCGCGGGCCGTCTCCGCTCGCGACGCTTGCTACGCCGTGACCATTCGCGCCGCCGCCTCGAGCCCCAGCTCCGCCACCGCCAACTCCCGCATGCGGAACTTCTGGATCTTCCCCGTCACCGTCATGGGGTAGCTGTCCACGAACTTCACGTACCGCGGGATCTTGTACGACGAGATGCGCCCCTTGCAGAAGGCGAGGATGTCTTCCGTCGTTGGGGCATGGCCGGCGCGCGGGATGATCCAGGCCATCACCTCTTCCCCATACCGTTCGCTGGGGACGCCGATGACCTGCGCGTCCTGCACGCCGGGATGCGTGTAGAGGAACTCCTCGATCTCGCGCGGATAGATGTTCTCGCCGCCGCGGATGATCATGTCCTTGATGCGCCCGACGATGTTGATGTACCCCTCGTCGTCCATCGTCGCGAGGTCGCCGGTGTGCATCCACTCGGCGGCATCGATGGCCGTGTGCGTCGCCTGCTCGTCGTTCCAGTAGCCGAGCATGACCGAGTAGCCGCGCGTGCACAGCTCGCCCTTCTCGTGGCGCGCCACGATCGCCCCCGTCTCGGGATTCACGATCTTCACCTCCACATGCGGGTGCACCCGCCCCACCGTGCTCACGCGCTTGTCGAGCGGGTCATCGGTCGCGCTCTGCGTGGAGACCGGCGACGTCTCGGTCATGCCGTAGCAGATCGTCACCTCGGTCATGTGCATGTCCGACTGCACGCGCTTCATCACCTCCACCGGGCACGGCGAGCCGGCCATGATCCCGGTGCGCAGCGACGAGAGGTCGAAGGTGACGAAGTCGGGGAGTGCCAGCTCGGAGATGAACATGCTGGGGACGCCGTACAGCGAGGTGCACCGCTCCTCCTGCACCGTCTCCAGCGCCAGCGTCGGGTCGAACGCCTCGCCGGGGACCACCATGCAGGCGCCGTGCGTGATGGCCGCCAGGTTCCCCATCACCATCCCGAAGCAGTGGTAGAACGGGACGGGGATGCAGATGCGGTCCTCGTGCGTGTAGTGCAGGGCCTGACCGACGAAGTACGCGTTGTTGAGGATGTTGTGGTGCGAGAGCGTGGCCCCCTTGGGAAAGCCCGTCGTCCCCGAGGTGTACTGGATGTTGATGGGGTCGTCGAACTGCAGCGACGCCTCGCGCTCGGCCAGCGCCGCCTCGCTCACCTCGACCCCGCGCCCCAGGAACGCGTCCCAATCGGTGTCGAGCACCACCGCCTGCTCGAGCTGCGGACAGTTTGGCCGCACGACGTCGAGCATGTCGACGTAGTTGGCGGTGCGGAAGTGGCGCGCGAGGAGGAGAAGCCGCGTCCCCGACTGCTTGAGCGCATACTCCAGCTCCGCCGTCTTGTACGCCGGATTGATGTTGACCAGGATCGCCCCCATGCGTGCGGTGGCGAACTGCGTCACCACCCACTCCCACCGGTTGGGCGACCAGATCCCGACGCGGTCGCCCTTGCCGATCCCGGCCGCCATGAGCGCGCGCGCCAGCATCGTCGTCGCGTCCCACAGCTGGCGATAGGTGGCACGATACGACTGGCCACGAACCACGAGCGCCTCGCGATCGCCGTGCAGCTCGACGGTGCGGTGCAGGGCCGCGCCGATGGTCTCGCCGAGCAGGGGGGTGGGGGAGGTACCGTGGACGTACGACAGCACGCGTGCGCTCCGGGTCGGGGTAGGTCCTTGGATACGCTACACCCCAACGAGGGGGCGTCCAGTGCGCGTCACGACGCGCCGCGCGGGGGGAGAGAGGGCCGGTACATCGTGTGTCGAGGAAAGCTGCCCGCTACAAGCCGCTTCCCTCCGCCTGATACACGATCCTTCCATTGAAGACGGTCATCAGGCAGCGCATCTCCTTGAGGTCAGCGGTCGGCACGGTGTACGGATCGCGATCCCAGATGGCGAGGTCGGCGTACTTTCCCACTTCGAGCGACCCGATCTTGGTCTCGAGGAACATCTGCCGCGCCGCCCAGATCGTGGCCGACCGGAGCGCGGTGCGCACGTCGACTGATTCGGCACGCCCGAACGGGTCGCCCCAGCTGCCTAACAAGGTCTCGCGCGCCACCGAACTCCAGATGCCGTAGCGAGCCGCATACGGCGTGACGCCGAAGTCGGAGCCATTGGCCCAGCGGATCCCCCTGGCCTTCCAGGTCGCGAAGGGATTGAGGCGCAGCGACCGCGCCTTCCCGAAGTTGGCAGCGTAGGTGTCACCCAGCCACCAGGCAAAGGTCGCCGACGGCTCGGGGAAGCCGGCGTCGAAGTCACGTTGCAGCTGCGCCATGAGGTCGATGGCGTGGTCCGACGGGATGTTGCTGTGGATGATCCCGTGCCGCAGCCCGCGCGTGGGCTTCGCCTTCAACGCCTGGGCGTAGCTGTCCATCGTCCAGTCGATCCCGCGGTCGCCGATGGAGTGCACGCTCACGTGGAAGCCGGCGTCGTGGTACAGCGTGATGAGCTGGCGCACCGTGTCGGGATTGCTCGCGGGATAGCCGCGGTTCCCTGCATCGACGTCGGTGTAGCCCTTGTTCCAGTCGTCGTAGAGCCAGGCGGTGCGCGCCCCGCCACTACCGTCGATGTACAGCTTGACGCCGCCGGCAATGACGTGGTCATCGCCGGTCGTCTCGTACGGACGGGTCATGGCCGCACGCTCGGCAATGAGGCGCCGAGCCCCGTCGAGGTTGCGTCCCCCTTGCCAGAGGGCAAAGACCCGCACCGTGAGGTCGCCCGACTGTTGCACCCGGCGGTAGGCCTCCCAGGTCGTCGGCGAGACGCCGGGGTCCTTGAGCCCCGTCATCCCTTCGGCGTTGAAGCCGCGCGCGAGGTCGCGCAGGCTCTGCTCCACCTGCTGCGGCGTGCGCGGCGGGATGAGCCGACGCACCAGCCCCTGCGCCGATTCCTTGAGGACCCCGGTCGGCGTGCCGTCGGGCGCGCGGTCGATGGTCCCGTTGGGCGGATCGGCGGTCGCCTTCGTGATCCCCGCCAGGCGCAATGCGGCGCTGTTGGCCACGCCGTAGTGCCCCGTGGTCTGCGTGAGGTACACCGGGACGTCGGGGGCGACGACGTCGAGGTCGCGCGCGGTGACGAAGCGCCGCTCGGCGAGCTTCCCTTCGTCCCAGCCGTGCCCTTCCACCCACCCCCCCTTCGCCACCTTGGCCGCCTGCGCCCCGACCTTGGCGACCAGCTCGCCGATCGTCTTCACGCTGGGATAGGAGAGGTCGAGCCGCTCGGCATACCCCCCGCTGAAGTGCGCGTGCGCGTCGAGCAGCCCGGGCGTCACCGTGCGACCCCGAAGGTCGATGCGTCGCGTCTGCGCCCCCGCCAGTCGCTCGATCTCGGCGTTGCTCCCGACGGCCACGATGCGGCTCCCGCGCACGGCCACCGCCTGCGCCACGCGATCGTCGGGGTCGACCGTCAGGACCGTGCCGTTGACCAGGATGAGGTCAGCCGACTGTGCCGCGAGCGGCGCCGGCACCAGCGCCAACGCGCCGGCCGCGAGCGCCGCAGCAACGAGACACCGGCCCGTTGCCGCGGCGCGACGGGCGATCGAGAGAAGTCGCATGTGCACTCGAGCGGGGAGGAGGGTGCTGCTGGAGGGAGACGCGGCGAGCCGCGCCACGGTGCAAGCTCCGCTTGAGACACGTCGCTGTCGAGGGGCGCGCCGCGCCGCCCACCGTTCATCGCACATCGCGTCCACCGAGACTGGAGGACGAGCCGAGGGCGCAGGGAGAAGGCTCGGGGCGATGGCGCGATCGGACGGCTCCGCGCGCCGGGGGTTAGTGCGTGAGCCCGTAGATGAGGTAGTTGGTCGCGAGCTTGTATGCGTCGTTGGAGAGGTTGACCGGGTACCACCCGTCGCCCGACCACTCCATGTAGTCGCCGATGTCGTTGTTGTAGTTGATGATCACCTGCAGCCGCCGCTCGGGATCGTTGTCCTCGTAGATCCCGAGGTACCGCGCCTCATAACTCCGGGCGCTCGGGTGTCGCATGCCCTCGAGCGTGGTGATGCGGAAGAAGGCGTCGAAGATCGGGTGCGACACGTCGAGCGGGACGATGCGCGCCTCGGGGAGCACGCGGCGCATCGATCGCTCGAAGGTGTCCCACTGCCGGCCGAAGAAGTCGTCGACGATGAGGAAGCCCCCCTTGGCCAGCCAGGTGCGCAGCCCCGCCGCCTCGCTGCTGTCCGGAAGCCAGTTCCCCGGCTCCGAGAGGTAGGCGATCGGGTACTTGAGCAGCTCGGGATCATCCATGTCGAGGATGTTGCTCTCGCGCGTGTGCGGGGCGATGGCCGTCATCTCGTCGAGGACGGTCATGAAGTTCCGCTCCATCGCGGGGTAGTCGAACTCCCACCCGCTGCGCCCGTACACCTGGTAGCGCAGGCGCACGAAGGTGAAGCGCGCGTCGTACGCCACGTTAGGCTCGATGCGCACCCAGCGCTGCGCGGCGGCCATGCTGGCCAGCGTCGCCACGCCGACCACCGCGCAGGCGGCGAGCGTCACCGCGAGCTGTCGCCGTCGCACCCGCCCCTCCCGCCTAGAAGACGAGGGAGAACGAGACGGGGACGGTGGACACGTTCTGGAAGAAGGTCTTGGCCCCATCCACGGGGATCTGCCGCAGACGCGCCTCGAATCCGCCGCCTAACGGACCGAGCTTGAAGCGCAGGCCGAGCCCCGCGTTGTAGGCCCACTGCACGCCGTCGATCGCCTCGTTCACCGTCGTGACGTCGGTCCGGAAGGCGACCGCGCCAATCCCGCCGATGATGTACGGCTGGAAGCCCCCCGGCCCCAGCGGGAGCTCGACGTTGGCGAAGGTGCCCAGGATCGACGAGATGGCACCGTCGCGCATCTTGGTGAGGTCGGGGAGCTTGGGCCCGGCCACCCGCGCCTGGCCGACGGAGAGTGGTGGACCGGCCATCCGCGCCGCGACCGTCCCGGGTTGCACCTGGAGATTGTCCACCAGGTCGCGCACCTTCTGCTGCACCACGTCGAAGCGCGTGTACATCACTTCGGGGCGAAGGCGCACCTTCTGTCCAAGCAGGCGAATCAGGAGCGACGCGCTGGCCTGTGTGCCGAGGTCGTGATAGTCGGAGAAGCCGCCCGTCGGGACGGAGAGCCCTCCGGAGACCACCAACCGAATGGGGCGCGACGAGGAGGGGTGGCTGGCGCCCGCGCGGGTCGAGTCCTGCGCAGCGGCGTCACTGCCAACACTTGCGAGCATCACCAGGACAGCGACGATGGCGTCGCGCGCTCGCGGGAAAACCGGTGTACGCATGTCGGCCTTTCGAAGGGGGGCGCCGAAGTTGGCGCGCCGGTCATCATTCGCCCCGAACGGCAGCCGGCGCAAGGCAGGTCTCAAAGCCAGACTTCGAAGCCGAGCGCGAGCGCTGAGTCTGCTGGCGCGAATTTTTCAGGAGAGGGCGGTCTGCCTTCCCTTCTTCGTGTCGGAGACCATGCCTTCAGTCATTCGCGGGCTCGCGATCCCCTTCCTGCCGCACCGTCTGCGGATCCGCGCACTTGCGCACGCGATCACCGCGTTCGTCGTCGCCGCTTGCGGCGGTGGCGGCGACGGTGGGACGACGAACCCGCCGGTCACCCCTCCCGGCTTCACCGTCTCGCTCTCCGCCACCACGCTCACGATCGAACAAGGGGCGACCGGTACGATCAACGCGACCGTCACCCGAACCGGGAGCTTCACGGGCGCGGTCGACGTGAGTGTCGAGGGACTTCCCGCCGGCGTCACGGCGACGGTCACCCCGGCCTCCATCGGGAGCGGAGCGACGTCGGGATCATTGGCGGTGGCGGTCGGGGCCTCCGTCGCTCCCGGCAGCTACAACTTCACCGTGCGGGCGCGGGCGACCGGATTGTCGGACCAGACCTTCGCGGCGAGCATGACGGTCACGGCGCGCCCGGCCATCGCGATCGCGCTCACGCCCGCCACCGCGCCGGTGCCGCAGGCAGGCAACAGTTCGTTCACCGCAAGCGTCAGTCGCACCAACTTCACCGGGGCGGTCGCCGTCGCCGTGACCGGGGCGCCGACCGGGGTCACGACGACTGTCACGCAGGCCACCGACGTGTTCACGGTCGCCGTCGCCGTCAGCCTCAACACCCCCGAGGGGAGCTATCCGCTCACCGTCACGGCCTCGGGGACCGGCGTCGCCAACGCGACCGCGACCTACACGCTGGTCGTCGTCCCGCGGCCGGCCAGTATTCAACTGGAGGTCAACGGCTCGGCGACGCGCACCGTGAGCGCGGGGGGGCTCGCGGTTTCGACCACCATCATCGTGCGCCGCACCGAGTTCCTCGGCGAGGTCACGTTGGCCGTGGACGGCACGCTCCCGGCCGGCGTCAGCGCGAACATCTCGCCCTCGCCCACCACGGGCAACTCGATCGTCGTCTCGCTCTCGGCCACGGCGCAGGCGACGCCGGGCACATACCCCATCACGCTCAAGGGGACCGGGCCCGGGATCCCGGCTGCGTCGGTGCAGCTGACGCTCGTGGTCAATCCCTTCGCCTCGATCGCCTCGATCTCGCTGAGTCGCACCACCGTCTCGGTGGCCCAGGGCGGGACCGGTTCGACGACCGCGACCATCGTGCGCAGCAGCTTCACCGGAGCGGTCACCTTCGCCGTCACGGGGGAACCGAACGGCGTGACCGTCGCGCTGGGCAACAACCCCACCTCCACCAGCAGCATGCCCATCACGCTGACGGTGGCGCCTAACGTGGCCCCCGGAAGCTACCCGCTCACGGTGAGCGCATCGGCCGCCGGCGTGGCCACCGTGTCCACGACCCTCACGCTCTCGGTCACGCTCGGCGGTCAGGTGGGGAACACGACGTTCCAGTTCTGCGGATCGGCGAGCGAGCTCCCCATCTGGTTCGCGGCGCAGCCCGGGGCCCTTTGGCAGCGCATCCTTCCGTCGTCGCCCAATACCTACTCCTTCGACATCGGCAACTCCGGAGGCGCGGCCTGGGTCACGCAGGACGCCGCCAACCAGACGACGTTGCACCTGTTCTACGGCACGCAGGCCGAACTCGCCGCCCAGGGGGCGGGCTATTGCGTCTCGCCGTCGGGGAAGCAGGTCACGGGTTCGGTCGCGGGGCTCGGCGCCACCGACCGCGCCGGTGTCTACCTCGGCCCCCGCAGTGCCCTCACCCCGACGCTCTTCGCCCCCAACTTCACGTTGTCGGGACTGCCGGACGGCCTCCTCGACCTCGTGGCGCTGCGCACCAGCTTCACGAGCCTGCAACCCGACCGGATCATCATTCAGCGCGGACTCGATCCGGCCAACAACGCCTCGCTCGGCACCCTCAACTTTGCCGGGGCCAGTGCCGTGGCCCCCGCGACCCGTTCGGTGACCATTCAGAACATGGCGGGGGGGGAGCAGAGCTATGCCGCGTCGTTCTTCCGCTCGGCCAACGGCACGATGGTGCCGATCGGGACCTCGATCCCCGGCGTCGGCACCACGCACGCGGTCGGCACCGTTCCGGCCGCCTCGTTCGTGACCGGCGACCTGCACACCTTCGTCGCCTTCGCGGGCACCTTCTCCGGCAACACCCTCAGCGCGGGGCGCACGACGTCGATCATCACGTCGTCGGCTGCGGACCCGACGATCGCATTGGGAGCGACGTTCAACGATCCCGATGTCGCGACGGGCGCCCTGGGCAACAACATCGTTCGCGTCCGCACGCGGATCACCATCCAGCCCGACTACGACAAGTTGTGGCTGATGCAGTATTCGCAGTCGAGCGGCGGGATCAACCGCAACGTCATCATCAACGTGAGCGGCGCCTATCAGGCCCTCATCGGTGGGCCGCAGCTTTCACTCAACATGCCCGACCTGGCGCCCGCGTCGGGGTGGCAGCCCACATGGGGCCTGCAGAACAACGTGCTGATCTCGTGGACCGTCTACGCGTACGGCTGGTCGGGGGGCTCGGGCCTGGCGCAGCCCACGCTCGACGGAACCACGGTGCGCGGCGCCTTCAAGTCGGGGAGCTATACGCCGCCGTGATGCGGCTGTAGCGTGATACCGCGTTTCCCGAGGACCTCCCGTCGCGCCGCCGCCAACCCGGCGGCGGCGCGCCGCCGCCAACCCACTCGCGGCGCCCACCCCTCCCACCTACTCTTAGTCCCTCGCATGCCCAGGTTCCGCGCCCCTGACTTCGTCATCGCCTCCCGAGCGGGGCGCCGCCGGGCGCCGTTAGGCGCTCGCGCCCTCGCCACCGCCTGCGTCCTCGTCGCCCTCCCGTTGCAGCTCTCGGCGCTGCCGCCGGCCGCCACGCCGGTCTCGGCGGCGCGCGAAGGCATCGTCGACGACGGCTTCACCTGGTTCGAGGCCCACAACACCGAGACCCTCGATGCGAAGCAGGCCCCCGTCTCCACGGGATGGACGCTCAAGTCCTGGGTGCGCGTGATTGGCGACTTTCCCAACCGCAGCGCCCTCAAGTTCGTCCTCTCCAAGGCGGGCAAGGACATCTCCACGGTGCGTTGCGAGACCTCGCAGTATCGAAAGGGCCCACGCGACGTGGACGAGAGCTTCATGTGGACGGTGGAATGCTGGCGGGGCGATCGCGCCACCAAGGAGATGGGGGCGATCGACGTGAAGGTCTACACCGTGAATGGCGACACCGACGAGGAGAAGCTGGTCCGGACCTATCATCTCGACGTCCGGCGCGTGGAGCGCGTACGCGGCAGCACCACCAACCCTGAGCCGGACGCCCCGCAGTACTACATCGCGCGGCACGCCGAGGCGCCCGCAAGCTGGATCTACCTGCGCCCGAGCGGCTACGTCGACTACTTCGATTACGGCGACGGGCCGGAACGCTCGGGGGCGAACCTCGTCGAGGCCTATTTCAACCTGTCGCCGAGCGAGGTGGGGCTCGACCTCCCGCATGGGTATGCGCGTTGCTCGGTCAACGGCAAGCGCCTCTCGATGCCCGGGCCGATGCCCTACGCCGACCAGGCCATCAGCCGCATGAAGCGCTCGTATCGCGTGATCCACACCGACCGCCTGGCCGCCAGCTACAAGACCGGCTCGCCCTACCAGGACGAAGTGGGCTTTCGCATGGTCAAGCTCACGCTCCCCCTCACGTGGGGGAAAGTGCGGCAGGACAATCGACTCGCGCTGGAGGACCATCCCGGCGACTGGGAGTGCAGCCTGATGAACAACGGCGAGGTGTGGCGCACCTGGCGGTGGAAGGTCGGGACCGATGGTCGCCCGGTCCCGCATCCGGAGCAGCAGGGGAACATCGCCCTCAACTTCGGCTCCACGCTGGTCGACATGGTGATTCCCGAAGGGGGGAGCCCGCTCGACAAGCGCCTGGTGCCGGAGGCCGCCGCCGCGGGGGCGTTCTACGGTCAGCCGTGGACGTCGGCCGAAGGGAAGGCGATGGCCGGGCGCGTTCCGCGAAAGGGGCGACCGTACCCAGTGCCTTCGACGCAGGCCAAGTAGTCGCCGCGGCGGCCAGGCACGCGTCGAAGTGAACGGCGAGGCGCGCGGCCATGCGCCTACACCCTGCTACCATTCCTGCATGACCAGTCCGCCAGCGCTCCCCTTCGATCAACTGGGCGGCGAAGAAGGGATTCGCCGCCTCGTCGATCGCTTCTACGACCTGATGGACACGTCGCCCGAAGCGGTGAACGTCCGTGCGCTGCATGCCGCCAGCCTCAAGCGTTCGCGCGAGAAGCTGTACATGTACCTCACCGGGTGGACCGGGGGGCCGCCGCTCTACGAGAACCAGTACGGGCACCCGCGGCTGCGCATGCGCCACATGCCGTTCACCATCGGGACGCGGGAGCGCGATGAATGGCTCTGGTGCATGGAGCGGGCGATCGACGAGCACCCGATGCCTGACGAGACGCGGGAGTTCCTGCGGCAGAAGCTCCGGCACCTGGCGGACTTCATGCGGAACCAGGGCGAGGGCTGACGGGGCACCGTGCATGGGGACGGGCCCGGCGGTTCGCGGCGGCGGCGCCGGAAACCGTTAGGCGCCGTCGGTGCAGCACGCGCGAGGCAGGTCGCAGGCGCGGCCTGCCTCGCGGCGCTCAGGCGAAGGTCGTGACACGCTCCAGGAAGCGTTCGTCGCCGGTGGTCGCGCAGAACGCCGCCAGCGCCTCGCGATCGGCCCCGCGCCATTGCAGCTGGTCCAGCGACTCGGCCAGCGGAACGTCCGTGCGCAGCGTCGCCAGCGTGCGGTACAGTCGCACCTCCTCACGGTGCTGGCGGAGTTGCTCGGCGAGCGCCGCCGCGCCACGCACCGACACGCCCCACTCCCCCTCGGCGTCTGGGATGGCGTCCAGCGATCGGTAGTGCGCGAGCACGGCCCCGGCCGACTTGGCCCCCCACCGCGGCACGCCGGGGATTCCGTCCGCGTCGTCGCCTACCAACGCCAGCAGGTCTGGGATCGACGACGGGGAGACGCCGAACTTCTCCACCACCCCCGCCTCGTCGGTGACCCTGCGGCGAATGCGATCGAGCGCGACGACGCGCTCCCCTCGCACGCACTGCATGAGGTCCTTGTCGGGGGAGCAGATCACGACCTGCTCCACACCGGGCGCATCGCTCCAGCGAGCGGCGGCCGTCGCGATGGCATCGTCGGCCTCGAACTCGACCATCGGCCAGACGACGACGCCGAGCGCCTGCGCGGCCTGCTCGGCGAGGGGGAACTGTGTCAGCAGTTCGGGGGGGAGCCCCTCCCCCGTCTTGTAGCCGGCGTACAGCCGGTTCCGGAACGACTCGATGACGTGGTCGAAGGCGACGGCGACGTGCGTGACGCCGGGCTCCCGCAGGAGCGCCAAGAGCGAGCGCAGGAAGCCGCGAGTCGCCCCGACCTCCATCCCGTTAGGCGAGCTGGCCCCGGGGGCCCCGAAGTGGGCACGGAAGAGCTCGAAGGTTCCGTCGACGAGGTGCAGGCGCATGCGAGGAGATCGGATGAAGGGTCAGTGCAGGTGGAGACGTTGTCCGTCGGACGCGCATCTCACAAGCGCGCGGGGACGACGAACAGGGTGCGTCGTCGCCCGACGCCCCCCTCCCTTTGGGTAGGGAGCTCGTGACGCCGTGGTGTTGAGGCCGCCAGCAGCAGCGGGTCGCAGCGGGGCACACGGCCGGTAGGAGGTCGGCACGCGGGCGGCACAAGGGCGGCACAAAGACGGACAGCGAGGGGAGCGGGTCGCCAGCTGCAGCGCGGGGGGCGCCCCGACCGGTCGCGCGTCATGCCGTCCCGCGGCGGCGCACATCGCCGGCTCTCGATATCACCTGTCGCGAAACGCCGGGTGCTGCCATGTTGGGCGCGACGATCCTGCGGGGTCGCGCCGCACCTGCAGTCCTTGGGTGTGGTGTGCATCGATCGCCGGGCGCGCCGCGTCGCCGTCTTCCATGGGCGGACGGTTCACGCTCGCCTGTTGTTGCGTGGTGCTCGCGTGACTGCTGGTTCACCAGATACCGAGGGGGAGAGCATGCGAAGGACACTTGGTCGTTTGCTGGGGACTGCCGCGATCGCAGCGGCTGCGCTGGGCGCCGTGAGTCGCCCGGCCGCCGCACAGAGCGGTGCCGTGCAGGGGCGCGTCGCGGACAGCTCGGGGGCGGTCATTGTTGGCGCCATGTTCACGATCGACGGCAGCGGCATTCGCACCACGTCGACCGCCCGCGGGCGGTACACGTTAGGCGGGATCCCGGTCGGGCGCCGCGTCATTCGCGTGCGCGCCCTCGGCTTCACCCCTGAATCGGTGGTCGTCAACGTCACCGCGGGGACGATGATCGATCGCGACGTGACGCTGACCCGCTCGGCCTACCAGTTGGCCCCGGTTCAGACGACGGTCGGTTCCCGCGCCAAGCACACCGCGGCCGAGGAGCTGGCGGTCCCCGTCGACGTGTACACCGTCGAGGAGCTCAGGCGCACGGGGTCGACCGAGACCACGCAGATCCTCGCCAACCTGTCGCCCTCGGTGAACTTCCCCAAGCAGGCGGTGACCGACGCGACCGAAGTGGTGCGTCCCTTCACGCTGCGCGGCTTGTCACCCGACCACTCGCTGGTGCTCATCAACGGCCAGCGGCGCCATACGACGGCGCTGCTGAACGTCTTCTCCAACGGTTCGGCCCCAGGCTCGAGCGGCGTCGACCTCAACGCCTTCCCGTCGAGCGCCATCGAGCGCCTCGAAGTGCTGCGCGACGGCGCCTCGACGCAGTACGGCTCGGACGCCATCGCGGGCGTCGTGAACCTGGTGCTCAAGGAAGGCGAGTTCTCGCCGTTCCTCAACACGAACGTCGGGCAGTACCGTCCGGGCAAGGGATACGAGAACGACGGGACGACGACCGACATCAATGGCGGCGTGGGGCTCAAGCTTGGCCGCGGCTCGCTGTCGCTCTTTGGTCAGGTGATGAACCGTGACGCCACCAATCGCGCCTGCCCCGACGGCTCGTTCCCCGACCTCAACGGCATTTCCGACGTCGTCGAGGATTGCCGCGTCGTGACCAAGCGTACCGGCGTCCCGCAGCCCAACGTGCACTGGGGCGACGGCATCGAGCGTGACATTCACACCTTCGCCAATCTCCGCCTCCCGCTGAACGCCGCCGGCACCACCGAGTTCTACGCCTTCGGCGGCTACTCCGATCGCGACGGCACCGGCAACGGCTTTTTCCGCAAGCCGCAGAACTCGCGCAACTGGCCGCAGATCTACCCGTTAGGCTTCCTCCCCGAGTTCCGCCCCGCCGTCATCGACTACTCGGCGGCCGGCGGCATCCGCACCACTCTCGGTGGCTGGGCCACCGACGTCGGGATGAACTACGGCTACAACAGCTTCCAGTTCAACCTGCGCAACACGCTCAACTCGTCGCTCGGGCCGAACCTGTCGACGCCCACCGCGCCGGGCCCCGATGGCCGGTTGGGGACGGCGGATGACCCGCGGATCCCGAACCAGACCTCGTTCGACGCCGGCGCCCTCAAGCGCGGCGAGTTCAACCTCGGGCTCTCCCTGGCCAAGTCGCTCGAACTCGGACTGCCGAACCCGGTGAACGTCGCGGTCGGCGCCGCCTTCCGCAGCGAGAACTACGAGGTGGTGGCTGGTGAGCGCGCCTCGTGGATCAACGGCTACCACAAGACAGCCGACAGCTCGGGGATCGCGCAGGGCGGGTCGTCGGTCTTCCAGGGCTTCGCGCCGACCGACGCGAGCGAGAACAGCCGCAACAACATCGGCGGCTATCTCGACCTCGAGACGAACCTCTCCAAGAACGTCCTGGCCAACGTCGCCACGCGCTTCGAGAACTACAGCGACTTCGGCTCGTCGATCACGGGCAAGGCGGCGCTCCGCTACCAGCCGAGGAAGGAACTCGTCCTGCGCGGCGCCGTCAGCACCGGCTTCCGCGCCCCGGGGCTCCAGCAGAGCTGGTACAGCCACACCACCACGGCGATCCAGAACGGCGTCCTCGTGGAGATCGGCAACTTTCCGGTCACCAATCGTGCGTCCAGGATCTTCGGCGCCAAGCCGCTCAAGGAAGAGAGCTCGGTCAACCTGAGCGCGGGTATGGCGTGGTCGCCGACCAACGACTTCAACCTCACGGTCGACCTGTACAACATCAACATCACCGACCGCATCCTCCTCGGCGCCACCTTCGACGGGTCCTCGGACCCGGTCATCGCCAAGATCCTGGCCGACTCCGGCCTGACCCAGATCGCCGGCGTGCAGTTCCCGACCAACGCGCTGGACACGAAGACGAACGGCCTGGATGTCGCGGCCAACTACCGCTTGCATCCGGGGGCCGGCCTGCTCGACTTCACCCTCGCCTTCAACTTCACGAAGAACGAAGTCACGCGTATCGACCCGCTCCCGGCGATCCTGGTCGGCAAGGGCTCGAGCTATACCAGCGCGCTCGACATCGTGACGATCAACGCCATCGAGAAGAACCGTCCCGACCGCCGCTCGTCGCTCACGTCCAACTATTCGCAGGGGCGCTTCCACGTGATGGGGCGCATCTCCGACTACGGCAAGTTCGTCGACGGCTCGCTCGATGGGCTCGAGACGTTCGGCGCCAAGCAGCTGTTCGACGGCGAGATCGGCTACCGGTGGGACGCGATCAACGTCTCGCTCGGTGCCCGCAACCTGTTCAACACGTATCCTGACCAGGTGAAGATCGAGGCCAATACCAACAACGGGACCTTCATCTGGCCGGGCGCCTCGCCGTTCGGCTACAACGGGCGCTACATCTATGTCCGCTCGGAGATCCTCCTGAGCCGCTAGCGCTCCGCACCACCACGCACGACGCGGGGTCCGGGTAGCTTTCCGGACCCCGCGTCACGTTCCCCCCAGCGCGCCCTTACGCTTCGTGCCCTCCTCACGGTCAGCTGCACCCCGGGCCACCGCCGACGACGAGTCGCTACGCCACTTCGGCGTGACCGCGGCGACGGCCGTGATGGTGGGGAACATGATCGGGACCGGCGTCTTCACCGCCCTCGGCTTCCAGGCCCAGGCGCTGCACAGCGGGGCGGCGCTGCTCTCGCTCTGGGCCATCGGCGGGCTCATCGCGCTCTGCGGGGCGCTGGCCTACGCCGAGTTGGGGACGATGTACCCGCACTGCGGCGGCGA
>Ga0209277_10000756_pt1 | contig 16242 bp, 15 predicted proteins | sample JI81AbrownDNA_FD_187503 | JGI IMG/M metagenome (GOLD analysis project Ga0209277, IMG submission 187503) | Wastewater effluent complex algal communities from Wisconsin, to seasonally profile nutrient transformation and Carbon sequestration -... | ecosystem: Engineered > WWTP > Effluent > Algae... | reverse complement strand
CTTATCATTTTACCAGACTGAAAAAATGCTCGTGTTTCCTTAGTTTCACCTGTCCAGGAGGATTCATTGTCGCTATCAACTAAAATTACGCTTCTCGGCCGAACCAAAGATGTCTCCTCGCCAATTTTAGGTCGGATCGCCTTGCCAATTTCATCGGGTCTACCTACTAAAACTATATCGAAACGCGGAATCTTGTTTAGAAAATCTTCCGAATGTAATATCTTCTGGGCATCTTCTAAATCACCCGTAAAAACTTTTAAATGACTAGGAATTTTATCTTTCCACTTTTCATAAATACTTGAAAAAACAAATATTGTTTTATTGGTTCTGGTGTCACTCGGCCAATGAAAGTTCATATGATCGACACTAGCAGGTAAAATTGACAATTCATCGACCACAAGTTCTGTTAGATGATTTAAGCCACCCATGGTTTGGCCATTTGTCGTTTTAAGATGTACTTCTCGTTTTGAAAATTTTAGTGCCGAAACAAATCCTGTCGTCGTACTGGTAGTATCGTAAATAATATCAAATTTATCGCTCAAAGTATCTGTTGTTTCATGACGAAGATCATAAACATCATCAGCGCCCATTTTTTTAGCCAGATCAATCAAATGATCATGACGTATAATGGCAGCTATGCGAAAGTTAGATTTTGTTGATTGGCGATGAGCTTTTAGTGCAGCAAGAATCAGACTTCCTAAACGCCTTGGTCCAAGAACTGCTACAGTATCTCCCTCTCTCGGAGGTGAGGCAATAATTGCTTGTAAGGCGGCCGCGAATGGCTCCATTAACACGGCTACTTTCTCTGAAAGACCTTCAGTTTCAATCGCAGCAAACTGCGGAGCTAATATATATGGTCCGAATCCTCCAGGTAGTCTATCAATTCCGAGAACTTTTCGCTCAGGAGAATGGGTCGGAATTCCATTTTCGCAAAATGCATCCGTTTTTTTATCTCCACGTGCAACATAAGTATCATTTATTTCGATTACATACTGCTTTTTCGCATCTTCACCAACACTTTCAGCTAAGACCTCGTGACCTATGATCTGCGGTAAAGGATGAGGTAAAAATCTTCTGTCAATATCTGTCGAACAAACTCCACAGGATTTTGTTTTTAATAATTTATAACCTGGACCAACCTCTAAATATGGTTTACCGTCGCGAAAAACTTTCCAACCTAATTCTAAGCTGCCGTCGTATTCGTATTCGGCTTCAACAAATGAATCGTCAGAAGTATAATCTAAGGCCTTGAATTTGATCTGCATCTATCTATTGTTGATAAAAAACAAAAGAATGATCGTCAATGTAAAAAATGTAAGGTTCAAGAGAAAACCTTGCTGAATCTCATTTCGCTCCCTTCTATCTAAGAAATAGGCAGTGATAAACACAGAAAAGAAACCACCAAGATGAGCCCAGTGAGCTACGTAGTCACGTGCAAATAAGTTCGTGATATCAGAATAAATACTGAGCCAGGCAAATAAAAAAACGGGGAAAGGAATTACATTCGATTTTGTGATTGGAAATCGAAAAGGGGAGAGCAATGCGGCGACACAAGCTAGACCAGAAATTGCACCACTGGCACCAACAACAGGAGTCCTATCACCTAACAGGAATCCTCTAACTATCCAATCGCCGAATACTGATAAAAAACCTGCCATAAAATAAAATAGAAGCCACCGAGTCTTTCCAACTCTATTTTCTACGACTCGTCCCAATACTAATAGGTAAAACATATTCGAAAACAAATGAGAGAACGAAGAATGAAAAAATGTACTCAGAATCCAATTGAGCGGTTGAAATTCGCCAGGTGTCGCTATAAAATAACGATCAATCGCATGTGGGAAAAAGAGTATCATGAATGGAAATAAGCAGATCATGAATACCGCAAAACCTGCAGTTAAAGGAAATTGCCAGATGTATGACATTTAATTTAAATTCCTACTTCGATGCCGTAGCAGGCAACTTTGCTTCTTCTGGTCTTCTGACATAAGCTGGATCATAATTTGGTATAGCCGTTGCCAATTCATGAAGATCTGGTTGTTTCCAAATTCCGTCATAATAACTAATCTCAGAATAAGAATCAAAATTACTATCATACAAAAATTTCAAATATTTTTCGCGATCTCGGATAATTATACGATTCACTTCCGAAACCAAACCAGCAAAACTTCTGTTCTCTCGATTCAATTCATCAATAGAATCATGTAAGAGCCCAAGCATTACGATATATTTTTCTGCCTGTTTCAAAGATTTTAAAGAAAAAGAAAGTTCTTGTAATTTCATTAAATACAAATAAGGCCGTATGTTTTTTCCTACCAATAACCGTTGCTTGGCGACTGCAATCTCTCGGTATCCTAATCTAAGGTAGAGACGAGTTTCTGTTTTTTCTTTCCCATTAGCAAGTCGAGCCAGGCGACCAAGTTCTTCATCAAGTTCCTTAACTTCTTCATCTAAAACCATTATGTAAAGAGCTATGAGTAAACCTTGAGTCCTTCTAAGTTCTGCGTAGGAGCGACCTAGGTCCATTTGTAAGTGAAGGATCTCTGATTCAATATGATGTTGAACACACCTTTTGAAATATTTTTTTTGCTCGTCCGATCCACGGTTCGTGATGGTTGAACTTAGAATTTTCAAAAATTCATAATTGTCTTTCAGGCCGTAACTCACTCGAATCAGTTGCGTAGCTTTGCTCGACTGGTCCGGAATAGATTCAGTTACGGTAACTAATAACAATACGAGAATGCTAGCAATTCTTACCATCTGTGTCCCTATCTTCGGTCAACTTTTGAATTCATTAACAAGATAAAAAAGAAAAGACATTGTAGTATCCTTTCCGAAGATTATGTCTAAAAGTCTATGGCTATTTCATTAAATTCACTCCCCTCCTCTCCGATGGAATCGATAGAAATTCTCAAAAGTGAGATGGACACGCCGATCTGGGAAAATAGACTTTTAGAATTAATGAAACTGGCAGCCAAGGGTGAAAAGAATACTTGGGCACTCATTTATCAGTTAGTTCGTGAGGCTGACTCGGGCCGCCTAAGCTGGGGGTATCATAAAACAATACTCAGCGGTTTAGTTTACATGCTTTCTTACGTAGGAGATAGCAAAAGTTATAGAATTTTAGTAAACTACGTAAAATCTCTCGATCGTCCCATTCCAATAGGTGCGCTAGAATTAATCGCCGATCTGTTACCCACATTTCCAGAACTTGACATGAAAGAAATTTTTGACATAGCTGATCACAATGATGAATTAAAATCTGCGTTTGGAGTCATGTCGCTCACGAAGCTAGCCTTAGAAAACCGACTGACAGAAGAAGAAAAATCGAAAACCAAAGTTTTTTTATCAAATTATAAAAACCATAAGTATTATTTATCAGATATCATCGAAACGACTTTGGAATTTTTATCCGAGGAGGATCACTCACCCTCTGATTTTCTGAATGATTTAGAAGGTTTGTATCAATGAAAGCTGCAGTATTACACGCGGGTGAAAGATCCCTTAAAATTGAAAATTTGTCTATTCCACCAGTTCTCCCGAGACAAGTAAAAGTGAAAGTGAAAGCATGTGGAATTTGCGGGTCAGACATTCATTTAATCCTGCATGGAAAAATGAAAGCAAGTTACTCTCCTTGCGTTCCAGGACATGAAACATCGGGTATCGTTGTCGAGTTAGGTGAAGATATCACTAATTTTGCTATTGGAGATCGCGTTGTTGTTAGCGCCGGCACCTCTTGCGGACACTGTGTTCATTGCAGATCGGGTCGACAAAACTTATGTGAGGAGATTGGAGTACTCGGTTTCAATCAACGAGGAGGATTTGCAGAGTTTCTTGTTATTGAGGAGAGATATTTACACAAGCTTCCAGAATCCATTCCCTTCGCCCAGGGAGCGATTCTTGCGGATGCAGTCTCCACACCATATCATGCCATTAAGTACCAAGGTGAACTGAAACCAGGTGAAACGGTTGTTATCATAGGGTGTGGGGGTCTAGGAATCCATGGAGTTGCGATCGCAAAGGCTCTTGGCGCAGGAATGATCATAGCGGTGGATATCGATCGCGGCTCCCTCGAAAATGCTCTTGCATACGGAGCCAATGAAGTGATTCTTTTGGAAAAAAATACTCAGTTAGGCAAAATATTAAAAGAACGAACGAAAGGTGTCGACTTAATCGCAGATTTTTCCGGATTTATGTCTAATATCGAGAGTAGCATTAGAGCCATGAACCGGGGCGGAAGAATCGTCTTAGTTGGAATTGGAAGATCAAAGTTAGAAATTCCTATGCCATTTTTTCTGATTGAAAGACAGATTCGCATAACTGGTTCCTACGGTTCCGATCAAAGAGCGATACCTGAACTTATTGAACTCTACTTAAATAAGAAAATTGATTTAACAAAATCGATTTCAGGAATACATAAATTAGAAGATGCGAATGAATATTTGCATGCTTTAGAAGAAAAAACTGGCAACCCCATACGATTTATTTTAAATCCTGAATTATAAAATTATTTTATCTCTATCATGATATAAGAGACATCATCCTCTTGAAATTTCCATGCTTTTGAATAGGAATAGAATTCCTTTTGAATCAGTTTATGAAAATGAAGAAATGATTCATTACGATTATCCCAAAGAATTTGTTTTAAACGCTCCTCTCCGAGTGCGCCTAATGTTGGATTGTTTAAATCAGGAATCCCATCAGTAAAAAGGAAAATTCTATCTCCAGGTTCCAAGTTTAGTTTTCCCACCGCATATTCTGAATCAGGAAAAATTCCAAGTGGTCTCCCCTTGGTCGTAAAATCGAGCAAATAGGGAGAACTCATTCTAATTAGATAAAAATGGGGATGTCCAGCATTCACATAGGACAATACCTTTGAATCCATATCGATATATAAAAAGGAAGCCGTAATGAACATTCCTCTATTTTTCCCAAAAAGATTTCTGTTCATCGAGTTAAACACTTTTGCAGGGTATTGGATGTAAGGCAATGTCGCCGTAAAAGCCATCTTTGACATTGCCGCTACGACGGCAGAAGAAATTCCATGGCCAGCCACATCACAAATCAAGACTCCCCAATTTCCCATGCTATCATTTATATAATCAAAATAGTCACCTCCAATAGAATGAAGGCTGTGATGAAAACTAACTATATTAATATTGTTATCACTTTTCTCCAGATCCGACAGAAGTGATTTCTGTAGTTCCTTTGCTAAGAGTAAATCTTTATCTATATCAACTAACCGTTCTAATTCTTTGTTTTTTGTCAAAAGTTGTTCATTTATGAGATCCAAAGTTTTAATCATATCTAAATAGTATTTAAAAACGAAAAAGGAAAAAGAAGACACTCCAAGCCAAAAACCAATATGAATGACTCTGTATTTGTAAGGCAAAATCTCTAAATCCACCAATGTGTCATGTGTACCTGCGAGAACTAAGGATAACAATCCAAAGGCGATTAAGCCATATCGAAGCTGCCCGCGGAAAAAAACATAAATCGAAACAATCAAAACACAGATAGCTTCAAATATCATCCACGAGCCAAAATCCCATTCAGCGTTTAAATAAGAAATTTCTGGGCTTGAGTTTTTTAATAAAAAGTAACCATATATAAACAAATGTAAGATGAAGAAGGTCCTAAATAACTTCTTAAAGAATGGCGGAAAAACTTCTCCCAAAAATAACAATAACAAAAGTGGACAAATTACATAATTTAGGTATTGAATGGAAGAAACATAAGAATATTGGGATTGTAATGAGTATCCAATGAACCCATTCGTTCCTTCTATGAGAGCACTACTAAACAGAAGTAATGAAAAATAGAAATTCAGTATCGTTTCCTTTCGTAACAAATAAATTCCCAAAAACAAAAAGGATAAAAAAAATAATACCGGAGTGAGAAAGGAGCGCCACAAATTATCACTTAAAAGTCCGACAAGAGCATGCGAATGTTCCATAAAACGAACATCTCGATCTAAACCAATGAAAGGTTTATAGTCCGAACGACATCGTATATAGATGTAACCTTTGCTCTCATTTTTAAGAGGAATTATATGAGGAAAAACGTAATCGGTATTGTTAAAAGTGTAAGCTAAATCATTTCCCTGAAATACTAAAATCCTCTCAATGGCAATTTCAATATAGAGTGCCGGGTTTTTATACTTAGCTAAGTTTGAATCAGGGAAACGAATCCATAAATCATGTTCAGGGATAGGCTCTAAACCTAGTTTTAAATCATCAAATCTTGTCCAAGCGGACGGTAGTAAGAACTTTGGTTGCGCGAGATTCTGTTTTTTATCCACCCATAAAAATTCAGGTTTTTCTTCATAAATCGTGTCACCATCGACGATCGATTCTTTACAATTAAAATGGAATAAAATCGAGGTCAAAAGGTATGCCCCGAGAAAACTCTTTCTCCATTTTCCTGATGTAATAAGTTTGACTTCTAACAAATTTCTATACCATGATGGAGAAGCAGGATCAATGTACATGAAATCGATTCGATTCCTAATCTTTTTTTCACTACTACTCATTTCCCTTTCATTTTCCCTTCACTCACAAGTCCAAGAAAACCCTACAGCGAAGGAAGTGATCAGTCAAGATAAGATGCAATGTTATTCGATACCCACAGAAATCGATTCACTAGAATATCAAAAGTCTGTGAAATGCATCACTAAAGATGCTATTTGTTATATCATCCAAGGATTCGCGATGAGCTGCATTCCTAGATCCGGCAAATATCCGTTAGAATTACCCGACTTGACACCAAAACCCGTTTATCCTTAAGGCATACAAGAATGAAAATTAAAACTAAAATTACGGAGATGTTGAAAATCGATTTGCCGATCATTGCAGCTCCCATGTTTCTCGTTTCCTATCCGGAACTCGTAGTTGCCGTTTCCGAAGCTGGCGGAATTGGCTGTTTTCCTTCCTTAAACTATCGAACTCCTGAGCAATTAAAGGAGGGACTGCAAGAGATTCGATCAAAAACGAACAAACCTATTGGCGTGAACATCATCTTACATAAAGAACACAATCCGAATTGGGCGAAACAATTTGAAATCGTGATGGAAATGAAAGTGGAACTCATTATTACGAGTCTGGGAACTCCACGAACCATAGCAAAAGAGATTAAAGCCAATGGCTCTTCCCTCTTCTGTGATGTGACCACCTTAAAACATGCGAATATCGTTGCGAAGTCGGGAGCAGACGCGTTGATAGCCGTTGCACAAGGAGCAGGTGGCCATGCTGGGAACATTAATCCTTTTGCCCTGATCCCGTACTTAAAAAAGGAAACGGGACTTCCGGTAATAGCAGCAGGTGCGATTTCTGGTGGCCAACAAATGGCCGCAGCTTTGTCATTAGGTGCAGATGCAGTATATATTGGTACAAAACTCATCGCTACAAATGAATCGCGTGCTCAAAATGATTATAAACAAATGTTAATCGATGCATCTCCTGACGAGATTATTTACACGGAAAAGATTTCTGGAATTCCTGCGAACTGGCTAGCTAAATCTGTTGAGAAATCGCCCGATTTACTTTCTAATAGTACAAGAAAAATTGCTGAAGGTCATGCCGGCGGGGAACAAGCAATAGAACAGGAATACAAACGTTGGAGAGATATTTGGTCCGCTGGTCAGGGTGTAGCACAAATTGAAAGTGTCCTTTCCGCACGCGATGTTATTTTAGGGATGGCAAACGAATACTTGGAAGTAGTGGAAAAACTACCGAGACAATGAGATCGGCAATTGTACGTGGTGTTTGATCCTTTATTTTTTATTTAGCGCTCCGATCATTTCTTCGGTCGCTAAATAATCATTCGTCTTAAAAACAAGTGCACCTGTTTGATCTAAGATTATAAAAAAAGGTAAACCAATTTTCAATTCTGGAAAACGTGAATCGTTAACAAATGTATCAAAAATTTCGTCGGTGTCTTCGACCTTCCAAAGAATCGCCTTTTCTCCTAAGATAACATTGAGCTTTGAATTTGAGAGTGTTAGCTTTTGGAACTCTTTGCAGTTTGTACACCAGTCTGCATAAAAATCGACGAATATATACTTGTTTTCTAGTTTTGCTTTTTTAAATACACTATCTTTGTTTCTGTACCAAGTTAAATTGCCAGAGACTTCTGTTTCTACTTGTGTATCAAATCCCTGTTTCAGATCTGTAGTTCTGGGATTTATCATCGTAAACAAAACAATCGTTAATAAAAACATCGTTGCTAAATGAAGAGCCTTTTTCATACGAATAGAAATGAAATCGGAGTGTTCCTGGTAGAAGTAACTTGCCGTTAATAATAATATCCAAAGAACAAAAACTTTAAGCGTCGTTGGTTCACTCCAGCCGAGTCCTTCACCAGCCTTCGTTAAATACGAATAGGAAAAATAGAGAATCAATGCTGAAAGGGTATATTGGATGTAACGCATCCACTTTCCGGATTTTGGCAATGACATACCGAATACACCAATTGCCAGAAAAGGAAGGCCAACACCTAGTCCGAAAGCAAACATCTTGAAGGCGGTCGATAGAACGGAATAAAAACTGATTATACCCTGACTTGTTGAGATTACCTGCAAAAGAATAGAAACAACTACTGGACCTACACATGGGGACGATAAAAGACCTGCACCCATCCCTAATAAAAAACTGCCAGAAAGTGTCGCCGATTGATTGTTTGACGACTTTTGACCAAAAATTGGTAAATGTAAGAATTCGGCTGAGGATAGAGCTAAAATAAACAACAAATAAGCTAATACAAAATTCGTTTCTGGATAGCGAAGAACAGAATTAAAAACACCACCTGTAAAGCCAGCAATGACGCCAAACAATAAATACATGAAAGATAAGCCAAAATAGTAAACTACAGGATGAAGCCACTTTATTTTGTCTGTACGAGATTTTAGAATACCAGCTGTGATCGGATACAAAGGATAGACGCATGGAAGAAGGCTTGCTAAAAATCCACCAAATACCAATAGAAAAAAAAGAAAGGGATGAAAGTTCGAACCCTGGACTTGCGAATCTATGTAGGCCTGAAGTTCAGAAAACATGTTAAAAGATTAGGTTGGCCTTTACAAATACGTTTCTTTCTAGTTTCCCATATTCAGAAATGTTCGGTACAGTGGGTGTCGTAAATTGAGATTGGTATTCTACGGCCGTTCTTTCCGTGGATAATGCATCAATATAATATTTATTCGGTGCTCCTTTGGAGTCATAGGATTTTGTTTCTAAATAGCCAATTCCTAAACGAGTCGATTCGGAAACAAAATATTCCCAATAAACTTGTTTTGAAACGTAATAAGATTTATCAGAGTAAGTAGGTAATTTCAAAGTATTTAAATCTGACAGCCTTGCCCAAGGTTCTTGGATATTAGACTCCGTGGTTCGGATACCTGGTGCCGGTCCCCCGTTTCCAATTTCTCCTCGAAACACCCAGCGAATCAGTTTCGTACCTAACCCGAGCCAAACATAAGCCCCACGACCAATGGTTTCATTCACATATTTAGGAAATTGTGTAGGCGCCAGAGTATCACTATAAGCTCCTCCAAATTTCTTTTTGAACATTCCACCCAGTCCGAAATTTACATATTCTCGCCAAATAAGATTGGTTTCCATTGCATATGTCTGGTCCTGAGAAAGTCGAATGTCTCCTCGCAAACGGGTACTTGCATTATTATCGGAAGGCAAACATTTGGTTTTTCCTTCCAAACAATCATTGCCTGCATAACCAAAAGCATTTCCTGAACGAGAAAGGAAGTGGACTCCAGTTTTTAAACTATCAAGCCAAGATTGCTCCCAACTAAATCTAGCAATCGTATCGTACCCCGATCCATTCGCATTTTGTAAGCTTCGGTATCCTTCTCCATTCACTACTGCCAGATGTGCAGAAAGTGATTTCCATTTCGCAAGGTAAGAAAAACCCAAATCAACTGGATCTGCCGAAAAACCAAATGATTCCAGAGGTGACTTTTCCATATAACGCCAGTCATAGTATCCACCCCAAACAGAATGCATATGAGGTAACTCTTGCATACCAAAGGTAATACGATGACTGAATGTTCCGAATTCCCAGGTTTTCTGAATATTCGCGCGTCGAATCGCGAATAAATACGGATTCGATTTGGTCCCATTGTCAGCAGAGGTATCTGCTGATATCGCATTACTCTTTAATACTTCACCCCAAAACTCGACTTTGATGCCTGTATTTTCCCATTCCTTCGAGATGGTCACCATGGTCCAAGGCATAGAGAATCCAGTTTTGTCAGATTGAGTGGTGTCAGAGACTCCGGATGCTTTATCCCTGACCCTATATCCAAAGGTGGGTGTTACTATGGCTCCGAGTTTTAAGCCATAGTAACCATCTGGTTCGTCTTTTTTAGAAGTGATTACTTCATCAGCAACTAATATTGATGAGGCGAAAAATATTAAAACAATAGATAATTTTTTATACACTATTTTCCATATTTCTCGTCAGGGATACGATTTGCATCTTCCCAACCTATTGGTTTATGGCAAGAGAGACAATTGTTCAGCATGGGAACGTCTTTCATTTTCTTTTGAAACGCCAAAGTCGCTCCTTCTTTTGTGATTAAATCTTTATATTCATTTTTTTCAATATCGGTTATTCCTTCAGTCACACCGGCACCACTTCCTTTTGCGAAAACGGTCCCATTCACGTCAACTTTCCCTTCGCAAACACAAGTATATGATTTCTTTTCCTTAAGAACATAATAAACACCGAATGCAGTTCCTCTAACTCCGGCAGTCGAAGTAGGAGATGTAATTTCAAAATTTCCTTTTTTGAAATCCTTTACTTTAAACCAAGCGGAGCCATTTTCAATATAACCTTTCGAAATTTGTTTTTTTGTGTCCCATTCTTTTAATGCGAATGTAGTGTTAGGTTGGATTCGAAATTCTGTCTCTTTGAAGAGCAAATCCACCTTGGATCCGTTACCAGTTTTTAAAGTGTCTCCTGGTTTCAGAACATCGTTAACTTTGAATGCTTTCCAGAGTTTAGATGTATCATCTGCACTTAAGATGCTCACTTTTCCTTTAACGTAACCTGCAACCGCAAAGTCATTGGCTTTTAAGTTTGTCGTGATTATTGCGACAGCAACAAAGAGAAATAAGGTGATTTGATTTTGTTTCATAAAGTGTTATCTTATGTTTACCGCGACATTCTTATCAAGAAATTTTTTTAGGAATTCCACTAAGAAATTATGCCCACGGGATATCAAAACCCAAGTTCATAAGTTTGGCTTCTAACTCTTCTCTTTCCCTGCTTTTTTTATTTGTCGTTCCGGCTTCATCAAGAAGGCCAAATTCTTTGGCTAGCTGAATCGCTCCTTGTTTTCCTGACTTATTATATGCGGAAATTATTTTTTTATCATATTGCGTAAGCGAAAGTGATTGGACGCGATAATCCAAAAAGGCTTCCCAGGCATACGGTACCCATTTGCTGACAATTTCGTCTCCGATAACAGTTGCAAAATTCCTGATTTCCAATTGGGCATGATCATCCATTCTGAGTGCCAAAAAGTGGAATAAATTGTGAAGATCTACTTTCCAGTATGCTTCCGTATAAGTCGCAAGTGGTAAATCTTTTCGAGCTTGTTCTCTTGCAACTCCAAGATCCAATCGTTCTTGGTAAATTTGATTTGCTAATGTTTGTAAGTCGGTCTCTTTTTTGGAAAGCAGTTTCCCTTTTTCTAAATCTAAAAACCCATCACTTCCTTGTTTATTGCCGACAGACTGAACTCTCCATTCTGATGGATTAGTTGTTTGGGCCGAGTCGATCGCAACCGAATATCGTGTAGAGTATTCATTTACATTTGCAGTTCTATGTCGAATCCATTGGCGCCAAGTGTCCATTGGTACTCTTACATGAAATTTGATTTCGCACATTTCAAAAGGAGTGCTGTGCCTATGGCGCATGAGATAACGAACGAGCCCTCTGTCCTCATTTACTTTTTTTGTCCCTTTTCCGTACGAAACGCGCGCCGCTTGAACAATTGACTCATCCGATCCCATATAATCTACGAGTCTGACGAATCCGTCATCTAAAACGGGAAAGGCTTTTCCAAGAATTGCGTCTAGGGAAGGTACGGAAGTGCGAGAAATCGGCTCAAAATCAGATTGTTGCATATAAGCTTTATTTTTTAGTTCCAAGCCTCCTGAAAAGTCGAAAATAGGGTTATAAGATATAGTTGTTAAAAGGACGCTGAATGGCCACTGAAGAAATTCCCTATTGGGAAGACCGGCAGATTAAAAACTCATCGAGAGAGACAAGCAAAAGTCTGATGGTGAGTCCAGAGAAAATATACATTTTCCCGGTCACCAAACCCGTATTTCAGTTTATCGAGAATATTTGGCAATCCTTCACCAATAAAATGGTATCTCTCGTTCACTTCGATGATGAACCAGTCTTCAGCTTTTCAATTTTTGAGGTTATCGACCAGGATGAACTACGAATTGTAGCCACCGCGACTCATTTCAAGTTACGTGAAATTGCAGAGAGAAGAAAAATTCCAGGTATCGATGATTACATGGTCAAAGCTAGGCCAATTCCGCTCAGCGATCCTAGAAATGATTCAGCAAGGTACATTCAACAAGCCATCATTGATTTTAACAAAGGCCTTCGACCTGAAATTCAGATGCTAAATCTGAAAGAATCTGAAATTCACCCGGAAAGAAAGATTTTACTCTCAGAAACCATGAACCATGCAGTGGGTTTACCACTCTTTGTGAATGACATTCCAATTGGAATACTTTGGGGAATCACAAAGGACCCGATACCTGAAGACAAAATTCGTCCATTAATGTTACAATTGTATTCTCTTTTTGACGTGATAGACTTTGTCGTAGGTAAAGAATCCGAGTTAGGTAACGACCATTATATTGCCCAAAAAAATATTGAAAAAGCAGATACGGTTTCAAATTCTAGAAATTTATTTTATACTACCACTAAGGATCAGAAAGAGCCAGTAACGTCCATTATCTTCAAGTCGCATCAGTACAATATGGAATATCGTATGGATGCCTCATTCATTATTCCGACAACTGAAGGTTATGCGGTCTCTTTAAAAAGTTTTATCCCAGAAAAACTAAATAACTCAGGTAAAAACTTACTTTTGATCCCTGGATTTTTTTGCCGCAGATCAGTCATGGATAAGCTAGGAAAGGAACTAGCGTTAAAGTATGGCTTTAGAGTTTTTCTTATGGATATGCGAGGAAGATCTAAGCAGACGATGCCGAAACATGGAAAAAAAGAAGGCTGGACTGTCGATAATTATATTCAGGATGACTTTCCTGAAGTACTTCGATGGATTCGTTGGCACTATCGCAGCGAAAAAACCGTCGTAATCGGTCATAGCATGGGTGGAATGATTCCTAGATTTTATGCCTCTTCTTATGATATTATTAAGGAATTAAAAGAAGAATTCAATCTTCCAAATCCCGATGATCATTTAGCTGGAATCGTTTCAATAACGTCACCTAACTATATCAGTTTAAAATCTAATTTTATTGGTCTGGATACGATTAAAAAAGGATTCGGGTTAATGCCACATAAGATGATCTCAGATATGATTTTGAGTATGGCATCCTTCTCGATGCAGGCAACGATTCAAACCATTGACCTGAAGAAGTTTTTTAAGTTCCTTCTGAATCTGCACTCCAGTTTACGCACATTCAGTTATGATATTGGCACAAGGGTATTAACAATAAAGGACTTCGTAGGTTACAAAGAAATCACTCCTCCAGAATGGTATTTTTTAATGGAAGATGTGTTTTGCGAAGAATCGGTCTCTGTAATCATGCAATTCTTCCAAAGTCAAATTTCGAATGACAGAAGTTTTCTATCCAATGATGGAAAGATCAATTATACGAAAAATTTTATCAATAATTTCAAATTACCAATTTACAGCGTAGTTGGAACTGTGGATCAAATTGTTCCAGGTGAGACATTAGAAGATTTAGCCCTGCTCAAATCCGAGAATAAAGTCATCACACAATATGAGCAAGGGCATTTAGGCATCATTTTTCATAATGAAACCGTGAGAAAAATTTGCGAAGGTGTGAATGATTGGATCTTAAAACTCAATTAATCAGTTATTTTTGATTTTTAAAATAGTTTTGAATCATCCTCATTTCTTGCCTGAGAGTGCTATCTCGACCGGCAAGAAAGTAAGCACCTCGAATGAGAGGACTAGAAATTTCTGAATTTTCTGTAATGGTAATCGAAGTGAATTCATTTTGCCTGGTAAACTCGTAGGTCCAAGTTCCTAACATTTTAAAAGAAGACTCGGTCAGGATTATTTCTATCTTTTGATTGGGTATGGACATCCCGCGTTTGAACATCATATAACCTCCCATATCCGTGATTTCCTTCCAAATTAGAGGTGAATTTGTAGCGTCCTTTTCTATAATTTCGACTCGAACCACTTCTTTCCGGCGATTGGGCATATCTTGAACATCGATCAGATACTTCCAAATTTGATCAGGTGGCACATTCAAAGATTCAGTAATCGAATGGGAATATCTTGGATTTTGAAAAAATCCAATCCCTAAAAAAAGACCAACGACAGCAAGCAGTACCAAAGATAGGCCGAGTGACAATTTTAATGTTCGATTCATGATTTTTATTCTTGCAGATTCAAATCTTTTGCAACAAAGTATTATCCCACTATGCACCCTAATGAAGAATTAATTACAAAATTTTATTCAGCGTTCCAATCCAAAGATGGAAACACAATGGCAAATTCCTACCTCTCCGATGCAGTGTTTTCGGATCCTGTCTTTCAAAATTTAAAAGGGAAAGAAGTCGGCGCTATGTGGCTTATGTTAGTCGAAAGAGGACAAAATCTTTCGATTCGTTTTTCCAATGTCAAAGCAGACGATATGAAAGGATCTGCTGACTGGGAGGCAGATTATAGCTTCAGTAAAACTGGACGAATGGTTTATAACAAAATTCATGCGGAGTTTACCTTTCAAGACGGAAAGATCAAAACTCATAAGGACTCATTTAGCTTATGGAAATGGGCCGGAATGGCAATGGGACCTGTTGGTAATTTCCTTGGATGGTTGCCAACCATCCAAAATAAAATACGGAAAGAAGCTCTTACAGGGCTTACAATGTATATGAAAAGAAAAAAGATAAGTTAAATAACTTTTCTTAGGTGGCTTACTTCGGCATATTGGAGAAGCCACCCGCATTGATCACATCCTTGAATCCCATCGATTCAAGGTAGGATTTCGCGCTGCCACTTCTACCGCCTGACGCACAGTAAACTATAATCGTTTTCTCTTTCGTCCCGAACTCTCCGATTCTTTTTCCCACTTCATCAACAGGTATATTCATTGCTCCCGGAAAGTGACCAGATTGATACTCGGCAGGAGTCCTTACATCCACAACAAGCGCACCTTGTTGGATACTATCCTTTAGCTTATTTGAATCTACTGACATAGCAGATCGGAATCGGTTAAAAAGTAACAATACGACGATTAAGATTACACCAAATAAAAAATATTTGTTCATTTCAATTCCTCATTTTTCTGCGGATAAACATTCACTGCTTCATTTCCTTCCATTATTTGACGAAAAAAACAAGAATAAAAACCAGTATGACAAGCGGCACCAACTTGGTCAGTTTCATAAATAATATAAAATGGGTTGGCGCACACGGAAATCGTTCTTAAATTCTGAATGTGACCGGACTCCTCACCCTTGATCCACTTTCTATTCCTGGATCTACTGAAATAAGTCCCCTTCCCAGATTCAACCGCCTGTCGAACTGATTCCGATTTTCCCCAAGCTAACATGAGTGGTGATCCTTTCAAATCGATAGCTAAGATAGGAAAAATTTCGGGAGCGGCGGAAAATAATTGATCTAACTCAGTTTGATCCACGATCACTTCCCGGTTTTTCCAAATCTCAGACAGGGAGTCCTTTATCTCAAGGACATCTTTTTCGATGATAAAAGCGTCTTCATCACAATCCACAAAGATTTTAATCTCATTTGAGGAATTATTTTTCTGAATCATTTTTTGTGCCGTGTTTTGATCTAAGACATGAAAATGAAAATCGAATGGTTGTTTTCGACTTCGTTCTAGCACTACGATTGAATCTGACTCTGCCACGACAATCTTCATGTTAGGTTGTCTCCACGGCAACGATTTCGGTTGTTTTAGATTTTCCTCTCAGAGCATAATTTCCAAGAGAAATAAATTTCGCGCTCAATAC
>Ga0209277_10000754_pt1 | contig 16254 bp, 16 predicted proteins | sample JI81AbrownDNA_FD_187503 | JGI IMG/M metagenome (GOLD analysis project Ga0209277, IMG submission 187503) | Wastewater effluent complex algal communities from Wisconsin, to seasonally profile nutrient transformation and Carbon sequestration -... | ecosystem: Engineered > WWTP > Effluent > Algae... | reverse complement strand
GCGAATGTCTGCAGGCAGGCCGTCCCAGAACTTCTTGTTGGCGATGACCGCGTAGCCGAGGTACCCGTGGTCGGTCACGGTCAGGTGCTTCTGCACCTCATGCATCTTCTGGGTGAACATGTTGGAGTGGGGGTTCTCGGTGCCATCCACCACGCCGGTCTGCAGCGCCTGGTAAACCTCGGAGAAGGCCATCACCTGCGGCAGGCCACCCACCGTACGGATCTCCTCTTCCAGCACCTTGGACGACTGGATGCGCAGCTTCTTGCCCTTCAGGTCAGCCGGGGTGCGGATCGGAGTATTGGCGGAGAAGGACTTGAAGCCATTGTCCCAGTAGGCCAGACCAACGATGCCCTTGGGCTCCAGCTTCTTCAGGATGCCGGCTCCGATGGGGCCCTGGGTGACACGATGGAGTTCGCTGGCGTCATCGAAGATGTAGGGCAGATCGAAGACTTCGAATTCCTTCACGCCCAGGGGGCCAAACTTCGCCAGGGACGGGGCCAGCATCTGCACGGCACCCAGCTGGAGGGCTTCCAGTTCTTCCTTGTCCTTGTAAAGTGCACTATTGGCGTAGACCTCAACCTTCACCTTTCCCTTGGTCAGCTCCTCAGCACGCTTCTTGAAGAACTCGGAGGCCTTGCCCTTGGGTGTATCCACCGCCACCACGTGGCTGAACTTGATCACGATCGGGGCCTGGGCAGACGCCGAGGCACAGAAACCCAGGGCAGCGAGGCTGAACATTACAGTGCGCAGTTTCATTTTTTGTCTCCGTAATTGGAACTTGTACTTGATAAGGGCTGCCGAGGCGACAGCAGGCTGCCCGTGCACTATCGACAAGCCCGGGATCCGCATCAATTGTGGTCATCCGCAGTGTGGAAAGTTCTGATGGTCCTCCCGGCCCGCTCCGGCGATAACGTAATTCCAGCCCATCCGTGATTCTCAATCCCTTGCCACCTGCACCTTCTTCCCCGCCCCCAAGCTGGTACTGGAGCCTGCCTTACGCTGCCGTCGCCCTGTTTGTGGCCACCATGGCGGCCCTGCTGTGGGCGACCCACCGGCAGGATACCGAGGAGCAGCGCGCCACCCTGATCAATGATGTGCTGTGGATGGAGCAGAACCTCGGCTTCCAGTTTGATCGCAACAACAGCCATCTCACCCAGCTGGGCCCGGAACTGCTCAAGGGCGGCACGCTCTCGTCCACCACCCAGGCCCGGCTACGCCAGGCGCTCGACCCGGAAAGCGGCTTGATCCGCATTCTCTGGCTGCACACGAACGGTGAGGTGCGCGGCGCCCAGCCTCCTTATACCGACAGCCATCTGGTGGGCGAGGCCGGCGGCACCTTTCCCTCCAGCTCTGCCCATCGACTATCCCGCTCCATGGGCCGGCCGGTCTATAGCGATGCCTACGCGGTCATCGAAAACCAGACCCAGTTCGAGGTGCACGTGCCGATCTTCGACGGCGGGCAGTACCTGGGTTCGGTGGTCGGTGTGTATTCCCTCAACAACATGATCTCCCGCCAGGTGCCGTGGTGGTTCTCGGAGCGCTACCGGGTGTCGGTGGCCAACAACCTGGGCGTCGAGATCGCCGCCAAGTCGCGGGTCTCCCCCCTTTCCAGCCTCGCCTACGAGATCCCCTTCGAGCCACCCGGCCACGGCCTCAGCCTCAATGTCACCGCCTACAAGAGCGAAGTGCGCTGGATCCCCCTGCTCCTCATGGGCTCCCTCGGCGTGCTGGCTGCCGCCATCGTCTGGAGCCTGTGGCAACTACGTCGTCACATGCAGCGCCGCCAGGCTGCCGAACAGGCCCTGCGCGCCGAACACGCTTTCCGCAAGGCCATGGAGGACTCCCTCAACACCGGCATGCGAGCGCGTGATCTCAAGGGACGCATCACCTACGTCAACCCGGCCTTCTGTCGCATGGTCGGCTGGAGCGCCGAAGAGCTGGTTGGCCTGCTCCCGCCCATGCCCTACTGGGCGCCGGAAGCCCTGGAACGCACCCTGGCCGTCCACGAAATGGTCCTGGGGGGCAACGCGCCTCCCCAGGGCATCGAGATCCGCCTGATGCGCCGCAGCGGCGAGCGCTTTGACGCCCTGCTCATCGAAGCCCCGCTGATCGACTCGGAAGGCCGGCACATCGGCTGGATGGGCTCCATGGTGGACGTCACCGAGCAGAAGCACGCCCAGGAACTCTACCGCCAGCAGCAGGAGCGCCTGCAGGCCACCGCCCGGCTGGTCACCATGGGGGAAATGGCCTCCACCCTGGCCCATGAGCTCAACCAGCCCCTGGCCGCCATCTCCAGCTACAACACCGGCTGCATCAACATGATCGGCAAGGGGGACATGTCCCCCGGCGAGCTCAGTGGCATCCTCGAAAAGATCGGCAAGCAGGCCCAGCGAGCCGGTCAGATCATCCGGCGGGTCCACGCCTTTGTCAGGCGCAGCGAACCCAAGTGCGAACCCGTCGATCTCAACGCCATCCTGCGCGAGGCCGTCGGACTGGTGGAGCCGGATGCCCAGCGGCGCGGTGTGAGCATTCACCAGGATCTGGCCGAAGACCTGCCGACGGTCGCCGCCGATCCGGTGATGATCGAACAGGTCGCCGTCAACCTGATCCGCAATGGCATGGATGCCATGGCCGATGCCCCCCGGGCCCAACGCAATCTGCACCTTGGCACCCGCCTGCAGGACGGCATGCTGATTCTCAGTGTCGCGGACCGGGGCAAGGGCATTCCCCCCGAGGTAGCAGAAAAGCTCTTTGCCCCGTTCTTCACCACCAAGGAGGAAGGCATGGGCATGGGGCTCAACATCTGCCGCTCCATCGCCGAACTGCACCGGGGCCGCCTGAGCTTCGAGGACAACCCTGGCGGTGGTACGATTTTCAACTTCTCGCTTCCCGTCCAGCCATGACCACTCCCCTCGCCCACATCGTCGACGACGACGAAGCCATTCGCGACGCCCTGACCTGGCTGCTGCGGACTCGCAATGTCGCCGCCCGTACGTGGTCCTCGGCTGAGGAGTTCCTCGCCGGCTGGCAACCGGACTTCAACGGCTGCATCGTGCTGGACATCCGGATGCGCGAGATGAGCGGGTTGGAGTGCTTCGACGCCCTGCTCGAACGACACAACCCCATGCCCGTGATCTTCCTGACAGGCCACGGCGATGTACCCATGGCGGTCAGCACCCTCAAGAAGGGCGCATTCGACTTCCTCGAAAAGCCCTTTGACGACAATGCCCTGGTGGACGTGGTGATCCGAGCCATGGAAAGCGATGCGCGCCGCCTGGCCAGCCAGCAAACCCAGGCCACCGTAAGCGGCCGCCTGGCCCAGCTGACCCCCGGGAGCAGGAGGTGATGCACCTGGTCCTGGCGGGCAAGTTCAATAAGGTCATCGCCGACGAGCTGAACATCTCCATGCGCACAGTGGAGGTGCACCGCTCCCGCGTCTTCGAAAAAATGGGGGTACGTTCAGCCGTGGAACTGGCTCAGTTACTGGCCCCAGGGCGCGACTGAAACTCAGTCGGTTGCAGACCAGCCGGGCACCACCCCCGGCTCGCCCGACGGACAGAGGAATTCTGCCGCAATGCCAACCCCGGCCACCCAGGCCAGGCGTCCATCCACCCACAACATGGGCAGCAAGGGGCGATACCAGGCCGGGACGGCCGCCTCCTGCAAAAGGTTCTTCAGGCTCCGGCCCGGGCCATCGGGCCTCAGGCGCAGGCGCTCGCCGCCCATCCGCCCCCGCACTTCACAGCAGGCTCCCATCACGGCCGCGGCCAGAAGCCCCTGCCCCACCGCCGGGTCGAAACGCACGAGGCCGCGGGCCCAAGGCAGCACGGGCATGCGCCCATCCCACGGCACTGCAGCAGGGATCGAAGGCAGGTCTGCCAGCTCGATCCACCAGTCATCGCGATAGACGCAAAGGGCGTGCGTTCCAAGCACAAGGCGCCATCCGGCTGCGACGGTGTCGAGACGCAACTGCCGCTCCGCCTCGCACAGGCGATCTTCATCGGGCATCAGGGCCCCCGCCCGGTCGAGGGCGCGGCGCAGGGCATTGCGCAGGCGAGGGGGAGTAAGGCTGACCGCCGCCGCACGGCTGAAACGACGGGCTTCGGTGCTGCCCATGGACGCAAGATCCAGGTCGGCCAGCTCGTCGAGAAGAGCGGCCGCCTCAGCACACAGCCGCCCGTTTCGGGCCAGCCCGGCAGAGGCACCAATCTGGCGCGCCTCGATACGGGGCAGCACCTCCAGGCGCAGGAAATTGCGGGAGAAACGCAGATCCTGATTGCTGGGGTCCTCGACCCAAACCAGAGCGTGCTCCTCGGCATAGGCCTTTAGATCGCGGCGCGGCACATCCAGCAAGGGCCGCCAGATGGCCCGCCGGGCATCCAGCACGCGCATGCCCCCGGCCCCCCGCACCCCCGCACCCCGGAGGGCGCGAAACAGCACGGTCTCGGCCTGATCGTCCCGGTGATGGGCCAGAACCAGCAGCGCTCCGTCGGCATCCTCCTGCAATGCGGCGTGGCGGGCCTCCCGCGCCGCCATTTCAATCCCGCCCGGATGGTCACGCCTGACCACAACCTCCCGCACAAGCAGCGGAACGCCCAGCCCGTCACAGAGCTGTCGACACGGCGCCGCCCACGCCGCCGAGCCGGAAATCAGGCCGTGGTTGATATGGACAGCGCTGAGCTCAAAGCCAAGCTGCCCGCGCAGCGCGGCGAGAACATGCAGGAGGACGGTGGAATCAAGACCGCCGCTCAGACCAACCCTGAGCCGGGCCGGCACGGCAGGAAGCTGCCGCCATTGACTGGCGACAGCGGAGACGAGATCAATCGACGGCAATTTCCTTGAACTTGCCGTAACTCATCAAACGCTCGAAACGCCGCTCAAGCAGCTGGGAGGGGGACAGCTCGGAAACCTGGCGCAAGGAATCCTGAAGCGCACGCTTGAGGCTCTGGGCCATGGCCCGGTGATCCCGGTGGGCACCGCCTACCGGCTCACTCACCACCTTGTCGATCAGGCCCAGGGACTTGAGACGGGACGCGGTGATGCCCATGGTTTCCGCCGCATCGGAGGCCCGCTCGGCACTCTTCCACAGGATGGACGCGCAGCCCTCCGGGGAGATCACCGAGTAGGTGGAGTACTGAAGCATCAGCAACTGGTCACCCACGGCGATCGCCAGCGCTCCGCCAGACCCACCTTCGCCGATGATGGTGCAGATCAGCGGCACCTTCAGCTCGGCCATCACGAACAGATTGTGGCCAATGGCCTCCGACTGGCCGCGCTCTTCAGCGTCGATGCCCGGATAGGCGCCCGGCGTATCGACAAAGGTGAACACCGGCAGGTTGAACTTCTCGGCCAGCTTCATCAGGCGCATGGCCTTGCGGTAGCCCTCCGGCCGGGGCATGCCGAAATTGCGATGGATCTTCTCTTTGGTGTCACGCCCCTTCTGGTGCCCGATGATCATGCACGACTGCCCGTTGAAGCGGGCCAGACCACCCACGATGGCCTTATCGTCGGCAAAGCTGCGATCCCCGTGGAGCTCTTCGAAGTCGGTGAAGATGTGCTGTGCGTAATCGAGGGTGTAAGGGCGCTGGGGGTGACGCGCCACCAGGGCACATTGCCACGGCGTCAGCTTGCTGTAGATGTCCTTGGTCAGGCCGTAGTTCTTCTGCTCCAGGCGGCCGATCTCCTCGGAGATATCCACCGCCGAATCATCCTGCACAAAGCGTAGTTCTTCGATCTTTGCCTCGAGTTCCGCAATAGGCTGTTCAAAATCTAGGAACGTGGTTTTCATCAGGTCGAGCTCACAAAAATTTTTTCCATTTTACCCCATCACCCCCCGTGACGGGCGCCGCGGCCATGCCAAACGCGGCCGAACGCCGAAAATCGCATTGCTGCAGGGCGCCATAAGCCGCTAACATCAAGCCCCTTTGCCCTCGCAACACCCCCAATTCCATGGCCTCGATGAACCTCCTCCGCGCCCTTGCCACGGTCAGCGGCATGACCCTGCTTTCGCGCATCCTGGGGTTCGTGCGTGACTTCGTGCAGGCCCGCGCCTTTGGCGCCGGCATCGAGATGGACGCCTTCGTGGTGGCCTTCCGGCTGCCCAACCTGCTACGCCGCATGTTCGCCGAGGGGGCATTCTCCCAGGCCTTTGTCCCCATCCTCGCCGAATACAAGAACAAGCGCGGCGAAGAAGAAACCCACCGCCTCGTCAATCATGTAGCCAGTGCCCTCGGGCTGGTGGTGCTGATCGTCTCCATCCTTGGCGCCCTGGCCGCACCGGCCATCATCTACGCCACGGCCCCCGGCTTTTCTGCCGATGCCAGGAAGTTCGCGCTGACCGTCGAACTGACCCGCATCACCTTCCCCTACATCTTCTTCATGGCGCTGGTGGCCCTCGCCGGCGGCGTGCTCAACACCTGGAGCCGCTTCGCCATCCCGGCCTTCACGCCGGTGCTGCTCAACCTGAGCTTCATCGGCATGGCCCTGTTCGCGGCGCCCTACTTCGATCCGCCCATCCTGGTCCTCGGCTGGGCCGTGTTCATCGGCGGACTGGCCCAGGTGCTGCTGCAACTGCGCCCCCTGGCCAAGATCGGCATGCTGCCGCGCTTCTCACTCAACTTCTCCGACCCCGGCGTGCGGCGCATCCTCAAGCTCATGGGCCCGGCCATACTGGGCGTCTCGGTGAGCCAGATCTCCCTGCTCATCAATACCGTTTTCGCCTCGTTTCTGCCCAGTGGCAGCGTGTCCTGGCTGTATTACGCCGACCGCCTGATGGAATTTCCGGCCGGCATGCTGGGCGTAGCGCTGGGCACCATCCTGCTGCCCAGCCTCTCCAAGATGCATGCCGACGAGCAGCCCGCAGAATTCTCGGCGCTACTGGATTGGGGCCTGCGCCTGACCCTGATGCTGACCCTACCCGCCTCCCTCGGCCTGGCCCTGCTCGCAGTGCCATTGATCAGCACCCTGTTTCACCATGGCGCCTTCGGAGCCAACGACGTCCTGCAAACCCGCAGCGCCCTGATTGCCTATAGCATCGGCCTGACCGGCCTGATCCTGGTTAAGGTGCTGGCGCCGGCCTTCTACTCCCGCCAGGACGTTCGCACCCCGGTGCGCATCGGCATCTTCTCGCTGATCATCACCCAGCTGATGAACCTGGTCTTCATCGGCCCCTTCCAGCACGCCGGTCTGGCCCTGTCCATCGGCCTGGCCTCTTGCGTCAATGCCGGCCTGCTCTACCATGGTCTGCGCAAACGTCAGGTCTACCAGCCCCAGCCCGGCTGGGGGCGCTTTGCCGGGAAGCTGCTGGTAGCACTGGTGGTACTGGGGTTCAGCGTGCATTTCACAGCCGGCAATGACAGCCTGTGGCTGAGCGCATCCGGCATCGAACGTGTGATCCGCCTGTGCGCCCTGGTGCTGGGCGGCATCGGCGTGTACTTCGCTGTGCTTTTTGCCCTCGGTTTCCGGGTCAGGGACTTCCGCCGGCGCAGCGCATGAGCGGCAACGCGCCGGTCAAACTTGGCTAGAATCCCCCCACTTAAAGGGGAGACCACAACAATGCAAGTGACCAGCCAGAGCTTTGCCGACGGCGCCGTGATTCCCGGCACCTTCACCTTCTGCATTCCGGCCGCCGAAGGGCACGTCTGCCTCGGCAGCAACCGCAATCCGCAACTCAGCTGGAGCGGAGCCCCGGCCGGCACCCGCAGCTTTGCCGTGATCTGTCATGACCCCGACGTGCCCAGCCGTGGGGACGACGTGAACCAGGAAGGCCGCCAGGTTCCCGCCGAACTGCCGCGGGTGGACTTTTTCCACTGGGTATTGATCGACCTGCCCGAAACGACCACCGCCATCGCCGAGGGCGAGTATTCCAGTGAAGTGACTCCGAACGGCAAGCCCGGCCCCGATCTGCCGGACGGCAGCCGGCACGGCCTCAACGATTACACCGGCTGGTTTGCCGGTGACGCGCAGATGAAAGGGAATTACTTCGGCTACGACGGCCCCTGCCCGCCATGGAACGATTCGATCCGCCACCGCTACGTCTTTACGGTGTACGCGCTCGATGTGCCCACGCTGTCCGTGGTCGGCGCCTTCGACGGTCAGCAGGTGCGCAATGCCATGGTCGGTCACATCCTGGCCAAGGCCAGCCTCACCGTCACCTACAGTCTCAACCCGGCCGTTCCAGCCTGACATCCTTCCCCCGCGCCAGCGTGCGGGAGCGCCTCTTCCTTCAGGGCTCGTAGTCCGGCAGCCTCCGCTCCAGCAGCGGAAGCTGCAGGTGAAGGTAATCCGGCAGACCATCGACGAAGCGCGGGAGATCCTCGCCCGCAATCAGCGGACGGCACCAGTTGCGAAAATCGTCAGTCACGCCCAGGCCATCCGGTGCAATGAAGTCGGGCGGCAGCACGCGCTCAAGGTTGGCCACCCTCTCGAAGGCCTGCTGGGTGGTCCGCCAGCGATAGGGCCGTCCGGACAGGCGCTTGATCCCGATGACCCCATCGCTGCCCGCCACCGCACGGCGCACGGCGGCCTTGCCTACCGCAAAAGCCTGGGCGGTATCTGTCTTCGAAGCCAGATGACGCGCGGCACGTTGCAGATAATCGGCCACCGCGTAATGCACCTTGTAGCCCAGCGCCGAATGGATGCAGTCGGCGATGGCCTCACCTGCGCCCCCCAACTGAACGTAACCTTTGGGATGCTGTGACTGCATGGACAGAATCTGCCCGTCGGGCCCGCGCAAGCCTTCGGCCACGACAATGGCGCAAGACCCGAGCCGCTCCACGGTCTCTCTCACGCGGGCCAGAAACGGCGCTTCTTCAAAGGGCACCTCGGGCAACAGAATGAGATGGGGCGCACAATCGGGGCTATCGGCCGCCAGTGCACAGGCCGCCGCCAGCCAGCCAGCATTGCGCCCCATGACCTCCAGCACGAAGGCCCGTCCGCCCGTGGTGGTCATGGCACGCAGATCGAGCCCCACCTCCCGGATCGAGGTGGCCAGGTATTTTGCGGCCGAACCGAAACCCGGGCAGCAATCGGTATGCACGATGTCGTTGTCGATGGTCTTGGGCACACCTACCACCGTCAGGGGGTAGCCGCGGGCCTGGGCCGCGGCCTGGATCTGCCGGCAGGTCTCCATCGAGCCATTGCCGCCGTTGTAGAGGAAGAAGCCGATCTCATGGGCCGCCAGCACGTCGAAAAGGCGGTCGTACTGTGCCGGGTTGGCTGCCTCCGGATCCAGGTCGAAGCGACACGAACCGAATGCGCCACCCGGCGTACATCGCAGGCGCGCCAGATCGTCTGCAGAGATGGCCGCCGTATCCACCAGCGTCTCGCGCAGCACCCCGAGAATGCCGTTGCGTGCCGCCAGCACCCGGCCAATGCGCTCGTCAGCCTCCCGGGCAGTGGCAATCACCCCGGCAGCCGAGGCATTGATCACTGCCGTCACACCGCCCGACTGGGCATACAGAAGATTCCTGGCCATCACTAGATCACCCCGCAACAGGACACCTGAAAAAACAAGGGCCGACCCATGGGCCGGCCCTCGAGACCTGGCGGTCGAAGCTTACTTGAGTGCTTCGAAAGCCCGCTCGCGAATCTCGTCAACCTTGCCGAGGCCCGCGATCTTGCGATATTTCGGTGCGTTCGCATCACCGTTCGCAGCCCAATCGGAATAGTAGGCCACCAGCGGCTTGGTCTGGGAATGATAGACGTCGAGGCGCTTCTTGACCGTCTCCTCCTTGTCGTCGTCACGCTGGATCAGCGCTTCGCCGGTTTCGTCGTCCTTGCCTTCCACCTTCGGCGGATTGAACTTGACGTGGTAGGTGCGGCCGGAAGCCACATGCACGCGGCGACCCGACATGCGACCGATGATTTCCTCGTCGGGCACGTCGATCTCAAGCACGAAATCGATGGCCACGCCAGCCACTTTCATGGCTTCGGCCTGGGGAATGGTACGGGGGAAGCCATCGAACATGTAGCCGGACTGGCAGTCAGCTTCCTTCAGACGATCCTTGACCAGGCCAATGATGATGTCGTCGGAAACAAGGCCGCCAGCATCCATGACCTTCTTGGCCTCGATGCCCAGGGGGGTGCCGGCCTTGACGGCTGCACGCAGCATGTCGCCCGTGGAGATCTGGGGAATACCGAACTTTTCCTTGATGTAATTGGCTTGGGTGCCTTTGCCGGCGCCCGGCGGTCCCAACAGAATCAGACGCATGTCTTTCCCTCCTCTGGTTATTGTCAATGCGACATGGGATTGCGAAACTATCGCGAAACTTCCGCTAGGTCAAACGCCCGGCGGACACGTTCCAGATCTTCTGCGGTATCCACGCCGGCCGGAGGTGCGTGATCGAGCACCATCACCCGGATGGGGAAACCATGGGCCATGGCCCGAAGTTGTTCGAGGGCTTCCCACTGCTCGAGCGGTGACGCCGCGAGACTGGAGTAGCGCTTGAGAAAGCCGGCCCGGTAAGCGTAGAGGCCGATGTGGCGGTAGGCGGGCAAACCGGCAGGCAGCACGCTCCGGTCAGCGGCGAAGGCGTCCCGCGCCCAGGGAATCGGCGCCCGGGAAAAGTAAAGAGCACGCCCCCGCGCATCAAGCACCAGCTTCACCACGTTCGGGTTGAAGAACTCCTCGGCAGAGACAAGGGGATGGCAGGCGGTGGCAATGGCTGCCTCGCTGTCCTCCGCAAGGGCCGCCGCCGCATCACCGATCAGGGCGGGCGGAATCAGCGGCTCATCGCCCTGCACATTCACCACCACGGTATCGTCGGACCAGCCCAGTCGCGTTGCCACCTCGGCCAGGCGGTCAGTGCCAGACGGATGCTCGGCACCGGTCAGGATCACCTGCCCCCCCGCGGCCTCGACCACCTCGGCAATGCCCTGGTGATCGGTAGCTACCCACACTTCCTCCGCCCCGGCTTCGCGAGCCCGGTCGAGGACGCGCAGGATCATGGGCCTGCCGAGAATGTCCAACAGCGGTTTGCCGGGTAGGCGCGTCGACGCGTGGCGCGCCGGAATGACGATCTTGAAGCTCATCTCAGCGGGCCTGGGCCAGCTCTTCCTCGGTCAGCGGGCGGGCTTCGTCCTCCAGCATCACGGGGATGCCGTCGCGGATCGGATAGGCCAGCCGGGCACTGACGCTCCACAGCTCCTGCCTGTCCTTGCGGAAGTCGAGCGGCCCCTTGGTAATCGGGCAAACCAGGATTTCAAGCAGTCGGGGATCCATCGAGCTTCTCCACAATCAGTTCTGCCGCGCCGGGCGCCACCTGCGCCCGGACCGGCCACACCCAGCTGTCGGCCGGGGCGAAAGGCCAGCATTTTACCGCATCCTTCTCGGTCATCAGCAGGACATCGCCGTCATTGATGGCCACATCGGCCGCGGTGTAAGTGTGATGATCAGGAAATGGGCGCCGTTCAAGCGCCAGGCCCATGGCCTCAAGCTGCCCGAAAAAACGCTCTGGCCGGCCGATGCCCGCCATGGCGCACACGCGACGCCCCCGAAAACGGGCCGGCTCGCAGCGCTCAAGGCGGTTCGCCACCCGCTCGAAGGCATCACCCGTCAGGGAAAAATCGAACACAGGGACGCCGCCCAGCTTCCTCTTCAAGCCGGGTGAGAAGGCTCCGTGCGCCATCACCAGGGTGCTGCCGGCAATTCGCCCGACACCTTCCCGCAGCGGGCCGGCCGGCAGACGCAGGCCATTGCCAAGCGTCGCCTCGTCCACCACCACCAGCTCCACATCCCGGGCCAGCCGGTAATGCTGCAGGCCATCGTCGGTGATGATCACATCCACCGCCGGATGCGCCGCCAGCAGCGCCCGTCCGGCCGCCGGCCGATCACGCCCGACGAACACCGGGCACCCCGACACCGCCGCCATCAGCACCGGTTCGTCCCCAAAGCGGGATGGGTCACCGCCCGGCTCAACCTCGGCGACCCCGACCACGCGTCCGCCATAGCCCCGACTGATGATGCCCGGCGTGTAGCCGCGCGCCTTCAACTCCGCCGCCAGCCACAGGGCAACCGGCGTCTTGCCGCTGCCACCCACGGCGATGTTGCCGACCACAATGACGGGCACCGGCAAGCGCTCGACGCGCAGCACACCGGCTCGGTAGAGCCAGCGCCGCGCACCGGACAACAGGGCAAACAGCAGGGAAAGGGGAAGCAGGGCGAGGGCTGGCACGCCCCGGTGCCGCCAGAATTCCGGGGCGCTGCGTGGCATGCCCGACAGCGTCAGCGCTGGGCCGCCTGGGTGGCGAAGGAGATATGCACCAGACCAGCCTGCTGGGCGGCCTGCATCACATCGATGACACGCTGGTGAGCGGCCTTGGCGTCGGCGTTGATGATGACCACCGGATCCTTGGCGTCGGGCGGCACCACGGCCTGCATGGCCGCAACAATCGCCTGCAGGCCTGCACCATTCACCGGGCGCTTGTTGATGACCACATCACCCGCCGCCGTGACGGCCACGTTGATCTCGACGGTCTTCTCGTTACTGGCCTGGGCATCGGCCGTCGGCAGATTGATCTCCAGCCCGGCGAAGCGCGAATACGTGGTGGTCAGCATCAGGAAGATGATGATCACCAACAGCACATCGATCAGCGGGATCAGGTTGATCTCCGGCTCCTCGCGGGAGCGGCCACGACCAAAGTTCATGTCAGGTCCTCAGCGGCGCTCACCGTGGATCATCTCGACCAGGCGGATGGCCTGCTGTTCCATGTCGATGATGAGGCTGTCAACCGTCGCACGGAAATGACGCCAGAAGATCATGCTCGGAATGGCAATGACCAGACCGAAACCGGTGTTGTAGAGGGCGATGGAGATACCCTGGGCCAGTTGCTGGGGGTTGGAACCACCCGGCGCCTGGGAGCCGAAGATCTCGATCATGCCGACGATGGTGCCGAACAGCCCCATAAGCGGGCTGATCGAGGCAATGGTGCCGAGGGTGGTCAGGAAGCGTTCCAGATCGTGGGTCACGGCACGGCCGGTTTCCTCGATGGATTCCTTCATCACCTCCCGCGTGCTGCGCACGTTGCGCAGGCCGGCAGCAAAAACCCGGCCGAGGGGGGAGCTGAGGGCAACCCGGTTGATCATCTCGGGGGTGGCGCCGCCCTGACGCAATTCGACGACGACCTTTTCGAGGAGCCCGTCCGGCAGGATCTTGCTGCGGCGCAGGGTGATGAGCCGCTCGATGATCAGGGCCACGGCCACGATGGAAGCAAACAACAAGGGCCAGATTGGCCAGCCTGCAGCCTGGATGATGGCGAACACTCGAGCACTCCTGGGAATCCAATCAAGCTCGTGAATGTAACCCGGTATACAGCCCATAGGCAACAGAGTTGCATCCTAAGACAATCCACAAAATCTGTGGATAACTTTGTGGATTGATGCCCGGCGATGTCTCTAAACCCGCAGTCCGTAAGGCTTTTTAGTCCTCGGGTCAAAAATTGAGCAACAACAACATTCGTTTAAAATCAATTACTTACGTATTTTTCAGCAAGTCAAGCCCGATCGGGCCATTTTTTTCGGCAGATCCGGGGCAGATGTGGATTCCGGTAGAATCCGCGGCCATGAATCCCCCTTCTTCAATGCTCAGGAGCGGCGCTGCCGACGTCGTTTCCGTGTCCTGGCTTAACCGCGCGGCCCGGGAAGCACTGGAGGGCAGCTTTCCCCTGATGTGGATCGCCGGCGAAGTCTCCACCCTCACCCGCGCGGCCTCGGGGCACCTGTATTTCACCCTCAAGGACGACCAGGCCCAGGTGCGCTGCACCATGTGGCGCAACCGCGCCCAGTCCCTGTCCTTCCGTCTGGAGCACGGAATGCAGGTGGAGGTGCGCGCCCTGGTCACCCTGTTCGAGCCGCGCGGGGATTACCAGCTCAGCGTCGAAGCCGTTCGCCAGGCGGGTGTCGGCAATCTGTATGAGGCCTTCCTGCGCCTCAAGGCCCGGCTCGAGGCGGAAGGCCTGTTCGATCCGGCCCGCAAACGCCCCCTGCCCCGCTTTCCCCGCGGCATCGCGGTGGTCACCTCACCCCAGGCGGCAGCCTGGCGGGACGTCACCGCGGCCCTGGCCCGGCGGGCGCCCCAGGTGCCGGTCAGCCTGTACCCGACGCCGGTGCAGGGCGACACCGCGCCAGCCCTGATTGCCGCCGCCATCCAGCGCGCCGGTGCCCGGGCCGCCACGGATGGCAACGACGTGCTGCTGCTGGTGCGAGGTGGCGGCAGCCTCGAAGACCTGGCCGCCTTCAACGACGAGCGGGTGGCCCGGGCAATCCGTGCCTGTCCGCTGCCGGTGATCGTCGGCGTGGGCCACGAGACCGACTTCAGCATTGCCGACTTCAGCGCCGACCTGCGCGCCGCCACCCCCACGGCCGCCGCTGAGCTGGCCAGTGCAGCCTACGTCGAGCTGCGCGAAAACCTCGAACAGCTGGCCGCCCGCCTGCGGCGGAGCATGGAGCGCCGTATCGACGCCGCCGCCCAGCGTCTCGACCGGGCGGCAGCGCGGCTCACCCACCCACGCCAGCGCCTGGAGCGCAGCCAGCTGCGCCTCACCATCCTCGATCAGGGTCTGCGCGCCAGCATGGCCCGCCACCTGGCCAGCCGCCAGGCCTGCGTCGCCGGTCTGGGCCTGCGCCTCAAGGCCCGGCGCCCGGACCCTGCCCAGAAGCGCGCGCACCTGGATGCCCTGGGCCAGCGCCTGCAGCGCGCCACCCACGGCCTGCTGGCACGCCACCAGGCGAGGCTGGACGCCCTGCAGCAGCATCTCGCACATCTCGACCCGCGCGCGGTGCTGGCCCGCGGCTACAGCATCACCCGCCACGCAGACGGCAGCATCGTGCGCAGCGCCACCAACCTGACGGCGGGTTCAAGCATCCGCATCGAAATGAGCGATGGCTCGGTCGGAGCCACAGTGAACAAGGATTGAAGGGACTGACGCCTTACGCGTGCCCCAATATCCTTACTGATTGTGCAGGAAACCCAATCCCGACTAGAATAGTCGGGCAATTTCCAAACCCCCGGAGAAAATCACATGGCTCACACCCTGCCCGAACTGCCCTACGCCAAGAACGCCCTGGCCCCGCATCTTTCCGAAGAAACCTTCGACTACCACTACGCGAAGCATCACAACGCCTACGTGGTCAACCTGAACAACCTGATCCCCGGCACCGAGTACGAGAACCTCTCCATCGAAGAGACCTTCCTCAAGGCTCCGGCTGGCGGCATCTACAACAACGCGGCCCAGGTGTGGAACCACACCTTCTTCTGGAGCTGCATGAAGCCGAACGGCGGCGGTGCGCCCACCGGCGCTCTGGCTGACGCCATCAACGCCAAGTGGGGCTCCTTCGACGAGTTCAAGAAGGCCTTCCAGGCCTCCGCCGTGGGTAACTTCGGCTCCGGCTGGACCTGGCTGGTGAAGAAGGCCGACGGCACCGTCGACATCGCCAACACCGGCGCGGCCGGCAACCCGCTGAAGACCGGCGAGGGCAAGCCCCTGCTGACCATCGATGTGTGGGAACACGCCTACTACATCGACTACCGCAACATGCGTCCGAAGTTCGTGGAAACCTTCCTGGCCAGCCTGGCCAACTGGGATTTCGCCTCTGCCAACTTCGCCTGAAGCCGGCCGTCCTGACCCGGTCTTCCGGGTCAGGACGCTGCAAAAGGGAGCCCTCGTGGCTCCCTTTTGCCTTGTGGGCCTCCCCCAATGTACGGCGATCGCGCCAAAGGACATCACCATGCGGAACTGGAGCCGGCGGGCGGGCCCCACCCTCAGGCAAGGCTGCACCCTGCTCGCCCTTGGCGGACTGCTGGCCCTGGCATCGGCGGCCCATGCCGACACACTTCGGCTTCCCGACGAGGTATCGGCCCTGGCACGGATCGAGCGCAGCCAGCGGGACGGACTCTGGGAGAAGACCCTGGTGGTCAGTTTCCCCGAGGTGCGCCGCACCCTGTCCACCAGCGACGGCCTCGTGGACAGCCAGGCCGCCATCAACCACGGCGCCCACCCGGAACTCTGGAAGCGGGTTTCGGCACGCTTCAACGGCCACGACGGGCGCGGCGGCAAGCGCTACACCGAGCACGTGATCGCCGCCACCGCAGCAAGCCTGGGGCTCGCGAAGACCCAACTCGCCCATATGGCCACGGCGGCCGACATGGACAACCTGGCCATCGTCACCCGCAGCCATGGCCCGCTCACCGTCACCGTGCTGGCCACGGCGGGCGCCAAGAGCAACGCCATCCGCACCGGGGTGGACGAAGGCCGCTA